>Ga0302314_10001194_pt1 | contig 48739 bp, 48 predicted proteins | sample III_Palsa_N2_3_FD_200533 | JGI IMG/M metagenome (GOLD analysis project Ga0302314, IMG submission 200533) | Peat permafrost microbial communities from Stordalen Mire near Abisko, Sweden - III_Palsa_N2_3 | ecosystem: Environmental > Terrestrial > Soil > Palsa > Peat permafrost | place: Sweden...
GTCGAGAGCCTGCTGCTGATCGGCGAGATCGAACAGAGCGGTGGCATAGCGGCCAGCCAGTCCGGATACGCCTGTCGCTTCGGATGCCACGTGAGCTGTACCTTCGATATTACCGGGAGACAGGGGCGGAAGCCCCGCGATTTTCTTGGTTTCCGAACAGTTCTAGGCTCAGGCAAAATTGGCCTGGCGAGCCCTTGTCCGTCCGGAAGCCGTGCGGCAATAGCATATGGCCGGCGAGGGTGCAACTACGGCTCGGGCCTTAATGTCGCAGGTCTGCCGCTCTCGACATGAGGGGGTTGCGCCCGGCACGATACTCGGCATGCGACTTGCCCTTTTCGAACCCGACATCGCGCAGAACGCCGGTACCATGATGCGCCTCGCCGCCTGCCTCGGTGTGGCGGTCGATCTGATCGAACCGTGCGGCTTCATCGTCGGCGATGCGAAGTTCCGCCGGTCGGCGATGGACTACCTCGACCATCTCGATTTGGCCCGGCACAGCTCCTGGGCCGCCTTCCAGGCGACGCGGCTCGCGCGGGACCGTCCGGGGCGCCTGATCCTGCTGACGACCCGGGCCGACCGGCGCTATATCGATGCGCGCTTCGAACCCGACGACACCATCCTGGTCGGGCGCGAGAGCGCCGGCGTGCCGGACGCGGTGCATCAGGCGGCCGATCTGCGCCTGATCGTGCCGATGCGAACGGGCTTGCGCTCGATCAATGTCGCGCTGACCGCCGGTATGGTATTGGGCGAGGCGTTGCGACAGACGGATCTCTTTGCCGAAGGACTGCCCAGATGACCGATGCCTCTCCCCGCCGCGCCGAAGCCAGCGCCTGGTTCGCGGATCTGCGCGATCGGCTGTGTGCCGCGTTCGAGGCGATCGAGGACGAATATGTCGCCCGTACCGGCCAGGGCGCGCCCGGCCGGTTCGAGCGCAAACCCTGGACGCGGGACGGCGATGGCGGCGGCGGCGTGATGTCGATCATGCATGGCCAGGTGTTCGAGAAGGTCGGCGTGAATATCTCGACCGTCCATGGCGAGTTCTCCGAGGAGTTCCGCGCCAATATGCCGGGAGCATCGGAAGACCCGCGTTTCTGGGCGAGCGGCGTTTCGCTGGTCGCCCATATGCGCTCGCCCAAGGTACCGGCGGCCCATATGAATACGCGCCATATCGTGACGACGACCGCCTGGTTCGGCGGCGGCGGCGACTTGACGCCGATGGTGCCGAACGCGCACGACACCGCGACCTTCCACGGCGCCTTCAAGGCGGCCTGCGATGCCCATGATCCGGCCTACTATCCGAAATTCAAGGAATGGTGCGACCGCTATTTCTACCTGCCGCACCGGAACGAGCCGCGCGGCGTCGGCGGCATCTTCTACGACAATCTCAAGACCGGCGACTGGGACCGGGATTTCGCCTTTACCCGCGACGTCGGGCTGGCGTTCCTCGATGCCTATCCCAGCATCGTGCGCCAGCACATGTTCGAACCCTGGACGCCCGAGGACCGGCAGCACCAGCTGGTTCGCCGCGGTCGCTATGTCGAGTTCAACCTGCTCTATGATCGCGGCACGACCTTCGGGCTCAAGACCGGCGGCAATGTCGAGGCGATTTTGATGTCGATGCCGCCGGAGGTCGCCTGGCCTTAACAGAAACTATTGGACTTGGCCCCCATCGTCCGGCATCCCTGGTTCAACGATTTCCTGTCCCGGAGCGGCCATGAGCGTTCCCTTCCTCGCCTGCATGATCGCGGCCGCCTCGTTCCATCATCTGCCGGTGCAGGCGCTGGCCGCGATTCAGCAGGTCGAGGGCGGGACGGTCGGTGCCGTGATCGGCGACAAGGACGGCTCGGCCGATCTGGGGCTGATGCAGGTCAATACCCAATGGGTCCCGGCCGTCGCCAGGGCGACCCGCGCCCGGGAAGACGTCATCCGCGCGAAGCTGATCCAGGACGGCTGTTTCAACATCAAGGTCGCGGCTGCGATCCTCGACGTCTATAAGGCCGAGGCGCATGGCAACATGCTGGAGGCGGTGGGCTTCTATCATTCCCATACGCCCGACCTGAAGGCCGCCTATCAGACCAAGGTGCTGGCGGCAGCGCTAAACCTCAGGAAGCACGGCTAACACCCGCATCCGCTCCAGGCAGGCCGTGCGATCGGCCTGAAAATCGCCGTCGATCCACCAGGTTTCGACGTTGCGCAGCAAAGCCCCCACGGCCGGCCCGGCCGCGAGGCCCAGCGCCTTGGCATCGCCGCCGCCGACCGGCAGGGTCGGGTTCGGCCAGGCCTCGGCCAGCCTCAACAGCTGCGGCGCGCCGGCGAGCAGCGCGAAATCCCGATAGAGCGTAGCGCCGTGCCGATAGAGCACGACGCGCTGCGCGTGTTCGCCGGCCGTGGGATCGATGGGGTTCGGTCCGGTCAATGCCACGAGGCGATCCCGATCGGTGTTCGACAGGCGCAGCCGTTCGGTCGCGGCGATGCCACTATCCAGCAGCGCGGCCAGGCGCCGGATCGGGTCGGGCTCCGGTTCGATCGCGACCAGCGCCGCCAGGCGGTTGGGATCGAACGGCGCCGGCAAATAGGCCGCGAGGACGCCATCCTCGATCATCAACCGCACGGTCGGCGTCGGGTCGACGGCCATCAGCAGCTTCAGCGTCTCCGCCTGCAGCCGCTCGCCGGCCAGGCTCCGGATGCGGGCCACCCGAGCACGGCAGGCCGCACGCGCCGCCGGATCGGCCGGGACCCGGCCATAGCGTGCTTGAAAGCGATAGAAGCGGAGGATGCGCAGCACATCCTCCTCGATGCGGCGCAGCGGCTCGCCGACGAAGCGCACGCGACCCGCCTCACAATCCTCGATGCCGCCGATCGGATCCCAGATGCCCCCCGTCCGGTCCAGATAGAGCGCGTTCATGGTGAAATCACGCCGCGCCGCGTCGGCCGCCCAGTCGATCGTGAAGGCGACGGTCGCGTGGCGACCGTCGGTCTCGACATCCCGGCGCAGGGTGGTGATCTCGACCGGCCGGCCGTCGCTCAGCACCGCGGTGACCGTGCCATGGTCGATGCCGGTCGGCACGGTCTTGATGCCGGCGGCGGCCAGGCGCCGGGTCACCTCGGTCGGTGGCAACGGCGTCGCCAGATCCAGGTCGCCCGGCGGCAGGCCCAGCAGCGTGTCGCGCACGATGCCGCCGACGAAGCGGCCTTGGCCGAGCGCGTCGAGCAGGGCCATGAGCGGCGGCTGGACCAGCCAGGCGGGCGGCTCGATCCGGCGGATCGGTGCGTCGGCGCTCATACCGCGGCAGGCTGCAGCAGGTTCGCCAGATTGACCAGCATCCCGGCGGTGGCGCCCCAGATGTAGCGATCCTGATAGGGCAGCACGTAGAAGAACCGCGTGCGGCCGAGCCATTCCCGGCTGTGCCGCTGGTGATTGCGCGGATCGACCAGGAAGGCGAGCGGCACCTCGAACACTTCGGCGACCTCGAATGGGTCGGGCGTCATTGGAAACGGCGGCTGGATCAATCCGACGACGGGCGCGACCTCATAGCCGGTCGAGGTCACGTAATTGTCGAGCCGGCCCAGCACCCGCACCAGCTCCGGCGGCAATCCCACCTCTTCTTGGGATTCGCGCAGCGCGGTCGCGACCGCGTCCGTGTCTTCGGGCTCGGCCCGGCCGCCGGGGAAGCTGATCTGGCCGGCATGGTCTTTCAGATGGGCGGTGCGCTGGGTCAGCATGACCTGCAGCCCCTCGGGCCTCTGGACCAGCGGCACCAGCACCGCGGCTCGGGTCGGGGTCTTGGTCGGCTCGAACCCGGGATTGAGGTCATGATCGCCGCGCGGGCGCAGGGCCGGCGGCTGCGCCAAGGCCTGGGCCAGCCGCTCGATGACGAAACCGGCGGTCAGGTAGCGTCCGTCAAATTGCCCAGGGGAAAGAATTTTCCGGAACTCCACACGCCGAATTGAGGCTCGCCATCGATCGTCGCCTCATGTCCCCGCTCGATCAGGTGATAGAATACCGAGCGCAGCAGTAAGGCTTCAAGGCCGGGCTTGACCATAATATAGGGGCGCGGCTCGCCGGTCGTGGGATCGGTCGCGACACGCAAGGGGTGGTTTTCGCCGGCCACTACCCTATCATCCAGGTTCGTTCTGAATGTGAGGCTCTGGTCCTTGTCCTGTCCGCTCGCCTCCAACTCCACCGCGACGAAGGGTGCATCCTCCACCTCGATGCGGCCGCGCTCGACCGGCGTCACCAGCCAATATTCGCCGTTCTCATGGCGCAGGACCGAGGCGAACAGCTTGACCAGCGGCAGCCGGCGGATCGGCGAATCATGATAGAACCAGGTGCCGTCGCGGGCGATGCGGATGCCGAAATCGCCGCAACTGTCGATCATGCCCGGGGCCAGCGCGCCGTCCGCGGACGTCTGGGATCTCGTCTCCATGATCTCCTCCTTGCTCCAGGCCGATGTGGCGTTACGCCGCCCCATTGCCTAGCATGATTGCAGTCGCCGCAATTCCGGCGACAATCGAGCCTACGATCCGGTCGCGCCTGTCGCGGTCCTTAGGAGCTAACGCCCGTGAGCCTTGATCCGTCCAACCCGACCGCCGATGCCACTCATCTGATCCATGAGATCGAAGCGTTGGGCCAACGCCTTGGTTCGGTGCGCGAGCGCATCGGCCGGGTGATCTTCGGCCAACGCGACGTGGTCGATCAAGCGCTGATCACGCTGCTCGCCGGCGGCCATACCCTGCTGGTGGGCGTGCCCGGTCTCGCCAAGACGCGCCTCGTCGAGACGCTCGGCACCGTGCTCGGGCTCGACGACAAGCGCGTGCAATGTACGCCCGACCTGATGCCGGCCGATATTCTCGGCTCCGAAGTGCTGGAGGAGGGGGTCGACGGCCGCCGCTCGTTCCGCTTCCTGCCGGGTCCTGTCTTTGCCCAGCTGTTGATGGCCGACGAAATCAACCGCGCCAGCCCGCGCACCCAGTCGGCGCTGCTGCAAGCGATGCAGGAGCAGCGCGTCTCGGTCGGCGGTCAATATCATCCGCTGCCGCGGCCGTTCCACGTGCTGGCGACCCAGAACCCGATCGAGCAGGAGGGGACGTACCCGCTGCCCGAGGCGCAGCTCGACCGGTTTCTGATCCAGATCAACGTCGGCTATCCGGATCTGGAAGCCGAACGGCACATGCTATTGGCCACGACCGGTGCCACCGAGGCCAAGGCCGAGCGGGTCATGAGCGCCGACGAGCTGATGGTGGCGCAGCGCCTGATCCGGCGCGTGCCGGTCGGCGAAAGCGTGGTCGAGGCGATCCTGGATCTGGTCCGCGCCGGCCGGCCGGAGACGAGCGACGTCGCAGAGGTGAAGCGCGCCGTCGCCTGGGGCCCCGGCCCGCGCGCCAGCCAGGCGCTGATGCTGGCGGCCCGCGCCCGCGCTGTCCTCGATGGGCGCCTGTCGCCGTCGGTCGATGATGTGGCGGCCCTCGCCGGCCCGGTGCTGCGCCATCGCATGGCCTTGAGCTTTGCCGCCCGCGCCGACGGCGTGACACTCGACCGGATCGTCGATCTGCTGGTCGAACGGCTCGGCTGATTGATGGCCGCGCTGCGCTCCCGACACGAAGCCGAGGCGCTGGCCGCGCGCCTGCCGCCCTTGCTGGTCCAGGCCGAGCGGGTGGCGGCGACCGTGGCGCAGGGCGTCCATGGCCGACGGCGGGTCGGGTCCGGCGACAGCTTCTGGCAGTTCCGGCCCTATGTGCCCGGCGACTCGGCCTCGCGCATCGATTGGCGCGAGACCGCGAAGTCCGAACGCGCCTATGTGCGCGAGAATGAATGGGAGGCGGCGCAGAGCGTCTGGCTGTGGCACGATCGCTCACCCTCGATGGATTGGCAGTCGACCCGCGACCTGCCGACCAAGCGCGACCGTTCCGCCCTGCTGCTGCTGGCGCTCGCGGCGCTGTTGGTGCGCGGCGGCGAGCGTGTGGCGCTGATCGGCGCCGGCCTGCCGCCGGCCCATGGCCGTGCCGTGCTCGACCGTCTGGCCCTGACCATGGAGCGCGCGGCCAAGACGGTCGAAGGCCTGCCGCCGATCATGCCCTTGCCGCGCCACGCCTCGGTCGTGCTGATCGGCGATTTTCTGATGCCGCTCGACGAGACCCGCGACCTGTTGGCGGGCTATGCCGCCTCCGGCGTGCGCGGCCATCTGCTGCAGGTGCTGGATCCGGCCGAGGAAAGCCTGCCCTATGACGGGCGCGTGCGGTTCGAGGGCATGGAGCGCGAGGGCAATCTGACCTTGGCGCGGGTCGAACTGGTGCGCGAGCAATATCAGGCGCGGCTCGCCGACCATCAGACCGGCTTGGCGGATCTCGCCCGCAGCCATGGCTGGTCGCTCGCCACCCATCGCACCGACCGGCCGCCGCATCAGGCGCTGCTGGCGCTCTACGGCATGCTGTCGGGCGGATTGCCGCCCGGCCACAATGCCTTTGCCATGGGGGCCTGAGCGCATGCTGGGTCTGGGCGCTTTCGGTTTCGCCGCTCCCTGGCTGCTCGCGGGATTTGCCGTGCTGCCGGTGCTGTGGTGGCTGATCCGGGTCACGCCGCCGGCGCCGACAGTGGTGCGCTTCCCGGCGATCCGGCTGCTGATGGGGCTGAAGCCGGCGGAGGAGACGCCGGCGAAGACGCCGCTCTGGCTGATCCTGCTGCGGCTCGTCATCGCCGCCTTGCTGATTCTGGGGCTCGCCCATCCGCTGCTCAACCCGAGCGCTGCTCTGCCGGGCGCCGGCCCGCTGGTGCTGGTGGTCGACGACGGCTGGGCGGCGGCGGCCAATTGGACCGAGGTGCAGCGCCGGGCCGGCGAGTTGATCGATCAGGCCGACCGGGCCGATCGACGCGTGGTGCTGATCACGACCGCCGCCGGCATACCGGGCGAACCTGCGACCTTGATGCGGGCGGCCGATGCGCGCGGACGGGTGGTCGCACTCACGCCCAAACCCTGGCCGACCGACCGCGCGGCCGCCGCGGACCGGCTGAAGACATTGGCCGCGCCTGCGGGGGCGACGGCCTTCTATCTGGCCGACGGGCTCGACGACCATGGCAGCGTCACCAAGCTGCTGGACAGTTTGCGCGACTTCGGTCCGGTGCGGCTCGTGCTGCCGGACAATGATCATCTGGCCCGTCTGGTCGAGCCGGGCCCGCCCGAGGCCAAGGACCTGACCGTGCGGGTCGAGCGGGCGACGCTGGGCGCAGCACCGACCGTACGGCTGCGTGCGGCCGGCGAGGACGGTCGCCAGCTGGCCCAGGTCGCGGGCCATTTCGCCGAAGATCGCGGCACGCTCGATATTCCGATCCCGATGCCGAGCGAGCTCAGGAACCGGGTCGGCCGCATCGAGCTGGAAGGCGAGGCCTCGGCCGGCGCCACCCTCCTGATCGACGAGCAATCGCGCCGCCGCCCGGTCGGCATCGCGTCCGACCGGCCCGCCGGCGGCGGCGGCCAGCCTTTGCTCAGCGATACCTTCTACCTGGAACGCGCGCTGACGCCGTTTGCCGAACTGCGCCATGGCACCGTGACCGATCTGCTGAGCCGGGCCTTGACCTTGCTGGTGCTGCCGGACGCCGACGTCGGCACGGCAGAGGATGATCAGGCGATCAAGAAATGGCTGGACGGTGGTGGCGTGCTGCTGCGCTTCGCCGGTCCGGCCATGGCGCAGCGCGCCGACGACGACCTGCTGCCGGTCATGCTGCGCCGGGGCGGACGCACGATCGGCGGCGCCATGTCCTGGGAAAAGCCGGCACATCTGGCCGAATTTCCGGCCGCCAGTCCGTTCGCCGGCCTGACCGTACCGGCCGATGTTACGGTCAGCCAGCAGGTGCTGGCCGAACCCTCGGTCGATCTGGCCGCCAAGACCTGGGCGCGGCTCACCGACGGCACGCCGTTGGTCACCGCCGAAAAGCGCGGCAAGGGCTGGCTCGTGCTGGTGCATACGACGGCGAACACCGCCTGGTCGAACCTGGCGCTGTCCGGCCTGTTCGTCGACATGCTGCGCCGCCTGGTCGTGCTGGGGCAGGGCGTCGAGGCGACCGGCGACGCGGTACTGCCGCCGTGGCAGGTGCTTGACGGCTTCGGCCATCTGACGCCGCCGCTGGCCATGGCCCAGCCGTTGAACACGGCCGAGGCCGCCAAGATCACGCTCGGGCCGACCCATCCCCCCGGCTTCTACGGCACCGAGACGACCCATCGGGCTCTCAATCTGGGCCCGACCGTGCCGACCCTGACCGCGATCGGCGGCCTGCCGGTCGGCGTCACCCGCGAGACCTATGTGCTGGCGCCCGAGGTCGATCTCCGGCCCGGCCTGCTCGGCGGCGCGCTGCTGCTGGGTCTGATCGACATCCTGGTCGGCTATGGGTTGCGCGGGCTGCTGCGGCCCCGGCGGGTCAGTGCGGCGGCGATCGTCCTGGGCCTGCTCATCGGTCTGCCGGCCCATGCGACCGACGCGCCGCCGCCCGGTCCCGACGCCTTCACGATCGAGGCGACGAGCGAGCTGCGGCTCGCCTATGTCACCACCGGCGATGCCGATACCGACGCCATCAGCAAGGCCGGCCTCATGGGTCTCTGCAATGTGCTCAACCGGCGGACCGCGGTCGAAACCGGCGATCCGATGGCGGTCAATGTCGAGACCGACGAGCTGATCTTCTTCCCGCTGATCTATTGGCCGATTACCGGCAGCCAGCCGCCGCTGACGCCGGCGGCGGCCGAACGGGTCAACCGGTATCTCGCGACCGGCGGCACCATCCTGTTCGACACGCGCGACCAGGGCACGGCTCTGCCGGGCGGCTATGGCGCCGCCGATACCGCGCGCCGGCTGCAGACGCTCTTGGCCGGGGTGCATATCCCGGCGCTGACCGCGATCCCGCCCGACCATGTGCTGACCAAGTCGTTCTACCTGATGCAGGATTTCCCCGGCCGCTGGATCGGCGGCACGCTCTGGGTCGAACCGGTCGAGGATCGGACCAATGACGGTGTCTCGACCGTCATCGTCGGCTCCAACGATTGGGCCGGCGCCTGGGCGATCGACAGCCAGGGCTTCGCCAGCCTGCCGGTCGTGCCGGGCGGCGAGCCGCAGCGCGAGCAGGCCTATCGCTTCGGCGTCAATCTGGTGATGTATGCGCTGACCGGCAATTATAAGGCCGACCAGGTCCATGTCCCGGCAATCCTGGAGCGGCTCGGCCAATGACCGGTTACGGCATCGCCTTTTCGCCCCTGCTGCCCTGGTGGCTGATCGCCGCCGCGGCGGTGCTCGGCCTCATGATCCTGGGCTTCGGCGCCTGGCGGCGCGCGCGCGGCACGCTCTGGCGGCTGGCGGCAATCGCCATCCTGCTGCTGGCGATCGCCGATCCGTCGCTGATCGAGGAACAGCGCCAGCCGCAAAAGGATGTGGCGCTGATCGTCAAGGACGTCTCGCCCAGCCAATCGATCGGCGACCGGCGGGCCGCGACCGATGCGGCCACCCAGGCGCTGCAGGCCAAGCTCGCGGCATATCCGGATCTGGAGGTGCGCACGATCGACGCCGGCGCCATCGATCCGGCCTCGACCGGCGACCATGGCACCGAGCTGTTCGGTGCTGCCGAGGCGGCGCTGGCCGACGTGCCGCCGCAGCGCATCGCCGGCATCGCCATGATCACCGACGGTCAGGTCCATGACACGCCGCCCGCCGACCGCTCCGGCCTGACCGCCCCGCTGCATGTGCTGCTGTCCGGCCATCCGAACGAGGGCGACCGGCGCATCGTCGTCAGCCAGGCACCGAGCTTCGGCATCGTCGGCAAGGAACTGGAACTGACGCTCCGGGTCGAAGATCTGGGCGGTACCGAGGCCGAGCGGAAGAGCTATCCGCAATCGGCCCGGGTGACCGTGCGCAAGGACGGCGGCGAGACCCGGACGCTCAACATGCCGATCGGCCATGACGTGAGCCTGCCACTCATGCTCGATCATGGCGGCCAGACCGTGTTCGAGGTCGAGGTCGAGCCCGGCCCGCACGAACTGACGCTCGACAACAACCGGGCCGCGATCGTGGTCAATGGCGTGCGCGACCGCCTGCGCGTGCTGCTGGTCTCGGGCGAGCCTCATGCCGGCGAGCGGACCTGGCGCAACCTTCTGAAGGCCGATCCGTCGGTCGATCTCGTCCATTTCACCATCCTGCGCCCGCCGGAGAAGCAGGACGGCACGCCGATCCGGGAACTATCGCTGATCGCCTTTCCGATCCGCGAGCTGTTCGAGGTCAAGCTCGACGAGTTCGACCTGGTGATCTTCGACCGCTACCGCCGCCGCGGCGTGCTGCCGGCGACCTACCTGGAAAACATCGCGCGCTACGTCCGCAAGGGCGGGGCGCTGCTGGAGGCCGCCGGCCCCAGCGTCGGCACGGCCACCACCCTGTTCCGCACGCCCTTGGGCGCCGTGCTGCCGACCGAGCCCACGGGCGAGGTCTATGAGCAGGGCTTCAAGCCCAAGGTGACCGAGCTGGGTCAGCGCCATCCGGTGACCGCCGACCTGCCGGGTGCGCCCAAGGATCCGAACGGCGATCCCAGCTGGGGTCGGTGGTTCCGCCAGGTCGAGGCGACCACGCGCCATGGCCAGACCGTGATGACCGGCCTGAACGGCGAGCCGCTGCTGGTGCTCGACCGGGTCGGCGAGGGGCGGGTCGCCCAGATCCTGTCCGACCACATGTGGCTGTGGACCCGCGGCTTCGAAGGCGGCGGCCCGCAGGCGGAGCTGCTGCGCCGGCTCGCCTATTGGCTGATGAAGGAGCCGGACCTCGAAGAGAATGACCTGCGCGGCACGGTCGAGGGTTCGCGGCTCACCATCGTGCGCCGCACGCTCGAACCCGACGATCATGCGGTCGAGCTGACCCGGCCGGACGGCAAGACCGAGACCGTGACCATGGTGCCGGAGACCGGCGGCCGCTCGATCGCGGTCGTGCCGATCACCGCCAGCGGCCTCTATCGCATCAACGACGGTACCCGCACGGCGATCGCGGCGGCGGGCGCGCTCAACCCGATCGAATTCGCCGATGTGCGCACGACGCCGGACATCCTGAAGCCGGTGGCGGATGCGACCGGCGGCAGCGTCAATTGGGCCGGCACCGGCACCAGCCTGCCCGAGGTGCGCCGCGTGGCACCCGGCCGCGATGCGGCAGGACGCGGTTGGATCGGCTTCCGCCAGAACGGCGACTATGTCGTGACCGGGCTGCAGGAGACCCCGCTGATGCCGGCTTGGGCGGCCCTGCTGCTGGCGCTCGGCACGCTGATCCTCGCCTGGCGGCGCGAGGGGCGGTAGGTCGATTTTCCGAACAGTCTGTTCCGTGTTCGCCCGATTGTCCGGAAACTTGGCACGGACCATCTTCAAGCCCAGAGAGTTCACCCTCTGACCTGAGGAGACCGTCATGATCCATGTCACCCCGTTCGAACGGTTGGGCGCGTTCAAGAATGGCTGGCTCGATGCCCACCATCATTTCAGTTTCTCGTCCTACTATGATCCGGAACGCATGGGCTTCGGGCCGCTGCGCGTCTGGAACGACGACCGGATCGCGGCCGGCACCGGCTTCGACATGCATGGCCATCGGGACATGGAGATCATCACCTATGTCCGGCGCGGCGCCATCACCCATACCGACCATCTGAAGAATGTCGGCCGGACCGAGGCCGGCGACGTCCAGGTCATGTCGGCCGGGCGCGGTATCATGCATGCCGAGCATAATAACGAGCGAGAGGCGACCGAGCTGTTCCAGATCTGGATCGAGCCGGCACGGCGCGGCATCACGCCGGCCTGGGCCCAGCGCAGCTTCCCCAAGGACGAGCGGGCCGGCCGCCTGATGCCGCTCGCGTCCGGTCGGATCACCGAGGACGGCGTGCTGCCGATCCACCAGGACGCAACCCTGTTCGGCGCCAGCATGGCGGCGGGCAAGGGGCTGGAAGTCGATATCGAACCGGGCCGCATCGTCTATCTGGTGCCGTCGGCGGGCTCGATCGTGGTCAATGGCGTCGCCGTGCCGACCCGCGCCGGCGTCGCCATCACCGACGAGACCAAGCTCGCGATCAGCAGCGCCGATGCCTACGACATCGTGCTGGCCGATCTACCGGGCGGGAGATAATCCATGGGCATGCTGGTCGACGGCGTCTGGCACGACGTCTGGTACGACACGGCCAAGACCGGCGGCGCGTTCAAACGCGCCGATTCGGCCTTTCGCCATCAGATCGGCGGACCCGAGTTTCCGGTCGAGGCCGGGCGCTATCATCTCATCGTCTCGCTCGCCTGCCCCTGGGCCCATCGCACCATCATCTTCCGCAAGCTGAAGCGGCTGGAAGACGCGATCTCGCTGAGTGTGGTCGATCCGCTGATGCTGGAGCAGGGCTGGCGCTTCGACGGTACCGACCCGCTGACCGGCTCGGACTCCCTGCATCAGGTCTATACGGCGGCCAAGCCGGACTATACCGGCCGCGTCACCGTGCCGGTACTGTGGGACAAGCGGCAGCGCACCATCGTCAACAATGAATCGGCCGAAATCATCCGGCTGATGAACGGTCCGCTGGCCGCCCTCGGCGACGCGTCCACCGACTATTACCCGGCCGATCTCGCCGGCGAGATCGATGCGTTGAACGCCCGGATCTACGACGCGGTCAACAATGGCGTCTACAGGGCCGGCTTCGCCACGGCGCAGCCGGCGTACGAGGCAGCCTATGTGGCGCTGTTCGCCATGCTCGACGAGCTGGAGGCGCGCCTCGGCCAAGGCCGCTATCTGTTCGGCGACCGGCTGACCGAGGCGGATTGGCGGCTGTTCACCACGCTCGTGCGGTTCGACGCCGTCTATCACGGCCATTTCAAGTGCAACCGGCAGACGCTCGCGAGCTTCCCCAACCTGTGGGGTTACCTGCGCGATCTCTACCAGATGCCGGGCATCGCCGGGACGGTCAGCCTCGACCATATCAAGCGGCACTATTACGTCAGCCAGCGCACGGTGAACCCCAGCCAGATCGTGCCGATCGGGCCGGCCATCGATTTCACCACGCCGCACGGACGCGGCTGACGCGAGCCGCCTTACCTGCTATTGGGTCGCGTCTCGGCAGTAACGGGTAAAACCTTCCCATGCGCCTGCGCATTCTCTTCGGCACGTTCGGCCTGATCCTGGGCTTGGCCCTCTATGCGCTGCTGATCATGCGGTTGGCGATCGCCGTGCTGCCGGACAACCAGCTCGTCCAGGCGGTCTTCTATCTGGTCACCGGCACCGTCTGGATCTTTCCGGCGGCGCGGCTGACCAAATGGATGCAGGACTTGCCGCCGGTGCGCGACCGCTTCGGCAACTGAGCCGCCATTCTTTCCATTTTGGAAAGAGTGGCTCCACGTTTTCGGCGGTTATCTTCGAAGTCGTGACGTCCAAATCTCCCTGCGAGAGTTCGCAGGAGACCAGTCATGCCGCTTCCGCTTCTTGCCCTTGCCGCCAGCGCCTTCGCCATCGGCACGACCGAATTCATTATCATGGGGCTGTTGCCCGACGTGGCCGCCTCGCTCGGCGTTTCGATCCCGTCGGCGGGCTTCCTGGTCACCGGCTATGCGCTGGGCGTGGTCGTGGGCGCACCGATCCTGACGCTGCTGACCACCCGCTGGCAGCGCAAGCATGTGCTGCTGGCGCTGATGGGCATCTTCATCCTGGGCAATCTGCTGTGCGCGTTGGCCCCCGACTACTGGCTGCTGATGGCGGCGCGCGTGGTCACCTCCTTCGCCCATGGCTCGTTCTTCGGCGTGGGATCGGTCGTGGCGGCGGGCCTGGTCGCGAAGGACAAGCAGGCGAGCGCCATCGCCATGATGTTCACCGGGTTGACGCTTGCCAATATCCTGGGCGTGCCGTTCGGCACCCTGGTCGGTCAGGCATTCGGCTGGCGCGCCGGCTTCTGGGTCGTGACCGGGTTGGGCGTGATCGCGGCCATCGCCATCGCGTTCCTGGTGCCGGCGAAGCACGATGCCGAGGCGCCGAGCCTCAGCCGGGAGTTGCGCGTGTTGGCCCGACCGCAGGTCTGGCTCGCCCTCTTGACCACGGTGCTGGGCTTCGGCGGCGTGTTTACCGTCTTCACCTACATCACGCCGATCCTGGAGCAGGTGACCGGCCTTCAACCTCATGCGGTCTCGGCCGTGCTGCTGCTGTTCGGCGTCGGGCTGACGCTCGGCAACACGGTCGGCGGCAAGCTGGCCGATCGGGCACTGATGCCGACCTTGATCGGCGTGCTGGCGGCGCTGGCGCTGATCCTGGCGCTGTTCTCGGTCACCAGCCATCAGGCCATCCCGGCCATCGCCACCATCTTCGTCTGGGGCGTCGCCGGCTTCGCGACCGTGCCGCCCCTGCAGATGCGCATGGTGGAAAAGGCCAGGGACGCGCCCAATCTCGCCTCTTCGCTCAACATCGGCGCGTTCAATCTGGGCAATGCCGGCGGGGCGACCCTGGGCGGCGTGATCATCGACCATGGCCTGGATTTCGCCTGGGTCTCGATCGCCGGCGCCCTTGTCGCCGCGGCCGGTCTGGCGGCGGCGCTGCTGGGCGCCGGCCTCGACGCCAAGGCGCAGAAGCTAGTGCCAGACGTCGGCGGCGCGTAGATGCTCGGCCAGGTAATCGACGAAGCAGCGTACCTTGGCCGATAGATGCCGGCTGGTCGGGTAGAGCGCGTGGATGGCAGCGGCCGGTGACGGCCAGTCCGTCAGCACGCGTACCAGGCGACCGGCCTTGATGTCGTCGTCGACGTCCCAGATCGACTTCATCACCAGGCCGGCACCGGCGAGTGCCCATTCATGGCCGACCTCGCCGTCGTTGGTCCTGAGCCGTGCGTCGAGCTTGATCTGGAACGGACCGTTCGGGCCGATGAAGGTCCAGATATCGCCGAGTGCGCTGAAATTCACGCAGCGATGCCGGGTCAGGTCGTCCGGCACCAGCGGCGTGCCATGTTGCGCCAGATAGCCCGGCGAGGCGACCACGACCCGGTAATTCCCGACCAGCTTGCGGGCGATCAGGCTGGAATCCTGCAAGGCACCGGCGCGGATCGCAATGTCGATACCGCTGTCGACCAGATCGACCATGCGGTCGGTCAGATCCAGATCGACCTGGATCTCCGGATAGCGATCGGCGAACGCCACGATCGCCGGTGCCAGCCGGCGCCGGCCGAAAGCGAAGCCGCCGGTGACCCGCAGCAGGCCTCTGGGCGATTCGCGCCCGGTCGTGACCGCGGCTTCCGCCTCTTCCAGGTCCAAGAGGATGCGCTGGCAGCGCTCGAAGAATTCAGCGCCCTCCTGCGTTGGGTTCAGCCGCCGGGTCGTGCGGTTGATCAGCCGCACGCCCAGCCGGTCCTCCAACGCCGCCAGCCGCTTGCTCACGACGGCCAGCGACAGGTTCAGCTCGCGCCCGGCCTGCGACAGGCTGCCGGTCGCGACGATGCGGGCAAAAATGCGCAGGTCGGTCAGGTTGTCGATCAAGATTGTCGCCCGTGCGGCAAGGGTTCGTTACCGATTGGCGTTATCCTACACGGAAATCCGGTTAGTCCGCGAAGCTGGTCTCGCTCGACGCGAGGCCGTAAGCTCGCGGGAATTGACGATCGGAAGTTGCGTCGGCGAGGCGTGGGGGGCTGCTGTATGTTCCGTTGGCTGATCGATTTGAAGATCCGGACCAAGATGATCTTGGGCTTGGGCATCACCATGGTCCTGATTGCCGCCATGGCCGTGGTGGGCTTAAGCGGCTTCGGCACGGCCCAGCGCAATATCCACAGCATCGATGGCGCCTTTGCGGTCGCGACCGCGACCGACCAGGCCCTGCTGGCGCTGCGCGGCGCCCTGTTGGGCGAACAGCAGATGCTGCTGGCCCAGAAATCCGAAGAGGTGGCCAAGGCGCAGGAGGCCGTTGCCGGCTATATCGGCGAAGGGGTAACCGCGATCCAGGGCGCCCGCTCGCGCACCGACGACGCGGCATTGGCCCAGTCGCTCGACCAGGCCAAGGACGCCTGGAGCCAGCTGGGCCCGGCGCTGGACAAGCTCGCCGACTTCCGCAAGAAGGCCTTGGATGCGCGCAACGGGCCGTTCCTGACCTCCAACACCCAGATCCTGCAGGCGCTGCAGCAGGCGCTCAACCAGGCCAAGCTCGACAGCCCGGTCGCAGTCGAAAACCTGAACGACGCCCGCGATCGCTTCGGCGAGCAGCGCGTTAGCGTCATGCGCTATTTCGCGACCGGCGACGCCACCCAGATCGCGCTCGCCAAGCGTACCACCGGCTTCATCGTCGAATATATGAATTCGGCCCGCACGCTTGCCGGCGACGGTCCGCTTGGCAAGCAGATCGACGAGGCGACGGTCAAGGTCAAAGGCTATGTCGATCTCGCCGACACCGTGGTGGCCCTCAACAAGGCGACGGTGGATCAATCCAGCAATCAGGTCGAGCCGCTGCGCGCAAAGCTGGTCGAGCTTCTGGGCGGCGTCACGCAAGGGGCGGCCCAGGTCGCCGGCGATCAGATGGGTGCGGTAACCAAGGCGACCAGCCGAGGCGCCAGCGTCATGGGCTGGACCGCGGCGGCGGCGATCGTGCTGCTGATCGCGGTCGGCTTCGGCATGGTCTGGTTCATCGTCCGGCCGCTGATCGGCCTCAACGACGCGATGCAGAGCCTGGCGGCCGGCAGCCACGATATCGCGATCCCGTCCATCGGCCAGAAGGACGAGGTCGGCGACATGGCGCGCACGGTCGAGGTGTTCAAGACCAACCTCAGCGAGACCGACCGGCTGCGCCACGAGCAGGAGGCGGCGAAGAGCCAGTCCGAGGACGAACGGCGCGCCGCACTGGCTTCGCTCGCCGATGGGTTCGAGGAAAGCGTCAAGGGCGTGGTGACGGCGGTGTCGGCCGCGTCGGTCGAGCTGCAGGCCTCGGCCGCGACCCTGAGCGAGACCGCGAGCCGGGCGTCCGCGCAGTCGACCGAGGTGGCCGAGGCGACCCACGGCGCGCTCGAAGACGTGCAGACCGTGGCCTCGGCGTCCGAGGAACTCGCGGCCTCGATCCGCGAGATCGGCGCCCAGGTCAGCCGCTCGGCCGCGATCGCCGGTCAGGCGGCACACCAGGCCGAGGCGACCGGCGGCACCGTCAATGCGCTGGCCGAAAGCGCCCAGAAGATCGGCGAAGTCGTGGCGCTCATCAGCCAGATTGCCAGCCAGACCAATCTGCTGGCCTTGAATGCCACGATCGAGGCGGCGCGTGCCGGCGATGCCGGCAAGGGCTTCGCCGTGGTCGCGTCAGAAGTCAAAAGCCTGGCCGCCCAGACCGCGCGGGCGACCGAAGAGATCACCCAGCAGATCACCGCGATCCAATCGGCGACCGGCGACGCCGTCGGCGCCATCAAGGGCATCGGCCAGACCATCGGCCAGATCAACGAGATCGCGACGGCGATCGCTGCCGCGGTCGAGGAACAGAGTGCGGCCACCGAGGAAATCTCGCGCAATGTCAGCCATGCCGCCGAAGGCACGGAGCAGGTCGCCCAGAAGATCGGCGCGGTGACCTTGGCCGCCGGCGAAACCGGCTCGGCCGCGGGTCAGGTGCTGAACGCCGCCGACGAGCTCTCGCGCCAGTCCGACACGCTGGAACGCAAGGTCGAGGATTTCCTGATGCAAATCCGCGCGGCGTAAATTCCCTCACCCGCAAACGGCGGTAGAGGGTTTGGAGTTAGCTTCCCGTGCGCTCGGTCCAGCTGACCAGTTGATCGACGACGGCTTGCGGCGCCATGGTGCCGGCGTCGCCCAAGGCTTCGAGCCCGTCGCGGTTCAGCACCTGGTTCGAGACCGGATCGATCACCATCACGGTCGGAATGCCGCGGATCTTCACGCCGTAGCCGGCCGGGATGTCCAGGTTCTTGTTGAACCGGCCGACATCGACGATGGCGACCTCGTAGTTGGCCTTCACATAGGCCTGAATCTGCTCGACGCCGAGGATGCCGCCCAGCGCGCGGCAATCCGGGCACCAGTTGGCACCAAAATCGACCAGGACTTTCTTGCCCGACAGTTTGGCCGCGGCGATGGCCGTCGCCAGCGACTGGTGCGCGTCGGCGGCTTCGTCATAGGGGTGGGCTGCCGCCTGGACCTTGTCGAGCGTAAGGACCGGCCGGGCGACCTGCTGAGGGGCGGCCAGCGCCACGCCACCGATCGCAAGCACGGCGATCGCCGCACCCATCACCCGAACCGATCGTTTCATGTAACCGCTCCACCAACCTCGCATCATCACCCTGAAGGTGCGATGGCCGGGTCGGTTTGACAAGGGCTCAGATCAGGCGCAACCCGGTCAGCAGGCGACGCTTCTGCAGCGGCCAGGGATCGGGCTCGTTCGGACGCGGCCGCTTGACCGACCGGCCGAGCGCCTCCTGCAGGCGCCGCTCCAGCGCGGTGAACGGCATGCCGAAGCCATGGCGGGCCGCACGCAGCTTCATGGCGCCGACGAAATCTGCCGCCGCCGCCGCCGCCAGATAGGCCGGGTGATTCTCCCGTCCATAGGTGTCAGGGGCCCAATCATCGGTGAAATCCGTGATGATTTCCTCGAAATCCTCGAGCTTTTCGGGGATGAGGTCGGACAGCGATTTGCGCGAGGTCAGATAGGCCTGACCCCAGGCGGATGCCCGTTCCAGCTTGATCTCCCGGGCGATCGACTCGGCCAGATCGAAATAGAGATTGGCTTGGCCGGTCGCCATCGCGATCTCGCCGGCGGTCCGCTGGCGGGCCGCCTCCTTGATGGCATTGATCGCCCGCGCCGCGACGGCGACGAGCTGATCCATGGTCCGATCCATCAGCGGCGCCAGCTCGGTCTGTTCCAGCATGGTGACATCGGTGCAGCCGGTGACCCGGTGGATCAGGCTCACGACCTCCCATGGCTTATCCAGATGGTTCATCACCGCATGACCGAGCCAGACCGGGTCGAACGCATGATCGGCGCTCAGGGCTTCATAGGCCTTGCCGAAGCGGCGGACGATCAGCTCGTCCAGCTCGATGCCGGGCCGGCTGGGCGGGCCGTCGACGCCGATCTCCCGGAGCGCCTTCGCCAATGCCGTGCCGCCGCCGACCACGGTGCCGATGCGGCGGACATCCTCGATGATGGATTGGGCGGTGTTCTTGAAGGTGAGCGAGCGGGCGCGGCGCGACAGTTCGGCCATCGCCTCTTCTTCGAGCCGTTCCATCTCGGCGGTCAGCTTTTCGCGGATCGCGCGCTGATATTGCTGGTCGATATCGCGCAGCGCCGCCGATTGGGCCATCGAGGCCTCCCACCAGGGCACCAGCGATTTCCGGCGGATCGTGCCGGCGTCCTCGTCGCTGTCGTCATTGACCAGGAACGGCTCGAGCAGGGTGCAGATCTTGCGCATCAACGGCTCGGCCGCAGCCCGTTCGCCGTCGCTGCGGCGCAGCTCCAGCGCCTGCAGCACCTGGCCGAAACCGGCCGAACTTGCCTTGATCAGGCCATCGCCGCTCAGCAGTTCCCGCAGCTTGTTGGCCTTGTCGGGCGGCAGCTTCGAAATCAGTGCCACCAGCTGCTGCCAGCGAGGATCCTTGGCTTGGTCGGGGTCGGTCAAAACAGGCTCGGGCATAGCAGCAACGGCGGCAGGTGTGGTGACGAGGGCGGGCCCGACGGATTGACCGGAACCCGGCCCGTCCACGGCATGGTCGTTCGTCGGCTGGTATTGCCAACGGCTGTGCACGTCGCATCCCCCGATTTACCCACCATTCCGCGACATTAAAGACAAATAACAAACATGTTATTAACTTTGACCGGCACGGGCTACCACCTTTCAGGCCTTCGTCGGCGCCGCCCCGAACAGGCCCAGGGGCCCCGGATAGGCATAGTTCGGAAACAGGCTCGGCAATCGCTTGCCCTCGCGGGTTTCCAGCACCTCGGTCAACACCCGGCGATAGTCGGTGGTGACGGCGAGATCGACGCCCTCGTCGAGCTTGTCGGGCGTCATGCCGGGCCAGCCGCCGTAGAAGCGGCCGCCATGGACCTTGCCGCCCAGCACCGCCATGACGCTGGCACGGCCGTGGTCGGTGCCCTGGCTCTTGTTCGAGCGCAGGCGGCGGCCGAACTCGGTCAGCGTCACCAAGACCATACGGTCGTGATAGCGCGCCATGTCGTTCCAGAATTGGGCGAGGCCGACCGACAGGTGATCGACCGCGGTCTTGAAGCGGCCCGGCTGATATTCATGCATGTCCCAGCCGCCGATATCGACGGTCGCGGCCTGCAAGCCGATATCCATCTTGATCAGCTGCGCCAAGGCCTTGAGCGGACGGCCGAACTCGGCGGCCGGCGCGTAGTCGACGCCGTGCTCGCTCTGATAGGGCGGGATATGGCCCTGGGCGTCGCGGCCCAGATGGCCGTCGATCGTCGCCATGGCGCCAAGCGCGTCCCGCCCCGCCAAGCCGACGTCGCCGCCGGTGAAGGCATAGAGCCGCTTCAGCACCTCGGCCGCCTGGGGTCCGCCCGGCGGCGCCAACCCGCCGTCGAGCGTCGGCATGGCGATGGCGGACGGCAGGCCCAAGAGCTCGCCCGAGACCGAACCGCTGGCCGAGGCCGCGATCAACCCGCCGCCCGGTCTGCCATCGACCGCCAGGGCGCGGGTCAGCCAGCCGTCGGTCAGCCGGTTGAGACTGGCGGCATCGGCGACACCGCGCTCGATCATGTCGGTCGCGACGAAGTGGCTGCGCGTGCCGTCGGTGAGCCCCACCGCATGCAGGAACGCCAGCTGGCCGCCCTGGTAGAGCTCGGCCAGGCCGTTCGCCTGGGCATGCAGGCGGAAATCGATCTTCGGGTCGGGACCGTTGGCAAGCGCATGGCCGGCGTCGGTGCCGTCGGCCGCGACGCGCAACTCGCTCGCCCGGGCCTCGATGAAATCCGGGTCGGTGGCGGGCGAGATCAGGTTCAGCCCGTCGCAACCGCCGCGCAGATGCACCACGATCAGCAGCGGCTTGTCCGGGCCGGACCCGGCGAAGGCGAGGTTGCGCAAGCCCGGGATCGGCAGCAGACCGGCGGCCAGGCCGGCGATGCCGCCGCCCAGGATGGAGCGTCTGGTGAGGGTCATGATGGTCTCCTCCCTCAAGCCGTCTGAAAACCGGGCGCCATCGCGGCCAGGCCGGCGATGCGGGCCAGCTGCTTCTGGGTGTTGGGGTTGGGCGGCAGCGGCGTGTCGGGCGGCCAGCCGAGGCCGCTCACCAGCGCCTCGATCGTTGCCGGGTCGTAGGTGCCGGTCATGGCGGTCAGCCAGAAGGCGGCGGCGGCGCGCGGCGTCGTGGCATTGGCACCCATCAGCCGGGCCGGGTCGAGCGCGCCGGTGCCCCAGCTGTTCTCGGCCAGCGCCAGCACCAGCTGCCAGCGCTGGCGCATGGCATTGGTGCCGAGGAACAGGTCGCGCCGGTCGGGCAGACCGGTCGGCGGGGCATAGCCATAGAGGCGCTGGCCGGCATTGGCGATGCCGTTCAGCAGCGGCTCGGTCGGCGTCAGGTCCAGGCCGGTCGCGCGGGCGAAGCCGGCGGCCAGCGCCAGCGGCCGGCGGATCTTGACCCCGCGCGAGGCCTTGAATTCCGGCGAGGTCACGATCGTGCGCACCACTTGGGCGATCTGGTCGGGCGCATGGGCCTGGCGGGTCCAGACCGCGACCGCTTGCGCCACCAGCTGCGGCGACGCGTTTTCGCCGGCGAGGCGCACCACCAGCTTGCGGCAGAGATGGCGCGCCGTCGCCGGATGGCTCGCCACCAGATCCAGCACCTTGCGCCCGTCGGCCATGCCCGGCTGGAATGCGTCGAACTCGGTCGCCAGCACGCGCTTCTGATAGCCGTCGTGCCAGGTCTCGACATAGGCGAACTTGCCGGTGTTGGGCAGCTTGCGCCGGCCGTCCAATCCGCTGCCGTCCTCGACCGTCCAGCCGGTAAAGGCACGAGCGCTCTCATAGACATCCTGGTCGATATAGCCCGCCGGCTGGCCCTTGAGCGCGCCCGGCACCTCGCGCCAGCGATCGTATTTGTCGTTGAGATAGGCCTCGGCGCCGAGCGTATGCAGCTCGAACAATTCCCGGCCGAAATTCTCGTTCGCGGAGCCGGCGCGGGACGATTTGTTCGACAGGTAATAGAGCATGGCGGTCGAGCTCGCCACCGCCTCCAGGAAGGCGCGGAAATTGCCGAGCGCATGGGCGCGGATCACGTCGCGGTCATAGGTCGGCAGCGCCACCATGACCTGTTCCTGGTCCCAGGCATCGACGTTGAAATGATCGTGCCAGAAGCCGACCAGCACCTCGCGCAGCTGATAATGGGCATCGGCCGCGCGCACGACGGTCGCGGCCATCACCTCCATCAGCGGGCGGCGCCGCTCCTGGCCGTCATGCTTGTCGCGGTCGGCCAGCACGGCCCAGGTGGCCTCGATCGGCTGGTTGAGCGTGGAGAGGGGCCGCAGCTCGTCGACCGCCGGATAGGCCTTGTCCTTGCCCTCGTTGTATTTGATGCGGAACGTGAGCCGCGCCAGTTTCGCGGCCACCGCCGGATCGTCGCCGGTGGGCGGCGCCAGCTGCTCGTCGAGCCAGGTGCCATAGCCCGCAGCGCGCAGCCGCTCGATCTCGCCCGGCCGGGCGCCATGACCCAGCCGCGCCAGCACCATCGGCGCGAAACCGGCATCCAGCTCGGCCGGATCGACATGGGGGGCCGCGTGCGGCTTTTGCGAATGGGTCGGCGGATTGGCGGCCATGGGTTCGCGTCTTTCCGGTCGGGCGGTCGGAACGATGACCGCGGGTGAAGATGCTGCCCCCTTGCTTGGTGATAGGCCCGATTTCACCGGACCATCCCCGCCGGACAGTGGGGCCCTTTGAAGCGCAGGCTCAGACAGTTTTGCGCCGGCTCAAATTTTGTTCTTGTTTTGTTTCACGTGAAGCAAGCGTCGTGTTACGGTTGAATTCTGCTCGCAAGCCCTTTCGATCAAACGATCTTTCGGGCCGGCGGCGGGGTCGGGGCGGACGGCGCGTCGGGTGCCGGACCCGGGACGGATGGACGCCCGTTCCGTCCGGCCCGCTCCCGGTTCGGGAACAGTTCCCACCGTGGGAATAGTCCGTTCCCGGCCTGGGTGCGGGTTTTTTCCCGGGGCGGGAACAAACCGTTCCCATCCAGGGAATGAACGGTTCCCGGACAGGGATCATTCCGTTCCCGTCCGGGGATGGTCGGTCGCATAGAGGAGGGGTGAGATGATCGATGTGATGGTGATGAAGGACATGGGCGACATCCGCGCGATCCGCGACAAGCAGACCTATCTGAAGGTCGTCGACGAGATCGAACGTCACCGCGCCACGGTGCCCAAGAGCGGTACCTATCTGGCGCTCCGCATCGACCTGCTGCTGGACCTGGTCGAGGCTTACGAGGCGCGCGAACTCCGTCTGCTGAAGCCGACCGCGCTCGAAGCGATCCGGCATTTCATGCGCAGCCGCAAACTGATCCAGGCCGACCTGGCCTATGTGCTGGGCTCGCGCTCCCGCGCGTCGGAATTGCTCAGCGGCAAGCGCAAGCTGACCATGAACCAGGCCTGGAAGATCTATAAGGCCTGGCACCTGCTGCCGGAGGCGCTGATCCGTCCGGAGGGGGAAAGCTGGCATGGGCGGTGAGAGGGAGTGGGTGAACCAACTCAAAGGCGGGCCCAACGTCTCCCGTAGCGGGTCTCGGCGCATGTGCTGTAGCATGTCCGTGACGTCGAGTCGGCCGTCTGAATAGTCCCGTTGCCTCCGCCGGCGCGCTCGCGGTGGCGCATCATAGACATGGCTTCAATGTGCGGAAAATGAGCAATACTTTGAAAGATAGACAATGGGAACTTACGGAAAACTCGACAAGCTTGAAATAAGAGGATTTAAATCGATCGAGAAATTGCGGATCGATTTGGCCCCTCTCAATATAATTATCGGACCAAATGGCGCTGGAAAATCAAACTTTATCGGATTTTTTAAATTTGTCAATAAAATCTTGGAAAAAGATCTACAGTTTTATGTGTCTCAGCAATTGGGTGCTGATAAGTTGTTGCATTTTGGGCGAAAAAAGACCGATTTTATTCAATGCTATCTTGAATTTACCCCTAACGCCTATTCCTTCAAGCTCGCGCCCGATGCGGCTGGCGGCCTGCTGTTCGCCGAGGAAAAATGCTGGTTCTTTGCTGAACGGGTAAACTATTCAGGAGGGACCAAGCAGATAGCGCTAGCGCGCGCCGGCAGTCATGAATCCGGCCTGCCGCAAAGGCCAAATTCGGCCTCGCCGGCTGGTCATGTCGTTCGTTACCTCCAGGATTGGAAAGTTTATCATTTCCACGACACCAGCGATTCGGCGAAAGTCAAGCAACCGGGCAAAATATCGGAAACGAACTCGCTCCTACCTCATGCGGATAACCTAGCGGCTTTTCTCAGATCGATTCGAGAGACGCTATCCTATCGACATATAGTCCGAAATATTCAGCGTGTAGCGCCATTTTTCTTGGATTTTGTCCTTGAGCCAGAAAGGGACAACCAGTCGTTGATCAAGCTGCGATGGAAGCATCGAGGGGCAGATGAGACGTTCGATGCTGCGGATTTCTCGGATGGGACGCTTCGCTTCATTTGCCTGACAACGCTTCTGCTTCAACCCGAACTGCCCACGATACTCCTCCTCGATGAGCCAGAGCTTGGCCTCCATCCCTATGCGATCCAGATTTTAGCCGGAATGATGCGAAGTATTTCGGAGCGGACGCAAATCATCGCTTCCACTCAGTCTGTAACCTTGGCCAACCAGTTTTCCTGGCAAGATCTTATCGTCGTGGATCGCGTCAATGACGCTACGCAATTCCGGCGACTGAAAGCGAAGGAATTGGAAAAATGGATGGGCCAATTTAGCGCAGGCGATCTTTGGGAGAAAAATATCATCGGGGGAACGCCTTGATTCGCTTGGCAATCTCCGCGGAGGGCCCAACCGAACGAGAGTTCTGCCGCGAGATAATTCGCCCCCACCTGTTGGACCGGCATATCGATGCAACGCCGATTGTGGTGACCACGAAGAAAGTCATCGATGGGCCGAATCACAAAGGCGGTTCAATCTCGATCGATCGGATCAGGAATGAAGTTCGAGAACTTGTTCATTCATTTGACTATGTCACTACATTGTACGACTTCTATGGATTTATTGGAAGACAAGAGCGTGAAACGGCGGATCAGTTGTGCGCGAGAATTGCGGCGGCGCTCGAGAATCCGCGAAATTTCATCCCCTATCTCCAGGTCTATGAATTCGAGGCTCTAATTTTCTCGGAACCGGCCGTTGTCGGCAGCTTCCTGGAATCTGAGGCTGTCGGGATCGACTTGCGCCGCGCCGTTGATGAGAGCGGTAGCCCGGAACGGGTCAACGACAGCCCAGAAACGAGCCCCGCGAAAAGACTCACCGAGTCATTCAGCGGCCATCTCAGGACAAGATATGACAAGACCTATCACGGTCCTCTGCTCGCGCTCGAGATCGGTCTGCCAGCGATGCGGGCGTCATGCCCGCGCTTTGCTTCGTGGCTGGCGCGGCTTGAGACCTTGCCGAATACCTGATCCCGTCCCGGCGCCGCTCGGTCCGTGCCGTTCCTGCTGTTCGAAACCGACGATAGTGCCAACAGCCCACTCTATCCGCCCTACTGCGTTCGGCTGCGCTGAGCACCCCTCACCGATCAATCATCTCCCGGACCTTGTTCCCGAGTGCCGCCATGGGGAACGGCTTGGTGATGACTTCCATCCCCGCATCCAGATAGCCGTTGCCGACGGCGGCGTTCTCGGCATAGCCGGTGATGAACAGGACCTTGAGCGTCGGCCGGCTCACGCGCGCGGCGTCGGCGACCTGGCGGCCGTTGAGGCCGCCGGGCAGGCCGACGTCGGTGATCAGCAGGTCGATGCGCGTGTCGGAGGTGAGGATGCGCAGGCCCGCGGCGCCGTCGGCGGCCTCGATCGCGGTATAGCCGCTGTCCTGCAGCACCTCGACGATCAGCATGCGGATCGTCGGCTCATCCTCGATCACCAGCACGGTCTCGCCGGCCCCGGGATCGATGCCGGCGCCGGTCTCGCTCTCGCCCGGAGCCTCGTCGGCGCCGCTGTGGCGCGGCAGGTACAGGCACATGGTCGTGCCCCGGCCCAGTTCCGAATAGATCCGCACCTGGCCGCCCGACTGGCGCACGAAACCATAGATCATGGACAGGCCGAGGCCCGTGCCCTCGCCCAGCGGCTTGGTGGTGAAGAACGGGTCGAAGGCGCGCGCGATCACATCGGGCGTCATGCCGGTGCCGGTGTCGGTCACGCACAGCGAGACATATTGGCCGGGCGGCAGCTCGCGTTCCTTGGCGGCGCGCTCGTCCAGCCATTTATTGGCGGTCTCGATGGTGAGGCGCCCGCCGTCCGGCATCATGGCGTCGCGCGCGTTGATGCAGAGGTTGAGCAGCGAGTTCTCCAGCTGCGAGGGATCGATCCGCGTGCGCCACAAGCCGCCGGCGCCGACCACTTCCAGCGCGATATTGGGCCCGACGCTGCGGCGGATCAGCTCCTCCATGCCGGCGATCAACTGGTTGACGTCGGTCGGTTTCGGATCGAGCGTCTGGCGCCGCGAGAAGGCGAGCAGCCGCTGGGTCAGGGCCGCCGCCCGCCGTGCTGCACCCTGGGCGGCCTCGATATAGCGCTCGATCCCGGCCAGACGGCCCTCGCTGATCCGCTTCTCGAGCAGCTCCAGACTGCCGCCGATGCCGGCCAGGAGATTGTTGAAATCATGGGCGATGCCGCCGGTCAGCTGGCCGACCGCCTCCATCTTCTGCGCCTGGCGCAGCGCCTCCTGGGCCTGGGCTAGTTCCGCCTCGGCGGCCTTTTCCTCGGTGATGTCGCGGCCGCTGCAATAGACCATGCCGTCTTCCGGCACGCCGACCCACGAGATCCAGCGATAGCTGCCGTCCTTGCAGCGGTAGCGATTGGGAAAGCGGATCGCCGGCTGGCCCTGCTGGGTCAGCTCGAAGCCGGCGCGCGTGCGTTCCAGATCGTCCGGATGCAGCAGCTCGAAGATCGACATGCTCGCGACCTCGGCTTCCGACCAGCCGAGCACGGTCGCCCAAGCCGGATTGGAGGTCTCGAAATAACCTTGCGAATTGAGCGCACCCATCAGGTCGGGGCTCACCTGCCAGGTCCGCCCGCGCGCCTGGGTGCGCTCGATCACCCGGCGTTCCAGCTCCGCGTTCAGCACCTGCAGCGCCGCCGTCGCCCGATGGGTCTCGGTCACCTCATAGCCGCCGACGAAGATGCCGGAGACTTGGCCCCGCTCGTCGCGGATCGGCTGATAGACGAAATCGATGTATTGGACCTCGTCGCTGCCATGCAGCCGCAGCTCCATGTTGCGGGTGACGACGGCCTCGCCGGTCGCATAGACCTGATCCAACAGCTCGAAAAAGCCCTGGCCGGCCAGATCGGCGAACACCTCGCGCACGGGACGGCCGATGAAGTCGCTGCGCTGGGCGATCCGGACATAGGCCTCGTTGACATATTCATAGACATGGTCCGGCCCGGCCGTGACGCAGACGAAGCCGGGCATCTGGGCGAACAGCTGGCGCTGCCGCTGCTGCTCGGCGGCGGCGCGGCGGTCGGCCAGCACGCGCTCGGTGGTCTCGACCACGATGGCGATGACGCCACCCGGCCGGCCGCGCTCATCGATGACCGGCGAGTAATCCAGGTTCATCCAGACCTGTTCGGGCGCGCCCGAGCGGTGCAGCGTCAGCTCCTGGTCCTTATAGGATAGCGTGCCGCCGGCGAGGCCCACCTTCATGACATGGTCGTTGAAGTCGGCCACCTCCGGCCAGCCCTCGCGCACCTTGCTGCCGAGTAGCCGGGGATGCCGCCCGCCGGCGAAGATCGAATAGGCATCGTTGTAGATCATCACGCCGTCGCGGCCCCACAGCATGACGATCGGCAGCGGCGAATGGACCAGGAGGCCGGTCGCCGTCTTCAGGCTCTGCGGCCAGCCGGCGAGGGGGCCAAGCGAGGTCGCCGCCCAGTCGAACGAGCGGATCAGCCCGGCCAACTCGCTGCTGCTGTTCAGGAAATCGATCTCGGTCGGGCGGGCGATAGGCTGGTCTGACAGAGCGCATCCCCAGGAAGAACCGGTGGCGGCGGGGAAAATCTAAACGAAGTCCGCAACGGGGAAAAGGCGCGTGCGCGGCCCTAATCCCCCACGGCCTTGTCGATCTTCTCGCCGGCCTTCTGGGCCGGGCCCTTGTCGTCGCAGCCGGTGACGGCGATGGCGATGGGCAGCATCAGGATGAGCAGGCAGACGAGTTTGCGCATGGTGGGACCCCTTTTGAGTGAAAGACCGTCAGGAGCTCAACACTTAAGACGGGCTTTCGGCTCCACGCCGGCCGCGTATGATGCGGCAGCATTTCAGGAGATCGCCCATGACCGGCCTGCCCTACAAGACCGCCCTCATCATCGGTGCCGGCGTCGGCATCAGCGCTTCGCTGACACGGCTGCTGACCCAGGCCGGCCTCAGGGTCGCCCTGGCCGCGCGCAACAAAGACAAGCTTGCGGGATTGGCGGCGGAGACGGGTGCGGTCGCCTTCGCCGCCGATGCCACCGATCCGGCCGCGGTCGCGCACCTGTTCGAGGCGGTGGACGGGCAATTGGGCGAGCCCGATGTCGTGATCTACAACGCCAGCGCCCGGGCGCCGGGCTCGGTCGCCGAGATCGATCCGGAGGCGGTCCGCCGCGCGGTCGAGATCAGCGCGTTCGGCGGCTTCCTCGCGACCCAGCAGGCGGCGAAACGCATGCTGAAGCACGGCGCAGGCGCCATCCTGCTGACCGGCGCCTCGGCCAGCGTCAAGGGCTTCCCGCTCTCGGCCGCCTTCGCCATGGGCAAGTTCGCGCTCCGCGGCCTGGCCCAGAGTGCGGCGCGCGAGCTCGGCCCCAAGGGCATCCATGTCGCCCATTTCGTCATCGACGGCGGCGTGCGCAGTGCGGTCCGGGCCGAGCCTGCGGATCGTCCGGACAGCATGCTGTCGCCCGACGGCATCGCCCAGACCTATCTGGACGTGCTGCGCCAACCGCGCAACGCCTGGTCGCTGGAGGTCGAGTTGCGCCCCTGGGTCGAGAAATTCTAACGGCCAATCCCTCTCCGCCCTCAAGGGCGGAGAGGGAGAAGAGTGGCTCAGCTGGCCGCGCGGAACTGGATCTCGCCGTTGTTCAAGAAGCAGGTCTTGCTGAACAGGTTGAGATCGAGCGGGTTCGGCAGCCGGACGTCGGCCAGATCCGGCACCGGCTTCGTCGCCGGATCGTAGGACCGGTCGATCTGGGAGATGAAGACGAAGATCAGCCCGCGCGTGCGGGCGAAGGCCTCGAGCGTGCGCACCTGGTCCATCAGCGCCGGATTTTCCCGTTTCTGATCGAGCAGCTGCAGATAGTCGATCACCACCAGGGTGCCGCGCGGGGCGGCGGCCAGCTGCTTGACGATATAATCGGCGCTGATCGCATCGGAATTGTCGAACACGAACAGATCGGCGAAATGGGCCCGGTCGACACCCAGGTCGCGGAACCGGGCGAGTACGTCCCGTTCGGTATATTCGAGCGTGAAGAACACGCCGCGATGACCGGACTTCATCGCCTCCACGGCCAGTTCCAGGCTCATCAGGGTCTTGCCCTGGCCGGGCCGCGCGCCGATCAGGACCATGTCGCCGGGTGCCAAGCGCGGGAACAGTTTCCCCGCCGGCGCGGTCGCCGCCGCCTTGGCGGCCAACAGACTCCAGCCGCCGAAGCCTTCCTGGGCCGCAATGCGGTCAAGGGCTTCGTGCAGCGGGATATTCTGGGTGCGGGCCAGCAATTTGGCTTTGCGCTTCAGCTGATAGAGGGGGGCGGACAGCTTCATCAAGGAACCTCCTGGTGCGAGCCAACGTCACAACCCCTCCTTATGCGTGATGCTCGAACAGTCGGTTCGGAAGTCTGGATGCCCTGCATGGAGGATGCTGCCCCGATGGGAGGGGGGAGGCTTGGGACCGCGCCGGATCCGAGCCTAGCGCACTCTCAGGCCTTGCGCCAAGCGCGGACGAACTGGTCCATCTCCTGGGCATTCAAGTCCGAGACTGCCCAGAATGTCATGCCGCCGTCCGTCCAGCGGATGAAGTTGTAGCCGTCGCGGCTGCCGCTCGGCACCAGGCCGGTGGGTAGGTCGGTACCGTCGAAGGCGTAGAGGTCGATCACATGCTGGGCCCGGCGATAGACCATCGCTGCGGCAGTGTGGCCGACCAGGTAATCGAGCCGGCCGCCGGCCAAGGGAAAGCCGATCGCGGCCAGGTCCTTGACCGGCGGGGCGAAGGCCAGGCGCCCGTCGAACCAGGGCTTGACCGTATGCTGGTCGGTCGAGACCACATCCATCAGATGACCCGGCTGCAGCGCGCGGATATGGGACGCCACGATCTCGTCCGGCAATTGCGCGGCGCCGACGGGCAGGAAGATGAGCGCCAGCGAGGCGGCCATGGCGAAGCCCATGCCGAAGCCGGCGCCCAGCAGCAGCGGCCGGCGGTGCGGCGTCGCCGGCTTGGGTGCCGCGGCGGCGAGGCGGGCGGTGAGCGCCCGGCGGAAGTCGTCCGACGCCGGATATGAGGGCACCTCGGCCCGAACGCGGCCGGCGAGGCTTGCCAATTGGTCTTGGGTCTCGGCACAGCGCGGGCAGCGTTCCAGGTGGGCGGCGATGCGCGCGGCCTCGGCCGGACGCAGCTCGCCATCCAGGTCGGCCTGGATCAACAGGCGGATCTCGTCGCAATCCTCGGTCATGCCTCGCATCCTTCCGTCTGGCAGCGCATCAAGGCCTGCCGGGCGCGCCACAGGCGCGACATGACGGTGCCGATCGGGACCCCGGTCACTTCCGCGATCTCCTTGTAGGAAAGGTCTTCGAGCTCCTTCAGCACCACGCATTCGCGCAGTTCCGGCGTGAGCGCCGCCAATGCCTGATCGAGCCGCCGCAGATCCTCAAGCTTGCCCAGCGCCACTTCCGGGTTGTCGGCCGGGTCGTGGAGCTCCAGCAACGCGTCCGGCGGATCGTCGTCGAAGCTCGTCTCCGCCTGCTGCTTGCGCTTGGCGAGTGCGTTATAGGCGACGTTGCGCACGATCTGCAGCAGCCAGGGCCGGGCGTCGCCGCCGCGGAAGCCGCCGAAATAGTTGAGCGCCCGCAGCATGGCGTCCTGCACGACATCCTCGGCCAGGCTGGCGTCGCGGACCAGCCAACGCGCCACGTTATGGGCCGAATCCAGGTGGGGCAGCACGACCCGCTCGAAGCTCGATTCGGCCGGGTCGTGCTTCTGGAACCACCTCACCACAGGCTCACCCAGCGATGGTCACCGCACCACGACGGTCCCTTGCATGTGCGAATGCAGGGAGCAGAAATAATGGTAGGTGCCGGGCTTGTCGAAGACGCGCGCCCAGGCATCGCCGGTGTCGAGCGGCGGCGACTTCCATGCCTTCGGATCGTCGGCATCGACCACGGTGTGCGGGATGTCGTCATTGTTCGTCCAGGTGATCTTCGTGCCGGCGGCGACGGTGATCTCGGCCGGCGAGAAGGTAAAATTGTCGATCGACACGGCCGCATCTTCGGCCAAGGCGGGCGAACCGGCAAGCAGTGCCGCCGCGAACAGGGCCGCGCGAATGAAACGACGCATTCCGTCCTCCCCTCACGCGCCCAGCGGCGTATCGACGATCGCGAGCGGCGAGGAAAGCTGCACGCGCGTGATCTTGGCGATGCCGAGGGTCGATTTCAGCTGACCCGGCGGCAGATCCTTGATCGGGCCGGGCGAGGGGGCGGTGCCGGGCGCCGGCTGCGGGAAGGCGGTCGAGCGCGCGGTATGGAAGGCGACATTGCCCTCGATCTTCTGCATGACCTGATGGATATGGCCGTTCAGCACCGTGACCGAGCCGAACGGGCGCAGCATCGCCATCACCTGGGCGGCGTCGTCGGTGCCCCAGCCCCATTGCTGGCTGACGGTCCAGAGCGGAATATGGGCGAACACGATGATCGGCGTGCTGGGCGCCCGGCCGGCCAGATCCTTGCCCAGCCATTCGAGCTGCGCCGCCCCCAGATTGCCGAGCCCGCCGGGCTTCAGGTCCTGGACATTGTTGAGTGCCACGAAATGCACGCCGTCCTGGTCGAACGAATACCAGCCGGTCGGAGAGCGCGGCGTGAAGCGTTCGAAGAAACTCTTGCCCTCGTCGACCAGCACGTCGTGCTCGCCCGGGACGTAATAGGTGTCGAGCTTGGCGCCGCGGATGATCTGGTCGGCGGTGTCGAACTGCGCGTCCTTGGACAATTGGCTGACGTCGCCGGTATGGATCAGCAGGGCCGCACCCTTCTTCTGCTTGTTCACCAGATCGACCGCTTCCTGCAGCGTGCCGTTCACGTCCATGTTGGGCGCGTTGGAAAAGCCGATATGGCTGTCGCTCAGCTGCATGAAGCTGAAGGTGCCGGCAGGCTTGGTCGCGGCCTCGGCCCCGCCGATGCCCAGCAGCTGCGAGGAGGGGATGCCGCCGCTGACCGTCCAGATCACGCCGGCGCCGGCCCAGGCCATGCATTTCAGCAGGCCGCGGCGCGTCGGGCCGCCTTCTTCGTCGCGCTCGATTTCCGGCTGGTCGTGCATTTCGTCCATCTTGAAACTCCTGTTTCCCCGTGGGTCTCGAAACAGGTGATCCGGCGACGGGCCGGTTTATTCGGTCGAGGGACAGGAAAATTATCGCTTCCTCCCGTCATTCCCGCGCAGGCGGGAATCCAGGGCAAGCGACGGATCTCTGCCACTCTGGATTCCCGCTTTCGCGGGAATGACGAAAGAAGCGATGTGCGAAGCGCACCCCGATACCGGCACCCCACTTCTCCCAACCCCCGCCATGCGCTAAGTTATTTGCAGAAATGCTGCATAATTGAGAAGCGTGAGCCGGATACAGCCCGGGTTTGGGCCGCAACGACCAGAATTCCCTGCCGGACCGGCAGCAGCTGGGGGCACTTTTGGACCTGCTACTGATGATCGCGGCCCATCGCAGATATCTGGAGCGCCAGCCGGAGGGCCAGCGCCTGATGTTGAAGGGCGCCAATCTGGCCGGGGTCAATTTCAGCCGGCAGCGGCTCGACATGGCGGTGCTGGCGGGCTCCAACCTGGTCGGCGCCAACATGCAGATCAGCCATTTCGACAATGCCGACCTGTTCGGCGCCAACCTGGCCCAGGCCAATCTGACCGACGCGTTCCTGACCGGCGCCGACCTGCGCGGTGCCAACTTGAGCCGCGCCGTCATGCTGCGCTGCGCGCTCGAAGGCGCCGATCTCAGGGCCGGGCAATTGATGGTCTGGACCGGCAAGAACAAGGGCCGGTCGGTGCCGGCCGTGGCCGATCTCAAGGGCGCCGATCTGCGCCATGCCAACTTGGGCGACGTGGACGCGGCCGAGGCCGATTTCGGCCAGGCCGACCTGCGCAGCGCCAATGTCTATTCCGCCAATTTCTTCGGTGCCAATCTGAGCGGCGCCGACCTGCGCGGCGCCAATTTCGGCCGGGCGCGGCTCAAAGGCGCCCGGCTCAACAATGCCAAGGTCGAAGGGGCGAGCTTCATCGGCGCCGATCTGCGCGAGGCCGAGATGCGCAATGTCGATCTCGACAGCGCCGTCACCGCCGGCGCCATGCTGCTGATGTCGGTTCAATCGGCCTCGCTGCATACGCTGCCGGTCGCGATCCGCGGCATGATCGAGCAGCATGCCCAATGGATCGAGAGCAATGGCGCCGGCGGCAAGCGTCTGATCTTGACCGGTGCCAGCCTGGCCGGGCTCAACCTCGTTGCCTGCGACCTGAGCGGCGCCGACCTCACCGCCTGCGACCTGACCGAGACCAACCTCAGCGACGCGAAACTCTGCCTGACGCAGATGCCCGGCGCGCGGCTCGACCGCTGCAAGCTCAACAATGCCGACCTGTCCGGCGCCAATCTCGGCCAGGTGGTCGGGCAGAACGCCCTGCTGCTCGGCACCAACCTGTCGCCCATGCCGATCCTGACCGCGGAGGGGCGGCCGTCGGGTCGCGAGTTCCCGGTCAACCTGGCCGGCGCCATCCTGAAGGGTGCCGATTTCCGGGGCGCCGACCTGCGCGGCGCGGTGCTGGACGGGGCGGACCTGACCGAGTCCAACCTGTGCTCGACCGACCTGCGCGGCGCCCGCTGGCAGCAGGCGGTGCTGACCGGCTCGGCCCGGATCGGCTGCCGCACCAATTGAGATTTCGCTGGCTCGCCGGCGCCGGGGCTCCGATGATGCGGCACCGTCGATGGGTCATGGGTCCGTATATGCTGCGCGTTGCTCTGGCGATCGCCCTGGTCGCGGCACTGCCGATCCGGGCTGAAGCCCAGGCGCCGGATCCGGCACAGGCCCACCGCATCGACGCGGATGTCCGGGCGGCGCTCGCCCATGCCGGCGCGCCGGGCGCCACCATCGCCATCATCCGCGACGGCCATCTGGATTATGCCCAGGCCTATGGCTGGCGCGATGTCGAGCACCATCTGCCGATGCGGGTCGATACCCATTTCGAGATCGGCTCGATCACCAAGCAATTCACCGTCGCCGCACTCCTGCAGCTGCGGGCGGCGGGCAAGCTCGACATCGACGCGACGCTCGCCACATATCTGCCGACCGCGCCGCACGCGGGCGAGGTGACGCTGCGCCAGCTGATGTCGCACACCAGCGGGTTGCACGATTATTTCGATACGCCCGATGCCGAAGCGGCGGCGGTCAAGCCCGCGACGTTCGACCAGGTGATCGCCCGCATAGCCTCCCTGCCGCTCGATTTCGCGCCCGGCAGCCGCTGGGCCTATTCCAACACCGGCTATGTGCTGTTGGGCCGGATCATCGAGATCGTGTCGGGTGAGCGCTACAATCACTATGTGCGGGCGCATTTCCTGCGCCCGCTCGGCATGCGCCAGAGCGTCACCGTCGCCGACGAGGCGCACCTGCCCGACATGGCGGTGGGCTATCGCACCGCCGGCGGGCGGCTGCAGCGCGCGCCGACGATCAGCGACGGTTTCGGCTGGTCGGCCGGCAACATCGTCTCGACCCAGGCCGATCTCGAAACATGGAACCGCGCGCTGATGGCGGGCCAGGTGGTGAGCCCGGCCGACTATCGCCTGATGACGACCTCGGTCATGACCACCGAAAGCGGCGATGCCGGCTATGGCCTGGGCCTGTTCGTCGACCGCGTCCTGGACCAGCCGCGCATCGGCCATACCGGCGGCAGCTTCGGCTTCACCACCGCCAACGAATATTTCCCCAACCAGCATGTCCGCATCATCGCCTTTACCAACGACGGCGACGGCCCGCCGGAGCCGGGTGAGATCCTGACCAATGTCGTGTTCGACGATCTCTATCCGGAGATCGCGGCCGCGGCCCTGCGGCCCACCCCGGGCGAGGATCCGGCGTCGACGGCAGGGGCGGCGGCGCTGTTCGGTCAGCTGCAACGCGGCACCGACGGTCCGGCCCGTTTCACCGAGCGGCTGCAGGGCAAAATGAAGGCGGGGCTGGCCGAGCACCTGGCGAAGCAGTTGGGCGGTTATGGCGCGGCCACCGCCGTCATCTTCAAGGGCCATCGCACCGACGGCGACACGCATTGGACCGACTATTTGCTGCAATTCGGCCCCGGCAGCACGCTCAGTTTCGCGGTTGCCTATGACGCGGCCGGCGCCGTCACCGCCCTGTCGATCGGATGAGCGCGCCCCCGCTGTTCCATTTCAGCGACGATCCGGCGATCCGCCGCTTCACCCCGCGCCCGGTCCAAGTGCCGGTCGAGCGTGGCCCGGACAAGGGTTGGCTGAACGGCCCGCTGGTCTGGGCGACCGATGCCGCCCACAGCCTGCTCTACCTGTTCCCGCGCGACTGCCCGCGCATCCTGATCTGGCCGACCTTGAGCACGATCCCGGAGGACCGCGACCCCTGGTTCGCCGGCACGCCGCACCGCGCCATCGCCTTCATCGAGCAGGATTGGCTGGACCGGGTGCGGACCGCCTCGGTGCATCGCTATGCGATGCCGGCGGACCGGTTCGAGGATATCGGCGACACCGGCATGTGGGTCGCGCGTGAGCCCGTCGACCCATCCGGCATGGACAGTATCGGCGACCTGCCGGCAGCACTCGCGGCCGACCGGGTGGCCCTGCGCGCGGTGCCGCGCCTCGCGCCGTTCAAGCGGTTCTGGCGCAGCACGCTCCATGTCAGCGGCGTCCGGCTGCGCCATGCCCAGGATTGGGATTAGGTGCCGATCCGAACCCGCATCGTGTGTATCGTTGACATCGATTTGTCGGTGTGTAGCATACACACATGAAGAGCGCGGATGTGATCCGAGAGCTGGAGGCGGCAGGCTGGATGCTGGACCGCGTGCGGGGTTCGCACCATGTATTCAAGCACCCGTCGAAAGCAGGGATCGTTGTGGTTCCGCATCCCAAGAAGGATCTCGGCAAGGGGCTCGTTGCGGCCATTCGGAAACAGGCAGGATTGTGATGCGGTATCCCATCGTGATCGAGGAAGGCGGCGAGAGCACGGCTTACGGCGTCGTCGTGCCGGATCTGCCTGGGTGTTTTTCGGCCGGAGACACGCTCGATGAAGCGCTCGATGCCGCCAAGGAGGCGGCTGCAGCCTGGGTGGATGCGGCGCTCGATGATGGTGCGGTGATCCCGGCGCCTTCGAGCCTGGATGCGGTTCGACAGTTGCCGGCCTACGCCGGATGGACGGTGGGGATTCTCGATCTCGATCCGGCATTGTTCGATGACAGCATCGAACGGGTCAATATCACTCTGCCCAAGCGCGTGTTGCGCCGCCTGGATGCCTTGGCAGAACTGCGGCATCAAAGCCGCGGCGCGTTCATTTCCGACCTGACCATGCGGCTTAAGGCCTAAGCCCCACCCGGCCGTCGCGGCCGCTGTTTCGCCGACACGGATTTGATGACGATCCGGCCCGGCTGGGTCGGGTCGATCGGCGGCGTCGCCCGCGCCAGGCCTTCGGCGATCAGGGCCTCCACGGCGGGATCGTCGAAGAGCGCGATGTCCTTCAGCACGATATGGCGGACGGTGTTGCCGCTGCCCTGCAACAGGCCGTGCGGGTCGGGCAGCTCCGGGCCGCGGGCGAAGAACAGGCTGACCCAGCGCGGATAGAGCGCCACCGAGAACACCACGCCCGAGAGCTTTTCGTTGGCCCCGAACGCGATCGCGAGCGCGTTGTAATTGTCATAGACCAGCTCGACCGCGCCCGGCACCCGCGCCCGCATCCGGGCCAATGCCGCGCGCGCCTCAGCCTCGACCGAGGGCGTGAAGCGGGCGAGGAATGTGTCGAGCTCAGCTTCGGCGGACATGGCGGGACCGGCGGGGTTGGACATCGAGCCTGGATGCCAATCTAGACGGATTGCTGCGGCAAATCATCCATCTCGCGAATTCCGGGAATAGCCCGGCCCCGTCCCCGGTTACGCTCCGATATTCCCCTGGAGCGTCGCCCTCATGCGCAAAACCTGGCTCGCCATCCTGTTCGCCCTTCTCGCCCCGTCATCGGTGATCCCGGCGGCGTCGGCCGCCACCATCATCGACGAATGGGCGAGCGTGCAGCCGCCGCCGGCGCCGGTGCTGAAGCCGGCCAAGGTCGATCCGAAGACCACGGCGCTCTTGATCCTCGATATCGTGCGCCAGGGCTGCAATGCCGAACGGCGGCCGCGCTGCCTCGATACGCTGCCGGCGGTCCATACGCTGTTGGACCGGGCGCGCGCGGCCGGCGTGATGGTGGGATACAGCTTGGTGCGCGGGGCGACGGCCGCCGACATTCTGCCGCCGGTGGCGCCCCTGGGCGGCGAGCCGATGGTGACATCGGGCACCGACAAGTTCCTCGGCACCGATCTCGAAGCCACGCTCAAGGCCAAGGGCATCAAGACCGTCATCATCCTGGGCGTGGTGGCGCAGGGGGCGGTGCTGACCACCGCGACCGAGGCGGCCCTGCGCGGGTTCGAGGTCGTGGTGCCGGTCGACGGCGTCTCGTCCGACAGCGTCTATGCCGAGCAGTTCACCGCCTGGAACCTGCTGAATGCGCCGGTGATCGCCGGCCATGTGGCGCTGACCCGGTCGGACATGATCGGGTTCTAACTATATGAATTAGAGGGCAATTCAGATATGAGGCCGAACAGGACTCATATCATCGCGCTCTAGCTATTCCGCCGTCGGCTCGTCGCGGAAATAGGGTTCGACCACGCCTTTGAGCTTGATGGTCAGCGGCTGGCCGTGGCGGTCCATGGTCTTGCCGACCGCGAGCCGCACCCAGCCCTCGCTCACGCAATATTCCTCGACCGTGGTCTTTTCCGCGCCGTCGAACCGGATGCCGACGCCGCGCGCCAGCACGGCCTCGTTGAAGAACGGGCTCTTGGGATTGGTCGACAGGCGGTCGGGCGGGGTATCGGTCATCGGACGGGCTTTCGGCGGAGAAGGATGTGAGCGGCGGTCATAGCGGGCCGGACGCGATATGGGAAGCGTTCACGCCGCTTAAGCTTTGAAATCCACCTCCGACAGCGGCAGCGCCGTCGTGTATTTCAGCTGCTCCATGGCGAAGCTCGAACTCACGTCCAACAGGCTCGTGACCCGGATCAGCTTGCGATAGACCCGGTCGTAATGCGCGATGTCGCTGACGATGATCTTCAAGAGATAATCGACCTCGCCGCTCATGCGGTAGAACTCGACGATCTCGGGGATCGAGGCCACGCCCTTGGCGAAGCTCTCCAGCCAGTCCTCGCTATGCTGGCTGGTGCGGATATTGACGAAGACCGTGGTGCCGAGGCCGAGCTTGGCAGCGTCCAAGAGCGCCACCCGGTGCTTGATCACGCCCGTCTCTTCCATCGCCTTGACCCGGCGCCAGCACGCATTGCTGGACAGGCCCACGGCCTCGGCCAGTTCGGCGATGGTGATGTCGGCTTGGGTCTGCAGCCGGGCCAGGATACGTGCATCGGCCCGGTTCAAATCGACCATGATTTCCGCCTTTCTCGGGATGAATTCACAGCATCCTAGCAGAAAAGCGGGAAATCTATGCCGCGACCGGGCAAAGCTCGATCGGTTTGCCCGGGTTCGAGATCAGGAAATGGTCCTTCGGCACCCGGTTCCAGCTCTGCACCTCGCCGTCGAGCGGTTCGGACACGACGACGATGGTTTCGCCCTCCTGGCGCCAGAACAGGCTGGGCGGCTTGTCGTCGCTGGCATAGCGCACGGCGATGATGCGCCGGCCGTCGCTGAAGGCCGCGGTGAAGCGCAGCGGGTCCTCGATATCGGCGGCGCGCATCTCGGCCCGCACGTCGGCCAGCATGGCGCGGAACGCCGCGACCGGGTCCCGTTCGACCCCGTGGCGGAACAGCAGATAGAACGCGGTCTCGCTGTCGGTCGTGCCGGCGCGGAACGGATAAAGCGCGTCCGGGATCTTGGCCTCCAGCCGCCGGCGCAGCTTGTCGAAGCCGCCGATCTGGCCGTTGTGCATGAACAGGTATTTGTCATAGGCGAACGGGTGGCAGTTGCTGCGCGCCGTGTCGGTGCCGGTCGACGCCCGGACATGGGCGAAGAACAGGCGTGCCCGGAGCTGGCGGGCGAGCGAGCGCAGGTTGCGGTCGTTCCAGGCCGGCAGCGCCTCGCGATAGAGCCCGGGGTCGGCATGATCGCCGTACCAGCCGAGGCCGAAGCCGTCGCCCTGGGTGGCGCAGACCGATTTGCGTGCGGCCAGCGCCTGCTGCACCAGGGAATATTTCGGTTCGAACAGCAGCCGGTCGAGATAGGTCTCGGGTCCGAGATAGCCGAGCCAGCGGCACATCAGGAACGGACGGCCTCGGCGGCGGCGGCATGGCGATGGCGGGCGCTGACCATGCGCTCGTAGAGGTGACGCACGGCCTTGCTGCCGGTCTTGGTGAAGGCGCCGGGGATGATCGCATGGACCAGGCAGGCGAGCCCGGCCGCCAGCATGGTCACGCCGAAATAGCCCGCGACCTGCAGATGCTCGAAATAGGTCTCGTCGACCGTGCGCGGATGATCGAGGAACAGCTTGTCGAACATGGGATAGGTCTCACCAAAACATTTGATGAACGGAGTTTACCGCCGGGCTGGGCGGAGTTTTTCCCAAAGATTTCGGCGCGGGCGGTAATTTTTGGGAAAAATTCGCGAACGGTCGCGGTTGCGGGAAAAATTTCACCGCCGGCCGTTCTCTAAGCGAATTCTAAACTTTTGCGCGCAGGCTGATGCGTCCAGTGCGTCAAAAAAGATCAAGAGCCTTGGGAGGAATGCCATGAATCGTCTCGGCAATATCTCGCTCCGCCTGCTGCTCGGCCTGCTGATCGGCACCATGGGCGTGCTGCTGCTCATCGTCAGCAGCACGGCCCTCGTCGATGCGGTCGGCCGCAGCGCCAATGCCCATCGAGTCGAGACGGGGAGCGCCACCTCCAAGCAATTGTTCAACGCGCTGATCGGCATGCGGCTGGAGCGCGGTGCCGAGATTTCCGGTCTCGTCGGCGAAGCGGCGATCAGCAGCGCGACCGAAGGCGTGATCGCCCGGGCGCGGGCCATGTCCGAGGGCGGCTATGTCGAAGGCATCAAGGCGCTGGCCGATATCGATCTGCCGGCGCTGAAGGGGCCGATCGAGCAGCTGAAGGCGGTGCATGAGGCGGTCGCGGCCGCGCGCCCCAAGGTCGATGCCGCGATCCATCAGCCGAAGTCGGCCCGCGACGCCGCCCTGGTCGCCGATTGGCCGAAACAGACCCAGGGCTTCCTCGATGCGGTACTGGCGGTGAGCGATCCGCTCGAGGCGTCGTTGAAACTGTTCGATCCGGTCGTCGATCATTTTCTGGGCGTGAAGCGCGCGGCCTGGGCGACCCGGCTCGCCATCGGCGTGGCCTCGCTCAAGACCGAGGGCGCCGTCGCGTCCGGCCAGCCGTTGTCGGCAGAGACTGCCGCCCTTTGGGCCCAGGACATGGCGCGGGGCAGTGCCGCCTTCGCGGTCGTGGCCGAGGCGGCTCAGCGCCGGGACGCGCCGCCGGCCCTGGTCGCGGCCGCGGCCAAGGCCGCCGGCAATTTCAGCGGCCCCTATTGGGACCAGGACAAGGCGCTGGTGGCGGCACTCGCCGCGGGCCAGCCGTCGCCGCTGTCGATCGAGGATCTGCGCAAGCTCAATACCGAATATACCACCTACGCCGTCGACGTGCTGAACGTGGCGCTCGACCAGATGGTGGCGCGCGCCGATGCCGAGGCCGGCCGCGCCAGCTGGAATCTGGTGATGGCGACCCTGTTGCTGCTGGTGGCGCTGGGCCTGTCGGGGGCGGGCTTCCTGATCGTGCGGCGTCGGGTGAGCGCGCCGATCCTGGCGCTGACCGGCACGATCGACCGGCTGGCCCAGCAGGATTTCGCGGTCGAGATCCCGCCCAAGACCCGCGACGACGAGATCGGCCGCATGCAGGAGGCGCTGATCGTGCTGCGCGAGAACGGCCGGCAGCATGAGCTGGCGGTCGAGGCGCGGATCGAGGAGCAGGCGGCGGCCGCCCGGCGCGCCACCACGGTCGACACCCTTTGCCGCGACTTCGACGGCCAGGTCGGCGCCAGCCTGGCCTCGGTCGGCCAGGCGACCGCCCGGCTGATGGACGCGTCCAACGCCATGATCGAGGCCGCCGGCCGCTCGGCGAGCGAGACCGGCACGGTCGCGGCGGCAGCGCAGGAGGCGTCCGCCGGCGTCAATACCGTGGCGGCGGCGGCCGAGGAACTCTCGGCCTCGATCGCCGAGATCAGCCGGCAGATGAGCCAATCGACCGCGATCTCGAACGATGCCATGGAAAAGGCGGAGAAGACCGACGCCACCATCGCCGGCCTCGCGACCGCCAGCCAGAAGATCGGCGAGATCGTGACGCTGATCAGCAACATCGCCAGCCAGACCAACCTCCTGGCCCTGAACGCCACGATCGAGGCGGCGCGCGCCGGCGAGGCCGGCAAGGGCTTCGCCGTGGTGGCAAGCGAGGTCAAGAGCCTCGCGAACCAGACCGCCCAGGCGACGCAGGACATCACCCAGCAGATCACCCAGATCCAGGACATGACCCAGGCGGCGGTCGACGGCGTGCGGGCGATTTCGTCGGTCATTCGCGAGATGGGCGGCATCACCACCGGCATTGCGGCGGCGGTCGAGGAGCAGGGGGCGGCGACCAGCGAGATCGCGCGCAACGTGCAGGAGGTGGCGATGGCGGCGAACCAGATCTCGGCCAGCATCACCGACGTGTCGTCGGCGGTCGATCAATCGAGCGAGGTTGCCCGCGAGGTCCGCGCCGCCGCCGAGGTGATGAGCGCCGAGGGCGAGGTGCTGAAGGGCGATGTCGCGGGCTTCCTCGGCGGGATCAGGACGGCGTAAGGAAACCCTCTTGCCGCCGTTCGCGGGAGAGGGTGCCGAGCGTCAGCGAAGCGGGTTGAGGGGCGTGCCGCCGAACGGTTCGGCGACCTTCACGCTCCCGCTCAATGCGGATCCAGCGACACCAGCCTCGCGTAATAGAAGCCCAGGATATTGAGCGTGAAGCCCTTGACGTAGGGCTTCACCAGCCGCTTCAGCGCGTAATTGAAAACGGGCGCGATCGGCTCGTCCTGCAGCACCTGGCGCTCGGCCTGTTCCAGGAGCGCGTTGCGGGCGGCGGGATCGATGGTCAGCTGCGCCCGGTGCACCAGCGCGTCATAGGCGGGGCTGGCATAGCCCGGGTCGTTGAGGCCGGCGCCGGTCAACAGCAGTTCGGCGAAATTATTGGCGTCCGGATAATCGGCGGTCCAGCCGTCGCGGAACAATTGCGTCTCGGTCTTGGCCTTGCGCGCGGTGATGAACACCTTGAATTCCTGGTTGACCAGCTGGACCTGGATGCCCAGCGCCTGCTTCAGCATCGAGGCGACGGCGATCATGATCTTCTTGTGGTTTTCGCTGGTGTTATAGCGCAGCTCCAGCGCCAGCGGATTGGACGGGCCATAGCCGGCCTCGGCATAGAGCCGGCGGGCGTCGGCGATGCGCTCGGCCATCGGCTCGTCCTTCCAGGGGAAGCTCTGGTTCCGGTAGCCCTCGACATGGGGCGGGACCCAGCCATAGGCCGGGGTCTCGCCGGCCTTGGTGATCTTGGCGACGATCGCCTCGCGGTCGATCACCAGATTGATCGCCTGGCGGAGCTTGAGGTTGTCCTTGAACGGCGGCCGGGTCAGGTTGAAGCCCAGGTAATAGGTGCCCATCCAGGGCGTGATGCGCAGCTCCGCCGGCAGGTCGGCGCGCACGAAATCCAGCTGGTCGGTCGGCACGTCATAGGTCACGTCCAGCTCGCCGGCGCGGTAGCGCTTCAGCTCCTCGTTCTGGTTCTCGATCGGCAGATAGACGACCTTGTCGAGCTTGACCGAGCCCGCATCCCAATAATGCGGGTTCTTCGCCACCACGACGCGCGACTGCGGCGTCCATTCGGTGAGCGTGAAGGCGCCGTTGCCGATCAGGTTGCCGGCGCGGGTATATTGCGCGCCATATTGCTCGACCGCCGGGCGATAGGCCGGGCTGAATTGCGGCAAGCCCACGAGCTTCAGGAAGAACCCGGTCGGTGCTTTGAGATGCACCTCGAGCGTCCGATCGTCGATCGCGCGCACGCCGAGCGTCGCGGGCGCGGCCGTGCCATTGACGATCTCCTCGGCATTCAGGATCGGATAATAGGGAAAGGCGTATTTCGACCCGGTCTTGGGATCGACCGTGCGCCGCCAGCTCCAGGCGAAATCCTCGGCCGTCACCGGCGCGCCGTTCGACCATTCGAGCCCGGGGCGGAGCGTGAAGGTATAGGTGAGCCCGTCCTCGCTCATCGCCCAGCTCTCGGCCTGGCCCGGCAGCGCCTCGCCCGACGGGCCGATCGTGACCAGCCCCTCGAACAGCTCGTGATCGATCTGCAGATCCGGATTGAGCTCGCACAAGGCCGGATCGAGCGTCTCCGGCTCCGACTCGTTGCCGACCCGCAGGACCTGCTCGTCCGCCCGGGCTGGATGGATGAGCGACGCCAGGACTGCGAGGGCGAGCAGCGAGCGTCTCGGCAAGGCCGATCCTAGCTCGGCCGGCGCATGTCGAAGCGGGTCTCCGGACCGATCGCGGCATAGGCGCTGGGGCCACCGGCGCGCAGCACGATGCCGGCGTTGAACGTATCGAAGATGCCGCCCGGGAGCAGGCGCTTGTCGATATGCACGGCCACGACCTCGCCGAAGGTGATCCAGCCCTGGGTGGCAGCCCCCTTGTGATCCTTGAGATTGATGATCTCGGTCACTTTGCACTCGAAATTGACCGGGCTTTCGGCGACGCGCGGCACGTTCACCAGGCGCGAGGGTGCCTGGGTCAGTCCGGCGAGGCCGAACTCGTCCGTGCCGTAGGGTACGGGCGCGCAGCTCTGGTTCATCTGCTCGGCCAATTCGCGCGTCACCAGGTTCCAGACGAACTCGCCGGTCTCCTGCACGTTGCGCAGCGAGTCCTTCGGGCTGGTGCTGGAAAAGCCGATGATCGGCGGCGTGTAGTTGAAGCCGTTGAAGAAGCTGTAGGGCGCCAAATTGACCGAGCCGTCGGCGCCGCGGGTCGAGACCCAGCCGATCGGGCGCGGGCCCACGATCGCGTTGAACGGGTCATGCGGCAGGCCATGGCCCTTGGACGGTTCGTAGAAATGGCTCTGGCTCGCGTCGGTCATGGGGCGGATCGCCTTGGGAACAGCAGGGAAGACCCATCCTGCCCCAGAAGTTGCCGTGGAGGCCAGTCACGAACCGCCGGCGCCGGGCAGGGCCGGGCACAGCGCCCGCCACCGCCAGCGCCTGTCGGATCATTTTGGTGCCGGCGTCTGGGCGAGCGCCGCCTTGCAGTCGGGCGACAGCTCGGCATCGTGGCTCTTCAGGCAGGCGATGATGCGGCCGCCGCCGGGCTGGGTGCCCTTGCACAGCTTCTCGAAATCGGCCTTGCAGGCGCTCCTGAGCGCACCGCGGGCATTCTGCTCGGGGGCGGACTGGGCCTGGGCCGAAGCGGCGGCGAGCGCCAGCAGCAGGACGGGCAAGGCAACTCTCATGATTTCAGCTCCTCAGGATCGCCGGGCGGTCCGAACAGGGTGCGCAGCTTGGCACGGATGGTCGGGGTTGATACGAGGTCGCGGCCCAGCTGCATCCACCCGCCGAGCGCGATTTTCATCGGGTTGTAGCTGGGTTGGCCGCCGACCAGGCCGTAGCGCAGCGGCTCGTCCTTGGGGGCGGCGGCGAGCGTACCGAACAGCCGGTCGAACACGATCAGGACCCCGCCGTAGTTACGGTCGAGGCAGGCCGGGTTGGCGGCGTGATGGACCCGGTGATGGGCGGGCGTGTTCAGCACCCATTCGAGCGGCCCCAGGTGCCGGGCGAGCTCGGTATGGATGAAGAACTGATAGAACAGGTTGACGCCCAGCATGGCGATGACGGCCAACGGCGGGTAGCCCAGCCACACGAGCGGCAGGAAGAACAGGAAATTGCCGGTGAGATTGCCGGTCCAGCCCAGCCGGATCGCCGCGGTGAAATTCAGCCGGGTTGCCGAATGATGGACCCGGTGGGTTGCCCAGAGCCAGCGCACCCGATGCGAGGCGCGATGATGCCAGTAATAGAGCAACTCGGTCCCGATGAAGAGGCCGGCGAGCGCCAGCGGCTGGCGGGCATCGATCGTGAACAGGCGATGGCCATAGACCCAGGCGAAGGGGATGGCGAGGATCGCCGCCTCGGCAAAGCGGACCAGCCGTTGGCCGACCGCGATCGCGATCGAGGCGGCACTTTCGCGCCAATCATGGGCGTCGTGCCGGGCCAGCCGGCTGAGCCCGTACTCCAGCACCATGAAGCCGGCGGCGACCGACAGCGTCAGCGGGCAGGAGTGGATGCCGAAAAGCGTGGCGAGCGCGGACATGGTCGTGTTCCTTGGCGCAGCGCTTTCCGCCAAAGCGCGAAAGCCGCCGCAATCACAACGGCATCGAGGAGGGCCGCCAGGCGGCCCGAAGGCGCCTGGCGGGCGGTCATTGGTGGGTGACCGTGGTCGAGCCGTTGCGCGTGGCGCTGGCGCCGTTCGGGCCGGTCACGGTCGCGGTCGAGCTACAGGTGCCGTTGGCGCAGCTGGTCGATCCGGTTCGGCTCGCGGTCTTGCCGTTGGGGCCGGTCACGCTGCCCGACGACGAACAGCTGCCGCCGCTGCAGGTGCGCTCGCCGGCAAAGGTCGTCGTGCCGCGCGGACCGGTGATCGAGCCGGCATGGGCGATGGTGCGGGCCTCGGCCGGCCCCAGCGTGGCAAGGCACAGGCCGGCCGCGAGGATTGCGAAGGTCAGAAGCTTCGTCATGGGCGTCGTCTCCCGTTGGTTGGTGATGGCAGCAATCTGCCAGTGCCATGTCCTCGGGGTTTGACCGCGCGGCGGAGATTTGTGGCGTTTTGTCAACGGCGGGTCATGTTTGGTAAATGCGCGGCCGGACCGCTTGCCAAGCCCCGGGCGATGCCGGACAAGGATTGCATGGTTCAGGCAAAGATCCTTGTCGTCGAGGATGATCCCGACATCAGCCAGCTGGTCGCCGGCCTGCTGGCGCGCGAAGGCTTCGCGGTCGAGACCGCCGATGGCGGCGCCGCCATGGACCGGGTGCTGGCGCGCCTCACGCCGGACCTGGTCATCCTGGATCTGATGCTGCCGGGCGAGGACGGCCTGTCGATCTGCCGGCGGCTCCGGGTCGCGGGCATGGTGCCGATCCTGATGCTGACCGCCAAGAGCGACGAGATCGACCGGGTCGTGGGCCTGGAGATGGGGGCCGACGATTACCTGGTGAAGCCGTTCGGGCCGCGCGAGCTCCTGGCCCGTGTGCGCGCCATCCTGCGCCGCGGCGGGACGGTGCGAGCCCCCGCCCCGCCCGAGCGCCGTTTCGGCTTCGACGCCTTCGTGCTGGATCTGGACGCGCGTCAGGTCCATGACCGGGCCGGCACGCCGATCATTCTGACCAGCGCCGAATTCGACCTGCTCGCCTGCTTCGTCCAGCATCCGCGCCGGGTGTTGAGCCGCGACCAGATCCTGGATTGGACGCGCGGCCGCACGGCCGATCCGTTCGACCGCACCGTCGACACGCTGATCTCGCGCCTGCGCAAGAAGCTGGAGGCGATCAGCCCCGGCTCGGCGCTGATCAGCACGGTGCGCAACGGCGGCTATATCCTGACCGCGCCGGTGAGCGCGCTCTAGATGCTGCGCCTGAGCTTCGCCACGCGCATCGGCCTGATCGCGTTCCTGGCGATCCTGCTGGTCTGGCTGGTCTCGATCTCGCTGTTCTATCTGTCGCAAGCCCATGACGGCGGCGGTGCCCGGCCGCCGCCCGAGCAGCTGGCGGCGCTGGCGCGGCTGATCGAAACTACGCCGCCGGTCGAGCGTGCGCCGCTCGTGGCTGCGGTCACGTCCGACATCCTGACCGTGCGGCTGGAGCCGGGCGCACCGGTCGGCCCGTCCAGCCTGCGCCCGCTGCTGCGCATGGGCGAACGGACGATTGACGCCTATCGCGCGGCGCTGGGCGATCGCCCGGTCGCCATCCAGGTCGCCGACGGCCGCCGGTTCGAGCATCTGTTCCGCGCCGGACCGGATGCCATGGAATTCCGCATCGGGCTCAAGACCGGCGAGCTGATGGTGGTCGAGACGCGCAGCACCCTGCTCGTCACCCGCTTCGGCCTGCCGGTCGGCTACGGGGCCGGGCTCGCCGGCACGCTGATCGCGCTCGCCGCCCTCTTCGTCATGCAGCGCGAGACCAAGCCGCTTGCCCGCCTGGTGGCCGCGATCGACCGGATCGATCTCGCCGGCCCGCCCACGCTGCTGCCCGAGGCGCGGCGCTCGGCGCCGGAAATCCGCGCGCTGATCGATGCCTTCAACCGGCTGCAGACCCGGCTGTCGCAATTGCTGAAGGCGCGGCTCGCCATGCTGGGCGGCATCTCCCACGACGTGCGGACCTTCGCAACCCGGCTCCGCCTGCGCATCGATCAGATCCCCGACGGGCCTGAGCGCGAACGCGCCGTCGCCGACATCGCCGACATGATCCGCCTGCTCGACGACGCGCTGCTGGCGAGCCGCGCCGGCGTCGGCGAGCTGGGGCAGGAGCTGGTCGAGTTCGACCGGATCGTCGAGACCGAGGTCGCGGACGGCCAGGCGCGCGGCGCCGCCATCGGCTTCACCGGCGCCGGCACCGATGCCACCATCCTGGGCGACCGGCTGGCGCTGCGCCGGATCGTCGCCAACCTGATCGACAATGCGCTGAAATATGGCGTGCGCGCCTCTGTCGGTCTTGCGTCCGACGGCACCACGGCGACGCTCACCATCGACGACAATGGCCCGGGCATTCCGCCCGACCAGCGCGAGCTGCTGCTGGAGCCCTTCGTGCGGCTGGAGACCTCGCGCAACCGCCGCACCGGCGGCGCCGGCCTGGGATTGGCCGTGGTGCGCAGCCTGGTCGAAGCCCATGGCGGCGCCGTCGCGATCACGGATGCGCCCACGGGCGGCGCCCGGGTGATGGTGCGTTTGCCGCTGTTCCGGGCGCGCTAGTGGATAAAATCTAACAGATATCGCCCGCGACGGATTCCCCTGCTCCCCCGGATGTGCGAGTCTCGGGAATGCGCCCAGGAATCGCCATCGAGGTTACCGCTGCGGCTCGCGCTCGCTTGGA
>Ga0302314_10001195_pt1 | contig 48705 bp, 43 predicted proteins | sample III_Palsa_N2_3_FD_200533 | JGI IMG/M metagenome (GOLD analysis project Ga0302314, IMG submission 200533) | Peat permafrost microbial communities from Stordalen Mire near Abisko, Sweden - III_Palsa_N2_3 | ecosystem: Environmental > Terrestrial > Soil > Palsa > Peat permafrost | place: Sweden...
ACCCGGCTCTTGATCACGCCCGTTTCCTCCATCGCCTTGACCCGGCGCCAGCAGGCGTTGCTCGACAGGCCGACCGCTTCGGCCAGTTCGGCGATGGTGACGTCGGCCTCGGCCTGCAAGCGCGCCAGGATGCGCGCATCGATCCGATTGAGATCGACCATGATTCCCGCCTTTCATGGGATGAATTCGGCTTACCTTAGCAGAATTCGGGAAATCTATGCGGCTACCGGCAGAAGCTCGACGGATTTTCCAGGGCTGGAAATCAGGAAATGGTCCTTCGGTACCCGGTTCCAGCTATGGACCTCGCCGTCGAGCGGTTCGGACACGACCACGATCGTCTCATTGTCCTGACGCCAGTAGAGGCTGGGCGGCTTGTCGTCGCTGGCGTAGCGCACCGCGATGATGCGGTCGCCGTCGCTGAACGCCGCGGTGAAGCGCAGCGGCTCCTCGATCGCGGCTGCGACCATTTCAGCCCGGACATCGGCCAGCATCGCGCGGAACGCCGCGATCGGGTCCCGCTCCAGCCCGTGGCGGAACAGCAGATAGAACGCGGTTTCGCTGTCGGTCGTGCCGGCGCGGAACGGGTAGAGCGCGTCCGGGATCTTGGCCTCGAGCCGCCGGCGCAGCTTGTCGAAGCCGCCGATCTGTCCGTTGTGCATGAACAGGTATTTGTCATAGGCGAACGGGTGGCAGTTGCTGCGCGCCGTATCGGTCCCGGTTGAGGCGCGGACATGGGCGAAGAACAGCCGCGCCCTCAGTTGGCGCGCGAGCGAGCGCAGGTTGCGGTCGTTCCAGGCGGGCAGCGATTCACGGTACAGGCCTGGATCGGGATGGTCGCCATACCAGCCGAGCCCGAAGCCGTCGCCCTGGGTGGCGCAGACCGATTTGCGCGCGGCCAGGCTCTGCTGCACCAGGGAATATTTCGGCTCGAACAGCAGGCGGTCGAGATAGGTCTCGGGCCCCAGGTAACTCAGCCAGCGGCACATTAGGCCGAAGTTTCCATTTGTGGAGCGCGCAACCTATTGAAAATGTGGTCATTTTGGCGATTCGGCTTTTTTGAGTTCTGGACACGAATAGAATTTATACAGGCAATCCAATGGGTTACCGCATAGCCTCCTGGACACAAATCAAAAGGAACATTTCACGTACAGCATTGATAATATTTAGTAATTCACATTTTTGGCCGCAAACTTCGGATTAGGAACGGACAGGCTCCGGCGTGTGGCCGCCGTGGCGCGCGGTCACCATGCGCTCGTGCAGATGGCGTACGGCGTTGCTGCCCGTCTTGGTGAAGGCGCTGGGGATGAGCGCATGGACCAGGCAGGCGACGCCGGCCGCCAGCATGGTCACCCCGAAATAGCCCGCGACCTGCAGATGCTCGAAATAGGTCTCGCCGACCGTGCGGGGATGATCCAGGAACAGCTTATCGAGCATGAGAGGCGCCTCACCGAAGGATTTGATGCGCGGAGTGTACGGCCGGCGAAGGCGGAGAAATTCCCAAACATTTCGGAAAAATCGGAAAATATTGGGAAAATCTACGAAAAATATGGGCGTCAGGGGAGAATTCCATCTAGCGCGCCATTGCTAAGCGAATCCTAAGCTTTGCCGAGCAGCCTCGATCGTCCTGCTTTTTAAGAAAAGCCTAGATTCCACGGGGAAATTCCATGGGCCGCTTCGGCAATATCTCGCTCCGCACGCTGCTTGGGACGCTGATCGGCACCATGGGCGTGCTGCTGCTGATCGTCAGCATCGTGGCCCTGGTCGACGCGGTCGAGCGCAGTGCCAATGCGCACCGGGTCGAGACGGCGAGTGTCACGTCGAAGGATCTGTTCAAGGCGCTGCTGGGCATGCGGGTCGAGCGCGGTGCGGAAATCGGCGGATTGATCGGCGAGGCCCCCATCACCGGCACGACCGAGGCGGATATCGCCCGACTGCGCGCGGTGACCGAGGACGGCTATGCCGACAGCATCACGGCGCTGGGCCAACTCGGCCTGCCGGAGCTGGCAGGTCCCACGGCCAAGCTGGTCGCCGCCCACGCGGCGGTCGTGGCCATGCGGCCCAAGGTCGACACCGCGATCCATCAGGCCAAGGCCGGGCGCGATGCCGCGACCGTGCAGGATTGGCCGAAGGTCTCGCAAGGCTTTCTCGATGCCGTGCTGGGCGTCGGCGATCCGCTCGAAGCCTCGTTGAAGCTGGTCGATCCGGTCGTCGATCATTTCCTGGGCGTGAAGCGCGCAGCCTGGACGACCCGGCTCAATCTGGGCCTGGCGACGCTCGTGGTCCAATCCGCGGTGGCATCCGGCCAGGGCGCCACGCCCGCCGACGCGCTCGCCTGGTACCAGGACATGGCGCGGGCATCGGCGGCCTGGACCGTCGTGACCGAGGCCGCCGTCCGGCCGGACGCGCCGCGCAGCCTGGTGGACGCCGTCGCCAAGGCGAGCGGCAATTTCGCCGGTCCGGTGTTCGACGGCCAGAAGGCGCTGATCGACGCGCTGGCCGCCGGTCAGAAGGCGACGATGGCGATCGACGATCTGCGCAAGCTCAATACCGAATATACGACCTATGCGGTCGATGCGCTCAACGCGGCGCTCGACCAGATGCAGGCGCGGGCCGACGCGGAGGCCGGCCGTGCCTCGCGCAACCTGCTGCTCGCCAGCCTGTTGCTCCTGGCGGCTCTTGGCCTGTCGGTCGCGGGCTTCCTGATCGTGCGCCGTCGGGTCAGCGCGCCGATCCTGGCCCTGACCGGCACGATCGACCGGCTGGCCCAGCAGGATTTCGCGGTCGAGATTCCGCTCAAGACCCGCGACGACGAGATCGGCCGGATGCAGGAAGCGTTGATCGTGCTGCGCGAGAACGGCCGGCAGCATGAACTGGCGGTCCAGGCGCGGATCGAGGAACAGGCGACTTCCACCCGCCGAGCTGCGACGGTCGATACGCTGTGCCGGGGCTTCGACGGCCAGGTCGGTGCCAGCCTCGCCTCGGTCGGCCAGGCGACCGCGCGCCTGATGGATGCGTCCAACGCCATGATCGATGCCGCCGGCCGTTCGGCAAGCGAGACCGGCACGGTCGCCGCCGCCGCCCAGGAGGCGTCAGCCGGCGTCAATACCGTGGCGGCCGCCGCCGAGGAGCTGTCGGCCTCGATCGCGGAGATCAGCCGGCAGATGAGCCAGTCGACCACGATCTCGAACGACGCGATGGACAAGGCGGAAAAGACCGACGCGACCATCGCCGGCCTGGCCAGGGCGAGCCAGAAGATCGGCGAGATCGTCACGCTGATCAGCAATATCGCGAGCCAGACCAATCTCTTGGCCTTGAACGCCACGATCGAGGCCGCGCGCGCCGGCGAGGCCGGCAAGGGTTTCGCGGTCGTGGCCAGCGAGGTCAAGAGCCTGGCCAACCAGACCGCCCAGGCTACCCAGGACATCACCCAGCAGATCGGCCAGATCCAGGACATGACCCTGGCCGCGGTCGAGGGCGTGCGCGCGATCTCGGCGGTGATCCGCGAGATGGGCGGCATCACCACCGGCATCGCGGCGGCGGTCGAGCAGCAGGGGGCGGCCACCAGCGAGATCGCCCGCAACGTGCAGGAGGTCGCCATGGCCGCCAACCAGATCTCGGCCAGCATCACCGACGTGTCGGCCGCGGTCGATCAATCGAGCGAGGTCGCGCGCGAGGTTCGCGCCGCCGCCGAGGTCATGAGCGTGGAGAGCGACGTGCTGAAGGGCGACGTCGCGGGCTTCCTGGGCGGCATCCGCACGGCGTGAGGCTTCAGTGCGGGTCGAGCGAGACCCGCTTGGCGTAATAGAAGCCCAGCACATTGACCGCGTAGCCCTTCACATAGGGCTTCACCAGCCGCTTCTGGGTGTAGTTGAAGATCGGCGCGATCGGCTCGTCCTGCAGCACCTGCCGTTCGGCCTGTTCCAGCAATGCGTTGCGGGCGGCCGGATCGACCGTCATCTGCGCCCGATGCACCAGATCGTCATAGGCCGGGCTGGCATAGCCGCTGTCGTTCAGCCCGGCACCGGTCAGCAGCAGCTCGGCGAAGTTATTGGCGTCCGGATAATCGGCGGTCCAGCCGTCGCGGAACAGCTCGGTCTCGCGCTTGGCCTGGCGCGCCGCGACGAACACCTTGAATTCCTGGTTGACCAGCGTGACCTGGATGCCGAGCGCCTGCTTCAGCATAGAGGCGACGGCGATCATGATCTTCTTGTGGTTTTCGCTGGTGTTGTAGCGCAGTTCGAGCGCCAGCGGCTGGTCCGGACCATAGCCGGCCTCGGCATAGAGCTGGCGTGCGCGCGCGATCCGGTCGGCCATCGGCAGGGTCTTCCAGTCGAAGCTCTGGGGCGTATAGCCCTCGATGCCGGGCGGGACCCAGCCATAGGCCGGCACCTCGCCGGCCTTGGTGATCCTGGACACGATCGCCTCGCGGTCGATCGCCAGATTGATCGCCTGGCGCAGCTTCGGATTCCCCTTGAACGGCGGCCGGGTCAGGTTGAAGCCCAGGTAATAGGTGCCCATGAACGGCGTGATGCGCAGTTCGGCCGGTAGGTCGGCCCGGACGAAATCGAGTTGCTCGGACGGCACGTCATAGGTCTCGTCCAACTCGCCGGCGCGGTAGCGCTTCAGCTCCTCGTTCTGGTTCTCGATCGGCAGATACTCGACCTTGTCGAGCTTGACCGAAGCCGCGTCCCAGTAATGCGGATTCTTCGCCACCACGATGCGCGATTGCGGCGTCCATTCGACCAGCAGGAAGGCGCCGTTGCTGACCAGATTGCCGGCCCGGGTATATTGCGTGCCATAGCGCTCGACCGCGGGGCGATAGGCCGGGCTGAACTGCGGCAGGCCCAGGAGCTTCAGGAAAAACCCGGTCGGCGCTTTCAGATGGACCTCGAGTGTGCGGTCGTCGATCGCGGTCACGCCCAGCTTAGCCGGATCGGGCTCGGTGCCGTTCAGGATCTGCTCGGCATTCAGGATCGGAAAATAGGGGAAGGCGTATTTCGACCCGGTCTTGGGATCGACCGTGCGACGCCAGCTCCAGGCGAAATCCTCCGCCGTCAGCGGCGCGCCGTTCGACCAGGCGAGGTTCGGCTGGAGCGTGAAACGATAGGTCAGCCCGTCGTCGCTGACGGTCCAGCGCTCTGCCTGTCCCGGCAGCGCCTCGCCGGCCGGCCCGATGGTGACCAGTCCCTCAGACAGATCGTGCAGGATCTGCAGATCCGGATTGAGTTCGCACAGCGCCGGATCGAGCGTCTCCGGCTCCGATCCGTTGCCGACCCGAAAAATCCGCTCGTCGGCCCGCGCCGACTGGGCGAGCAGGACCAGGACCGACAGGACGAGCAGGCAGCGTCTCAGCAAGGGCGATCCTCCGGCGGGTGGTCCGGCGATCAGAGTGGCAGAGATGGCTGCGGCTGCGAAGCGCGGCAGGCGCCCCTCCCGCAAAGGGCCCCGTTTCAGAGCGTCTTCAGCAGCGCCTTGGCCTGGATCTCGCAATGGTCCGACATGAACCAGGCCGCGGCGGTGCGGTCGAGCGGCACGGTTTCCGGCACGGTATGGGCCGTGATCTCGGTCGTCTTGCCGGCGCCGGTCAGCTTGTATTTGGCGCCATCGACGAAGGTCAGCGAGTCCGGCAGGGCGGCGCGCGACTTATGCGCGTCGAATTGAACCAGGACCGGGGCGCCGGGGCCGCTGGCGGGCCGGATCGTCACGGTCTCGGCGGCGCCGTTGTCGGACCGCCACAGATCGTAGTCGACCGCCTGATGAACGCAGAAATCGCCGCCCTTGCTGCTGTCGAGCACCCAGGGCGTGCTTTCCGGGCCGGCTTCGGCCGCGTTGCGGATGACGCCGGGGGAGGCCGTCTCGACCTTGGCGGATGCCACCAGGGGGCCGAGCATGTCGGTTACGCTGGCGGTCTTGACCTCGGCGACCCTGGCGGCCGGCCCCTCGTACGGACCCTTCAGCAGGATCATCTTGCCGTCCGTGCCGATCAGGGCGACGGTCTGACCCTCGGTCAGCGTCAATTGCTGGCTGCCGGGGATCTTGTCGCCCGGCTTCATCGCCACACCGGTCACCTTCAAGACGACCAGGGACGCTTCATCGGCCCGCGCCGGCGCGCCGAGCGCGACGAACGCAATCGCCAGCGCGCAGAAAGCGGCGGCGGACGGACGAGAGATAATGTGCATGTGAGACCTCGCTCAGATCCATGCCCCATTGGACCGACAGCGGCGTGCCCTTTCAGGAACGCGCCACAAAATCGGCTCGGCACCACGGCCGAACTATCGGGCTGAACTTGTTTTGCATTTTAGCAGCGCCGCAGGGTGCGTCAATCGTCACACCCAAATCATCTATATGAACTTTTTTCGGCACCGATCATTTTTCCTGCAGCACGACTTCCTGCTCGATGATGCCTCGGCGCAGCCGCTCCAGATGGAAACCGACCACGCCATCCTCGGGATCCTCGAGCGCCAGCGCTTCGAACAGGGCCGGCGTTTCGGGCGCGACGGCTTCGAGCGCGGCATAGGCCGCGGCGTAGCGTTCGGCATAGCCGCTGGAGATCATCGCCGGCGTCAGCGGCTCGTAGATCTTCATCGGCAGGGTCTTGCCCTTGACCACCACGTTCGCGGTCAGCCGCAGCGCCATGCCGGGCGCCTGGGCCGCGGTCTCTTCGCTGATCGCGATGCGGGTGCCGAAGAATTTGTTCAGGCTTTCCAGCCGGGCCGACAGGTTCACATTGTCGCCCAGCGCGGTATATTCCATCCGGTCGTTGGCACCAAAGAAGCCGACCATCGCCTCGCCGCTATGCACGCCGATGCGGGTCTTGCCGAACGACAGGCCCAGCTCCTTCTGTTCCAGCCGGAATTTTTCGGCGTGCGCATCGATCGCCAGCGCACAGGCGACGGCGCGGGCCGCATGGTCGGATTGTTCGATCGGCGCGCTCCACAGCGCGAAGACCGCGTCGCCGATGAAGCGGCACACTGTGCCCTCGGCCTGCAGGATCTCGTCGCACACGCCCTGCAGATAATGGTTCAGCAGGTTGGACAGCCGGTCGGACGTGATGGATTCCGCCAGCGTGGTGAAACCGGCCACGTCGGTGAACAGATAGGTCATCTCGCGCCGGGTGGCGGCGACCGACAGCTTGCTCGGATCGCGCAACAGCTCGTCCACGACCTTGCCCGACACGACGCGCGACATGGCGTTGGTCATGAAGTTGCGCTGCTGGCGCATCTGCCGGCCGATGACCATGTCGGTCAGCCAACTGGCCGCGGCGAACACAAGGGTCGGCTCGACCATCGGAATGAACAGCTCCGTCGAGCCATAGAGTACGAAGCCGCCGGCCCAGAAGGCGGCGACGATGCCGGCGGCGCCCGCGGCCTTGCCCCACATCGGCAGTCCGAGCCGGCCCAGGCCCGATCCGATCAGCGCCATGATCAGCAGCAGGACGATCGCCTGTTCCGGGGGCAGCATCTTGACGCCCCGGCCGCCCAGCAGTTGGGCCAGGCCGTGGGCATGGATGACGACGCCGGGCATCTGGCCGTCGACCGATCCGGCCGTGCGCGCGAAGGGCGTCAGATGGCGATCGATCAGGGTCAGGTCGGCGCCGAGCAGGACGATCTTGCCGGCCAGCACTTCTTCGGGCAGGAAATCGACCGTGTCGGCGTCGAATTCCGCGAAGGGCGGCGTGCCGTCGGCCTGCGGCATCAGATAGCGCAGCCGGGGCATGGCACCGGGCGTCTGGATGCCGAGCCGTCCCAGGATCGCCCGGTCCAGGCCCGGGATGTAGCTGCCGTCGGGCTCGTGTTCGCCGGCGTAGATGTTCCGAACGATGTCGTCGTCGCTCTTGATGATATTCGCCATGCCGCGCGCTGGCGGCGGCACGAATTCCTTGAGGTATTTCAGACCATCGGCATCCATCAGCCGGGGATCGTCGACGAAGCTCACGACGACCGGCACCGGCAGGTTCCGCAGGGTCTGGCGCAGGGCCTCGTCCTTGTCCGGCTCGGTCGGCCGGTCGAACAGCACATCGACGCCGATCGCGCGCACGTGCTTGGCCGCGAGCTTGTTCAGGACGTCCGACAGGAACTGCCGGTCGACCGGCGAGCGGTAGGGAAAGGCGTCGAGCACGCTTTCCGTGATCGCGACCACGACGATATCCGGATTGGGCGTCTTTGCCCGATTCAGCAGATTGCCGACGGGCAGGCGCAGATCGCGAGACCAGGTTTCGCCGGATTCGAGGGCCTTGCCGATGATGGGCACCTGAATGGCGGCTTCGATCACCCCCACGGTCACCAGGGCGATCAGCACCGCCTGGATCAGATGGGATCTACCGAACCGGGCGGAAAAGGTGCGTCGCGCGCTCATCAAGGCCAACCGGATTAGAGGCAACTCAACGGCGGCACACTAGATCATCGGACCTTGCCGTGCATCAGGCGATTCCAGCACCCCGATACCGTTGACGATCGGTCGCTCAGGCGCTGCCGCTGGCGCTCAATTGCTGGCTGACCGAGCGCACGTTGCGGACCAGGATTACCAGCAGGGCATGCAGGAACGGGTCGGCCGCCTGCATCTTCTTTTCGAACAGCTGATGGTTCACGAAGGTGACCGTGGTGTCGATCATCGCCGTCGCCTTGGCCATGCGCGGCTGCATGTCGATCATCGCCATCTCGCCGAAGATCGCGCCGGGCCCGAGCCGGCCCAGCTCGATTTCATCGCCGTCCGGCGTCTTCTTGGTGATCTGGATCTCGCCGCGCTCGATCAGATAGGCGCAGTCGCCGGATTCACCCTCGCGGAAGATGACGTCGTCCCGGTAGTAGACTTTTCGATTGAGGAATTGCGTTGCCATGATCAGCTCCAAGGTCCGCGCTGTCTGCGGCGAATCATGAGGGAAAGCGCCCGGGGAACGAAGCGGTTTCTCCGCCGGCGGCGCCGGATCCCGCAACCCGACAGCGAGCTGGCGATCAACCGCCGGTGAGCGTGATCGCCTTGTTGTAGTCGCCGCGGATGTCGTTCAGCGCCTTGGCAGCCGCCAGCCTGACCGAGCCGAGGCAGATCGGCTCGCTGACCTTGCTGGTGAACTCGCGATGCACCGTGATGGTATGGCCGGCAAGCGTCCATTGGGCGTGATAGGTCATGAAGTCGGTCTTGATGTCGGCGGGCTTCGGCACGTCGCGCACCCGCTTGCCGGGCGGCAACTCGAGCGACAGGTCGGAGACCTCGCGGCCGCTGAAGCAGGCGGTCGGCTCGATGCCGCGCACGTCCCGGAAATTATACAGCGGCCCCAGCAGCTCATTGCCCGGCAGCGTGCCCATGGCGAGGCCGACCGGCGGGACGAAGCTATTGCCCGAAACCAGCTCCGGGTGCGGCTCGATCTCGAAATGGCCGGCCAGGCGGTAGGAGGCGGCCATGGTGAAGGGCGAGTCGAAATCGAACTTGCCCTTGCCGTCGAATCCCTGGCCGCGGAGCTGCAATTTGGCCGCCTGTTCGGCACCGATCGATTGAATATTGATCGCCACGCTGCGCAACTGGATGGCAAAGGGGCCGGTGCCGGTAGTCTCGCTGTCCCCGGTCAGCCTGCCGTCGGCGCTCAGCTTCGCAATGGTCTTGATCGAGATCGTCGCCAACCCCTCCGGCAGGGCTGGGGTGTGATGGATCGAAGGGATGTTCTGGGTCGCCAGCACGACCGGCTTGCCATATTCCGGGAAGGGCAGCACGCCGAACGGCGCCACGCCCGCCGTGGTATCGGCATAGAGGTCGAATTCCGGCAGGTAGGTGATGGCGTGGTTGAGCGCGCCGAAGGTCGGCGGCGTCGCCAGCGTGTAGCTCGCGCCGAGATTGATCAGCACGATCTGGCTTTGGATGCCCTTGGCCTTGAGCAGGGTCGAGAACAGCGCGCTATGGTCCTTGCAGTCGCCATAGCCGTTGGCGAGGATGGTATCGACGTCGTGCGGCACGATCGCGCCCAGCGCCAGCTCGATGCCGACATAGCGGATATGCCGGCTGACCCAGTCGTATAGAAGCTCGGTCTGCCTGCGCCGATCCTGGGCGCCGGCAGTGATCTCGTCGGCCAACTGCTGCACGCGGGGCGTCACGCTCAGTTTCGGTTCGGTCAGCGCCGAATAGGCGGTCGCCAGCTGATCGTAGGTCTTGAAGCTCGATGCGAACAGGCGGGGCGCCCGGTCGATCGGATCGAGCGCCAGGATGTTCTCCGACAGCGGCTTGGGATTGGCGTAGCGCCATTCATAGACGTTCTTGGCGTCCTCGACCCGCTGGCTGAACGCCACTTCGTGGCTCTCGGTCACGAGCGGCATGGCTTGCGGCGTCCGCACCGTGATCCGGACGTCGATCTCGGCAAAGGTCTGGTCGAACAGCCAATGCAGGCTGTAGAGGCCCGGGATCAGGGGCTTCAGGGTGTATTTGACGGTCAGGACCAGGGTGTCGCCGGCCTCGACATCCGAAAAGATCACGACCTTCTGCTTCTGGTCGTCGAACATCGGCGCGGTCGGGCTGCCGGGGACGAGCTGGCTGTAGACGGCGTCGGCATCGACCGGCAGCTTGCGGCCGCTGCTTTTCAGCGTATAGGCCTCGACGATATCGACGCTGTCGCGCGTGCTGTTGTAGGGCAGCGGGATCTGGCCGGTCTGCTTGACCGCGGCTTCGTTCTTGACCAGCAGTTCGCGGTGCAGGATCGCGACGTGATTGCCGTCGGGCTGGACCTCGACGTCGTAGGTCATCAGCCGTTCGACGATCGGCGGATCGATCCGCGGCCCGACCGCGGCCTGCAGTGCGCCGGTCGTAGGCGAATTGAACTGCCTGGACTGGACGGGCGTCGGTCCGGCCGCGATCGCCACCGCATCGAGATCGACGCCCGGCCGCCAGGCGTTCGCGATCTGCGCGCCCTGCTGGACTTCGGCCGGCAGCAGCAGCAGCGCCAGATCGTCCCGCGCGCGCCCCGCCAAGCCGGCATCGGCCGGGGAAAAAGCCATCGCGTTGGTCGCCGCCACGCTGAACCAGGCGAAAGCCAAGATACGGTTCACTGCAACCCCCTTACCGTCGAGATACGCCTGGCCGATCGCCTGCTGCGCCCGTGCGTGATGATGATCTGCCGCCTTGCGATACCAGCGGAGGGCGGCCTGGTCGTCCTTGCCGGTGCCCCAGCCTTCGGCAAAGGCGGCGGCGAGCACGTTCTCGCCCTCCGGATTGCCCTGTGTCGCTGCCTTCTGCGCCAGCTCGAACGCCCGCCCGGGGTTCGCCGGGGCCAGCGTGCCGCGGCCATAGATGAAGGCGAGCGTTGCTTCCGCCTCGCCATAATTCTTCGCGGCGGCCTTTTCCAGCCAGCGGATGCCCGCGGCCGGATCCTTCGGGACGCCGAGGCCGCTGAAATAGAGGTTCGCCACGGTCACCTGGGCGCCGGGATCCCCCGCGTCGGCCAGTTGCGTCAGGAGGGTGGCGCCGGTCGATGGATCGCGGGCGACGCCGTTGCCCGCGATCAGGCGAAACGACAGTTCCGCCTCGGCCCGCTGAAAGCCGAAGGCGGACAGGCTGTTGCGATCGGATGCGGCGGGTTGGGGCTGAGTATTGTCCGTGCAGCCGACGAAGCCTGTCGTCGTGATCAGCAACGACGCCAGCAGAAGCCGCCTGCCGGCGCGACGGAGGGTGGCCAGCATCGATGTCTCCGGACGGAAAGGGCTGATCAAGACCGGTCTCAGCGCGCCAGGCGGGCGAGTTCGGACTCGGCGGCGCGATATTCGACGAATTCGCGGACATGGGTCTCGATCGCCGCCCGGAACGAAGCGATCGCCTGGTCCTTCTGGCCGTGCAGCCGGTAGATTTCGCCCATGAAGAACGCCATCTCGCAAGCGGCGCCGGCCTGACGGTCCGCCGCGGTCCAGCCGGCCGGGGCGGTCGTCGCCGGTTGGACCTGGTCCGGCTTGGCGTCGCCCAGGAAAACAGGGACGAGCGGACCTGGCCAGGTCGCCAGCGGCAATTGCCCGATCCGGCCCCGAAGGCCATCGGCGCCGTCCTGCCCGGCCTCGGTCTCGGCGAGATACAGCCACAGCGCGTCATACAGGTTCGTCGGATCGAGTTCGGCGGCCTTGCGCAGATCGGGCAGCGCGGCTGCCGCGTCGCCCTTGAGAAACGCGGCGCGACCGCGCCCGGCATAGTTCCGGGCATCCTGATCGTTGCGCTTGATCGCCGCGTCGTAGTCCGCGACCGCCAGATCGAGCTGCTGGGCGCCGGCATGGGTTACCGCGCGGCCGTTATAGAATTGATCGACCGAGTCGCCGGCCGAGGCGGTCGCGAGCGCCTTGGTATAATCGGCGATGGCGGGGTCGGATTGGCCCAGATTGTCTTCCGATTCGGCCCGGCGCGCATAGGCCCCGGCCAGCGCCGGCTGCTGGTCCAGCACCTGGCCCCAATCCGCGATCGCCGCGCCATATTCCCGCCGTGCGTCCAGCAGTTCGGCCCGCGCCCAGGATGCCGGCCAGAACGCCGGATCCCGCTCCAGCGCGTGGGTGAAATTGACCAGCGCGTCATCGGGATCATGCAGATCGATCTGGGAAAAGCCGATCGAATAGAACACGGGCGCGGCCAGCTTCGGCAGCAGGTTCGGATCGCGCAGCAAGGCGGCGCAGGCGTCGATTCTGGCCTTTGACGCAACGCTGCTCTGGCAGGTGTTGGCGAGGGACTGCACGGGGGGAACCTGCGCGGCGCCGCCCGACGCGGATACCAGTAAAACGGTCGCCACCACGACCGACTCAAATATGCCTACGCGCATCGTGCCCCACTGACCTGACCCGCCGACCATATACGCGATACCCGTCTAACGGGAAGCGAAGACCGTGGGGCCAAGCCGCCTGATCGTGCCGCCGGGCCGTGCTATGGTGGCGCCGGGGCCAGGCGGAGTACGTTGATGAAGCTGTCCTTCATGGCAATGATCTCTGGCGCGGTTGGTGTGGCCGCCATGGGATATGTCGGCGATTTTTCCTGTGGCTCGGTCGCGGCCGCCGCCGAGCCCGCCGACATCGCCTGGTCCGTGCCGGATATCGACAAGCTGCCTGGCGATGCCTGGGGCAAGCTGGTCCGGCTCGGTCGCGACCTGACGGTCGCCACATATGCCCATATCGGTCCGGAGGTGGCCGATCCGGCCCAGCGCTATGCCGGCAACAACCTGTCCTGTCAGAATTGCCATCTGGCAGGCGGCACCAAGCAGTTCGGTCTGCCCTTCGTCGGCGTGTTCGCCGATTTCCCGCAATATCGCGGACGCGAGGGCAAGGTCGGTTCACTTGAGGACCGCATCAACGGCTGCATGGAGCGCAGCATGAACGGTCGTGCCCTGCCGCTCGATTCGACCGAGATGGCGGCGTTCGTCGCCTATATCAAATTCCTGTCGACCGGCGTCGCGATCGGGGCGCAGACCAGCGGGCGCGGGCCGGGCGACATGCCGAAGCTGATGCGCGCGGCCGATCTCGACCATGGCAAGGCGGTGTTCGGCCAGAATTGCGCCAGTTGCCACGGGCTGGACGGGCAGGGCAAACGCCATGGGCCGGTCGGCGACGCCGCCGGCTATGAATTCCCACCCCTCTGGGGACCGGACAGCTTCAACGACGGCGCCGGCATGAACCGGCTGATCAGTGCCGCCAACTTCGTCCATGGCAACATGCCGAACGGCACGGTCTGGACCGCGCCGGCGCTGAGTGCGGAGGATGCCTGGGACGTGGCGGCCTATTTCGAAAGCCGGCCGCGTCCGGCGCGCGCGCACCTGGAGAATGATTTCCCGCTGCGCCTGCAAAAGCCGATCGATACCGGCTATGGCCCCTATATCGACGGCTTCGACCGGACCCAGCACCGGTTGGGCCCGTTCGGGCCGATCGAGCAGAAGGTCAAGGAGTTGAAGGCCGAGAAGGCGAGCTAAGCTAGACCGGGGCGATCGTGAACAGGACCTGCAGCGCGAACAGGATCAGGAAGATCACGATCAGCAGCTGCAGCGCGCCGCCGAACAGCCTAAGCGCGCCGACGAAGAACGCGATCGCGACCAGGACCAGGATGATGGTCGCCGCCTGACCGTGGATACCGAGCTGTGCCAGGAAATGACGCAGCCACAGCTCGATCGTGCCGAACAATGCGAAGACCAGGTTGATGATCGTCACGATCAGGTGCAGCACGGTCGTGGCCGCGTGGTTGAGGTTCATCGCTTGCTCGTCTTTCTGATAAGGGCGACAGGCTAACGCCGGTACGACGGCTTTGTCGCACCCCCCGGCAGAAAAACCAGACCGATGCTCGCTTTCGGGCGCCGCATGGCTGCCCCGATCAGGGCGCTTGACAGCATCCCGCCTCAGCGCGCATCGTTTGTATACCAACGAATGAGGCGAAGGGGGAGCCGGCCGGTGTATCTCCGACCTACGACCATCGACGAGGCGATCGGCGCCCTGGGCGGCCAGGGCGGGCGCATTCTGGCCGGCGGGACGGATTTCTTTCCGGCCCAGGGCGAGCGGCCGATCGCTGGCACCGTGCTCGACATCTCCGCGATCGAGGCGCTGAAGGGCATCCGGATCGAGACCGATCATATCCGCATCGGCGCCGGCACGACCTGGAGCGAGATCATCGCCGCCGACCTGCCGCCGGCGTTCGAGGCGTTGAAGGCGGCCGCGCGCGAGGTCGGCGGCTGGCAGATCCAGAACCTGGGCACGATCGCCGGCAATCTGTGCAACGCCTCGCCCGCCGCCGACGGCGTGCCGCCGCTGCTGGCGCTCGATGCGTCGGTTGAACTGGCCGGTCCCGCGGGTATGCGCCTCCTGCCGCTCGACCAATTCATCCTCGGGCCGCGGCGCACCGCGCTGGCACCGGACGAAATGATGGTGGCGATTCTGCTGCCGCGCCGGTTCGAGGATGCCCGCGCGCGCTTCGTCAAGCTCGGCGGCCGGCGCTATCTGATCATTTCGATCGTCATGGTCGCGGCCCATGTGGCGCTCGACCGTCAAGGCCGCGTCGCCGATGCGCGGGTCGCTGTCGGGTCTTGCTCGGCCGTCGCCTGCCGCCTGACCGGCCTGGAACACGCGCTGCTGGGCGCCGACGCCAGCGGGGGACTGGCGGCGCTGGTGCGGGCCGAACACCTTAGCTCTCTGCGGCCGATCGACGATGTCCGCGCCACGGCCCTTTATCGACTGGATGCGGCGCAGACCCTGATCGGCCGTGCGCTCGACGCCTGTCTGACAGAGCCGCTCCATGGCTGATTCAGCGGCCCGGCTCGGGTTCAAGCTCAACGGCCGGATGGTCGAGGTCGGCTCGGCGCCGATCGCGCGCCTGTCCAATGTGCTGCGCGACGAGTTGGGTCTGACCGGCACCAAGGTCGGCTGCGACGCCGGCGATTGCGGCGCCTGCACGGTGCTGCTCGATGGCGCGCCGGTCTGTTCCTGCCTGATCGCGGTCGGCCAGGTGTGCGGCCGCGCGGTGATCAGCATCGAGGGCTTGTCCGATGCCAGCCCGTCGGCGGCACCGCTGCAAGCCGCCTTTCTGAGGCATGGCGCCGCCCAGTGCGGCATCTGCACGCCGGGCATGTTGAGCGCCGCCGCGGCTTTGCTCGATCGCGACGCCGCGCCGAGCGAGGCCCAGGTGATGGACGCGATCGGCGGCGTGCTGTGCCGCTGCACCGGCTATCGCAAGATCGTCGATGCGATCCTGGACGTCGGCGGCGGCCCGACCTGCGCGGTGGCGACATCGCCGGGCGCCGGCCAGGCGGTCGGCGCCCGGGTCGAACGGCTCGACGGCCGGCGCAAGGTCGATGGCAGCGAGATCTTCGGCGCTGATGAGGCCCCGAACGATGCCCTGGCGGTGCGCGCGATCCGTTCACCGCACCATCGCGCGCGCTTCCGCTTCGGCGATATCGACGGCTTCGTCGCGCGCCATTCCGGCATCGCTCGCGTGTTCACCGCGGCAGACATTCCTGGCGAGAACCGCTTCGGCGTGATCGGTCCCTTCGCCGACCAGCCGGTGTTCGCGGTCGGCGAGGCCCGGTTCCGTGGCGAGGCGGTCGCTCTGGTCGCGGGCGATGCCGCCGTGCTGGCGGCACTCGACCTCGCGGACTTCCCGGTCGCGTGGGAGGAGCTGCCGCCGCTGATCGCGATGGATGACGCGATGGCGGAAGCCGCTCCCCGGCTGCATCACGGCCGGCCCGGCAATATTCTGACGCGCGGCCATGTCGCGTGCGGCGATGTGGATGCCGGCTTCGCCGCCGCGGATGTCGTGGTCGAGGGCACGTTCGAGACCGGCTTCGTCGAGCATGCCTATATCGAGCCCGAGGCGGGATTCGCCCGCCGGGTCGGCGACCGGATCGAGATCCAGGCCTGCACCCAGGCGCCCTATATGGACCGCGACGACATCGCCCGGATCCTGGGCTTGTCCGTGGATGCCGTGCGCATCATTCCGACGGCGGTCGGCGGCGGCTTCGGCTCCAAGCTCGACCTGTCGATCCAGCCGTTCATCGCCCTTGCCGCCTGGCACCTGGGCCGGCCGGCCCGCATGGTCTATTCGCGTACCGAATCGATCATGACCACGACCAAGCGCCATCCCGCCCGGATGAATGTCCGGATCGGCGCCACCAGGAACGGCCGCTTGACCGCGATGGATTTCGCCGGCGATTTCAACACCGGCGCCTATGCCTCCTGGGGTCCGACCGTGGCGAACCGTGTGCCGGTCCATGCCTCGGGTCCCTATTTCGTGCCGAACTATCGGGCGGTCGCCCGCGCGGTGCACACCAACCTGGTGCCGTCCGGCGCTTTTCGCGGCTTCGGCGTGCCCCAGGCCTCGATCGCGCAGGAGCAATTGTTCGACGAGCTGGCCGACCGGCTCGGCATCGACCGGCTCGATTTCCGGCTGCGGAACGCACTGGTGGTCGGTGTGCCGACCGTGACGGGTCAGGTGTTCGACGCCGGCGTCGGCATCCGCGCCTGCCTCGAAGCGCTGCGACCGCGCCGGGACGCGGCGCGCGAAGAGGTCAGGGCGTTCAACGCCGCCCAGACCGGATCGCTGCGCCGCGGCATCGGCTTCGCCGGCATGTGGTACGGTTGCGGCAATACCTCCCTGCCCAACCCCTCGACCATGCGGGTGGGATTGCGCGCCGACGGGCGGATCACGCTGCACCAGGGCGCTGTCGATATCGGCCAGGGCTCCAACACGGTCATCCCGCAGATCTGCGCCGACGCGCTGGGCGCGCCGCTGGCTCTGTTCGATTTCGTCTCGGGCGATACCGATCTCTCGCCGGATTGCGGCAAGACCTCGGCCTCGCGCCAGACCTTCGTCAGCGGCAAGGCGGCCTATCTTGCCGGCCAGGCGCTGCGCCGCGCCATCCTGCGCGAGGCCAATGCCGGCGAGGACGCGACGCTGACTTTTGCCGACGGCGGCGTGACGGTCGCGGAATACGGCCATCGCCGGGTATTGCCGCTCAACGATCTGACGCCGGACGCGCGCGGCTATGTGCTGGCGGCCGAGGCGACGTTCGATCCGCCGACCAGCCCGCTCGACGAAAACGGCCAGGGCGAGCCCTATGCCGTGTTCGGCTATGGCGCGCATCTGGCCGAGATCGAGGTCGATCTGGCGCTGGGGACGGTCAAGGTGCTGCATCTGACCGCGGCCCATGACGTCGGCCGCGCGATCAACCCGACCTTGCTGGAAGGCCAGATCGAGGGCGGGGCGGCCCAGGGGCTGGGCCTGGCGCTGATGGAGGAATTCTTCCCCGGCCGGGGCGAGAATCTGCATGATTATCTGATCCCGACCGTGGGCGACATGCCGCCGGTCACCTCGATCCTGATCGAGGATGCGGCGCCGATCGGCCCGTTCGGCGCCAAGGGCATCGGCGAACAGGCGCTGATCCCGACCGCGCCCGCCATTCTGAACGCCATCTACGACGCGACCGGCGCCCGCATCCGCCGCGCGCCCGCGACACCCGACCGGGTGCGCGCCGCGATCCGCGCGCTCGCCGCCAAGGACGACACAAATGCCTAAGACCGCACCGATCCGCGACGGCGACAAGATCCGCTGCGACGCCTGCCCGGTGATGTGCTTCATCAAGCCCGGCGCGACCGGCGCCTGCGACCGCTACATGAACGATGCCGGCGATCTGGTGCGCATCGATCCCCACGTCATCCTCGACCGCGCGGTCGATCGCGGCGAGCCGCTGGTGCATTTCCTCGACCGGGTCGAAGATTGGGACGGCGATCCGGTGAAGGCCGGCAGCCGCTTCGTCACGGCGATCGGCGCCGGCACGACCTATCCGGACTATAAGCCGGCGCCCTTCATCGTCTCGTCCCAGATCGACGGGGTCGATATGGTCACGGTCGTGACCGAGGGTATTTTCAGCTATTGCGGCGTCAAGGTGAAGATCGATACCGACCGCCACCTGGGGCCGGAGCGGTCGCCGGTGCGCGCCAAGGGCGAGATGATCGGCCATGTCACGACGGGCGAATATGGCTCGCAGATGCTGTCGCTCGGCGGGGTCAATCATCTGACCGGGCATGGCAAGAAGCAGGGCAAGGTGACCTGCGACGCGATCCTGGACCTGTGCAACGGCAAGCCGGTCGAGTTGACCGTCGATGACGGCGCCACCGTGCTGGTGCAGGCCGGCAAGCCGCCGGTGGTGAACGGCGTGCTGGAAGTGCGCATGCGCGTCGGCTGCGGCTCGGCCACGATCGGCATGTTCGCCCAGCAATGGTTCGGCAAGGTCGACGAGGTGGTGGTGATCGACGATCACATCACCGGCGTCTTGTCGGAACATCAGGCCGGCAAGGTGCTGGGCGTCAAGGAGACCGGCCTGCGCATGACCGGCCGCCGCTCGACCCCCGGCCGCTATTTCGAGGTGGCCGAGCCCGGCACCGGCTGGGGCGGCACCGCGATCCTGGACCCGCTGTCGATCCTGGGGCCGTTCGATCCGAAGCTCGCCTGGCCCGGCCTCAGCCTGCTGATGATCAGCACGACCGGCGAGCAGCATGCCTATTACGAACTGGATGCCGAGCTGAAGCCGATCGCCCGCGATCTGCCGGCGGCGCTGGCCCAGTCGGTCGAGCGGGTGAAGGAGAATTGCGAGCCCGCGCTGTCGACCGTGCTGTTCATGGGCGGCGCCGGTGGCTCGCTGCGCGCGGGCGTCACCGAGAATCCGGTGCGCCTGACACGCTCGGTCAAGGACGCGCTGACCTATGTCACCTGCGGCGGCGCGCCGGTCTATGTCTGGCCGGGCGGCGGCATCACCTTCATGGTCGATGTCACGCGCGTGCCCAGCAACGCCTTCGGCTATGTGCCGACCCCGGCGCTGGTGGCGCCGATCGAATTCACCATGCGGCTGGAGGATTACGCGGCACTCGGTGGCCATCTCAGCCATCTGCGCTCGCTCGACCAGGTGCTGGCCGGCGAGGGCGGGCGCAAGCTGCCGCAACTCGATGGCAATCCCTGGCCGCTGTCGCCGTCGGACAGCAAAAGGTCGCATGGATGAGAGAGCCGCCGCGCATCCGCCTGCTGGCCGACGGCCGGCGCGTCCATCTGCAGGACGGGCCGATCGACCTGATCCTGGAGGCTTGGGGCTCGCCCGCCGCCGTGCGCGCGGCGCATCGGGCGGCGGCGCTGCGGATGAACGGCCTTCTTGATGGGCTATGCGAGGAACTGGCGATCCTGCGGGCGCCGGTCGGGGCTTTGTCGCCGGTGCCGCAGGGCCCGGTCGCCCGGCGCATGTGGGATGCCGTGCGGCCCTATGCCGACGACTGCTTCATCACGCCGATGGCTGCGGTCGCCGGTGCCGTGGCCGAGGCGGTGCTGGCGGCGATGGTCGCAGCCGGCCCGCTCGATCGGGCCTACGTCAACAACGGCGGCGATATCGCCCTGCATTTGACCGACGGCGAACGCTTCACGACCGGCCTGATCGACCGGCCGGACCATCCGTCGATGATCGGTACGGCCGTCGTCGAGGCGCGGGACGCGGTGCGCGGCATTGCGACCAGCGGGCGCCACGGCCGGTCCTTCTCGCTCGGCATCGCCGATGCGGTGACGATTCTGGCCAGCGGTGCCGCCGATGCCGACGCGGCCGCGACCATCGTCGCCAACGCGGTCGATCTGCCGGGCCATCCGGGCATCGTCCGGGTACCGGCCGACAGCCTCGCGCCGGACAGTGACCTGGGATCGCGGCTGGTGACGCGCGACGTGCCGTCGCTGTCGGACGCGGACCGCGACCAGGCGCTCGAGGCCGGGCTCCAGCGGGCCGCCGGCCTGGTCGCCGCGGGCCGGATCGTGGCGGCGTCCTTGCATCTGCAGGGCGTCACGCGGACGATCGGTCAATTGTCGCTATCCGCTCATCAAGAAACGCAACCGGTTCGGAGGATGCACCATGCCTGAAGTCGTGCTGCGCAAGCGTGCGCTGATCATCGAGGAAATCTTTCACGAGGGCGGTCCGCCCGCAGCCGTGCCGTTGCGCCGGGGGGCGGCGATGGCGCTGATCCACAATCCCTTCGCCGGCCGCTACGTCGAGGAGATCCAGCATTTCATGAAGGATCTGGAGCCGCTTGGCCTGGCCCTGGCACGCCATCTGCTGGCGGCGCTGGGCGGCGACGCCAAGGCGATCCAGGGCTATGGCAAGGGCGCCATCATCGGGGCTGCCGGCGAGCTGGAACATGGCGCGCTGTGGCACGCGCCCGGCGGCTATGCCATGCGCGAGGTGCTGGGCGGGACCAAGGCGATCGTGCCCTCGACCAAGAAGGTCGGTGGTCCCGGCACCCGGCTCGACGTGCCGGTCACCCATATCGACGCGTCCTACGTGCGCAGCCATTTCGACGCCATGGAGGTCGGCATCGCCGACGGGCCGAAGGCCGACGAGTTGCTGTTGGTGCTGGTCATGACCACCGGCGCCCGCATCCATAACCGCGCCGGCGGCCTGAACGCCGCCGACATCAAGGGCGAGGACGGCTTGCGATGAGCGCCAAGATCCGCAAGATCGTCACCTTCGTCGATGAGGTGTTCCTCGAAATGGGCCGGCCGGTCGATCCGCCGACCCGCCGGGCCGCCGCCGTCGCCGTGATCGAGAACCCGTTCGCCGGCTGCTATGTCGAGGATCTGAGCCCGTTGATGCAGATCGGCGAGGAATTGGGGCGGCTGCTGACCGAGCGCGCGGTGGCGGCGCTCGGCATTCCCGGCGACCAGGCCGAGAGCTACGGCAAGGCGGCCGCCGTCGGCGAGGACGGCGAACTGGAGCATGCCGCAGCGCTATTGCATCCGAAGTTGGGCACGCCGGTGCGCCAGGTGCTGGGCAAGGGCGCGGCGCTGATCCCGTCGTCCAAGAAGCGCGGCGGTCCCGGTCTGGTGCTCGATATCCCGCTCGGCCATAAGGACGCGGCCTTCGTGCGCAGCCATTTCGACGGCATGGAAGTGCGCATCGCCGACGCGCCGCGCGCGCGCGAGATCATGGTCGCCGTCGCGGTGACCGACAGCGGCCGCCCGCTGCCGCGCGTCGGCGGGTTGACGAAGGACCAGATCAGGGGCGAGGACGGGTTGCGGTAACTAGCTCTGCCGTCATTCCCGCGCGGACGGGAATGACGAATATAAAAGCGAAGAGCTGGGGCATAGTCGATCGATAACAGGAACTTGGGGGCGGGCATCATGATGACAAAACAGGTTTGGGCGGGCGCATTTGCATTCGTGGCCATCGGAACATCTTTCGCGGCGCGGGCCCAGGACATCACGGTCGGCGAGATCAATTCCTATTCGGCGCTGCCGTCCTTCACCGAGCCCTATCGCAAGGGCTGGCAATTGGCGCTGGACGAGGTCAACGCGTCGGGCGGCGTGCTGGGCCGGAAGCTGGCGATCGTCTCGCGCGACGATGGCGGCAAGCCGGGCGACGCGGTGACGGCGGCGAACGAACTGGTGTCGAACGACCATGCCGTGCTGCTGTTCGGCACGTTCTTCTCGAACATCGGGCTCGCGGTCTCCGACTTCGCCAAGCAGAAGAAGGTGTTCTTCCTGGGGGCGGAACCGCTGACCGACGCCTTCACCTGGAGCCAGGGCAACCACTATACCTTCCGCCTGCGCCCCTCGAACTACATGCAGGCGGCCATGCTGGCGGAAGAGGCGGCGAAGCTGCCGGCCAAGCGCTGGGCCACCGTGGCACCCAACTATGAATATGGCCAGTCGGCCGTGACCGTGTTCAAGCAGCTTTTATCGGCCAAGCGGCCGGATATCCAGTGGGTCGGCGAGCAATGGCCGACCCAGGGCAAGATCGACGCGGGTGCCGTGACCCAGGCGCTGGCCGCCGACGAGCCCGAGGCGATCCTGAACGTCACCTTCGGCCCCGACCTGGTCAAGTTCGTGCGCGAGGGCAATACGCGCGGGCTGTTCAAGGGCCGCTCGGTCGTCAGCTTCCTGACCGGCGAGCCGGAATATCTGGACCCGTTGAAGGACGAGGCGCCGGAAGGCTGGATCGTCACCGGCTATCCCTGGTACGGCATCCATACGCCGGAGCACGATGCCTTTTTGAAGGCCTATCAGGCGAAATATGGCGAGTCGCCACGTCTGGGTTCGGTCGTTGGCTATAGCTCGGTCAAGTCGATCGTGGCGTTCCTGACCAAGGCCGGCTCGACCGATACCGAAAAGCTGGTGACGGCCGCCGAGGGGCTGGGCGTGACCACGCCGCTGGGGCCGATCACCTTCCGCAAGCTCGACCATCAATCGACGCTCGGCGCCTTCGTCGGCAAGACCGCGGTCGTCGATGGCAAGCCGGTCATGGTCGATTTCGTCTATCGCGATGGCGCCAAATATCTGCCGAGCGATGACGAGGTCGAGAAGCTGCGGCCGAAGGATTAAGCACTGAGTTCGGCGGCACGACCCTCACCCTCCCGCTGCGCGGGTCCCTCCCTCTCCCGCATTTCGCGGGAGAGGGTTGGGGTGAGGGCCGTGCCGCTTGAATGCTGGTTCCAAGTGAAAGCAGGGCTCGATGGGTTTTCTGGTCGCGCAGTTTCTGACGGGCTTGGCCAATGCGGCCTCGCTGTTCCTGGTGGCGGCGGGCCTGTCGATCATTTTCGGCGTTACGCGCATCGTGAATTTCGCCCATGGCGCCTTCTACATGGCCGGCGCCTATATGGCATATACGCTGACCGAGCGGCTGTCGGGGGGCCTCGGTTTCTGGGCCGGGCTGATCCTGGCATCGATCGCGGTTGCGGGTTTGGGCGCGCTGGTCGAGATGCTGCTGCTGCGCCGGCTGTATCAGGCGCCGGAGCTGTTCCAACTGCTCGCCACCTTCGGGCTCACGCTGATGGTCGAGGATCTGGCCGTGCTGATCTGGGGGCCGGACGATCTGGTCGGCCGGCGTGCACCGGGCCTGAAAGGCGCCGTCCGGATCCTGGGCCAGCAGGTGCCGTCGTACGATCTGCTGCTGATCGTGCTGGGTCCCCTGGTGCTGGGGCTATTGTGGCTGCTGTTCCACCGCACCCGGTTCGGCGTGCTGGTCCGGGCGGCGACCCAGGACCGCGAGATGGTGGCCTCCCTCGGCGTCAATCAGAAATGGCTGTTCACCGGCGTGTTTGCGCTGGGCGTCGGGCTGGCGGCGTTCGGCGGCGCGCTGCAATTGCCGCGCGACGCGGTCAATCACGGCATGGATCTGTCGATCATCGTCGAGGCCTTCGTCATCGTCGTGATCGGGGGGCTCGGCAGCCTGCCCGGCGCCTTCGTCGCCGCCGTGCTGGTGTCGGAGCTGAATGCGTTCGGCATCCTGATCCTGCCCAGGATCTCGCTGGTGCTGGTGTTCCTGGTCATGGCGGTCGTGCTGGTGGTCCGGCCCTGGGGCCTGTTCGGCAAGCCCGACGCGGCGCTGCGCGCGCCGACCGCGACCGCGATCCGGCCGTGGCGGCCGCTGGGCCCGCGCGAGCGTGGCTTGCTGGCCGTCGTGGTGATCGCCGCCGCCCTGCTGCCGATCGTCGCTGGGCCCTATCTGATGACGGTCGGCGCCGAAATCCTGATCTTCGCGATCTTCGCCATGAGCTTGCAGTTCCTGATGAGCGGCGGCGGCCTCGCCTCGTTCGGCCATGCCGCCTATTTCGGGCTCGGTGCCTATGCGGCCGCGTTCCTGGTCAAGCATGGGGGATTTTCGACCCTGCCGGCCCTGGCGCTGGCGCCACTCGCGGGTCTGGCCGGGGCGGCTTTGTTCGGCTGGTTCTCGGTCCGGCTCGCCGGGGTCTATCTTGCCATGCTGACGCTCGCGTTTGCCCAGATCGTCTGGTCGCTGGCGTTCCAATGGGTCAGCGTGACCGGCGGCGACAATGGCATCCTGGGCATCTGGCCCGATGCCTGGCTGGCGACGCCCGGCCGTTTCTATGAACTGAGCCTGGTGATGACCGTGCTGCTGGTGGCCTTGCTGCGCCGGGTGCTGCTGTCGCCGTTCGGCTACGCGTTCCGCGCACTCAGGGATTCGCCGCTGCGGTCCGAGTCCCTCGGCCTGGATCGTATCCGGATCCAATGGGCTGCCTTCATGCTGTCGGGCGCGGTGGCGGCGCTCGCGGGCGGGCTCTATGCCTTCCTCAAAGGCGGCGTGTTTCCGGACTCGCTCGGCATTCCGCAATCGATCGACGGGCTGGTCATGGTGCTCTTGGGCGGTGTCGGCACGCTGACCGGCGGCGTGGTCGGTGCGCTGGTCTACAAGACGCTGTCGATATGGCTGATGAGCCAGACCGACTGGTCGAAGCTGATCCTGGGCGGCGTCATCGTGCTGCTGGTCGTGGCCTGCCCCAAGGGGTTGCTGGGATTTGCCGGCGATCTGTTCCATCGACGGCCCAAGACGCCGACCGGGCAGGAGATCCGCGATGCTGCTTGATGTCTCCGGGCTCCGGAAGTCGTTCGGCGGCGTCGATGCCGTGCGCGGTGTCGAATTCGCGCTGGCGGCCGGCGAGATCCTGGCGCTGATCGGCCCGAACGGCGCCGGCAAGAGTACCTGCTTCAACATGCTGAACGGCCAGATCCGGCCCGATGGCGGCAGCGTCACGCTGGAGGGCCGCGAACTGGTCGGCCTGGCACCGCGCGCGATCTGGCGGCTGGGCGTCGGCCGCACGTTCCAGATCACCCAGACTTTCGGCTCGATGACCGTGCGCGAGAACGTGCAGATGGCGCTGCTGTCCCACGGCCGGAAGATCGGCGACCTGTGGCGCTTCGCCGGACGGCTCGATGTGGCGGAAGCCAACCGGCTGCTGGGCCTGGTCGGCATGGCGGATGCCGCCGAACGGCCGTGCGGCGAGCTGGCCTATGGCGACTTGAAGCGGGTCGAGCTGGCGGTGGCGCTGGCGAACCGGCCGAAGCTGCTGCTGATGGACGAGCCGACCGCCGGCATGGCGCCGAAGGAGCGGATCGAACTGATGCGCCTGACCGCCCGCATCGCGCGCGACAGCCGGACGGGCGTGCTGTTCACCGAGCACGACATGGACGTGGTGTTCGAGCATGCCGACCGGATCATGGTGCTGAACCGCGGCGGATTGATCGCCGAAGGCACCCCGGCCGAGGTGCGCCAGAACGAGCAGGTCCGCGCGGTCTATCTGGGCGAAGGCCGGCTGTATCATGCGGAGGCGTCGTGATGCTGACCGTTGAAGGGCTGAACAGCTTCTACGGCCCGGCGCACATCCTGTTCGACGTCGGCCTGCAGGTCGGTCCGGGCGAGGTCGTGGCGCTGCTCGGCCGCAACGGCGCCGGCAAATCGACCACCTTCCGCTCGATCGCCGGTCTGGTGCCGTCGCGACGCGGCCGGGTCCGGTTCGGTGACGCGGATATTTCGCGCGCGGCGCCCTACGAGATCGCGCGGCTGGGGCTGGGCTATGTGCCCGAAGACAGGCGCATCTTCACCGAGCTGACGGTCGAGGAAAACCTGTCGGTCGGTCGCCAGCGCCCCCGCGTCGGCGCGCCGACCTGGGATCCGGAGCGGCTTTACGACCTATTCCCGAACCTGGGCGAGATGCGGCGCCGGCCGGGCGGGCGCATGAGCGGCGGCGAGCAGCAGATGCTGACCATCGCGCGCACGCTGATGGGCAACCCGTCGCTCGTCCTGCTCGACGAGCCGTCGGAGGGGCTGGCGCCCAGGATCGTCGAGCAAATGGCCGCCGCGATCATCGCGATGAAGCGGGAGGGCCTGAGCATGGTCATCTCGGAGCAGAACCTGCATTTCGCCCGGCTGATCTCCGACCGGGCCTATATCATCGAAAAAGGCCGGGTGCGCTTTTCCGGGACCATCGCCGAGATCGACGCCGATGCTGCGATCCGCGACGCCTATCTCGCGGTGTGATAGGGAAGAAGCGCGAAGAAGACTGCGGAGGAAGCATGCCCGTCGACCCGACCGAAACGCCGCGCCGGCGTCGCTCGACCAGTCCCTATAGGCTCGACGAGCAGGTGGGTTTCGTTCTGCGCCAGGCGGCCCAGCGCCATACGACCATTTTCGCAGCCATCATGATCGACGAACTGACTCCGACCCAGTTCGCCGCCTTGGCCAAGCTCATGGAAGTGGGCCCCTGCTCCCAGAACAAGCTCGGCCGCTTTACCGCCATGGACGGCGCTACGATCAAGGGCGTGATCGACCGGCTGACCAAGCGCGGCCTGACCGAAACCAGCCCCGACCCGGACGACGGCCGTCTGCTGATGGTGGCCTTGACCGACGCCGGCCGGGCGGTGGCCGAGCGCGCGATCCCGGCCGGCGCGCGGATCACCGAGGAGACGCTGGCGCCACTCAATCCGGATGAGCAGGGGCAATTGCTGACGCTGCTGTGCAAGCTCAGGTAGTCAGCCTGCGGGTCGCCAGGTCCACCGTCACCGTATCGTCGGGCGTCTTGGCACCGGCACCGTCGCTGGCCGGATGATATTCGATGCGCAACTGGGGCGCGGTCGCGATCAGGCGCAGATAGCCGTAATCCTGGTCGTCATAGCTTTCCAGCGTGACCTGATCGGTGCCGGTCCCGGCGGGCCTGGATCACGGTCGGCACCCGCAACGGCTGGCAGCCGCGCTTGGCCAGGCGGGCGAGGCCGTGGCCGGTCCGCTGGTGTTGCCGACCGGATCGATTGCTTGCGCGCCGTCTCGGGTATCCCCGTTGGGGGAGGTCGAGCTTAAGGCACGGCCTTCGACAGCTCGATGACGGGGAGCTGAGTCTAAATTCGGACCCGAGTTATCCCTTGAGGATCACCGGCACCCGCGTCGCTGGCGGCGTGTTCCGGCTGCGCTGGCTGCGGACGACGCCATCGATGATGGTCATGCCGATGCCGGGCAGGTCGCCAAGCTGGACGCTGTCCAGCAGGTGCTTGCCGGCGGAATGCTGGGCCTTGTCCATGATGACGAAATCGGCCGAGCGGCCGACCTCGATCAGGCCGCTGTCCAGGTCGCGCATCCGCGCGGTATTCCCGGTCGCGAAGCAGAAGGCGAGTTCGGCCGGCACGTCGCCCAGGGACGACAGCATCGCCACCATGCGCAGGATGCCGAGCGGCTGCACGCCCGAACCGGCCGGGCCGTCGGTGCCCAGGATGACGCGTTCGAGCTGGCCCAATCCCTTGGCGACCCGCAGCGTATGCAGGGCCGAGCGCTCGTTGCCGTTATGGACCAGCTCAAGCCCGCGTCCGCAATTCTCGCACAGGCAGGTGATCTGGTCGTCGGGCAGCGCGGTATGGCCACCGTTGATATGGCCGATGATATCGGCGTCGGCCTCCAGCACGACGTCCTTGTCGATCAGGCCGGAGCCGGGGATCGACGGGCCACCGGTATGGATGGTCGATTGGATGCCGTATTTGCGCGCCCAGGCGACCATCTGCTTCGCCTCGTAGCCAGCCTTGACGCTGCCGAGCCCGACCTCGCCCAGCAGCTTCACACCGGCCTCGGCCAGTTCCTTGAAGTCGGACTCGACCATGCCCTGCTCGATCACCGGCGCGCCGGCCAGCAGCTTGACGCCGGACGGCCGGGCATTGGCGAAGGCGCGCTGATGGAAAATCGCCATGGCCTTCAGCCCGACGATGTCCTTGGGCCGACCCGGCGTATGGACCTCGCCGGCCGAGATCATGGTGGTGACACCGCCATGCAGGCTGCTGTCGATCCAGCCCATCTGGTTCTGGCGCGGGGTCCAGTCGCCGACGACCGGATGGACATGGCTGTCGATCAGGCCGGGCGTGACCGCCGCGCCATTGGCGTCGATCATGGTCGTGGCGCCTTCGGTATCGACGTCCTTCTCGCGTCCGATGGCGGCGATCCTGCCGCCGATGCAGACGATGGTGTCGGCATCCAGGATCGGCCGGGCCAGGTCGCCGCTCAGCAGCAGCCCGATATTGCGGATGACGAGCTTGGCCGTGCCATCTGGTTTCGCCTGTTCGTCGTGCGCCATCGTCGCCTCCCGGAGCCTGCCCGCATCTCGTTAGTATACGAATGATTTGACGATGAGCAAGGGGGAACGCTTTGCACTACACCCGTAATGCGTGTTCAAATTTTTGAAAATCTATAAATTTGCAGATGCAAGTTCTGGATATATCGGCCTACGGGTTGGCAAAAATACCGTTAATGAATAATTACTCATACATATTGACAGGTGTTTTGCCCGCGATCACTCTTCCGGCCAAGGGACGTCATCAGAGTTCGTCCACGCGCTACAGGGAGGATGCGAAACATGAACGGCATACGTTCGGGTTGGCTCATTGCGGCCGCATGTCTGGTCTCGCTCGCGGCGCCGACCGCCAGGGGCGACGATCTGCCCAAGCTCAAGGAAAAGCCGACCTACAAGGTCGGGTTCGCCCAGACCGAGAGCAACAATCCTTGGCGTCTGGCCCAGACCCAGAGCATGAAGGACGAGGCGGCCAAGCGCGGCTGGCAGCTGGTCTATACCGACGCCAACAGCTCGGCCGCCAAGCAGGTCGCCGACGTCGATTCCATGATCGCGCAGCATGTCGATGTGATCTTCCTCAGCCCGCGTGAGGAAAAGCCGCTGATACCGGCGGTGATGAAGGCCAAGAAGGCTGGCATTCCCCTGTTTCTGGTCGACCGCAGCGTCGATCCGAGCCTGGCCAAGGCCGGTCGGGACTATGTCTCGTTCATCGGTTCCGACTTCGTCGAAGAGGGCCGGCGTGCCGGCGAATGGTTGGTCAAGTCGACCGGCGGCACCGCCAAGATCATCGAGCTGCAGGGCACCAGCGGCTCGTCGCCGGCAAACGACCGCAAGAAGGGCTTCATGGAGGTGATCGCCAAATCGCCCGGCATGCAGATCGTGGCGAGTCAGGACGGCGATTTCACCCGCGACAAGGGCCGTCAGGTGATGGAGACGCTGCTGCAGGCCCATCCCGAAGCGACGGCGGTGTTCGCGCATAACGACGAGATGGCACTGGGGGCGATCACGGCGCTGGAGGCCGCCGGCCGGCATCCGGGCAAGGATATCACCCTGGTGTCGATCGACGGCGAAAAGGATGGCCTGCAGGCCATCATCGACGGCAAGCTGGGCGCCACGGTGGAATGCAACCCGCGCTTCGGCCCCGGTTCGTTCCAGGCCGCAGCCGATTATGCCGCCGGCAAGAAGATCGAGCCGATCGTGGTCAATCAGGATAACTTCTACGATTCGAGCAACGCCGCACAGAGCCTCGCCGGCTCCTACTGACGCACAGGGGGCGGCCTTCGGGTCGCCCCTCGCTCGAAACGATGGGAGCGCGCATGAGCGACGAGATTCTGCTGTCGATGTCCGGCATCGCGAAGAGCTTCTCCGGCATCATGGCGCTGAAGGATGCGAGCCTGACCGTGGCAGCCGGCGAGGTGCTGGCCCTGATCGGCCAGAATGGCGCCGGCAAATCGACGCTGATCAAGGTGCTGACCGGCGCGCTTGCGCGTGATCGCGGCACGGTGCGGTTCGAGGGTGTGCCGGTCGCGTTCCGCACGCCGCAGGACGCCCAGGCCGGTGGCATCGCGACGATCTATCAGGAGATCAACCTGGTGCCGCTGCGCTCGGTCGCCGAGAATATCTTTCTGGGCCGCGAGCCGCGCCGCTGGGGTCTGATCGACTGGCGCCGGATGCATGCCGAGGCCGCCCGGCTGTTGGCACAGTTCGACGTGCGGGTCGATGTCCGCCAACCCCTGAACCAGTTCAATACCGCGACCCAACAGATGGTCGCGATCGCGCGTGCGATCGGTCAGCAGGCGCGGCTGGTCGTGATGGACGAGCCGACCTCGTCGCTCGACGACCGCGAAGTGGCCGTGCTGTTCGACGTGATCCGGCAGCTGAAGGCGCGCGGCATCGGCGTGATCTTCGTTAGCCATAGGCTGGACGAGCTCTATGCCGTGTGCGACCGGGTCACGGTGATGCGCGACGGCATGACCGTCGCCGACCAGCCGATGGCCAGCATCACCAAGCTGGAACTGGTGGCAGCCATGCTGGGCCGCAGTCTGGCCGAGGTACAGCAGTTCGGCGCCACCGCGTTCGACGAGGATTTCGCGCCGCGCCAGACCAAGGTGCTGGAAGTTTTCGGGCTGAAATCCGCGCCGCGCGTCGCCGCCGTGGATATCGACGTGCGCGAGGGCGAGATCGTCGGGCTGGCAGGCTTGCTCGGTTCCGGCCGGACCGAGACCGCGCGCGCGATCTTCGGTATCGACCGGGCCCAGGCCGGCACGATCCGGATCGGTGGCCAGGAGACCGGCTTTCACAGCGCGCAGGATGCGATCCGCGCCGGCATCGGCTTCTGCTCGGAGGATCGCAAGGTCGAAGGCATCGTGCCGGACATGTCGGTCAGGGATAATTTGACGCTGGCGTTGCTGCCGCAACTGACGCGCCATGGTGTGATCGACCAGGTCCGCCAACGCGAGATCGTCGACCGGCTGATCAAGCGCCTGGGCATCCGGCTGGCCAGCGCCGACCAGAAGATCCGCGAACTGTCGGGCGGCAATCAGCAGAAGGTGCTGCTGGCGCGCTGGCTGTGCATGCAGCCCAGGCTGCTGATCCTGGACGAGCCGACGCGCGGCATCGATGTCGCCGCCAAGGCCGAGATCCAAAGCCTGATCCGCCAGCTGGCGCGCGACGGGCTGGGCGTGCTGATGATTTCCTCGGAGCTGGAAGAGCTGACCGAGGGCTGCCATCGCGTCAGCGTGCTCCGCGACGGCCGCTCGGTCGCAGCATTCGATCATGAACAGGCGACCGAGCATGCCATCATGACCGCGATGGCCCATGGCCCCGCCGAGGCGCCCCATGTCGGAGCTTGAGGTCGTGGCGCCGCGCCGGGCGCGACTGGTGCTGCCGCGCGGCGGCGCGCTCGGCGGCACGCTGCTGACGCTGGTGGCGCTGATCCTGTTCAATCTGTTGGCGACGCCGCATTTCACCAGCTTGCAGACGCTCTATGTCAACCTGACCCAGGTGACGACCATCGTCATCGTCGCGGTCGGCATGACCATGGTGATCGCGACCGGCGGCATCGACCTGTCGGTTGGTTCGCTGATGGCGATCTCGGGCGCGCTGGCGCCGCTGATCTTCGCCGGTCGGCTGCTGGGCGTCGGGCCGGGGCCGCTGGCCGACGGGCTCGCCTTCGTCGTGCCGGTGCTGGTCGCCATGGTGTTCGGCAGCTTCAACGGCTGGCTCGTCGCGCGCTTTCGCATCCAGCCGATCGTGGCGACCCTGGTGCTGTTCATCGCCGGCCGCGGCATCGCCCAGGTCATGACCAACGGCAATCTGCAGGCGTTCCACAATGTCGCCTTCCATACGCTGGGTCTCGGCCGGGTGTTGGGCGTGCCGATCCAGGTCTGGCTGATGGCGGCGATCGTGGGATGCGCCACCTGGGTCATCGCCCGCACGCTCTATGGCCGGCAATTGCTCGCGGTCGGCGGCAACGAGGCGGCGGCCAGCCTCGCGGGCCTGCCGGTCGCGCGCATCAAGATCCTGGTTTATGCCATCTCCGGCTTTCTGTCGGGCATCGCCGGCCTGATCGTCATCGCGATCAATTCCTCGTCCGACGCCAATCTGGTCGGGCTCGGCATGGAACTGGACGCCATCGCGGCGGTCGCGGTCGGCGGCACGGCGTTGACCGGCGGGCGGGCCTCGATCATCGGCACGCTGCTGGGCGCGCTGATCATCCAGCTGCTGCGCTACACGCTATTGTCCCACGGCATCCCCGACGCGGCGGCGCTCGTGGTCAAGGCCGGGGTCATCCTGGTCGCGGTCTATATCCAGCAAGTCCGGCGGGCGCCATGACCAGCATCACCGACACGATCGTCACCGGTCCGAAGCGTGGGGGTCGGCATGCGGCGATGCTGCAGCGCCAGGGGGTCGTGCTGGCCCTGCTGCTGCTGATCCTGTTCGGCGCCTGGCGCTACGACGATTTCCTCGGCGTCTACAACGTCATGAGCGTGCTGCGCTACAATGCCATGTTCGCGCTGGTGGCGCTCGGCATGGGCTTCGTCATCATGACCGGCGGCATCGACCTGTCGGTCGGCGCCACGGCGGCGCTGGCCAGCGTCGTGTCGGCCGGCGTCAGCGATATCGGCCTCGGCGCGGGGCTGGCGGCCGGCATCGCCGCCGGTCTGGCGGTCGGGCTGATCAACGGGCTGGTGATTGCCTGGGCCAAGCTGCCGGCCTTCGTCACCACGCTCGCGACCATGCTCGGCGCCCGGGGATTGGCGCTGCTGATCTCGGGCAACCAGTCGGTCTCGGTTTCGTGGGACACTTCATTCACCGACCTGGGCGGCGGCGATTTCCTGACGCTGCCGATCCCGGCCTGGATCGCGACCGCCGCCTTCATCCTGGGCGCGGTGCTGCTGAATTTCACGCGCTTCGGCCGGGTCGTGCTGGCGATCGGCGGCAATGAAGAGGCGGCGCGGCTGATGGGCCTGCCGGTCCGGCGGACCAAGCTGCTGGTCTATGTGCTGAGCGGTGGGTTGGCCGGGCTGGCCGGCGTCATCCTGGCGTCGCAGTTCGGCGCGGGGCAGCCGACCGAGGGCCAGGGCTGGGAGCTGTTCGCTATCGCGGCCGTGGTAGTCGGCGGCACGCTGCTCAGCGGCGGCATGGGCTCGGTCGGGTTCACGCTGGCCGGCACCCTGCTGCTCGGCCTGATCTTCAACATCCTTAATTTCGAGAACGGCAAGGGGGAGTTCACGCTCAGCGCTTATTGGCAATCCGTCATCCGCGGCGCGTTTCTGCTGCTCGTCGTCCTGCTGCAGAACCGGCTCGCCCGGCGACCGTCGTGACGGCAAATCAAGGATCGTGACGGCAAACCAAGATCGGGGAGGATCATGGCCGAACTCTATTATGGCATCCTGGATGCGGAGCGCGAGTTGCTCGCGGCCATCCTGGCGGACAATCGGGGCTATCGGGCGGTGTGCCACCTGCTGCGGCCGGGGCATTTCCTGTCGCCCGGGCATCAGCGGCAATTCGCGGCGATGGCCGCCGCGATCGAGCGCGGCCGGCCGGTCGATCCCGGCCTGCTGGCGCCGGAGGACCGGTCGCTCGTCGGCCTGCCGCCGATCGATCCGCTCGACCATGCGCTGATGATCTATGGCAGCTTTCTGGGGCGCACCGCGGTCGAGGCGATGTCGTCGGCCTTGGCGATGTGATCAGCCGCCGAAGCGCTCGGACCAGTCGCCGGCGACGGTGACCATCGCGCGGGTCAGGAGCTTCAGATCGTCCGGCTCGATCACGAACGGCGGGGCCAGGTACAGGATATCGCCGAATGGGCGGGCCCAGACGCCCAGCTCGATGAATCGCCGGCGCAGCCAGCCGATGTCCTGGTGGGCGGTCAGCTGGATGACGCCGATCGCGCCCTGGACCCGGACATCGACGATGCCGGGCAGGCTGCGCGCCGGCTCCAGGCCCCGGCGCAGGGCCGCCTCGATCGCGCGGACCTGGGCCAGGCGCGGCTCGCGCTCGAACAGGTCGAGCGAGGCGTTGGCGGCGGCGCAGGCGAGCGGGTTGGCCATGAAGGTCGGGCCATGCATCAGGGCCGCGGCCGGGTCGTCGGACCAGAACGCGTCGAACACATGGCGGCGCGCCACGGTCGCGGCCAGCGCGATCGTGCCGCCGGTCAGCGCCTTGGACAGGCACATGATGTCGGGCACCACGGCGGCCTCGTCGCAGGCGAACATGCGTCCGGTCCGGCCGAAGCCGGTCATGATCTCGTCGGCGATCAGCAGATGGCCGTTGCGCTGGGCGGCATTGGCGATGCGGCGCAGCGTGTCGCCGTCGTGGAATTTCATGCCGCCGGCACCCTGCACCAGCGGCTCGACGATCACGCCGGCGATCTCGTCCTTGTGACGCGCCAGCAGGGTTTCCAGGCGGGCGATCCGGTCGAGGTCGGTCGGCAGGTCGGCGACGAATTGGGGGGGCAGATAGCCCGCGAACCGCGCGTGCATGCCGCCGTCCGGGTCGGTCACCGACATGGCACCCATCGTGTCGCCGTGATAGCCGTCGCGGAACGACACGAAGCGGTGCCGACCCGTGACGCCGCGGTTCAGCCAATATTGCACGGCCATCTTCATGGCGACTTCGACCGCGACCGAGCCGGAATCGGTGAAGAACACATGGTCGAGATCGCCCGGCAGCAGCTTGGCCAGACGGCGGGCGAGCCGCTCGGCCGGCTCGTGGCTGAGCCCGCCGAACATGACATGCGGCATGCGGGCCAGCTGGTCGGCGACCGCGTCCCGGATATGCGGATGGTTATAGCCGTGGCACGCGGTCCACCAGGACGAGATACCGTCGATCAGCCGGCTGCCGTCCTCCAGTTCCAACCGCACGCCGTCGGTCGCGCGCACCTGGGGCGGCGGACCGGCCAGCTTCATCTGCGTGTAGGGCCGCCAGAGGGATGGGTGCGGTTCCATCGACAGGCGAAGCTGGCGATCGCTCATTCCGCGGCGGTGCCGATGTCCATCGGCTTGATGCCCAGACGATCGAACAGCACCACGTCGCGCGCGTTCGCCGGGTTGTTGGTGGTCAGCAGGCGCGGGCCGAAGAAGATCGAGTTGGCGCCGGCCAGATAGCATAGCGCCTGGGCCTCGTCGGTCAGGCCTTCGCGGCCGGCCGACAGGCGGACCATCGAACGCGGCATCAGGATGCGGGCGACCGCGACGGTGCGGACCAGTTCCAGCGGCTCCAGCGCCGCGGAATGACCCAGCGGCGTGCCCTCGGTCTCGGCCAGCATATTGACCGGCACGCTATCCGGATGATCTTCCAGCGTCGCCAGCGTCCACAGCATGCCGACCCGGTCCGAGCGCTGCTCGCCCATGCCGATGATGCCGCCGGAACAGACGTGGATGCCGGCGTCGCGCACATGCGACAGCGTGCCCAGCCGGTCGTCGAGCGAGCGGGTCGATACGATCTTCTCGTAATATTCCGGCGAGGTGTCGATGTTGTGGTTGTAATAATCGAGCCCGGCCGTCTTGAGCCGCGCCGCCTGGGCCGCGTTCAGCATGCCGAGCGTGACGCAGGTCTCCATGCCCATGGCGCGCACGCCCTCGATCATGTCGCAGACCTGGTCCAGATCCTTGTCCTTCGGGCTGCGCCAGGCGGCCCCCATGCAATAGCGCGTGGCGCCGGCGTCGCGCGCCTGGCGCGCATCGGCCAGCACGGCCTCGACCGCCATCAGCTTTTCCGCCTTCACGCCCGTGTCGAAATGCGCGCTCTGGGAGCAATAGCCGCAATCCTCGGGACAGCCGCCGGTCTTGATCGACAGCAGCGTCGAGAGCTGCACCCGGTTTGGATCGAAATTCTGCCGATGGGTGCTCTGGGCGCGATGGATCAGATCGGCGAAGGGCAGATCGAACAGCGCCGCGATCTCGGCGCGGGTCCAATCATGGCGAATGTCGGCGGGAACGTGGGTATCGGGCAATTTGGCCCTCTCTCATGTGACAAGGCGATGAAAAGCGGGGCGGAGCATAGGCAGAGGGCGGCAAGGATGCAATGTGGGTGACGATGGGGCCGTTTTCGCGTCAGCGAACCCCCGCCTGCCGTACCATCGTCCGGGCGATGAGGCGGTGGAACGGCATGATCGTCGCCAGGTAGGTCCGGCCCAGCAGATTGTGGGTCTTGACGATGGTCGTCGCGGTCACGCTGTGGCGGCCATCGATGGTCGCGACATCGACGACCAGGCGGAAATCCAGATGCTTGTCGTCCAGGCCCAGCACGATGCGATCCGGCGCCTGGGTCAGGATCGGGAAGATGCCGATCCGGTCGGCGCTGCCGGCAGGGGCCGGCGTCGGGTGCTTCAGGCCGAAGGGGGCGACGAGGCGGTTGCGCAACGCCATCAGGCGGGCCGACCAGCGCGGCATGCGGCCGATCATGCGCCGGGCGGCGGCGGGCGCGTCGAGCGCGCCGTCGGCGAGCGCCATGCGGAACGCGTCGGCGAATTGCGCGCCGGGCAGCAACTGGCGGGTTCCGGCGTCTGGGGTGATCTCTCGGGCGTCGATGGCGGCTCTCCGGTCGGCGGGACGCCGATCCGGCCATGATGCGCGCTTCCGGCGGGTTCGCCCAGATATGCGTTGTTCATTGCAACCGCAAATAAGTCCGCGCTTTGGCCTTTGTCTTGTCAAAACGCTGGCCTCGGGTCCGCTATATTTGATAAAGAATCAGCAACCGCGGCGTTCTCCGACCAAGACGAGCTCCATGTCCTTGGACGACAAGTCTTCGCAACTGCGCCGATTAAGGATCGATCGCACGCCGGCGCCCGTGCGCGGAGCGTCGCGCCTGTGGTGGGGCGGCGGCGGCGTCATACTGCTGGCGGCTATCGGCACCGGTGCTTGGCTGCTGCTCGACCGGCCGGCGGCGGTTTCGATCCGCGTCGCGGTCGCGCAGAAGGCGGTCGCGCACGACGGTCCGGTCGCGGGTGCCACGCTGCTCGATGCGTCGGGCAATGTCGTCGCCCGCCGGCAGGCGACCGTGTCGGCCAAGATCACCGGCAAGGTGACCGAGGTGCTGATCGAAGAGGGCCAGCATGTCGAGCGGGACGAGGTGGTCGGCCGGCTCGACGATTCCAATACCCATGCCGCCCTCGATCAGGCCTTGGCCCAGGTCAAGCAGGCGCAGGCGCAACTGCGCTCGGCCCGCACCAGCTATGCCGATGCCCGGCCGATCTATGAGCGCAGCCAGAAACAATCGGCGGCCGGCATGGTCAGCCGCGACAGCTTCGACAATGTGAAATCGACCTACGATGCGCAGCAGACGGCGGTCGATGTCGCCGAACAGGCCCTGGCCGTCGCCACGGCCAATCTGGCGATCGCCCAGCGCAACGAGGACGACACGATCGTGAAGGCGCCGTTCGCCGGCGTGATCACGGTCAAGGCGGCGCAGCCGGGCGAGATCGTCTCGCCGATTTCGGCCGGCGGCGGCTTCACCCGCACCGGCATCGGCACGATCGTCGACATGGAGTCGCTGGAGGGCGAGGTCGACGTGAACGAGAATTTCATCGGCCGCGTCCATGCCGGCCAGGCGGTGATGCTGAAGCTGAACGCCTATCCGGACTGGCAGATCCCGGGCGCGGTGATTGCGGTCATTCCGACCGCCGACCGATCCAAGGCGACGTTGAAGGTCCGGGTCGCTATCCAGCAGAAGGATCCGCGCATCCTGCCGGAAATGGGCCTGCGCGTCGCCTTCCTGGCCGACGCGTCGGCGGCAGCGGTCCCCGGCGCGCCGGTTGCCCCGGGCGTCACCGTGCCGGCAGACGCGGTGCTGGCGGCTTCGGCCGAGACCGGCACCGTGTTCGTGCTGCTGGATGACCGGCTGGAGCGCCGCTCGATCCGGTTGGGCCAGCGCACGGGGGCGCTCCAGATCATCCTCGCGGGCTTGGCGGCCGGCGATCGGGTGGCCGAGGGCGATCTATCCAAGCTGACCGAAGACACGCGTTTCCACATCGAGAATTAGGCCGCGACAGCCCTGTAGCCGAGGAGTGTCCCCGATGAATGCGATCGTCACGCTCAAGAACGTCGTGAAGCGGTACCGGCGCGGCAAGGAACAGGTCGAGGTGCTGCATGCGCTCGATCTGGAGATCGAACAGGGCGATTTCGTCGCTATCATGGGGCCGTCCGGGTCGGGCAAGACCACGCTCCTCAATCTGATCGGCGGGCTCGACCAGCCGACCGAGGGCGAGGTCAGCGTCGCCGGCGAACGCATCGACCGGCTCACGGGCGGCCAGCTCGCCAAGTGGCGCGCGCGCCATGTCGGTTTCATCTTCCAGTTCTACAATCTGATGCCGACCATGAGTGCGGAGCGGAATGTCGAGCTGCCGCTGCTGCTGACGTCGCTGAGCCGGGCCGAGCGTAAGCGCAATGTCGCGACCGTGCTCGACATCGTCGGCCTGAGCGACCGGGCCAGACACAAGCCCAGCGAATTGTCCGGCGGTCAGCAGCAGCGCGTCGCGATCGCCCGCGCGCTGGTCGCCGATCCGACGCTCCTGGTTTGCGACGAACCGACCGGCGACCTGGATCGCCAGACCGCGGACGAGATCCTGCATCTGCTGCAGTTGCTGAACCGCGAGCAGGGCAAGACCATCATCATGGTGACCCATGATCCGAAGGCGGCCGAGTTTGCCTCGCGCCACCTGCATGTCGACAAGGGCCAACTGGCCGACGGGGCGAGGGCGGCGGCATGAAATACCTGCCGCTGGTCTGGGCCGGGCTCTGGCGCAAGCGGACCCGGACCCTGTTCACCCTGCTGTCGATCGTGATCGCGTTCCTGCTGTTCGGCATGCTGCAGGGCACCAACGCGGCGTTCAGCCGGGGCGTGGAGGGCGCCAACGTCAACCGGCTGGTCACGGTCAGCCGCATCAGCTTCACCGAAGATCTGCCCTTCGCCGATTTGGCGCAGATCGAAGCGGTGCCGGGGGTGGACCATGCCGCCTATGCCAGCTGGTTCGGCGCGTATTACCAGGACCCGAAGCAGTTCGTGTTCTCGTTCCCGGTCGATCCGGAGCGCTATTTCGACCTCTTCCCGGAATTCAAGCTACCCAAGGACCAGATGGACGCCTGGGTGCGGACCAAAACCGGGGCCGTGATCGGCGCGCAGGTCGCCCGGAAATACGGCTGGAAGCTCGGCGACCGCGTGCCGCTGCATTCGACGATCTGGACCAAGCCCGACGGCACGTCGGACTGGAATTTCGACATCGTCGGCATCTACGACGATCCGGACGATCACAGCCGGGCGAACGCCTTCTTCTTCAATCACAGCTATTTCGACGATGGCCGCTCGTTCGATAAGGGCACGGTCGGCTGGTATGTCGAGCGGATCAAGGACCCGACCGCCGCGGTCGCGACCGGCGCCGCGATCGATCACCTGTTCCTGAATTCGTCGGACGAGACCAAGACCCAGACCGAGAAGGAATTTCAGCAATCCTTCCTGAAGCAGCTCGGGGACATCAATTTCATCGTCACCTCGATCCTGGGCGCGGTGTTCTTCACCCTGTTGTTTCTGACCGGCAACACCATGATGCAGTCGTTGCGCGAGCGGGTGCCGGAACTGGCCGTGCTGAAGACCCTGGGCTTCACCGACGGCGGCGTGCTGGCGCTGGTCTTGAGCGAATGCCTGCTGCTGTGCGGGATCGCGGCACTGATCGGCCTCGGCCTCGCGGCGTCGGCTTTTCCGCTGATGAAGGACGTGCTGGGCATCGTCGCGTTGCCGCCGCAGGTCATCGGGCTCGGCGTCGGCGTGGCCGTGCTGTTGGCGCTGGTCACCGGCCTGCCGCCGGCCTGGCGCGCCATGCGGCTCAACATCGTCGACGCGCTCGCCGGCCGCTAGGGAACAAGGCCTTCAGCCAAGTGCCCGGATCCAGGCATGCCGCCGCGGACCGAACGGACGAGACCCAGGCGGCGCAGCAACTTTGGAGCGCTCTTTACGCCGCCCTTTGTGCCGCCTGCGCTATGACGTCCAAATACCAGCCATGGTGAGCAACGGCCGAGGTGGCCGGAAGCTCGTCCATCGGGAACCATCTGACTTCGGCGACACCTTCTCCGGGGCTCAGTTTTACACTCGAAGCCAGCGCTGCCCGGAAGTGCACCGCCAAGTGCCAGCTACCGTCCCGGCCTTTGAATGACTCGATATCGACGAGTTCTGCCTTGGCGATTTCGATGCCGACCTGATCTTTGACCAACCTCCGGGCGGCATCGTAGGGGTCTTCCGGATCGACCAGTTGGTCGTTCGGGATGAACCAGCCGCCCTGGTCGTCGGGGCCGGCCGTGTATTTCAGCAGCGCCGTGGAGCCGTCGGAAAAAAGGGTGACGTCAACGATGAGTTTCACTTGGGCCAGGGCCATCGATTGTCTCCTTGGAGGGGCGTTTCCAATCCATCTATTGTGCTGGCATCAACAGTTTTTCCCCTCCCGGCGCGACATATCGAGACCACCAGATCGGGCGGGGGAAAGTATGAACCGCTGGTTTCACTATACTGTCGGCTTCACCATACTAGAGTGATCTGGGAAATTCGATCAGCCAGCTGCGTTCGCTGATCACCGGCCTGCCGCCGGCCGCGAGGGAGAAGGACCATGAGCCTGTTCAAACAGATCGGCGCGGTCACGCTGATGAACCTGCAGAGCATCCCCTCGCGGCTCGGCACCTCGCTGGTCATCGTCGTCGGCATCGCCGGCGTGGTCGGAGTGCTGATCTCGGTGCTGGCCATGGCGACGGGCTTTTCCAAGGCGCTCGACAATACCGGTCGGGCGGATCGGGCGATCGTGCTGCGGGGCGGCTCGACCTCCGAACTGGGCAGCACGATCTCGCGCGACAATGCGCTGACCATCCTCGACGCGCCCGGCGTGCGCAAGACCGCCGACGGCAAGCCGATCGGGTCGGCCGAGGTGATTTTGATCGTCGATCTGCCGCAAAAGGGCTCGGACTCCGGTGTCAACGTCACGCTGCGCGGGGTCGGGCCGCAGGGCTTCGACACCCGCCCGGAGATCAAGCTGATCGCCGGGCGGGTGTTCCAGCCGGCCGTGCGCGAACTGATCGTCGGCAAGTCGGCCCAAGCCCAGTTCAGGGGACTCGATATCGGCAGCCATATCGGGCTGCGCGACAGCGACTGGACCGTCGTCGGCGAGTTTGAAAGCGGCGGCGACGCCCATGAGTCGGAAATTCTGGCGGACGCCGAAACCGTCATGTCGGCCTACCGGCACAATCTGTTCCAGAGCGTGACCGTGCTGTTGGACAGCGTGGCGGCGTTCGACGGGTTCAAGGACGCGCTGACCACCAACCCGACCCTGTCGGTCGATGTCAAACGCGAGCCGGAATATTATGCCGGCCTGTCGAAGACCCTGAAGACGATCCTGTTCTTCGTGGCCTATGTGGTCGGCGGCATCATGGCGGTCGGCGCGCTGTTCGGCTCGCTCAACACCATGTATTCGGCGGTCAGCGCCCGCTCGGTCGAGATCGCGACGCTGCGCGCGCTGGGCTTCGGCGCCGCGCCGGTGGTGATCTCGGTCTTCGTCGAGGCGCTGCTGCTGGCGCTGGCCGGCGGTGCCATCGGCGCGGCGCTCGCCTGGTTCTCCTTCAACGGCAACGCCGCCAATACCTTGAGCGGCAACTTCACCCAGCTGGTATTCCACCTGACCATCGGACCGGACATCATGCTGCTGGGCATCGTCTGGGCCTGCGCCATCGGCATGATCGGCAGCCTGTTCCCGGCGATCCGCGCCGCCCGCCTGCCCATCGCGGTGGTGCTACGTGCCGGGTGAGTTCAGCCGGCTTGCCGAATGTCGTCCGAACCGGCCGCCCACGCTTCCTCGGCGGTCTGGTTCCGGCCGACCAGCTCGGCGGACAGCATGACCATCGACGCGCGCCGCAACTGGCGGCCGATGTCGCCCGGTACGCGCAGGTACCAGCCGAGCGGGGCCGCGACGCCGGCCTCGGCCATCTCGCGCGCGACCAGGAGTTCGGCCCAGTGTGCGCCGCTCCCGACGGCAGGCGGTGCCGAGCCTGCGGCCCGTTCCAAGCCATGGCTGATCAGGTCGACCAGGATCAGCGGCAGAGCCGGTTCCGGCGCACGGGCCAGAATATCGCAGCATCGGTCGCGACCGTCGAATTCGCCCAGCCGTCCGGCCTGGCCGATCTGCGTGACGAATTGACAGCTGATCCGGTGCTCATGGGCCTGCGCCAGCAGGGAGCGACCGGTCGCGGACAGGCCCAGGGCGCGGGTCGCGCGGGAGAACCGGCCGTCCCAATGATGGCGTATGAGCATTCTCATCGGTATCACCTCGATCGCATCCGACCGGACGCGGCACACCCATGGACGGTATCATCCCAAGCAAGTGTTGAAGAAACCTCTCCGCATTTCGGAACATCCAGGTGCGGCAACCATTGACAGCACCGTCCGCCGGCGGTCTGTTCGGCCGATCATGACCTCTCTCGATCAATTTGCCACGGCGAAGCTCGCCGATCTCGATGCCAAGTCGCTGCGTCGCAGCCTGAAGGAAACCCGCCGTGACGGTGCGGTCCATGCCTGGCGCGACGGGCGGCGCGTGCTGTCGTTCTGCGACAACGACTATCTGAATCTGAGCCAGGACGCCCGTGTGAAGCGGGCGGCCATCGCGGCGATCGAGGAGCATGGCACCGGCTCCGGCGCCTCCCGGTTGGTCACCGGCAATCATCCGCTCTATGCGGTGCTGGAGGCGAGACTCGCGGCGCTGAAGGGCACCGGGGATGCCATCGTGTTCGGCAGCGGCTATCTGGCCAATATCGGCATCGTGCCGGCGCTGGCGGGCAAGGGCGATCTGATCCTGGCCGACGAGTTGGCCCATGCCTGCCTCAATGCCGGTGCCCGCCTGTCGGGCGCCCGGGTCGTGCATTTCCGGCACAATGATCTGGATCACCTGGCCGACTTGCTGGCGACCGAGCGCGGACAGTTCCGCCATTGCCTGGTGCTGATCGACCGGGTCTACAGCATGGATGGCGATCTGGCACCGGTCGCCGCGATCTCGGCACTGGCCGCGGCCCATGATGCCTGGCTGATGAGCGACGACGCCCATGGCATCGGTGTGCTGCCCAAGGAAGATCCGGCGCTGGTGCCGCTGCAGATGGGCACGCTGTCGAAGGCGCTCGGCTCCTATGGCGGCTATCTGTGCGCCTCGGCCCCGATCGTGGCCTTGCTCAGGAGCCGGGCGCGGTCGTTCGTCTATACCACGGGATTGCCGCCGGCTTCGGTTGCGGCCGCCATCGCGGCGTTGGCTGTGATCGAGGGCGATCCCGACTGGGCGGTGACGCCGGTCCTCCGGGCGCGCCAGTTCACCCGGCTGCTCAATCTGTCCCATGCCGAAAGCCCGATCGTGCCGGTCGTGATCGGCGAGGCCGCGGCGGCGCTGGCGGCATCGGAGCTGCTGCTGGCCGAGGGCTTCCTGGTCACCGCGATCCGCCCGCCGACCGTGCCGGCCGGCACCGCGCGGCTGCGCATCACCTTCTCGGCCGGCCATAGCGAGGCGGATGTCGCCGCCCTGGCCGAGGCGGTGCGACGGGTGCTGCCGTGAGCCGCTATTTCGTCACGGCGACCGGAACGGAGCTGGGCAAGACCTTCAGCAGTGCGGCGCTGCTGCACGGCGCGCGGGCCGCAGGCCGATCGGTCGCGGCGCTGAAGCCGGTCGCGAGCGGCCTCGACGACGATAACCTGATCGATAGCGACCCGGCCGTGCTGCTCGCCGCCCAGGAGATCCCGTGCGCCTGGGCCTCGGTAGAGCGGATCTGTCCGTGGCATTTCCAGGCGCCGCTATCGCCCGACATGGCGGCGGTGCGGGAGGGACGCACGGTCCCGTTCGAGGATTTGCTGCGTTTCTGCCGCGCCACGCTCGACGGTCCGGCCGATTTCGCGCTGATCGAGGGCGTCGGCGGCATCATGGCGCCGATCGACGACCGGCATACCGTGCTGGATTGGGTGGCGGCGCTGGAGGTCCCGGCGCTGCTGGTCGCCGGCACCTATCTCGGCACGATCAGCCATACGCTGACCGCGCTGGCGACGCTCGCGGCCCGCCGCGTGCCGGTCGCGGCATTGATCCTCAGCGCATCGCCCGACAGCCCGGTGCCGCCGGCCGAGACCGCCGCGGCGATCGCGCGCTTCGCACCGGACCTGCTGATCCTGCATGTGCCGCGGCTGACCGGTGCCGAAGCCTGGCGCCGGGTGCCGCTCTATGGCGAGCTTATGCGATCCGATCGAACTTCAGGCGTTTCGACCGGCCACCGCTGACCTCCAGTCCGGCGATCGCCCCGTTGCCATAGAGGACCTGGATATCGAGCCAAGCCTTGAACAGCACGCTCGGCATCTCCGCCCGCAACTGGTCGCCCTCGATCGCCAGCAGGTTCCACGGACCGGCATGATGCAGCGGGCCGGCGACGGCGATCTTGGCTTCGTAGTCGCCGTGCGTCGTCACGGTCCAGACGGCGCCCAGCTCCGGGCAGGCGTAGCGGCCGGCGAGGCGGGGCGGCAGGTTGACCGGCTCGGTCGGGACGCGCTCATAAGTCGCGTGCGTGCCGGCATCGAACTCGATGCTCAGGCTGTCATGCTCGTCCGGCAGGGTGGTGACGAAATCGAACGCGCCGCGCGCGGCCGACAGGCGGCCGTCGGTGGTCGCTTCCAGGGCGAAGGGCACGCCGTTCATCGACGCCATCGGCGTGCCGTCGGGCGCCACGGAAAACTCGACCGAGGTCGCGGTTTCCCGATCGAGATAGCGGCCGGCCAGGGCGCCGAGCGGCGGCACCGCCGGCTGCGGATGGCCCTTAATCAACCCGTCCAGCACCCGATGGGCCAGGCGATAGCAATCGACCGTCGCGTTGTTGGCGATGGCGATGATGGTCAGGTTCAGCTCGGGCACGCGCAGGAACTCGGTCTTGAAGCCCGGCCACAGCCCGCCGTGATCGACGGTGCGCAGGCCGCGATAAGGTTTCACCTGCAACCCGCGCGCATAGGAATTCGGATGGCCGTTCAGGAACGGCGTCTGCTGCTCAAGCGCCTCGCCCAGGCCCACGCCGCCGACCGTGCCGGTGATGAAATTATGGTCCCAGCGCGCCAGATCGGCGACGCACGAGACCATGCCGCCCTCGCCGCCCTGCGGGAAGGCGTGGCCGGCGCGGACGAAGCCATCGTCCTTGGGGAAATAGCCGGTGGCGAGGCCCGGGACCAGTTCGATCGTGCTCTGGACCAGGCGCGAACGGGTCATGCCAAGCGGCTGCAGGATGCGCTCATCGACCGCATCGCCCAAGGACTGTCCGATCAGCGTCTCGACGATGCGGCCCAGCAGCAGGAAATTCGTGTTGCTGTAGCTGAAGCGGCTGCCCGGCGTGAAATTCAGGCTGCGCTGCAAATTGATGGCCGCCATCAGATCGTCGGGCGTGCAGGGGATCTGCAGATCCATGCCGGACATGCGCATCAGTTCGAGGAAGTCGCGCAGCCCGCTGGTGTTGTGCATCAGCTGGTCGAGCGTGATCGGCGCGCCGAAATCCGGCAGCTCCGGCAGATGCGCGTGCACGTCCTGATCCAGCGACAGCTTGCCCTCGGCCTGGAGCAGCAGAATCGCGGCGCAGGTGAATTGCTTGGTGACGGACGCGATGCGGAAGCAGGTCTCGGGCCCGATCGGCACGTCCAGCTCGATATTGGCGAGGCCGGCCGAGCGTTGCAGCAGTACCTGGCCATTGCGCAGGACGCCGACCGTGCAGCCCGGTGTGCCCGGCTTGGCCCAGGGCTGGATCAGCCGGTCGATGTGGCCGGCGAGTTTCTCCAGATCCAGATCGCTCATCGTGACGCCCCCGTTTTGTCCGTCTTCAGCATGACGGGATGTATGTCCCATCGATAGCGGTTAGATGGCCGCTGTCATCCGTCGTCCAAGTCACGGTCCAGTTCCGGACGCACGGCGGACCGCGCCGGTCCAGCGAGGCCCATTGCTGGGACGCGTCGTCCGGATGCGTGAACCCTGCCGACCAAAGCGCCACAATCAAAGCCCGTTCTGGCGAGCCGACGGGAAATCGACCGCGCACCCGATCGGTGAATGCCTGCCGGGCATTTGCCGCGGGCAAGTCGGCGACCAGCGCCGGCAGGGGACGTGGATCGGGCGCGTCGCGATCGTTGACCGTGGTCAGATAGCTCGAAATGCCGGCGACCAGCGCCAGGGCGATGATCAGCACCAGCGCCCTGATCTGCCGGGTCACGCCAGGATCGCCTCGATCAGCTCCTGCACCCGCAGCGCCGCGCGGAAGTCGGGCAGGGTGTGCGGCTTGTCTTCGAGCATGGCGATGATCTGGTTGAGCTGCCGGAACGCCCCGTCGCGGCGGAAATCATCGACCACCGGCGTGGTCTCGATCCAGGGGCCGCCCTCGGTCTCCTCGGTCCGGTACCAGTCCAGGATCCGGTGCGATTTCTTCGTGCCCCAAAACGTGATCTCGACCAGGTCGGGACCGACACCGCCGGACGAGCTGGCGACGGTGATCGGGACGCCGGCGGCGGTCAGGCGCGCGCTGGCATGGGTCTCGCACAGGGTCGGGTCGGCTGGGTGTCGCACGTCGAAGCTGTCGAGAGTTGCCGGTCCCAGTACCCGGTCGCACAGATAAAGGAAATGCGACAGCACCTCGCGCACGAAGCCGCCTTCCTCGCGCAGGCCCAGCCATTTCGCCTGGGCCTGCCAGGGCCGGGGCCAGACTGCGAAATGTTGGCGGATATCGACGCCGACCAGGGTGCCGAAGTCGCCACTGGCATAGGCGTCGCGGACGACGTCGCCGGCGCGCGACGAGCCATAGGCGAAGTTGATCGCCTGAGGCAGGCCCGATGCCTCCATCCGTTCGGTCAGCGCCCGGCTATCGGCGACATCGACGCCGAGCGGCTTCTCGCACAGCACCGCCTTCCCGGCATCGATCGCGGCCAGCGCGTAGCCGGCGTGCGCCATGGGCGGCACGCCGATATAGACTAGGTCGGTCTGCTCCGAGCGGATCAGCGTGTCGGCCGGCGTGTCGAAATCCACGGTCGGGTGCAGGGTCTTGGCATGGGCGCGCGCCTCGGCCGAGGCGTCCCAGCCGCCCAGAATCTCGAATTGCTCGTGCAGCGCCAGATGACCCAGCATGCGCTGGCCCATGACGCCCAGGCCCAGAACGGCGACGCGATAGGTCATGTGTTGTCCCTCATCAGACGGCTTGGCCGGCGCACCAGCCGCTTGACCAGGCCCATTGGAAATTATAGCCGCCGAGCCAGCCGGTCACGTCGATCGCCTCGCCGATAGCGTAGAGACCCGGCACCGCCTTGGCACCCATGGTCTGCGACGACAGCCCGTCCGTGTCTATGCCGCCGACGGTAACCTCGGCCTTGGCATAGCCCTCGGTACCGGCGGGCTTCAGCGGCCAGCGCTTCAATTGCTCTGCCACGCGCAGCAGGGCCTTGTCCGGGTAGGTCGCCATCGGCTGGTTGACCATGCGGTCCTCGACCAGCTTCTGGGCGAGCCGGCCGGGCAGGATCTCGGTCAGGATGGTCTTCAGCTCGGCCTTGGGACGGGTCTTCTTGCGCTCGATCAGGTGGGCGGCCAGATCCAGGTCGGGCAGCAGATCGAGCGATACGGTCTCGCCCGGTTGCCAATAGGAAGAGATCTGCAGGATGACCGGGCCGCTGAGGCCGCGATGGGTGAATAGCATCGCTTCGCGGAAGCGGCGCTTGTCGCGGCTCGCCACCGTGTCGAGCGACACGCCGGACAGCGGCTGCATGAAGGCCAGATCCTCGGGCCCCACGGTCAAGGGCACCAGCGCTGGCCGCGTCTGGGTCATCTTCAGGCCGAACTTGCGCGCGATGTCATGGGCGAAGCCGGTGGCACCCATCTTGGGGATCGACAGGCCGCCGCTCGCCAGCACCACCGACTCCGCCTCGACCGGCCCGCGATCGGTCTCGATCCGGAACCGGTCGGGCTTCTCGATCGCCGTCACCTTGGTATCGAGCCAGATCTGGACCTGCACGGCGGCGCATTCGGCTAGAAGCATGGCCAGGATCTCGCGCGCCGAGCCGTCGCAGAACAGCTGGCCCAGGTTGCGCTCGTGGTACGGGATGCGGTGTTTTTCGACCAGCGCGATGAAGTCGTGCTGGCTATAGCGCTTCAGCGCCGATTTCACGAAATGCGGGTTGGCCGATAAAAAGCAGTCGGGCAGGGGCTCGCGGTTGGTGAAATTGCAGCGGCCGCCGCCGGAGATCAGGATCTTCTTGCCGGCCTGATCGGCATGGTCGATCAGCAGCACGCGCCGGCCGCGGCCGCCGGCGCTGAGCGCGCACATGAGGCCGGCGGCCCCGGCCCCGATGATGACGACGTCGTACCTATCCATGGGATGGGATCAGTAGACGGTGGGATGGCGCCGGGGCAAGGGTCGTGGTCGCCGCAGGGTTCATGGCACCCGGTGCAGCAGTGCCGCGAGCCGGCTGTTGCCGTCGGCCGAAATCCACAGCAGGCCGGCACTGCCGTCGGTCGCCGGGGTCAGGGTCAGGGTCAGCTTGGGCTTGTTCGCGCCGCCGAAGACCAGGGCGCCGTCGATGATCTGGCCCGTCACCGGGGTCGTATGGCCCGGGCCATTGGCGAGCACCCCGGTCACTTCGAGGCCCCGGACCGTCTGGCCCTCGATCTGGGTCACCGCCAGCATCACCTCGCGTCCGGAAGTATAGTTGCCGTACCATTTGCCGGCCAGACCGCCCGGCGTGATGACGAGATCCGCCGGCAGCGCCAGATCGGCGCTGGGACCGTCGCCCCAATGGGTCTCGCAGGACGACAGCGCCGGCGCCTGGCCGGTCTCGGCGGCGGCGAGCCAGCACGGGCCGAAGC
>Ga0302314_10001199_pt1 | contig 48690 bp, 40 predicted proteins | sample III_Palsa_N2_3_FD_200533 | JGI IMG/M metagenome (GOLD analysis project Ga0302314, IMG submission 200533) | Peat permafrost microbial communities from Stordalen Mire near Abisko, Sweden - III_Palsa_N2_3 | ecosystem: Environmental > Terrestrial > Soil > Palsa > Peat permafrost | place: Sweden...
TGTGCAGAATCAAGTTTTCTAATGCCTTCTTGAGCGTCTGCGGACTCGGCGTATCTCGGCGTCTTATTGTCACCTACATTGTCACTTTGCCTATTTTCAAAAACACCGAACTCACATCTCATTGGATCCTAGTTCCTTAAACCGCTGGCGTCCCCACGGGGATTCGAACCCCGGTTCTCACCGTGAAAGGGTGGTGTCCTGACCGGGCTAGACGATGGGGACGTAGCGCGGAATTTGGCAACGTAGGCCGGGGAGCCACCCAAGCAAGAGCATTTTTCCTTCTGGACCCGCGCCGCTGCCGGCGAATCCTCGGCGGATGATCTTCGCCGAAATCGAGGCCGCGTTGCCTGGGGAGGCCGTCTCGTCGATCGATCTGGCATTCCCGAAGGTCGGGTCGGGGAAGGTCCGGGAGATTTTTGACCTCGGGGACGCCCTCCTGCTGGTCGCCACCGACCGGCTGTCGGCCTTCGACGTCATCCTGCCCGACGGGATCCCGGGGAAGGGCATCCTGCTCACGCAGATGAGCCTTTGGTGGTTCGCACGGACCTCCGGAATCATCGGCAACCACCTTTTGCCGGACCAGGAGGGCGAACTCAGCCGGCGCGGCGTCGTCGGCCGCGATCTCCGGCTGCGAAGCATGGTTGTCCGCAGGCTTCGGCCCCTTCCGATCGAATGCGTCGTCCGGGGCTACTTGGCGGGCAGCGGATGGGCCTCGTATGAAAAGTCGGGATCGGTGTGCGGAATCGCCCTTCCGGCGGGCCTTCGTCAGGCCGACCGCCTGCCCGAGCCGATCTTCACGCCCACTACCAAGGCCCCTAAGGGGAGCCACGATGAGCCGGTCGACGACGCGCGGGCGTCCGAGGTGGTGGGCGCTCCGCTCTACGCCAGGGCGAAGGCGGCAAGCCTCGCGCTTTACCGCTTCGGGCACGACCTGGCCCGGGGCGCGGGAATGATCCTTGCGGACACGAAGTTCGAGTTCGGGACCGATCCTGCGGGCGGGCTCTTCCTCATCGACGAGGTCCTCACGCCGGACTCCTCGCGCTACTGGCCGTCCGACAGCTACGAGCCCGGACGCTCCCCGCCGAGCTACGACAAGCAGTTTGTGCGGGACCACCTGCTCGGCCTTTCATGGAACCAGAAGGCGCCGGCGCCGGGGCTTCCCCCCGAGGTGGTTGCAAGGACCCGCGGAAAATACCTCGCCGCTCTCCGGGGCCTGATGACTCGCGGGCAGCCTACTGCATGACGCCCAGGCGCTTCGACGGCGTCGCCGCGCCGCTTTGGGCGCGGGCGAGCTCGCGCCTCAGCCAGTCGAGCGAGGCGTTCACCGCGCGCTGCTTCACCGTGTTGCGGGGCCCGGGATAGCTGAGCTTGCGGGACCAGATGCCATGCGGCGCATGGAGGGCGACGAACATGGTGCCCACGGGATTCTCGTTCGGGCCGCCGCAGGGTCCCGCAAAGCCCGTGATTGAAAGGGCATAGTCCGCCCCGAGCTTCTCGGCGGCCCCGGTGGCCATCGCGACGGCCGCCTCGGCGCTCACCGCGCCGTGCTGGAGAAGGAGGCACTCGGGCACGTCCAGGAGCTGCATCTTGGAGTCGTTCGAATAGCACACGCATCCGCCGGCGAAGAACTTCGAGGCGCCGCATATGTCCGTGAACGCGTTCGCCAGCAGGCCGCCGGTGGCCGTCTCCGCGACGGCGACCAGCTTCTCCTGCGATCGGAGGAGGTCGGCGCACACCTTGGCGAGCGAGTCGTCACCGTGGGTGATGAAGTCCTCCCCAAGCAGCTGGGCGCACTCGGCCGCGATCGCCCCGATCTCGGCAAGGCTCAGCTCGCCGCCGGGCGAGCTCAGGCGGCAGTCGACGTGGCCCGAATGCGCGCAAAACGCGACGCCTAGGCCCGGCCCGCACCGGTCAAAGACAGGCTGGAGCTTCGTCTCGAGCAACGATTCGCCGATCCCGGCGGTCCTCAGCTGGACGTAGGCCTCGCGGTCCCCCACCAGCCCGAGGCGAGCTAGGCGGGGGAGCACCTGCTCAATGAACATCGGCTGCATCTCGTTGGGCGGCCCCGGCAGCATGCAAAGCACCTTGCCGTCCTGCTCCACCCAGATCCCGGGCGCGGTTCCGTTCGCGTTCAGGAGAAGCTCGCCCCGCTCGAACCGGTAGGCCTGCTTGAGGTTGTTCGGCGTCATCTTGCGCCCGAAGAGCGCAAACCGGTCCTGGATGTGCTTCTCGATCTTGGGGTCGAACACGAGGGCCTGCCCAAGGACCCCGGCCAGGGCCTCGCGGGTCCGGTCATCACAGGTCGGCCCAAGTCCGCCCGTCGTCAGGACGACATCCGACCGCGCCCAGCTTTCCTTGAACTGCTCGGCGATGTCCTCGGCATCATCCGTTACAGTGACATTCCGTCGCAGTTCGATCCCGCGGGCCCCCAGCTGCGCGCCTATGAACGTCAGATGCCCGTTGGCGGTGAGGCCAAGGAGGAGCTCGTCGCCTAGGGTGAGAAGCTCGTAGCGGAGCCGGTGCGCGGGTTTGTTCAAACGATTTGCTGGGCTGTCGCGAGAAAGCATGCTTGCGGACGCTGAAATTAGGCTAATCTCTGGAAAATGCCAGCCATCGACTCAGATAGCCGAGCCCCGCCCACGCTCAAGGAGAAGGTGCGGCGCCTGCCGGACCGACCCGGGGTCTATCTCATGAAGGACCGGATCGGCAGGATAATCTATGTCGGGAAGGCGAAGGCCCTTAAGAAGCGCGTATCTTCGTATTTTCAGCCGTCGCGGGCCTTTGCGCTGCATCCCAAAATCCGCGCCCTGGTCGACATGGTCGCCGATTTCGACGCGATCGAGGTGAAGTCGGAGCCGGAGGCCATCCTGCTCGAGGGGAAGCTCATCAAGCAGTGGAAACCGCGCTACAACACGGACTTCACCGACGACAAGCGCTTCCTCCTGGTCCGCGTGGATCCGCGCGAGGAGCTGCCCCGCTTTCGGCTCGTGCGGCTGAAGAAGGACGACCGGTCGCGGTATTTCGGGCCCTTCGCCCACAGCGGGCCCCTCCGTAAGACGCTTGCGCAGATGCGAAGCAAGTTCGGGGTGCTGCTGGGCGACGGGACGCCGCACCGGCTGCCCGACGGCTCTTGGCAGCTCTATGACGACGTGAGGGGGGAGATCTACGGGTTTCCGGCGAATGTCGCGCCCGCGGACTACCGGGAGCGCGTCGAGCGCGCATGCGAGTTCCTCGAGGGAAAGTCGCGCGAGTGGCTCGAGTCGCTTCGCGCCGAGATGGGCGCGGCGGCGGCCCGCCGCGAGTTCGAAAGGGCCGCGGCCCTGCGCGATGTCGTGTTTGCGCTCGAGAAGACGCTCGAGAGGCCGCGCCATTTCGAGCGAACGGACCCGACGGCCGTGAACGCGGGCGAGCCGGCCCTGGCCTCGCTCCAGCAGGCCCTTGCGCTCCCTGCGCGCCCCGGCGCCATCGAGTGCTTCGACATTTCCCACATCTCCGGCACCTTTGTGGTGGCCTCCATGGTCCGGTTCGCCGACGGCAGGCCCGACCGCGACAACTACCGCCGCTACCGGATAAAGGGTTTCATGGGGAACGACGACTATCGGGCGATGGAGGAGGTGGTCGGGCGCCGGTACCGGAGGCTCCGCGCGGAGGGCAGGCCGTTCCCCGACCTTCTCGTGATCGACGGTGGAAAGGGGCAGGTGGGAGCCGCCCTCAAGGCGTTCGCCGCGCTCGAGCTCGACCCGCCCCCGCTCGTGGGCCTCGCGAAGAGGGAGGAGACGATCGTGTTCCCGGACGGCCGGCCACCGCTCGACATCCCGCTCGACCATCCGGGCCTCAGGCTCCTGCAGAGGCTCAGGGACGAGGCCCACAGGTTTGCGAACACCTATAACGCCGACCTCCGGTCAAAGAGGATCCGCGAGTCCCTGCTGGACGATCTTGCGGGCCTCGGCCCCGTCCGCCGCGCCGCGCTCATGGACCGTTTCGGGGGCATCGACCGGCTGCGGGCCGCGACGATAGCCGAGATCGCCGAGGTCCCGGGCTTTGGACCGAAGCTCGCGCCGGAGCTTCACGATTTCCTCGCCCGCAAGAAGGCGCCTTCGGCGAAAACTCCTTGAACCCGCCGGGGACCCGGGCCTCCTACGGAGTCTCCATGCGATCCATCCTTCCGTTACTGGTCCTCCTTGCTGCATTCGCCGCGGCGGCCGCGCGGGCGGACCCGGAGCTGGACGCCCTCTTCCAGGATCACGCCGTGCTCCAGCGCGACAAGCCGGTGCCCGTGTGGGGACGCGCGTCCCCGGGCGAGCACGTGAGCGTCGCCTTCGGGGGGCAGACGGTGGGCGCGACCGCCGATGCCGACGGGCGCTGGATCGTGGTCCTCTCCGCCATGCCCGCGAATTCCGCGGGGACCGAGTTGACGGTGGCCGGAAAGCGGTCGGTTGCCGCCCGCGATGTCCTCGTGGGGGAGGTCTGGCTGTGCTCCGGGGGGTCCGGGATGGAACTCGAGGTCGATGCCAGCCGCCCATCCCCGCCCCGCACGGGTGATGCCGCGGCCGAGGTCGCGGCGGCGCGATACCCGCTCATCCGGCAGTTCAAGGTCGCGCCGCAATCCTCGGCCCGCCCCCTGGACGCGGTCCGTGGCGACTGGGCGGTCTGCGCGCCCGAGACAGCGGGGCGATTCACGGCGGTCGGCTATTTCTTTGCGCGCGATCTCGTCGCGCGGCTCGACGTGCCCTTCGGGATCATCGACAGCGCGCGGGCCGGGACTCCGCTCGAGTCGTGGATGAGCCCGATGGCGCTCGCCGGGCTTCAGGGACTGCCGAAGGCGCCGGGAGAGGGCGACCCGCCGGTTGCGGGATCGGTGTTCAACGCAATGATCCAGCCGCTGCTCCAGTACGCGATCCGCGGGGCGCTCTGGTACCCGGGTGAGCGCGACGGGGGCAGCGCGGCCGACTATGCCGTCCGCTTCCCGGAAATGATAACGGCATGGCGCGCCCATTTCGGTCAGGGGGATTTCCCCTTCTTCTGGGTCCAGCTGGGAGGCGTCGGCCCGCGCGGCGAGAGCGCGGCGGCCCCCTGGGCCTACCTGCGCGAGGCGCAATCCAGGGCACTGGCGCTTCCTTCGACGAGGCAGGCGGTGGCGATCGACATCGGGGACGCCGGAAACGCCCGCGCCGTCAACACCCGTGAGGTCGGCCGCCGGCTTGCGCTCATCGCCAAGGCGGAGGTCTACTCGATCCCCGTCGACTACTCGGGGCCGGTCTACAGGGAGATCGCCGTCGAGGGCCCGTCGATCCGCGTCCTCTTCTCATTCGCCGGCGACGGGCTGACCGCGTCGGGAAAGCCGCTCCAGTCGTTCGAGGTGGCGGGCGCGGACCGGGTGTTCCATCCGGCCGGCGCCGTCATCCAGGGCGACTCGGTCGTGGTCCGCTCGGCCGCGGTCGCCCAGCCGGTCGCCGTCCGCTATGCCTGGCGCGACGCTCCGGAGGCGAACCTTTACAACGGCGCCGGACTTCCCGCGGCGCCGTTCCGAAGCGACGATTGGTGACCGAGGCTCAGATTACGGAAGCTCGTACACCTCGCCGAGCGCCTGGCCGGTGGAGGCGCCCGCGCTGGTCACCTGGAACGTGTACGCACCCGGCGGCAGGTTGGCTATGAGGGCGGTGTCGGCGCTTCCCGCCGTGAGCGCAAAGGCCCCGACGCTCGCATTCATGGTGATGATGTTCGTGGCGTTCACGGCTGCCTGGTAGCGGCCCGAGACGGTCTGGTTGGCCCAGTTGAGGTTCTGGGCGACCAGGTTGCCATTGGAGTCGTACACGCTGAGGACGGGGTCGGCGAGCCAGCCCGCGACGCCAAAGGCCGCGAGCCCCGGCCCGACGCCGCGGATGAGGACGCTCTTGGTCGCGCTTCCCGAGACCACGAATCCGCCGATCAGGGCACCCGCCCCGGGGCTCACCGAGCCCCTGGCCGAGATGTTCACGAGGCGCTGCGCGGCCGCGAGCGGGGACGCGCTCGCGTCATAGATCTCGGTGAGGACCACGCCTCCCGCTCCCGAGGGATCGAACACATGGAGCGTATAGGGGCCGGGGGAAAGGCTGACCACGGTCGCCGCGTCGGCGCTGGTCGGCGAGAGCGCGAAGGCCCCGACCTGCGCGAACGTCGCCGAAAGGCTGGCGCTTCCGCCCCATAGGCTGTTCTGCGCGAGCAGCGCGCCCGTCCCCGAATAAAGCTGCAGTTCCGGTGCCGCCATGACGCCGGGGACGCCGAAGGCCGAAAGGCCGGGCCCCACGGCCCTTAGGAGCAGGGTCTTCTGGCCGGTTCCCGAGATGACGAACCCGGCGATCAGGACGCTGCTGCCGCTCAGGTCGGCGCGGCATGACAGGTTGAGAAGCCGGTCGCTGGAGGAGGACGGGGAAGGGGCGTACGAGGTGCCGCTCGACGGGCCGATCGCAATCGTCAGGTTGGACGTCGAATAGCCGCTGGAATTGCTGACCGTCACCGTGACGTTGTAGGTTCCGACCCCCGTCGGGGTCCCGGAAATCAGGCCGGTCGACGAATTGATGCTGAGCCCGGGCGGAAGGCCCGAGGCCGCGAAGGACGTCGGCGACTGGGTGGCCGTCACCGTGAAGCTGAAGGGCGTTCCCGAATTGCCGGACGCCTGCGCCGCGGAGTTGACGACCGGGATCGCCAGGACATTCACCGCCGCGGTCGTCTCGATGAGGCCGGACGAGCTGTACCGGGACGTGGGTGCGACGCCGATCGCGAGCACGTAGAAGGACGTCGGGCCCTCCGGGGTGACGCCCGTGACCTGCCATGTCGACCCGTCGAGGGACGTCGCCTGGGCCGTGGTCGTGAAGTGCGTGCCGTCCGTCGATTCCTCAAACACGACCGACGCGAGCGAGGGGGATCCGCCGCCGCGCATCCACGTGATGGTCGTCTCGTCCGCGCTCACCAGGAGGGATTGCGTCACGGCGTTCTGCGTGGAAAGGCGCGCCAGCAGATAGCGGGTCTGGCCGCCCACCGTCGTGAAGCTCCCGCCGAGTACGACCTTGCCGTCGGGCTGGACAAGGATGCCGTAAACCGGGCCGTTGGGGACGGGATTGAACGTGGTGTCGACCGCGCCGCTGGCCTCGATGTGCGCGATGTAGGCGATGGGCTGCCCCCCGATGGTCGTGAAGGAGCCGCCCGCAAAGAAGGTGCCGTCAACCTGCTGCGTCACCGCCTGGACGGTTCCGTTTGCGTTCGGGCTGAAGGTCGTGTCGAGGGATCCGTCGCTGTTGAGCCTCGCCATCCCGCCTTCCGGCTGGCCACCGACGCTCGTGAACGCCCCGCCGATGACGATCTGGCCGTTGGGCTGGACCACGATCGCATTGACGGTGCCGTTGACCGAGGCTGCGAACGAGGTGTCGGGCGTTCCCGTCGGCCCCAGCCTCGCGACATAGGCGGCAGGCTGCCCTCCGATGGACGTGAACGCCCCGCCGACGACGGCCTCGCCGTTCGGCTGCAGGGCGATCGCGTTCACCGCCGCGTTTGCGTTGGCGCTGAACGAGGTGTCCAGCGACCCGTCGGGGTTGAGGTGCGCGAGATCGGACCTCGCCTGCCCGGCGATGTTGGCGAAGGACCCGCCGACATACACCCCGCCGGTGCTCTGCGCGGTGATCGCATTCACGGGGCCGTCCGGCGTCGAGGTGAACGTCCCGTCGACCGTGCTGTCGGCGTTCAGGCGGACCAAGTAGGGCGCGGCGAACCCGCCCACGTGGGTGAACGAGCCCCCCACGAGGATCGCGGCGCCCGTCTGGACGGCCGTGAAGTTTCCTCCCGCGAATATCGATCCGTCCGACAGCACCTCGACCGCGTTCGCGGCGGAGTTCAGCTCGGGGTCGAACGCCGGGTCGACCGTGCCGTCGGCATTGATGCGCGCGATGAAATTGCGGTTGGTGAGGATGGTGGACCCATTGGGGGAAAACCCGTTGAAATTTCCGCCGACGATGATCTGCCCGTTTGGTTGCAGCGCGATCGCCGTGACCGACGAGTTCGGGTACGGGCTGAACGTGGTGTCGGGGAGGCCGTTGGGATTGAGGCGGGCAAGGTAGTACTCGGTATAGATGGTGCCGCTGGGGGTCTGGATGCCGTTGACCGTGGTGTAGGTCGGATTCGGCTGGAACTCGGTGAAGTTGCCGCCGACGAGGATTTGGCCGTTCGGCTGCACCGCCATCGCATACACGGTTCCGCTCGGGTTGGGGATGAAGGTGGTGTCCAGCGTCCCGTCGGAATTGAGCCTGGCCAGGCCGTTCTGCGTGATGGCGGTCCCCGTTTCGTTTGGCGTGAGTTCCGTGAACGCCCCGCCGGCCAGTATCTGGCCGTTCGCGAGGGCGATGATCGCGAATGGGACACCGTTGAAATCCGGGTTGAAATTCGTGTCGAGGGTCCCGTCCGCGTTGAACCTCGCCATGAAGCTGCGCTGCACCAGCGTCGTCGACGAGACGGTCTCGACCGCGGTGAAATACCCGCCGGCGAGGATCTGGCCGTTGGACTGGACCGCGAGGCTGCTTACCTGCAGGTTGGGGGACGGGTTGAAGCTCGTGTCCACGCTCCCGTCGGAATTGAGCCTGGCGAGGTAGCCATAGGGATAGGAGGTGCCGGAGGCGCTTTCTATGGCGGTGAAGGACCCGCCGACGAGGATCTGGCCGTTCGCCTGCAACGCCAGGGCGGCGACCTGACCGTTTGGCGCCGGGTTGAACGTGGTGTCCAGCGTCCCGTCGGTATTGAGGCGCACCAGGTTCTGGAATCCACCGGCGCCCGAGAAACTGCTGAAGAGCCCCCCCACGAGGACCTTTCCATCCGACTGCTGCAGGACCGCGGATACCACCCCGTTGGACGCCGCCGAGTACAGGTACCGGACCAGCCCGGTCGACTCGAGCCATACGGCGTAGCTCGTGGACGTGGGGGTGGAGGCGCCCTTCGGCGAGACCGAGATCGCGTTCACCGGGCCGTCAAAGACCGAGTTGTACGCGGTGTCCGGCGTGCCGTCGGGATTGAACACGCACAGGTTGGAAGCCGGGGCGCCCCCGATCGGGCTGAATGAGCCGCCGATCAGCATCTGGCCGCCGGGGAGCAGCGCCGACGCGTTGACCTGCTGGCCGTTCGCGCTCGCGTTCGCGCCCTCGGAGAACGAGGGGGAGATGGAACCGTCCACATTGAGGATCGCGACGTGGTTCGCCTGCACCGGCGCCGCGGCCCCGTTCGGCTGCAGCGTCGTGAAGCTCCCGCCGATCAGGATGAGCCCGTTTGAAAGCAGGTCTATGACATTGACCTGGGCGTTCGCGTCGGGGTCGAACCCCGGGTCAAGGGTGCCGTCGGTCTCGACCCGGCCGATATAGTTTCGGATCGTCCCGGTCGGGTTGCCATTCTGTGCGAAGGAGGTCATCGAGCCACCCACCACGATCGACCCGTCCGACTGGATGGCGATCGCCTGGACGGTGGCGCTTGGGTCCGGGAAGAACGTCGTGTCGAGCGTGCCGTCCGTGTTGAGGCGAGCCAGCTTGTTGATGTAGATGGGCGTCGTCGCGCTGTCCCCGGGGGGCGGAAGCGTCACGGTTTCTCCGTACTGGTTTGTCGTCGTGGTGTTATTGTTGATGTTCCCCGGCGTGGCCGTCTGGGGGATGACCGACGTGAACAGGCCGCCGATCACTATCTTTCCGTCCGACTGGACCGCCATCGCGTACACCGGCAGGTTTGCCTCGGGGTCGAAGTCCACCGTGTCGATCGCCCCCGTCGAGAGCAGCCGCGCCACGTAGCCCCGCACCACCCCCCCGATCTGGGTGAATTCGCCGGCCACCAGCATCTTGCCGTCCGATTGGATGTCGATCGCGAGCACCCGGCCCCCCGTGGGGTTCGGATTGAAGGTGAGGTCCATCGAGCCGTCGGTATTGAGCCGTGCAAATCCGCCTATCGCGATCCCGGTGGTCACCCCGTTGGGTGTGAGCACCGAGAAGAAGCCGCTGATGAGGATCTGGCCGTTCGACTGCTGCACGACCAGCGTCACCTCGCCGTTTGCATTGGGATTGAACGGGCCGTCGACCGTGCCGTCGCTGTTGAGGCGCGCGACATAGCCGCGGGGAATCCCATCGATAGTCGTGAAGTCGCCCCCGATGATCATCTGGTTGTTCGTCATCACCGAGATGGAGAGCACGCTGCCGTTCAGCGTCGGGGCGAACGTCGGGTCCAGCGAGCCGTCGGCATTCAGGCGGGCGAGATAGGCGCGTGTGACCCCCGCGATGCTCTGGAAATTTCCCCCGACGAGGAACTGCCCGTTGGAAAGCGGGACGGCGGCGAAAATGGTCCCGGCGCCATCCGGCGCCATCGTTGCGTCGAGCGAGCCCTCCCCGCTCACGCGCGCGATGAAATTGCGGGTGATGGAAGCCCCGACCTCGTTTGTCTGGATCGCCTCGAAAAACCCGCCGAGAATTACGCTCCCATCCTGCTGAACCGCGATTGCGTTGACCGCCTGGTCGGGATTCGGGTCAAAGGACCCGTCGACCGACCCGTCGGTGTTTATCCGCGCGGCATAGTTGAGGATCTCGGGGGCGGGGCTGTTCTGGGCGTAGACCGAGGTGAAGGTGCCTCCGATGAGGAGCTTACCGTCGGTCTGGAGGGCGAGGGCCTCGACGCTGGCCAGCGGATTGACGATGTAGGTCCCGTCGACCGTGCCGTCGGCGTTGAGCCTGGCGAGAAAGTCGGTCTGGAACGGGGCCGTCGCGCCGTTCGGCTGAAAGCTGACGAACTCCCCGCCCAGCACGATCTGCCCGTTCGGGAGCACCAGGATCGCGTTCACGCTGCCGCTCGCCTCGGGATCAAAGCTGGTGTCCAGCGAGCCGTCGGAATTGAGCCGCGCGATGCAGTTGCGCGTCGTCGCGGAGGACGCCCCGTTGGGTTGAAGCTTGGTGAATCCGCCGCCCACGACGACCTGCCCGTTGACCTCGACCGCGAGCGAAAGCACCGTCCGGTCGGCGTTGGGATCGAAGCTCGTGTCGAGCGATCCGTCCGCGTTGAGCCTCGCGATGTGGTTGCGGGTCGTCGCGGCCGACGCGCCGCCGGCCTGGACGGTCGTGAACGACCCCCCGATCACGACCTGGCCGTTCGGCTGGACCGCGATCGCGTAGACCGTGCCGTTGGTGTTCGGGTTGAAGACCGGATCGAGGCTTCCGTCGGCGTTGAGCCGGGCCGCGTACATGCGGGCGGCCGCCGTCCCGCCCCCCGAGGGCTGGATCGTCGTGAAATTGCCGCCGATGAGGATCTGGCCGTTTGCCTGGAGCACCAGGGTGCGGACGACGCCGTTGGCGTTTGGAGTGAAGCTCGTGTCCGCCGACCCGTCGTGGTTCAGGCGCGCGACGTAGGCATGGCCCGAGACCGGTTCGCCGAAGGGTTGAAGTTGGGTGAAGTACCCTCCCATCAAGATCTTGCCATCCGGCTGCACCACCAGAGTGTTGACGATGCCGTTCGCGTTGGGATCGAAGCCATCGTTGGCGGGGTTGGGGTTCTGGGCGTTGAGAGCCGCGCCCGTGGCCGCCAGCAGCAGGAAACCCGCAAATCTAATGCCGCGCAGGCGGGTTCTTGGGGACGAAGGGAATGGCATGAAGAAGAAAGCTGCTTACAGAGAAAGCGGACAAATGCAATGCCGGGTCGCGGCCGCATCCTATGAGCCGGTTTTAGTCGTCCGCGGACCCCAGAAAGTTCCGGAAAAGGGGCCCTGGACCCGCTGATTTCCTGATTCCCTTGGCAGCTTGCAAATCCGGCACTTAGGGATCAGGTTTCCCGCCCCCATGAAACCGACGATCCTTCCCCTCATCATCCTTTCAACCGTGCTTGCCATGACCAATTCCGCAAAAGCCGAGCTCAAGGTGGGCGACAAGGCCCCGGAGGTGACCGGCATCACCGAGACCGGTCAGCAGCTCAATCTCGCCGACGTCTATTCCAAGCAGACCTACACGCTGGTCTATTTCTTCCCCAAGGCCGACACGCCGGGCTGCACCGCCCAGGGCTGCTCGCTTCGCGACGCCTATGAGAAGCTGACGAAAGAGGGTGTCGCCGTGATCGGCGTCAGCCTCGACCAGGTGGGCGCCCAGAAGGCGTTCAAGGAGAAGTATCATTTCCCGTTCACGCTGATGGCCGATCCCGACAGGACGGTCATCGACGCCTTTGGCGTCACGGTGAAGGACGTGCCCACCTTTGGGAAGTTCGCGAAACGGGAGGCCTTCCTGATCAGGGACGGCAAGATCGTCTGGGCGGACTATAGCGCGAAGACGACCGAGCAGGCCGACGACGTCCTCAAGGTCATCGCCGAGCAGAAGGGTTGAGCAGCCCTCCGGCTCACAGCTCCTCGTCCGGCGCGGCGGGGAGGGCGGAGGCCAGCGGGTCGGCCCGCACCCGGTCAAGCCATTGGGCGGCGAGGGGATCCGCAAGGGAGTCGGTGCCGGGCCACGGGCCCGCCACCAGGTCAATCACGCGCAGGGCCCCGTCGCTCCCGCGGACGAAGTTTCGCGCATGCAGGTCGGCGACGAGGTAGGGCCTGCCACCGAGGAAAAGGAGGCGGGGATGGTCGCGGTTCGCCCGCAGGAAGCGCGACGGGATCTCGACAAGGTTTGGCGGCAGGTCGCGTGACATATCATCGCCCTGTGGCAGCGGATCGCCGAGCGCCTGTTTCGCGACGAGGATGCCCTCCGGCGTCACCGCGACGACCTCCGTCGCCATGCCGCCGAGGGCATGGATGATCAGGAGCTTTTCCAGGAGCGCGCGGTAGTCGCCGAGACGGGCCTCGGCGAGCACCAGGGTCTCGTCCCCGCGCTGGAAGCCGAATTCGCTGCCGATGCGCTTCTCCTCGCGGGGGAGGTAGAACTTGTACACCGAGGCGTCGCCGTCCGCTGCAAAGGCCCACGCCTCCACGCCGACACCGATCCGTCGAAGGCGCGGATTGGGCTCCTCCAGCGGGTTGCCCTCGGTCGTTGAGAACCCGAAGTCGGCCAGCGGCCGAAGCGGCAGTTGGGCGCGGAAGGCCCGGATGGCCGCCCCCAGAGCGGCCCACTCGGCGCCCGCGCCCTCCAGTAGGATCACTTCGTCTTCGGCAAGGAGGACGAGATCACGGTCCGTATCTGCTCGGAGATTGCATTGGACTGCCGCCGCGCCGAGTTGAGCGAGCGCGTCCAGTCGTCGCTCGTGATCGTCCTGAAGAGCGGCTCGCCCGGCCGCGTCCGGGAGGTGGCGGCCGCGGATTCGGGTCGGGATTCCGGTGAAGGCATCTTGCATGGGTCCGGCATGGTCGAAACGTCGATGGCGGAGGACTCAAACGCAACGCTCCTTTTCCCACAAGTTATTCGCAGGGGCGAGGCGTCATGCCTTCCCGGCGTCCGCACGCGGCTATGCGGTCGCCTTCGCGGGATCCGGCGCCGTCCTCGCGACCAGCACCTTGTCGACGCGGCGCCGGTCCATCTCGGCCACCTCGAACCTCCAGCCTCCCCACTCGAAATGGTCGCCGACGGCCGGGATGCGGCCGAACTGCGTGACCACGAACCCCCCGGCGGTCCGGTACTCCGCCTCGGCCTGGTCGGGAAGGGGCGCCGAGATCCCGAGGACCGACTTGAACTCGGCGATCGGGAGCGTGGCATCGACGACCCACGTGCCGTCCTCCCGCCGCTTCGCCCCGTCCTGGTTGCGCTGCCCGGGCTCGGGAAGGTCGCCGACGATCGCCTCGAATACGTCGATCAGCGTCACGAGACCCTGGATCGCGCCGAACTCGTCCGATATCACGGCGGTGTGCCGGCCCGTCTTCTTGAACTGCTCGAGCAGCTGGGTCGCGGTCATCGACTCCGGGGCGATGAGCGGGGGCACGAGCAGGTTCTTGAGGGTCGTGGGCAGCCCGATCGCCGAGTGCGCCCAGAGCGCCTTCACCGAGACCATCCCGACCACCTGGTCGCGGTTTTTCTGATACACGGGGAAGTACGAATGCCCGCTGGTGACGATCTTGCGCCAGTTCGTCTCCTCGTTGTCGTCGATGTTGAGGAACACGATCTTCGAGCGCGGCGTCATGATCGCGGTGATCGGCAGGTTGTCGAGCGAAAGCACCCCCTCGACCATCTCCTTCTTCGCCCGCTTGAACACGCCCGCGTGGAGTCCCCGCTCGACGAGCGCGCGCACATCCTCGTCGCCCACCGTGTCGGCGATCGGCCTCGGGTTGAACCCCATCGAGCGCGCGAGCCTGTCGCTCATCGCGCCGAGCGCCGAGGAGAACGGGCCGATGACCCGCATGACGGTGCGCATCGCGGGCCCGAGGACGGCCGCCGCGCGCTCCGGGTTCGAGAGGGCGATCCGCTTTGGAAGAAGCTCGCCGAAGACGAGCATGACCGCGCTGAGCGCCAGCGTCGCGGCGGCCATCCCGATCGTCTCCGCCCAAGGGGCGGCGGCGGGCCACCGCGAGAATAGCGACGAGAACCAGTCGGCCGCCGATGCCACAACGACGACGGCCGCGATGACGGTGCTCAGCGTGAGCCAGAACTGGACGAGCGCGAGGAAGCGGCCCGGGTGCTCCGCGATCGCCAGCGCAGCCCTGGCGCCCTCGCCGCCGGCGTCGGCCATGCGCTTGAGCTTCGCCTGGCGCGCCGAGACGAGCGCGGTCTCCGCCGCGGTGAGGATCCCGTTCGCGACGATGAGGAGTCCGAGGATCAGCAGCTCGATCGCGGCATTTGGCATTGAGGGAGCACCATGGTGTCAGTTTCGACCTCCGATGCAATCCCGCGCCGAGATCTCCCGCGGCTCGGGGGCCGCGGAGCCGGCGCAATCGGCCCTTTGACGAATCCCCCGGTTGTGGTAGCGTTGCGGGGATGAAGCTCTTCGCCATCGCGCTCGCCGCCCTTTCGCTCGCCGCCCACGGCGCTGCGGCGCCGTCGCAGGCCCAGGCCCCCGAGGTTGATGGCGGCTATCTCAAGCTCGGCTTCGACCTGCTCTCGAACTTCAAGTTCATCGCCCCGGAATACGATCCCCTCGCCAATCCAAAGGCCGCGCCGCCCACGGGCGAGGAGCAGATCCCGGCGTCCGTCAAGGGCTGGAGCGGCAAGAAGGCCATCGTGACAGGCTTCATGCTCCCGACCAAGCTCGAGAACGGCAGCGGCAAGGCGATCGAGTTCCTCCTCATGGCCAACCAGATGGCGTGCTGCTACGGCACCGTGCCCAACATGAACGACTGGGTGATCGTGAGGATACCCAAGGGCGTGCCCATAACCCAGGACGTGCCGATATCGTTCCGGGGGACCTTCAAGGTGAGCCCCATGTTCGAGAGCGGATACATGACGGGCATCTACGAGCTGGACGCCGAGGGCCCCGGGCAGATCGCGGAGTAGGGCGCCGGCGGCCGGTCGCGGGCCCCTATCTTGAGATGTCGCCCTGCTGAAGCACCTTGAATCCGCGGTTCGCGAGCGCCTGGGACGCGATGTCGGGATCCTCCGCGCTGATGGCGAGCGCCGAGCGCTCGCGGGGCCGCTTGATGAAGCTGTAGACGTAATGGATGTTGATCTCGGCCTCCAGGAGCGCGGCCAGCACGGTGCTCAGCTCCGATTCGTCGCCGACCTCGACCGCCAGTATGCTGCATTCCCCATAGGGGAAGTCATTGCTCACCATCAACTCGCGCGCCTTGCCCGGATCGTCGACGACCACCCGGATGATCGAACTGTCCGTCGTGTCCAGGACGGTTATCGCCATGATGTGCACGTTGTTGCCCTTGAGCAGTGACGTCAGGTCATAGAGGCGGCCGACGCGGTTCTCGGCGAACACCGAGAACTGCTTCACCGGGTCGTGCGGCGTTGTGCTCGTCTGTGCGGCCATGGCTCTCCTGGATCATGGCCCCTGCCGCTTTCGGGTCAACGGCGCGGTGTTGAGATTTCCCGCGGGCGTGCCCAGCTTCCCGGCTGCAATGGACCCCGATCTGCCCGCACACCACGCGGCCACGGTTGACCGCGCGCTCAAGGGCGCGCGCCTGATCGTGCGCGGCATGGCGCTGAACGCGGTCCTCGCGCTGATAAAGGTCGGCGGCGGCGTCCTCGGGAACGCCTATGCGCTTGTCGCCGACGGCGTCGAATCGCTGTGCGACATCGCGATATCGATCCTGATCTGGGCCGGCTTCAAGTGGGCGGCCCGGCCGCCCGACAGGGATCATCCCTACGGGCACGGAAAGGCGGAGGCCGTGGCCGGCCTCCTGACGGCGCTCGTGGTGCTCGGGGCCGGCGTCGGGATAGGGTGGCACGCGGTCAACGAGATCCGGGACCCGCGCCGCGTCCCGCAATGGTGGACGCTGCTCATCCTGGCCGGCGTCGTCGCGACCAAGGTCGCCTTTTCATGGCGCCTGAACGAGGTCGGGCGCGACACGGAGAGCACGGCGCTCGGCGCGGAGGCATGGCACCATCTCTCGGACGCGATGACGTCGGCCGCCGCATTCATTGGCATATCGATCGCGGTGATAGGCGGCCCCGGGTACGCCGCGGCCGATGGCTGGGCGGCGCTCGTCGCGGCAGCCGTGATCGGCTTCAACGGGATCAAGATCTTCATGCGGGCGCTCGACGAGGTGATGGACATCGCGGTGCCCGACAAGCTCGAGAATGCCGTGCGGGCGATCGCGGCGGCGGTCCCGGGCGTCGCCGGCCTCGACAAGTGCCGGGTCCGAAAGAGCGGGCTGAGCTACCTCGTTGACATCCAGATCCGCGTCGACGCCAACATGAGCGTCCGCGATGGTCACGGGATCGCGCACGTCGTGAAGGACACGCTCCTTGCCTCCAGGCTCCGGGTCAGCGACGTCACGGTCCACGTCGAGCCCAAGTGAATCCCCGCGCCCGCCGTCACTCCTCGATCTTCCTGGCCAGCTTCCAGCCGAGGTAGACCCCCACCACGCTGCCCACGCCGCTCGCGATGAAGGCGATGGTCATCCCGAATCCCTCGCAAACATACCAGCCGACATATCCCCCGAGCAGCGAGCCGGCGAGGGTGCAGAGCTTGTTCACCTCGCAAGGCTGGGCGGAAGCCGCGACAAACGCGATTTTTTACGGGCGGCTGGCTTGCCGTCGACCACCGCCTGGCCCGGCCGCCCTCATTCCCCGACAATCTTCACGAGCACGCGCTTGCGGCGCCGCCCGTCGAATTCGCCGTAGAATATCTGCTCCCAGGGCCCAAAATCCAGCTCCCCGCCGGTCACGGCGACGACGACCTCGCGGCCCATGATGGTGCGCTTGAGATGGGCGTCCGCGTTGTCCTCACCCCGGTTGTGCGCGTACTGGCCGTGCGGGTTCTCAGGGGCAAGCTTCTCGAGCCATTTCTCAAAGTCCGCATGCAGGCCCGTCTCGTCGTCGTTGATGAAGACCGAGGCAGAGATGTGCATCGCGTTGACGAGGCACAGCCCCTCCATGACCCCGCTTTCGGCCAGGGCGTCCTCGACCTGGCCCGTGATGTTGATCAGCTGTCGCCGCTGCGGCACCTCGAACCAGAGTTCCTTACGGTACGATTTCACGCGCAACCTGTTCCTCCACGTCTCTTGGCCGGGCGCAAGCAATTTACGTCCGGACATCGCCCCGCGCCTGCGGGCGTCCTAGGCAAAGCGCGGGGGGATGCGGGCGGTACGCGGGAACACTCCGAATTCGGCCATGTCACCACCCTTCTTGTGGAAGCCAGTATCCCAGAGCTCGTTCGAGCTGCGCCAGGTGCAGACAATGAGTAAGCGGAAATCCCCCTCATCCCCAGGGCGCCGCCGAAGGTCCGATTTGCCAATTTGCTCCTTGGGGGGACTCCCCATTCCCGTATACGATCCAACAACCCATGAAAAAATCCATTCAGTCCCTAGTGGCCGTAGCTGCAATCGCCTTGACGACGCTGGCCACGCGTGCAGAAACCGCCCCAACGATCCTCGTCGTGGATCTCTCCAAGCTATTCGACAGCCACTGGAAGACCCAGGAGCAGAACGCAAAGCTCCAGGCGGACGCGGCCAAGGCCAAGGAGCAGGTGGCCCAGATCCAGAGCGAGGGCAACGCGCTGGTGGAGCAGTTCAAGGCGCTCAACGAGCAGGCCAAGAACCCGGCGGCGACCGCCGATGCAAAGGCCAAGGCCCAGGCTGACGCGCAGAAAATGTACGACCAGATCCAGCAGAAGCGCAGCGAGCTGGACTCATTCGCGCAAAGCACGCAAGGCTCGTTCCGGAAGCGCACCCAGACCTTCAAGACCCTTATGGTCGAGGAGATCTCCAAGATCGCGGTCGACATCGCAAAGAAAAAGGGCGCGACGTTCCTGCTCGACAAGTCGGGGCCGACCATGGCCGGCGTGTCGAATATCCTCTATTCTGACCCGAGGCTCGACATCACCGACGAGGTGATGGTGGCGATCAACGCAGACCGTCCCGCCGCCGGGTCCCCAGGGGCCGCGCCTGCGCCGACGTCCGGCGACTCGACGAAGATCACGGTGCCCGGCATCACGCCGAGCAAGTAGGAGGGGCCCGCGGCGACCGGCCTAAGGCGGCGCATGGCTTGCGTTCGGAGGGCCGGTTTCGCCGGCAGGGCGGCCTCGGGCCCAAGGCGGGATCCGGCGGAATTTGGACATAATTGTGTCGAAAAATGGGCTGGGGCGTGGTCAACGAGAGCCGGATGAGCCGAAGGCCAGAGCAAAAGTTCCATCGGGCGAAGGCCGCGACAGGGCCTTCCGGCGACGCCGGCCGGTCGGCCCCTGGCCTTTCGAGGCCGGGGCAATCGTGGTGGCAGGGCGATGGGTTGGCCTGCCTTGCGCTGGCGATCGCGACGCTGATCGCGTACCAGCCCGTGCTTCGCGCCGGTTTCATCTGGGATGATGACGCCCACGTCACGCGCTCCGGCTTGCGCTCGCTCCACGGCCTTTGGCGGATCTGGTTCGAGCCCGGCGCGACGCAGCAGTACTACCCGGTGGCGGGGAGCGCCTTCTGGCTGGAGCACCGCATCTGGGGCGATGCGCCGTTCTGGTATCACCTGCTCAATGTCGCGTTGCATGCGGGGACGACGCTCCTGCTCTTTCGCATCCTGCGGCGCCTTGCGGTCCCCGGCGCGTTCCTCGCCGCTGCGGTCTTCGCCCTCCATCCGGTCTGCGTGGAGTCGGTCGCTTGGATCTCGGAGCAGAAGAACACGCTGTCCGCTGTCTTTTACCTGTCCGCTGGACTTGCGTATCTGCGATATGACCGTGTGCGCGGGCTCGGGTGGTATGCCCTGGGCACGGGACTCTTCGTGCTGGCCGTCCTGACCAAGAGCGTGACCGCAACCCTCCCGGCGGCGCTCCTCGTCGTCTTTTGGTGGAAGCGGGGGCGGCTTTCGTGGAGGGGCGACGTCCTGCCGCTGGTGCCGCTGTTCGCGCTGGGGGCCGGGGCCGGCGCCATGACGGCGTGGATGGAGCGGACATTTGTCGGCGCGAGCGGAGCCGCATATGACCTCGGACTTGCGGGCCGCTTCCTTGTGGCGGGGCGGGCCCTTTGGTTCTATCTCGGCAAGATCGTTTGGCCCGTTGGCCTGACCTTCATCTATCCGCGGTGGACGATCGACTCCGGCGACCTTCGGCAATACCTGTTCCCTGCCGCAGCCGCAGGCGTCCTGGCTGCGTTGTGGGCATTTCGAGGCCGCCATCGCGGGCCGCTGGCCGCCGCCCTCCTGTTTGCGGGCACGCTCTTTCCAGCCCTGGGGTTCGTGAATGTCTTCCCCTTTGTCTACTCCTTTGTCGCCGACCATTTCCAATACCTTGCGGCCGCGATCATGCTGGCGGCGGCGGCGGCCGCGCTCGCGCTGGGCGCAGGGCTCCTCGCGCCGCCCGCCCGCGTGGCCGCTTGGATCGCGGCCTTTGGCATCGCCGCCCTGCTGGGCGTGCTGAGCTGGCGGCAATGCGCGATCTACGCCGATTCGGAAATCCTCTGGCGGGCGACGATCGCTAGGAACCCCGCGTGCTGGATGGCCTACAACAATCTTGCCGCCGGGTTGCTTGAGAAGGGGCGCGTCGACGAGGCCATGGCGGACATCCAAATGGCCCTGAAGTTGGAGCCCGGCAATGCCGCGGCCTACGGCAGCCTTGGCGACGCGCTGCGCAGGAGGGGCCGGGTGGACGAGGCCATCGTGCAGTATGGAAGGGCGCTGGAGATCGAGCCGAACAACATCCTCGTCCATACGAACCTCGGCGACGCGCTGCTGCAGGCCGGCCACCTGGATGAGGCCGTTTCCCACTACCAAAGGGCCCTCGTGCTCAAGCCGGACTTCGCAAGCGCGAGCGCAAACCTCGGCGACGCGCTGCTGCAATCGGGCAGGGTGGATGACGCCATCGACCGCTTCAACAGCGCCCTTGAGAACGACCCCGACGAGGCCGAAACCCACGCCAACCTTGGCATTGCGCTGATTCAAAAGGGCCGCGTGGAGGAGGCCATATCCCATTTCGAGCGGGCCCTGGAAATCAACCCGAGGTTCGCGATCGCCGAGACAAACCTCGGCAACGCGTTCCTCCAGACGGGCCGCAGGGAGGCAGCGTTCGCCCATTACCGCAGGGCGGTCGAGCTCGACCCGGATTCCTCGGCGGCCCACAACAACCTCGGGTATTGCCTGCTGCAAATGGGCCGGGCGAACGAGGCCATCGAGCATATCAGGAAGGCCCTGGAGATTGATCCGGGCAACGCCGGCGCCCAGAGAAACCTGCGCGACGCCTTGTCAAGGAGGCAATAGGTGGCGAACGCCGACAACGGCCCGCTGGGGAATTGAGGCCGGGGTGGAGGGCCATTCGCTTTTCTCGGACGCCTGGCTCATGGCGGCCCGCGCGCACCGACGTTGGTCAGGCCGCCTGCGCAAGGGCCGCGTCCGGGCGCCGCTGCCCGAGAACGATGAGCGCGGCGCCGACGCCCAGCGCTCCGCCCGTGAACCAAAATGCCGTCGCGTGGGCGGCGAACAACCGCATGCCGATCCCGGGGCCCACGACCTGCGCCAGCGTCCACGTGAGTCCATAGGTTCCCATGTAGCGGCCCCGCATGTGCGGCGGCGAAAGCTCGGCAACGTATGCCGCGGCAACCGGCATCGCGCACATTTCGCCGAGGGTGAACACCACGACGCATGCCGCCAACCCCGGGATTGCGAGCGCGAAGGCATTGAGCGCAAAGCCGGCGCCGATCAACGTGTAGCCGAATGCGATTACGATCATGGGTGGAAAACGCCGTGTGACTGTCGTCAGCGGGAGCTCGAACATGACGATCAGAGCGCCGTTCAGGGAGATGAGGGCACCGTACATGCCGGCAGAAAAGCCGAGATGCATCACGGCAAGCCCATAGGTCGACGTCATCTGGAAAAAGATCAGCGCTATCCCGAACGCCGAGAACAGCACGCGATGGAGCTTCCGATCCTGGAGGAGGGTGGCCATCGCCTCCTTCCAGCCGCATCCGCCGGCCGACGGGCGCGCGGTCTCGGGCAGCGCCACGAGCGCCACCAGGCCGAACAATGCCGAGGTCCCTGCATCGCCCGCGAACAGCCAGAAATATCCATGTCCGGCGATGAATCCGGCTGTCGCAGGCCCGAAGGCCCATCCGGCATTGATCGCCATCCTGTAGGCGGAAAACGCGGTCACGCGGTGGCACGCGGGCACCATGTCGGCAAGCAGGGCGCTGCTCGCGGGCCGGTAAAGCTCGCCGGTCAGCCCTGCCAGGGCCGCCAGCGCGAGGATCATGGGCAAGCCGCGCGCCTGCGACAGCAGGAGCATCGCGATCGCGCCCGAGAGCATGGAAATGACAATCGTCTTCCGGCGACCGATGTGGTCCGCGAAATGGCCGCCAAGGAGCGTCGCGAGCACGTTGCCGCCGCCGTAGGCGCCGATCGCGGCGCCCGCCTGCGCGAGCGAATATCCCTGGCGGGTGAGGTAGAGCGCGAGAAACGGAACCACAAAGCTCCCGAACTTGTTCAGGAAGGTTCCGAAAAAGAGGACCCACGCGGCGGGTGGAAGCGCGCGAAGGCTCGCCCGCAGGGTTGTGTGTGTCGTCATAGACGAAAAAACCCTGCTTGCCTCTCGGCAAGCAGGGTCGAAATTCTTGGTTTGGCTATGCTAGATTAGGTTCGACGATTTGCTTGCCGGTTACGCGCCATGCATCGCGACGTGGCCTCGCGCAACGAGGACGTCCTTCGCAATGAGATTCCAGGCGCCGACGCGCGCGGGCTGTTTGACTTCAATGGGGATGCTCATTGGCACGCACGTGCGTGAATTATTTGCGGGGGCGACGCAATAGTGAATTGGCGAGGCCCGCGCCAGCGGGTGCCAAGGGACGCCGTCGTCCGGCCGGAGCGCCGCCCCGAGGGCCCACCCGCGGATCCCGTCCCCGGATCATTTTTTGTGGACCCGGTGCCGGCGGCGCCAAGAGTCCCCTTTCCCAACCATGTCGACCCACAAGGCCATCATCACCTGGCGGCGGACGAGCCCCGACTTTCTCAAGGGCAGGTACTCGCGGGAGCACAGCTGGAAATTCGACGGGGGGCTGACCGTGCCCGCCTCGCCGTCCTCGTCCTCGGTCCCGGAGCCCTATTCCAATCCCGCGAACGTCGACCCGGAGGAGGCCTTTGTGGCCGCCATATCGAGCTGCCACATGCTCACGTTTCTGTTCCTGGCATCGCGGCAGGGCTTCCAGGTCGACAGCTATGACGACGAGGCTGTGGGCGTCATGACAAAGAACGAGCATGGAGTGCCCTGGGTGAGCGCGGTCACGCTGCATCCCGCGATCGCCTACAGCGGGGATACGCTGCCCACGGCCTCGGACAAGGAACGGCTTCACCACCTCGCGCACGAGCAGTGCTTCATCGCCAACTCGATAAAGACCCGGGTGACGGTCGAATGACGCAGGGGCCGGCAGATCTCGATCCCCTGCGGCGCTTCTCGGACCGGGTTGACGACTACGTCCGGTACCGGCCGGGCTACCCGGAGGCGGCTGTCCGCTTGCTGGTGGCGAAGGCGGGACTGGCGGAAACGAGCGTGGTGGCGGATGTGGGCTCGGGAACCGGCATTTTTACGCGCCTGCTCCTCGGGACGGGCGCGAGCGTCTTTGCGGTTGAGCCAAATGACGCGATGCGGGGCGCGGCGGAGGCGGAATTCCGAGGCCGCGCCAACTTCACGAGCATCAAGGGGACCGCGGAGGCGACCGGGCTCCGGGACCGTTCCGTTTCCCTGGTCACCTGCGCCCAGGCCTTTCACTGGTTCGAACCCGCCGGGACCCGCCGGGAATTCAGGCGCATCCTCGTTCCCGGCGGCTGGTGCGCCGTCATCTGGAACACCCCCGTCGCGGATGGGACGGATTTCGCGATCGGCTATGAGCGGATCAAGGATGAGTTCGGCACCGATTTTCAGCGCATACGCCACGAGAACATCGGGAAGTCGGCCCGATTCGACGCGTTCTTCGGCGCCGGCGCGTGGAACGCGGAGAATTTCGAGATTTCCCAGACCCTCGACTACGAGGGACTGAAGGGCCGGCTGCTCTCGTCGTCCTATGCCCCGAACGAGGGGCATCCCCGGCACGGCGCGATGATGGAGGCCCTCGGGTCGCTGTACGACCGCTGCCAGGAGCGGGGCCTTGTCCGAATGGACTACAAGACGGAGCTTTTCCTGGGGCGGCTGTCGTAGCCCTGGACGCGTCCCGCATGGAAGCCAAATGAGCGATCGGTTCGATATTGCGGCCGAGTCGCTCCAGACCAAGCGCCTGCGCCTGAGGGCGCTCACCCTTGCCGACGCGGCCAGCGTCTTCTCGTACTCGTCGGATCCGGAGGTTTCCCGCTTCACGCTGTGGGCGGCGCATGCGTCGGAGGAGAAGGCCAGGGACTTTCTGGCGGTTCTGCTCCACCCCACGGTCCTGAGCTGGGCGATCTGCCCCGAGGAGGACGCCGGGCTGATCGGCATGATCTTCCTTCACTCGCTGAGCAGGCACCATCGCAGGGCGGAGATGGCGTTCAATCTCGGCCGCTCCTGGTGGGGCCGGGGGCTTGCGACCGAGGCCGCCCGGGCGGCCGTCGCCTTTGGCTTCGACCGGCTCCTGCTGAACAGGATTGAGGCGACGTGCATGCCCGCGAATTCAGCCTCAAGGTCTGTCCTCATGAAGGCCGGGATGTCGAGCGAGGGAGTGTTGAGGAAGTCCCACCATCGGCATGACGGCTTTCATGACATGGAGCTGTTCGGCATCGTCCGGGGAAACCCGAGCGAACGATAGCACCGTCTCAGAACTGGATCGTCCGGATCGGCCCGAGCTTGACGCCGAAGCGCTCGTCGTAGGGCGTGACCCGCTTGAAATCGCTGCGTTTCATCGCGAATTTGAGGACGCGCTTGACGAACAGGATGCGGACCGTCGCCTGTTGCGTCTCTTTGGTGATCACCGCCGGAAACTTCGGGTCCACGGACGTGAACTCGCAGTCGATCTCCGCGTCGGAGACCTTGGCGACGAGCTCGACCCGCATCGGCGAGCGCTGCCGGATCGTGGCATGCTCGAACTCACGGCGAGCCCTGTTCACGCGGGCGGTCACCTGAAACTCGTCGAAGGCGGATCCGCCGCCCTCGTCGCTCGTGCGCAGGGGCACCTCGTAGGTCACGCTTTTCTCGTCCTGCGACACGACGGCGGCGTGCGCGAGGTCGGGTGTGACGGTCCGGAAGTTCAGGCTGATCCGCAACTCATCTCCCCGGTGCGCAGAGGTGTCCCGCTCGTCCCGAGGCCTTCGTCTGGCCAGGCGCTCCCCGATTCGCCGGAACTCCTCAAGTTTCCCAGGGGTGGGGGGCTCGCCCTCGATCACAAGCGGCTTGATCTGCTCGGCGTAGGTGATCGACGGATCGACCCGCAGCACCGTCTCGCGCTTCAGCTTCGCCGTGAGCCCGTCAAAGGCCTGCGTCTGCGTAAACGCCCAATGGCCCTGGTTTTCCATAAGCTTGTTGAAGGCGTCTGCCAGCAATGACGGGGTGGCCGGCATGGCTGGCTCGCTGGGAGCCTGCGCCGGCGCGCAGGGCGGCAGGCAAAGCGCCGCCAACACGGCAAGCAGGATACGGCGGCGGATGCGGTGCATCGTGCAATAACACCGGCGGGACGGGGATAAGCTCAATCCCATATCTGGGCCTCCCCGATCCAAAAAAAAGACCCGGGTCAGGAAACGACCCGGGCCGAATTTGGAATTGCGGTCAGCGCCAGTGGCCGCCGCCAAAATGGGCGGCTCCAACGTGCCCGGCGAAGCCGGCGTGGTGATATCCTCCGAAGCCGCGTCCGTTATAGCCGCGGCCCCAGCCCACGTATCCCGGGCCCCACCAGCCGAGGCCGAATCCGAAGGCCGGGTAGATTCCCCAGGCCCAGGCGTCTCCCGTCCAATAGTACCCGGGATCCGCCGCGCCATAGTCAATGGGAGGATAATAGGTGTCGGTCGGCGGCTGATAGAGCGCCGGAACCTGCCCGCCCGCCGAATACTGGCCCGCGACGTTGGGGGGAGGCGTGGAAGGCGCCGGCATTGCCGCGGATGTCTGTTCGCCCGGGGGCTGTGGCGGCACGGCGGAAGATTGCGGGGCCTCGGCGACATTCCATGCGCCGTTCACCCACACCCATCCGCTCCCACCCTGAATCCAGTGTCCCGCGACCCAGATCGCGCTCCGGGTCGGCGGCAGGTCCCAGTGCCCGGCCATCCACTTCCATTGGCCGCCTTCTGAGTTCCAATGGCCGGACATCCAGACATAGGCGGGCGAGGGTGCGGCCCCCATCATCTGGTTATCGGCGGGTGGCGGAGGGTTCTGGGCGTATGCTGTCGAGGGAGCAAGGCAGGCGAGTGAGCCCGCGACGATGCACGCCGCTCCCGACAGGATAATTCGAATTTTTGTGTTCATGGTCTTAAAGGCTTTGGAGGTCGGATTCCCCATTCATGTTGGACCCGGGATGGCGGCCCGCTGTTCCAGACAATTGACGGGGACTCCCCCGGCGGCGCCGGGGCGAATGCTCCTGCAAATGCCTCCTATTCAAAGGCCCCGTTTGCGTATCTTCGTTCACCTGGATATGGAGACGCCAACCACGGCAAAAGGTGACAGGCTATCGGCAAAACCGCAACATCTGCGGTGCGTTCTGATACGGGATAGGGCGCCGCCTAATGCCGTCCGGCGTCACCCCGCTCGGACAAAGTCGATATACCCGCGCTCGACGTCCGTGTGCACCAGCTGCACGCGAAGGCGGTCGCCGACCTGCCTCCCCTCGAAGCCCTTCCCCAGCTTTCCCTCGACCGGCGGATGGTAGATGCGCACCCACGTGCCACGATCGTTGGCGCCCGTGACGGTGGCGTCGAACTTCTCCCCGATCCTGGGGGCAAGCAGGAGGGCGGCCGCCGACTTGACGACCTGCCGCTCGACCTTCTTGGCGGCGTCCTCCTGCTCCGTGCAATGCCGGGCGAGCGCCACCAGCTCGTCGTTCCCATAGGGGGGCTTGGATCCCGCGAGGGCCGCCTTGAGCAGGCGCTGGATGAGGAGATCGGGGAAACGGCGGTTCGGGGCCGTGGAATGCGCGTAATCCTTGACCGCCAGCCCAAAATGCCCGGGCGTGTCGCCCCCCGGGAACTCGACGACGTACTCGCCCCTGCCCAGCAGCTTGATGACGCAGAGGGACAGGTCGGGAAAATAGGCGGGATCCGCCTTCATCGCGGCGACCAGGAACTGCTCCAGGGCGACGCCATCGGGCTTCCCTGGCAGGGTGGTCCCCCGTTCCGCGGCCAGCGCGACGATCCGGTCCCAGCGGGCGGGCGTGCGCACCACGCGGCGGACCGCCGGAAATTGTTTTGCCTCGAGGTACCGCGCGGTCACGCCATTGGACGCGACCATGAGCTCCTCGATGAGGTTCTTGGCCACGTTGCTTTCGTCCGCCTTCAGGTCCCGCAGCACGTCCCCGTCAAAGACCGGCCGCGCCTGGACGGTCTGGAGCGACAGGGCGCCGCGCCGGTGCCGGAGCGCCCTGAGCCGCTGGGCCGTGCGATGCTGAATCCTGAGGTTTTCATCGAGGCCGGCGACGGCGCCGATCGCCTTGGGCATCGGCCCTGCGCCATCCAGCCATGCGGCGACGCCGTCGTAGGCCAGCTTGGCACGGTTTTTCACGGTCGCCTCATAGATGTCCGAGCGCTGCAGCGATCCGTCCCCCGCAAAGACCATCTCGATGACGATGGCGATGCGGTCGGAATCGAAGCCGAGCGAGGTGAGGTCCGTGGAGAGCTTCTCGGGAAGCATCGGGAATATCCCGCCGGCGGTGTAGACGGACGTGGTGTTTGTTCTGGCGTGGTCATCGATGGCCGATCCCTGCCTGACCAGCGCGCCCACCTCGGCGATGGCCACCATCAGCTTGACCGAGCCGCCCGCCATGGCCTCGGCCACCGAGAGCTGGTCGAGGTCGCGCGAGTCATCGTTGTCGATCGAGCACCACTGGAGATTCCGCAGGTCGCGGACCGGCGCGGAATTCGCCACTGCGGGCCCATGGATGGCTTCGAGCTCGGCGAGAGCCGCGGCCGTGAAGTCCGGCGTCAGGCCCCGCTCAAGCATCACGCGGTGGGCTATCCGTTGCAGCTGCGAGCGGTGCGCCTGGCCATCGGTATTCGGCATGGGGTTTGCGACGAAGAATGCCAGCTTGCGGGCGCGCGGTCAATTGGTGCGTTCATCCCTGGGGGTTCCAAATGGGGCCGCTCGCGCCGGGACGGGGCGGCGCAGGATTCGCCATTTCCGCAATTCCGACGTAGAGGCCCACGATGACACGCATCACGACACCGTTCGGAACGCGGTCCACGGCCGCCGAGGTGGCGGCCGGAATCGATCTTTCCGGCAGGCGGGTGATTGTCACCGGCGCCCCCTCGGGCATCGGCATCGAGACGGCGAGGGCGCTGGCCTTGACCGGCGCCGACGTCACGCTCGCGGTGCGAAACACCGGCGCCGGGGAGCGGGTCGCCGCCGACATCGCCGCCACGACCGGCAACCGGAATATCCACGTCGCGAGCCTCGACCTGGCGAGCCGCGCTTCGGTCGCCGCATTCGCCGCCGGGTGGGCCGGGCCGCTTCACGTGCTGGTCAACAATGCGGGCGTCATGGCGCTGCCCGAGCAGCGAACGCAGGAAGGCTGGGAAATGCAGTTCGCGACCAACCACCTGGGCCACTTTGCCCTGGCCGTCGGCCTCCGGGCCGCCCTGGCGGCGGATGGAGCCGCGCGAATCGTGTCCGTCAGCTCGAGCGCTCACCAGCTTTCACCGGTTGTGTTCGACGACATCCACTTCGCCTTCCGGGCCTACGATCCGATGCTGGCCTACGGACAGTCCAAGACCGCGAACGTGCTGTTCGCCGTCGGGGCGACCGCTCGCTGGGCTGGCGACGGCATCACCGCCAACGCCCTGACTCCAGGGGCGATCGCAACCAACCTCCAGCGCCACGCCGGGGGCATGAAGACGCCGCCCGAGCGGCGGAAGACGCCGGAGCAGGGCGCGGCGACATCGGTGCTGGTCGCGACCTCGCCGCTGCTCGCTGGCGTCGGCGGCCGCTACTTCCTGGACTGCAACGAGGCCGCCTGCGTCCCGCGCCGCACATGGGACATGGGAGGTGTCGCACCCTATGCCCTCGATCCCGGCAACGCCGAGCGCCTCTGGGAGGAATCGCTGGGCCTCCTCCGCAGCCCCGGCACGGGCTCCTGAGGCGGGTCTTCGCCGTGGCCATCCGTCCCAGCCGGCTCCGAAGGCTTGCAGGTTCCACGAAAGGGCGGTAGCCCGACGAACTCCAAAATCGGATGTCAGTCACCCCAAGTTCATCGTTCGATGGAACGGCGCTATCGCCGGGCTGCGAGATTCTCCTGCTCGAGGACGATCCGCCGTTCCGCAAGCGCCTCGCCGCGTATCTGCGGCAACTGGGCGCCGAGGTGACCGAGGCGGGCCGCCTCGAGGACGCCCGGCGGCAGCTGCGCGACCTTCGGTTCGAATTCGCGCTGGTGGACCTGCACCTGCCTGACGGCGAGGTGCTGGGCCTGCTGCGCGAGGGCGCGTTCTCGGAGAACACCGGCGTCGTCGTGATGACGGCCTTCGGCGGCATCAAGCAGGCCGTCGAGGCCATCCGCCTGGGCGCGGGCGACTACCTGTCCAAGCCGTTCGAACCCGAGGAACTGCCGCTCGCCTTCGCCCGGTGCCGCAGCCAGCGCATCGCCGCTCGCCGCGCCGAGCATCGCGCCGCGGAGACCGGCGCGGCCGCCGACCAGGTGTTTTTCGGAGAGAGCCTCCGGGGTGTGCGCTCGCAGCTCGACACCATTGTCGCGGCCGAGCGCCGCCTCGAGCACCGGCTGCCGCCCGTCCTCATCGAGGGCGAAACCGGGACGGGAAAGAGCGTTCTCGCCCGCTGGCTGCATCGCCAGGGGCCCAGGCAGGCTGAACCGTTCGTCACCCTGAACTGCGCGGCGCTGCCCGACGCCCTCGCCGAGGCGGAGCTCTTCGGGCACGAGCGCGGGGCGTTCACCGACGCGAAGCGGGCCAGGATCGGCCTCTTTGAGGCCGCCGACGGCGGCACGCTGTTCCTCGATGAGGTGGGCTCGCTGGCCCTGGCGACGCAGGCCAAGGTCCTGACCGCCGTCGAGGAGGGCAACATCCGCAGGCTCGGCGGCACGCGCGAGATCTCGGTGGATGTCCGAGTGGTCGCCGCCAGCAACCGCCCCCTCGATGACCTCGTGCGGCAGGGCGTGTTTCGCGAGGACCTTTTCCATCGCCTGAACCTCCTGCGGATCACGCTTCCGCCGTTGCGCGACCGCGGCACCGACATCCTGCCGCTCGCCCGCCACCTGCTCGCGAAGATCGCCGCGCGGCACAGGCTGAAGGGGCTGACGATAGCGCCTGAGGGCGAGGCCCGCCTGCTCGCGCAGCCCTGGCGGGGCAACGTGCGCGAGCTCGCCCACGAGATCGAGCGGGCCGTCATCTTCGGCGGAAGCACGGCCTTCGACTTCGGCGCGCTGGGCGCCCCGGCCACCCCGCTCTCGGGCGGCTGGCGCAACCCGGCATGGCGCATGCCCGAGTCCGGTTTCTCGCTCGATGCCACGGTTGACGAGCTGATTGCCGAGGCGCTGCGCGAGACGGGCAACAACATTTCCGCGGCGGCGCGCCGCCTGGGCGTGACCCGCGATTTTGTCCGCTACCGCCTCCCCGGCGGGAAAACGGCCCCCTAGCTTCTCGCGTGGGAAGACTTGGGAACCTACGCCCAAACGGGGCGGCAGCCGACGCCAGAAATTTGCGGCAGCCACCCAAAGCAACGCCCGGCAATGGCGGGGTTTGACGATTTGGTTCACCCAACCAACGTGGCATCAGTGCATTGGCCGGAGGACCGGAGGGCTTGGCACGCGGCGAGCAATAGGTGCGCGACGAAGGAATTCCCGCCGCGTGTGTCCCTGCAGATGGACCCGCGCCCAACCGGGAAAGCCCGTGAATCGATGTCGACCCCCCATCCCAGTCTCAAGGCGCCATGAAGGCATCCCCCACGCCTCGGAGGAAAGCCGGGTTGCTGGCGTGCGGCGCCATCGTGCTCGGCGTCCCGTCGCCCGTCCGCGCGATCGAGGGCATCGAGGGCGTGACCGCCGTGGCGTCAAAGGTGAGCGACGACTACTTCCGGACCAAGCTTCCCGACGGCTCGTTCCAGCCGGAGTACTATTCGTTCGGGGAAGGGGGGACCTGGGGCGGCCAGATAAGCGACGCAACGATCGACAAGCTTCATTTCATGGACGTGGCCCGGGTCATCGCGGAGCCGCTCGCCGGCCAGAAATACATGCCCGCGAGGGACCCAAACAATACGAAGCTCCTGATCATGGTCTACTGGGGGACGACGGCGGTTCCCGACCCGCCGCAGTTGTCGCCCCTGTACCAGGAATATTACCAGGCCCTCGAGGAATACCGGCTGCTCATGGATGAGGGGCAGCCCGATGAAGCCAACGCCGTCCTCACGGCCGGGCTCCACGTGCTTGCGATAGCGAACCGGCAGAGGGACCTCCTCAATTTCCGGAACGCGAAGATGATCGGCTACGACTACGACGGGCTGGTCGAGACGGACCATGGGAAGTACCTCTCGCACACGGCGCTCGGGTGGCGCACGAACGACGAGGTCGCCGAGATCGAGGGGAACCGGTACTTCGTCGTGATCATGGCCTATGACTTCCAGCTCCTGTGGAAGCAGAAGAAGCACAAGCTTCTTTGGGAGACGCGATTCAGCATCAATGAGCTGCACAACCAATTCGACAAGGCCCTGCCGGCGATGGCGCAGTACGCGTCCCGGTACTTCGGACAGGCCACCCATGGGCTGGTAAGAACGCGGTTCCCGGAGGGACGCGTCGACATCGGTGAGCCCACCCTCGTCGAATTCCTGTTCGGGGCCGACACGCCGCCAGTGCCGGGGAAGGAGGCCGGAGGCAAATGAAGGCATCGCGTGCGTTTCAGCTGAAAGCCCTTCTCCTCGCCGGCAATGGCGTGCTGCTGGGCTCGGCGTCTCCCGCCCTCGCGACCGAAGACGTCGAGGGCATCACGGCCGTGGCCTCGAAGGTGAGCGACGGCTACGTTCGCACCAGGCTGCCCGACGGCTCGTTCCAGGCTGAATCTTACTCCTTTGGGGAGGGAGGAAGGTGGGCTGGCGAAATTAGCGACGCCACGATCGAGAAGCTCCATTTCATCGACGTGGCGCGGGTCATAGCCGCGCCACTTGCTCATCAGAAATACCTCCCGGCAACCGACCCGGACAAGACAAGGCTCCTCATAATGGTCTACTGGGGGACCACCGCGGTTCCCGCGCCAACCTCCGACTCGGTGGCGATCGATCAGTTCCAGGTGGCGCAAGACAACCTCAACAAGTATCTGGTTCCGTCCACCAGCGACCCACGCAAGAAAATCGTTGTCGCCGGCGCGGCTGCCGATGCCGCGATCGATCAAATGTCAGCGGCCACGGTGATGCTCAACATGGAGAACCGCCAGAACGACCGGACCGATTTTGCCAATGCCCTGATGCTTGGCTACGACTCCCCGGGGCTGATAGGAACGGAGAGGGGAAACTACGTCAGGGGAACGGCGCTCAGCATGGACCGGGACGACTTATATGCAGAGATCCGGGAGAACCGGTATTTCGTGGTGCTGATGGCATACGATTTCCAGCTCATGTGGAAGAACAAGAAGCACAGGCTGCTCTGGGAAACGCGTTTCAGCATAAGCGAAAGGCACAACGCATTCGACAAGGCGCTGCCGGCGATGGCGCAATACGCCTCGAGGTATTTCGGGCAGCCGACCAATGGACTGGTGAGAACCCGGTTCCCGGAGGGACGCGTCGACATCGGCGAGCCGACGGTCATCGAGCTCCCGTTCGGAACCGAGAATTCAGCAGCCCCGGCCAAGGGAACCGGAAGCAAGTGAAGGCATCGCGCGCGTTCCGAAGGAAGGCCTTGATCCTTGCCAGCGGCGCCGCGCTGCTGGCCGCCCTATCGCCCGCCCGCGCTGCGGATGGCGTCGACGGCGTCACCGCCGTTGTCTCGAGGGTGAGCAGCGACTACGTCCGCACCAAGCTGCCCGGCGGCTCCTTCCAGCCGGAATACTATGCCTTTGGAAAAGGGGGACATTGGGGTGGCGAGATAAGCGACGCCACGATCGACCAGCTCCGCTTCGAGGACGTGGCGCGGGTCGTCGCCGCACCGCTGTCGGAGCAGAATTATCTTCCGGCAACGGACCCAAGCCGAACAAAGCTCATCATCATGCTTTACTGGGGAACGACCGCGGTTCCCGGGCCGTCTTCCGACTCGATCGCCTACAACGAACTGAGCGCGGCGCAGGCCAACATCAGCGGGAGCGACGCATCGATGGCGGAGCTGTCGTCCGCTTTGACGATCATGGCGATGTACAACGAGATGCGTGACCGGCTCGATTTCCAGAACGCCTGCATGCTGGGATACGACGCCGAAGGGATGATCGGCACCGATTTCGGGAACAACATCCGTGGAACCGCGTTCGGGGCGAAGAGGCAGGAGCTGATCGAGGAGATCGAGGAAAACCGGTATTTCGTCGTGCTGATGGCATATGATTTCCAGCTGATGTGGAAGCAGAAGAAGCACAAGCTGCTTTGGGAAACCCGCTTCAGCATCAACGAGCGCCGCAACCAGTTCGACCGGGCGCTGCCGGTGATGGCGGAGTACGCCTCCAGGTATTTCGGGCAACCCAGCAAGGGACTCCTGAGGATCCGGGTGCCCGAGGGGCGGGTCGACGTGGGCAAGCCGACGCTCGTCGAATACCTGTTCGGCCCCGGGAAGGCCGCTGCCCCAACGACGGAGAACCCAAGCAAATGAGATCATCACGTGCGCGCCGGCTGAGAGACTTGTTCCTTGCCGGCTGCGGCATCCTGCTGGGCGCGCTACCCGTCGCCCGGGCGGGCGAAGGCGTTGAGGGCATAACCGCCGTGTCCTCGAAGGTCAGCAGCGACTACGTCCGCACCAAGCTGCCCGACGGCTCATTCCCGCCGGAGTATTACAGCTTTGGGGAAGGGGGCAGATGGGCGGGTGAAATCAGCGACGCGACGATCGACAAGCTCAGCTTCATGGACGTGGCGCGGGTCATCGCGGCCCCGCTGGCGGCCCAGAAATATCTTCCGGCGAGGGACCCGGAAAAGACGAGGCTGCTCATCATGCTCTATTGGGGGACAACCGCGGTTCCCGGCCCGACCTCAGACTCGGTCGCGTACAGCAACTTTAGCATGGCCCAGGCCGATCTCAGCCGAGTCATGAACAAGCAGAACCCCGAGCCGCCCCAGATCCAGGATGACGTGATGTCGGAGGTTTCGGCCGCGACGGTGCAGCTCAACATGGAGAACCGCCAACGCGACCTCATCGATTTCAAGAACGCCGCCATGCTGGGATACGATTCCGAAGGGGTGATCGGGACCGATTTCGGACTCGAGGCCCGAAGGACCCCGATGAAGTACCACCGGGATGAGTTGATAGCGGAAATCGAGGGGAACCGGTATTTCGTGGTGCTCATGGCCTATGATTTCCAGCTCCTGTGGAAACAGAAGAAGCACAAATTGCTTTGGGAGACGCGATTCAGCATCGATGAGCGCCGCAATCAATTCGACAAGGCCCTGCTCGTGATGGCCCAGAATGCGTCGCAGTACTTCGGCCAGGACAGCCATGGGTTGTCGCGGATGAGGATCCGTGAGGGAAAGGTCGAGGTGGGCGAGCCGACTTCGCTCGGCGTCGTCGGGGCACCTTCAAAATGACGCGCCGCTGCGCCTTCGGGACCGGCGATGGTGGCAACGACGTGGGAACCTACACCCAATTGAACCCGGCCGGGCGCGCCAAAGTTTGCTGCAGCACCCCAGCAGGGCTTCGGTACGCTGGGTTTCTGCCCGAACCAACCCGCTTAATCAACTTACGATCAATGGATTACCTTATCGTCTGGAGACTTGGCATGCGGTGAGCAATCATTCGGGGGATCCCGTGCAAGACTGAGCCGGATGCCCCAGGCGGAAGCCCCCCTATTTTCCGCCCGAAGGAATGCGGCCCAAGTCGATCCAATTTCCAAATTCATGTCCAAATGAGCCTTTCACGCCCCTTGAAACCCGCGGTGCTCCTCATGCTCGGCTACGGGGCGCCGTTCGTCCACCAAGCAGGCGCCCGCGGGGAACCGGTTGGCCAGATCACGGCCGTGTACTCGGAGGTGAGCGACGACTATATCCGGACAAAGCTCCCGGACGGCACCTTCCAGGCCGAGGCCTACGCCTTCGGGGAAGGCGGCTACTACCGCGCGCCAATCAGCGATGAAACCATCGACATGCTGAGTTTCATGGACATCGCGCGGACCATAGCGGGCCCGCTTAAGGGCCAGAGCTTCGCGCCGACCAAGGACCCCAACAAGGCGAAGCTGCTGATCATGGTCTACTGGGGGATGACCAGCGGGACCAACGACCCCGGCTCGGCCAATTTCGTGTTCAGCATCTACAGCCACGCCCGCTCGGCAATCGGTACTCACGGGTCGGACCTCAACTATGACAGCTGGGCCCCCGTCAGCTTCGAAGGTGGCATCATAGACAATGAGAACGCCGGGATCCTCGGGTACGGTCCCGAGCTCCTCGTGGATTCGCCCCGCATGGGATTGATCCACAACGTAAGGCGCGAGGACCTGGTAGACGACATCGAGCACAACCGCTATTTCGTGGTGTTGATGGCCTACGACTTCCAGGTCCTGTGGAAGCAGAGGAAACACAAGCTGCTATGGGAAACCCGCTTCAGCATCCGCGAACAGGGCAATGACTTCGAAAAGGTGCTCCCGGCGATCTCAAGGTATGCATCCCAGTATTTCGGCCAGGGGACCCATGGACGCCTGATCCGCGAGACGCTTCCCGAGGGGAACGTCGAGGTCGGGGCCCCGGAGTCCCTCGGTGTCGACTCGAGGGGGAACGATTCGATCTCCGATACGACGCTTATCGCCGCCCCCGGCTTCCTGTCGGGCCAGCCTGCCGGCGGCATGCCGGACCTGTCGTCGATGCCGCCCAAGCTGGCGGCGCACATCGCCGAGTACCAGCGGGAGAGGGCGGCGCTTCAGGACGAGCTTTCCGCGAAGATCAAGGCGCAGGCGCCGGGCGACGAGACGCGCAGGGCCATTGACGCCTTCAACATGGAACATTCAGCCCAGATAGCGGCTCTCAACCAGGATGCGGAAAGCATCCGCGGCGAGCTTGCCAAGTTCTCCGCCGCAAACCCCCAGCCGGCGGACGGCCAGTCGGCCGAGACCCTTGTCCGGCAATTCAACGACAGCGTGAGGGATATTGAAATAGAACAGCCCCTGTTTACCCACCGCCCCTGACGGTCCCTGCCTTGGCAGACCCAGACAATAATCAGCCCACCGCCAAGTGAATCAGCGATTCTGGCGCCCTCCGATCCTGGCAATCCTCACCGGGGGCCTGCTCGTGGCCATCTTCGCCACCATGGTCGTGCTTTTCCGCTCCAAGCTTCGCGGGGAAATCCGCCAGACGATCATCAACCGCGACGCCACGGTCCTGCTCCCCGTGGCCCAGCGGCAGCTCTCCCAGCGCTACGCCGCGTCGACCGGGCCGTCCGACCTGCTCGCCGCCGTGCTGGAAAGCGCCCAGCAGGAAAACATGCTCGGCGTGGCCATCTTCGACGAGAAGGGCCACACCCTGCGGTACGCCCCCGACTCGTTGATTTTTGCCGAGCTGCCCATGGACGACTACCTCCGGCTGCTCAAGTTCGAGCCGATAAGCCGCTTTTTCCCGGAGTTTCCGCTCAGCCGCTACTTCGCGGGCGTCGCCGCGACGCCCTCCCAGCAGGCCACGCCGGTGCTCGAGGTGCTGCTTCCGCTCCATGGCCGCGAGCCCGGGAAAATCGTCGGCTTCGCGCAGTACTACATCTATGCCCGGTCGCTTGCCGATGAGCTGAGCCTGATCGACCAGCGCATCAACCGCCAGACCGCCGCCACGCTCGGCATCGGGGCCGCGCTCATCGCGGTCGTCGTGGCCGCGGCCTATCTCGGCCTCCGGAGCGCGCAGGGCGTCATCCTGGAGCGCAATGATCGGCTCGTTCAGATGAACTTTGAGCTGACGCTTGCCGCAAAGGCCTCGGCCTTGGGCCAGATCACCTCGCACCTTATCCACGGGCTTCAGGGACCGGTCGCCAGCCTTCGCGGAGTGGTCGCGGGCCGCGATTCGGGCTGCGAGGCGGCTTCCGACTGGAAGACCGTCGCCGAGTACACGGACCGGATGCAGGCGATCATCCAGCATGCGGTCGCCCTCCTGGGCGATTCGGACACGCACACCTCGTTTGAGCTCAGCGGGCACGAGCTCGCCGCCATCGTCCGCCAGCGCAACGAGGCGGCCGCCGTGAAAAAGGGCGTTTGCCTGAGCGTCAGCGGCGGATTCCAGCACAGCCTCGGAAGCCACCGGGGAGGGGTGCTCTGCCTGATCACCAGCAACCTCGTGCAGAATGCCATCGACGCGACCTCCGCGGGCAGCGGCGTCGCGGTCGCCTTCCGCAACGGCGGCGAGACCGCCACCGTCTCGGTCTCCGACGAGGGGCACGGCATCTCCGACGAGTTGCGGCCGCATCTCTTCGAGCCGGGCCGCACCGGCCGCCCGGGGGGCACGGGCCTCGGCCTCGCGATCAGCCAGCTGCTTGCGCGGCAGATCGGGGCCACGCTCCTGCTCGAGTCCACGGGACCCCGCGGCACGACATTTCTCCTCACTTTGCCACTCGCCGCCGGCTGACCGCCCCTCTAGCCTTTGCCCAGGTATTTCCGCGTTACCCCCTACCCAATGACAATCAATCAGACCCCCATGATCATTTCACGTCCCCTGAAGACGGCAGCACGGTTCCTGGTCGGCTTCGTTGCGCCCCTCGCCGCGGTCCTGCTCCCGGCGCCGGCCGCCCACGCCCAGAGCGTCTACCCGACGCCCTACACGTTCACCACGTTTGCAGGCACCCCCTACGTGCCCGGCGGAGCGAACGGGACGGGGGCCGCCGCGCAATTTTACGCCCCTGGCGGGGTTGCGACCGACGCCAGCGGCAACATTTATGTCGCGGACCAGCTGAACAACACGATCCGCAAGGTCACGCCGGCCGGCGTCGTGACCACCCTGGCGGGCACCCCGGGGGTCATCGGAAGCAATGACGGGACGGGACCGGCCGCGCAGTTCAACAGTCCGCTCGGCGTCGCCGTGGACGGAAGCGGCAACGTTTTTGTCGCGGACACGAGCAACGACACGATCCGCAAGATCACGCCGGGCGGCGTCGTGACCACCTTCGCGGGGACCGCGGGGGGCCTCGGCAACAATGACGGCACCGGGGCGGCCGCGCAGTTCAACAACCCGATCGGCGTCGTGGTGAACGGAAGCGGAACCCTGTTTGTCGTTGACCAGGTGAACCACACGGTCCGCCAGATCACGTCGGCCGGAGTCGTGACCACCTTTGCGGGCACAGCGGGGGTCCCCGGGAGCATCGACGGCCAGGGAATTATTGCGCGCTTCCGCTATCCCGCCGCCATAGCGATGGACGGAAGCGGCAACCTCTACATAGGGGACGGTGGAAACAGCACGGTCCGCATGATCACCCCGTCGGGCGCGGTGACGACCCTCGCGGGGACCGCGGGCAAGAACGGAAGCACCGACGGGACGGGGGCCGCCGCGCGGTTCTACGCCCCGCAGGGCGTGGCGGTGGACGGCAGTGGCAACGTGTATGTCTGTGACTACGATAACATCCTGATCCGGAAGATCGCGCCGGGCGGCGTGGTGACCACCATCTCGGGCGTTCTGCAGACCCCGGGTTTCGTGGACGGGACGGGAACCGCCGCCGAGTACAATTATCCCTTCGGGATCGGCACGGATACCAGCGGCAACATCTATATTGCGGACACCGGCAACAACACGATCCGCAAGATGGCCCCGGGCGTCGTCGTGACCACCCTGGCGGGCACTCCCGGCTCCGGGTACACCGACGGGACGGGTTCCTCCGCACGTTTCAATTATCCGACGGACATGGCCTTGGACCCGAGCGGCAACCTCTATGTCGTGGACAACACCAATTGCACGATCCGCAAGATCACACCATCCGGTGTCGTCACCACCGTCGCCGGCACGCCCGGCGCCGCCGGCACCGTGGACGGGACGGGAGCCGCCGCGCATTTCAACTATCCCTATGGAATCGCCCTGGACGGAAGCGGCAACCTGTATGTCACCGACCAGGTCGGGCAGGCGATTCGCAAGATCGCGCCGGGCGGGGTCGTGACGACCATCGCTGGCACCCCGGGGACCGCAGGCAGCGCCAACGGGACGGGCTCCGCCGCGCTGTTCTTTTATCCGGCCGGGATCGCGGTCGATGGGAGCGGCAACGTATTCGTCTCGGAGGAGAGAAACTTTGACATCCGCGAGATCACGCCGTCCGGGGTCGTGACTACTCTGGCGGGCACGGCGGGGGCGAGCGGGGGCACCGACGGGACGGGACCCGCCGCGAAATTCAACGTGCCGGCCGGCATGACGATAGATGGGAGCGGCAACCTTTATGTCGCGGACTTTGGCGGGGCCACAATCCGCAAGATCACGCCGGCCGGCGTCGTGACCACCGTTGCGGGCAAGGATGGCAACCAGGGAAGCGCCGACGGGACGGGAGCCGCAGCTCAATTCGACGCCCCATCCGGCGTCGCGGTGGATGCAAGCGGCAACCTGTACGTCGCCGATGAGAAAAACGACACGATCCGCATGATCACCCCGGCCGGGGTGGTGACCACCCTGGCGGGCAAGGCGACGGTCTTCGGCAGCACCAACGGGACGGGCGAGGCAGCCCTCTTCAACCAGCCGTTCGACGTCGTCGTGGATGGAAGCGGCAACCTCTTTGTCGCGGACGCCAACAACGACGTCATCCGAAAGGGCTCGCTCTCCGGGGCCCCCCAGGTCCTGACGCAGCCCTCCGACCAGTACTCGAGCGTGGGGGGAAGCGCGACCTTCTCGGTCTCCGCCTCGGGATCGTCCGGGCTGACCTACCAATGGAACCTGAACGGCTCGCCCATTGCCGGCGCGACCGGATCGTCGTACACGATCTCAAACGTCCAGGCCTCCAACGCGGGCTCCTACACAGTGACGGTCACCGACAGCGACGGCTCGACCACGAGCACCGCGGCAAACCTGTTCGTCAACACGGGCTCGGGCAGCGCGCGGCTCATCAACATCTCGACCCGGGCGCAGGTCGGGACCGGCGGAAACATCCTGATCCCCGGCTTTGTGATCAGCGGCGGCGGCACCGAGTCCCTCTTGATCCGAGCCGATGGCCCCGCATTGACGCAGTTCGGCGTGGCGGGCGCCCTGGCGCAGCCCATCCTCAGCGTCCTCAACAGCTCGGGCACGATGATCGCGACAAACACGGGATGGGGCACAAATACAAACCCCGCCCAGATCGCGAGCGTCGCCGCGCAGGTGGGCGCCTTCGCGCTCACTTCCGGGAGCGCCGACTGTGCGCTCATCGTCAACCTGACCGCGGGCGCCTACACCGTGCAGGTCTCCGGCGTGAGCGGCAGCACGGGCGTCGCGCTTGCCGAGGTCTACGAGGTGTCGTCGAGCGGCACGCGCCTGGTCAACATCTCCACCCGTGCCCAGGTCGGGACCGGCGGAAACGTCCTGATCCCCGGCTTTGTGATCGGGGGCACCGGCACGGAACAGTTGCTCGTGCGCGCCGACGGTCCGGCCCTGACGCAGTTCGGCGTGGCCGGCGCCTTGGCGCAGCCAAGCCTCAGCGTGTTCAACAGCGTGGGCACGATGATCGCGTCAAACACGGGATGGGGGACCAACACCAACCCCACGCCGGCCGTCATCGCGAGCATCGCAAGCTCCGTGGGCGCCTTCGCCCTGGTGTCGGGGAGCGCGGACAGCGCCGACGTAGTCAACCTGGCGCCGGGCGCCTACACGATCCAGATTTCCGGGGTAAACAGCACCACCGGGGTCGCGCTCGCGGAGGTCTACGAGGTGCCATGAACCGAATCCTGTCGGCAGAGTGTTCGTTTGCCGGGAACGGCTGGACGAGCACGACGCCGGTGGGTTGATTCCCGGGTTGCCCCCGAAAATCGGCACGCGGGCGCCGCTCGCGAAATCTTGACCTGATCGTCGCATGCGGCGAGGTTTCCACGGTGAACATGAAACCCCTTGGACATATACTCCTGGCTTCCTGCTTCCTGGTCGCATTGACCGGGCGCGCCTCGACGCCCCCCGACCTGGGGGACATCGTCCCGATGGGAAACGACACCTACTCGATCACACGGGAAGCGAGGAGCGCCTTCACCCGGGATGCCGACAAACTGAAGTCCGAGGCCAGCGACTCCGCCGCCAAGTACTGCGCGGCCCAGGGCAAGCAACTGAAGGTGATATCCCTCACCGAGAACGTGCCCACGTTCGGCATGGGATACGCGAAGGCGAAGATCATCTTCCAGGCCCTTGATGCCGGGGACGCGCGGCTGTCGACGGAGCTGGCCGCGGTCCAGGCCCAGGTCCCGGTCACGTTGGTCGCGAGGCCGCCGTCCACCGACGAACTCTACAACGACCTTCTCAAGCTCGACGAGCTTCGCAAGAAGGGGATCCTCACGGACGACGAGTTCCAGGCCGAGAAGAAGAAGCTCCTGGCCCATACAAAGTAACCGGGCTCTCTTGCGGCATCGGTCGGGGTCTTTGCCCATGCCCCTGGCAGGGGCCCGTCGAGTCAAGAAGTGGAAGGTGAAGCAGTTGAACGCGACCATTGGGCCCGAAGATAGGCCAGCGGAGCTACGATGTGGGCGAGGGGGGTTTCCATATTGCCCCGGACCGCCTCTGTCTTCAGTCTGATATCCTTCTACCTGAATGGATTTTAAGAATGTGTCTCCCATGAAAAAGCGCAATCCGGCCAAACCCCTGAGCGAGAACAAGCACCTCCTGCGTTGGGTCGACAAGATGGCGGAACTTTGCAAACCCGACTCGCTCCACTGGGTCGACGGCTCAAAGGAGGAGAACGAGAAGTTGTGCGCGGCGATGGTGGCCGGCGGGACGTTCATCAAGCTGAACAGCAAGCTGTGGCCGGGATGCTATTACGCGCGCAGCGACCCGGGCGATGTCGCGAGGGTCGAGGACCGCACGTTCATCTGCTCCCATTCGCGCGAGGCGGCGGGCCCGACGAACAACTGGGTCAACCCGTTCGAGATGCGCCGCAAGCTGCGCTCCATCTTCAACGGTTCGATGCGCGGCCGAACGATGTACGTCCTGCCGTTCAGCATGGGCCCCGTGGGATCGCCGATGGCGCGGATCGGCGTTCAGCTCACGGATTCGCCCTACGTGGTCGTCAACATGCGGATCATGGCGAGGATAGGCCTTCCCGTCCTGAAGGAGATCGACAAGGGCGAGCAGCGCGTCGTGCCCTGCATGCATTCGCTGGGGGCGCCGCTCGCGAAGGGCGCAAAGGACGTGCCATGGCCGTGCAACACGGAGAAGTACATCGCCCACTTCCCGGAAACCCGCGAGATATGGAGCTACGGCTCGGGTTACGGGGGCAACGCGCTCCTGGGAAAAAAATGCTTCGCCCTGCGGATCGCCTCCAACATTGCCCGCGACGAGGGCTGGATGGCGGAGCACATGCTGATCATCGGAGTCGAGAGCCCCCAGGGCGAGAAGACCTACGTGACAGCTGCTTTCCCCAGCGCCTGCGGGAAGACCAACTTCGCGATGATGGTCCCCCCGAGGGCATTCACCGACCAGGGATGGAAGGTGTGGACGCTGGGCGACGACATCGCGTGGCTGAAGCCTGACTCGGGCGGGAGGCTGCGCGCGATCAACCCGGAGGCGGGGTTCTTCGGCGTGGCGCCGGGCACGTCGGCGAAGACCAACCCGAACGCGATGGCCACGCTTTCAAGGAACACGATCTTCACCAACGTCGCGCTCACGCCAAGCGGGGGGGTCTGGTGGGAGGGGATGACGGACGAGCCCCCGCCCAGGCTCACCGACTGGCAGGGGAACGAATGGGTCCCCGGCTGCGGCCGGCCCGCGTCGCATCCCAATGCCCGGTTCACCGCGCCCGCGTCGCAATGCCCGACAATCGACCCGGACTGGGAGAAGCCCGACGGCGTCCCGATAAGCGCCATCGTTTTCGGGGGCCGCCGGGCGGGGACGATTCCGCTCGTCTACCAGGCGTTCAACTGGAGCTCGGGGGTCTACATCGGCGCGACAATGGGGTCCGAGATGACGGCGGCGGCTGCGGGAACCATCGGCAAGGTTCGCCGCGACCCGATGGCGATGCTCCCCTTCTGCGGCTACCACATGGGGGATTATTTCGGGCACTGGATCGTCATGCAGAGGAGCCTGAGCGAGACGCCCCGGATCTTCCATGTGAACTGGTTCCGAAAGGACGCCGAGGGCAGGTTCCTCTGGCCGGGCTTCAGGGAAAACATGCGGATCCTGAAGTGGATCGTGGACCGGTCGCGCGGAAGGTCCCTGGGCCAGGAGACCCCGATCGGCTGGATGCCCAGGCACGAGGACATCGAGTGGACGGGGCTCGACATGCCGAAGGAGCGTTTCGACGAGCTGCAGTCGTTCAACCGCGTGGCCTGGAGGGCGGAGGTCATGAGCCACGAGGAGCTTTTCCTGGACCTCCACGACCGGCTCCCGAAGGAAATGGTCTACGAGCGCGAGCTCCTCATTTGCCGGATGTGACGGGATCCAGCCCGTAGAGCTCGGCCGCGTTTCTCCAGAATATCCTCTCCTTCCACTCCGCGGGCAGCGCCGGGAGGGCCATCTTGGGACTGTCGAAATCCCAGTGGGGATAGTCGCTGGAGAAAAGGATCATCTGCGGGGCGCCGATCATCTCGAAGATCTGCACGAGGTGGGCCGGGTTCTCCGGCTCCTCGGTGGGCTGGGTCGTCACACGGACATGCTCGCGGATATACTCGCTTGGAAGCCGCTTCAGCCAGGGCACCTGCGAGCGCAGGCCCTTGTAGTTCTTGTCCATCCTCCACATGAGATGCGGGAGCCACGCGATCCCGCACTCGATCGCGACAAACTTGAGGCCCGGGAACTTCTCGAAGACACCCTCGCAGACGAGCGAGTTCACGTGCGCCATCGCGTTTATGGGAACGATGTTGTGCCATTCGAAGTAGCGCGTGGGCCGTCCCGCGGGAGTGGGGGTGTCGGCCGTCCCCGCGCCCTCGGTTCCCGGGTGGATCGCGACGGGCAGCCCGTGGGCCGCCGCCGCCTCGTAGATGGGGTGGTAGAAGCGCTGCCCGAAAAGCCGGTTCGACCCCGCCCCCATCAGGACCTGGACAAACCTCCTGTCGGCCGCGCAGCGCTCGATCTCGCGCGCGGCCGCCGCCGGGTCGGAGTGGTTGATGATGATCGAGCCGCGAAAGCGGGGCGAGCGGTCTAGCCAGCGCCCGGTGAGGTTCATGTTGTAGGCCGTCGCGAGCGCCGTGCCCCAGTCGGGATCGAAGTGCGTCGAGACGCCGAGAACGTGCGAGCCGGTGAGGATCGCATAGTCGATGCCGTAGCGGTCGAGGTGGTCCCTTACGAGATGGTCCGGGTCGCTTCCCGCAAGGCCGCCGGAGGGGGGCCGGGCATCCTCGCGCTGCACGCCGACCGGCGACACGTACCCCGCCGGAGGGACCGCGATCCCGTGCCGGTCGGCGAATTCCTGCCACAGACGGGGAAGGAAGGGCCTGAGCTCGGCGCGCGCGTCCGCGAACGCATTGTGGACGTCTGCGTCGATGAGGGGCATCGGTGTCGGCAAAGCGTGGCCGGGCGTCAGGCCGGCAGCAAGACGTAGAGCGTGCCGTCCTTCTGCTCCAGCGGGTACCGCTCAAGGCCGTCGGTCTCGACCGGGATCTCCCTGAGGCGGGTCTCGGGGTCGACGATGTGCCCCCCCGTCTTCAGGTCGAACTCCCATCCGTGCCAGGGGCAGCGGAGGATGCGCCCCTCCATGCCGTAGATGTATTCGTAAACCTGTGACGGCATCGACGTGCCCGAGACCCGGCCAAGGCAGACCGGGCCGCCCGCGTGCGGGCACACGTTCCTATAGGCGTGCACCTCGCCGCCCACGTTGAAGAGGCCGATCTCTATCCTGCCGACCGAGATGAGCTTTCGCCCGCCGGGCGGGATCTCGCCCGACTGGGCTACGGGGTGGCGTGTCATCGGGATGGTAAAACCGGCGGACCTTATCCAAGGTGGGGTTCCCCCCATGAGCAATCGCGCACTTGCCCCAAGGGCGCCCGACACCGCACCCGCCGCCCCGGCGCGGGCGTCCCCCGTCGAATGCCCCGGTCTCCGGTGGGAGGATGGCATCCTTTCGGCCGTGCGGGAGCGGGTGGTCGCGGAGGAGCCCCTCGCGGTCGAGATCGCATACGAGCGCACGGGGCAGACGGTGCGAAAGGTCATCTCCGTGACGATGCGCACGCCCGGCGAGGATGGGGACCTCGCGCTTGGATTCCTCTATTGCGAGGCGCTCATCGACGGCGCCGGGGACGTGCTGGGCGGCGAGCTGCTCGGCGAGAACTCCCGCGGCGAGAAGATTCCAACATGGCGGGTCCGGCTCGCCCGCCCCCCGCGGGCGCAGGAGGTCGAGCGCGTGAGCCGCGGCATCATAACGAGCGCGGCCTGCGGCCTGTGCGGCCGGACGTCGCTCAAGGGACTGCGCGTGGCGCAGGCCTCCGGGGCCGCCGAGGTCCCTGCGGTTTCCGGGGAGGAGGTCGCCTCCCTTCCCGGCAAGCTGCGCCAGCTGCAGAAGGTCTATCCCGAGACGGGCGGCTGCCACGGCGCCGGCCTGTTCGACGAGTTGGGCGCGCCGCTCATCGTCCGCGAGGACGTCGGGCGCCACAATGCGGTGGACAAGGTGATTGGCGCCGCCCTGCGGGGCGCCATTCCGACCGCGGGAAGGACCCTTGTCCTCAGTGGGCGGGCTGGCTTCGAGCTGATCCAGAAGGCGGCGGCCGCCGGAATTGGGCTCGTGGTCGCGGTGGGCGCCCCATCCTCCCTCGCCGTTCGGCTCGCGCGGGACACCGGGATGACGCTTGCCGGCTTTGCGCGGGAGGGCCGGTTCAACGTGTATTCGCAGTCCGGGCGGCTCATCCGCCACTGAGGTTTGGCGTCCCATGAATATCGTCCGAATCTACCGCTCTCCCGAGCACATCTACCTGGGGCATTCCGGCGGCCCCGCAGGGACCACGCCGATGACCGAGGTCCCGAGGGTCAGACTCATCGCGGGGCGCGGCGTTGAGGGCGACAGGTATTCCAAGCTGGACGGAGCGAAGGGCCAGGTGACCTTTTTCGCCGAGGAGGCGTGGCTGCGGCTGTGCCGCGAGCTCGGGCGGGCCGACCGCCAGCCCGACGTCTTCCGGCGCAACGTGATCGTCCGCGGCGGCGACCTGAACGAACTCATAGGCCGTGATTTTGAAATTCAGGGTGTCCGCTTCCGCGGGGTGGAATACTGCAAGCCATGCTTCTGGATGGAGCAGGCATTCTCCCCCGGGGCCCTCGCGCTCCTGAGCGAATGGAAGGCGGGGGGGCTGCGCGCCGCCGTGCTGTCCGACGGATGGCTCTCGGTGGGGGAGGCGGAGGCCGAGCGATGCTCGGCGTAGTGCTTGCGGGCGGCGAGAGCCGACGCATGGGAAGCGACAAGGCGCAGGTCGCGGTTGACGGCGAACCGCTGTGGCAAAGGCAGGTCCGTGTGCTCCGGGGCGCCGGAGCCGAGCGGGTCGTGCTCATCCGGCGGCGCGGGCAGGGACCGATCGCTTTTGGCGACCAGCGACTCGATGTCTTCGCCCGCTCGGGCCCGCTCGCGGGTTTGCATGCGGCGCTCGGCGCCGGCTGCCACCGCTGGGTGGCTGTCCTCGCGGTCGACATGCCCGGGATCGATGCGCCATGGTTTTCATGGCTGCTGGGGTTTTGCCGGCCGGGCCTTGGTGCGATGGCGAGGCACGCCGAGGCGGTTGAGCCGCTGGCGGCGATCTACCCGGCGCAGGCGCGCACGGAAATCGCGGGGCTCCTCGCCCGGCGCGACCTCTCGGTCGGGCGATTCGCGCTGGCGCTGGCGGCGGCGGGACGGATGGCGGTCGTCCCCCTCCCGGCGGTCGGCGTCCGAAGGGTCGCGAGCCTCAATACGCGGCCGGCCTGACCCAACGCGCGCCGAGGCGCCCGCTCCTGACGACCGCCTCGATGAAGGCCATCCCCTCGACGCCGTCCTCGATTGTCGGGAAATCCAGGTTGCGCGGCATGGGCCTGCCCTCCACCTCCGCGGAGATGGCGCGGAACGCCTCGCGGTAGATGTTCGCGAACGCCTCGAGATAGCCCTCGGGGTGGCCGGCGGGGAGCCGGGTGAACCGCCTCGCCTCGCCGCCCATGTAGCTGTTGCCGCGGCGCCAGATCTGGCGGGGCTGGTCGGCGAATTTCACGACGAGCTCATTGGGGTGCTCCTGGTGCCATTCCAGGGCTGCGCGGGTCCCGTACACCCGGATGTTGAGGTTGTTCTCGTCGCCGATGGAAATCTGCGACGCGTGAAGCACGCCCTTTGCGCCGCCCTTGTACCGGACAAGGACATTGCCGTCGTCGTCGAGCTTTCGGCCCTTCACGAAGGTGCTCAGGTCCGCGCAGAGCTCCTCGATCCTAAGCCCCGTGATATAGCGCGCGAGGTTCTCGGCATGGGTGCCGATGTCGCCCATGCAGCCCGCGGCGCCGCTGCGCTTGGGATCCGTCCGCCAGGAGGCCTGCTTCTGGCCCGTGCGCTCGATGGCGTCGGCGAGCCATCCCTGGGGGTACTCGACGACCACCTTTCGTATCGCGCCGAGGCTCCTGCTCCGCACGAGCTCGCGCGCCTGCTTCACCATGGCGTTGCCCGTGTAGTTGTGCGTCAGGATGAAAACCTTGCACATCCTCTTCACGATCGCCCTGAGCTTGATCGCCTGGGCAAGGTCGAACGTCACCGGCTTGTCGCAGACCACATTGAAGCCGGATTCGAGGAAGAGGCGCGCCGGCGCGTAATGCTGGTGGTTCGGCGTGACGATGACGACAAAGTCCAGGCGCAGCTCGGGCGGCAGGGCCGCCTCGGCCTTCGCCATCTCCCGGTAGGATCCGTAGACCCGGGTGGGGTCGAGGAAGAAGTCCGCCCCCGAGGCCTTCGAGCGCACGGGATCGCTTGAGAATGCCCCCGCCACGAGCTCCGCGCGGCCGTCCATCGCGGCCGCGATTCGATGCACGGCGCCAATGAACGCGCCACGGCCGCCTCCGATCATCCCGAACCTCAGTTTTCTGCGCATTTTATTGGGGGACCCTCCGCGGTGCCGCGAGGGGCGGTCCCGTTCACTGGTTTTTCTTGTCGAATGCCGAGTCGAACGCGGTCGTGCTCGGGGGGAAGTCCACCCTCCGGACGAAGGCCGCCGCCTCGGTGGCGCCGTGCACGCGGTCCATCCGGATGTCCTCCCACTCAACCGAAAGCGGCCCGCGGTAGCCGACATCGTTCAGGGCCACGATGATATCCTCGAACTTGATGTCGCCGTGCCCCAGCGAGCGGAAATCCCAGCAGCGGCCGGGATCTCCGAAGCTGGTGTGGCCGCCGAAGACGCCCGCGGAGCCGTCCCCGTGGCCCCACCACACGTCCTTCATGTGGACATGGAAGATGCGGCTGCCGAAAGCCCGGATGAATTTCACGTAGTCCACCCCCTGGTATCCCAGGTGCGAGGGGTCGTAGTTGAATCCGAATCGCCTGTGGCCCTTGACGGCGTCGATGGCGCGCCGCGCGCTCGCCGTGTCGAAGGCGATCTCGGTCGGATGCACCTCCAGGCCAAAGTTCACGTTGCACCCTTCGAATGCCTCCAGGATCGGCCCCCACCTCCGGGAAAAGTCCTGGAACCCGCGCTCCCAGTATTCCTGCGAGGTGGGCGGAAAGGCGTAGATCGAATGCCAGATCGACGATCCGGTGAATCCGTTGACGACCGCCGGCAATCCGGCGGCCGGCTTGGCGCCCGGCCTGGCGTCGAAGAACCTCCGGGCCGCCTTCGCGGTCGAGATCATTTTCCTCGCGGCCCGCCGACGGACTCCCTCGGGCTTCCCGTCCCCCCAGACGTCCGGCGGAAGAATGGAACGGTGGCGCTCGTCGATCAGGTCGCACACCGCCTGGCCGACGAGGTGGCTCGA
>Ga0302314_10001200_pt1 | contig 48685 bp, 35 predicted proteins | sample III_Palsa_N2_3_FD_200533 | JGI IMG/M metagenome (GOLD analysis project Ga0302314, IMG submission 200533) | Peat permafrost microbial communities from Stordalen Mire near Abisko, Sweden - III_Palsa_N2_3 | ecosystem: Environmental > Terrestrial > Soil > Palsa > Peat permafrost | place: Sweden...
GCAAAGGGTCCAAGCGAGGATGGATCGACCAATAGGCGTTCCTGCCCGGTGAAACCGTCTCGCACGTATATGCTTGCCTGTTCCTGGCCCCTGTCGCATCGGCGATAGAAATACCACCGTCCGACTTTTGCAGTCTGATCGACCACATCGATGTCGAGATACTCACGCACTCGCTCCCGAATTGCAGGAAGTCTCTTGCATTCGGCAAAGTATGCGTCATAACGCCTCCGTTGTTCTTGGATCCACTCCCCAGTCTCGGTCAAGCTGCGGTCTTCGAGCCAGCGGTATGGATCGCGGACCAGAACACCATGAATCATCTCTTCGACGGGAGCAAATCTAGAAGCGGTCACTGACATAACGCCTCCAGCAACCTCGGCTCGCGCGTGGCACGGTCCATATGGCGTGCGAGGCTCCGCGCATACGATTGGCGGCGCGGGTCGTTGCGCTGTGGCGAATGCAACCAGTCGCCTCTCCCGTACAACGTCGATGCGACCGCCAAGATGGGCATGTACACGAATCCCTTATCAAGGGGATCTGGGTCACGACCCGCAGCCCAAATGTCCAGATATCTTTGCTTGAGGAGCAAGTTAATGAAATAGCGGATCTCGGAGTTTTCCGCCTTATTGAGTAGCAAGAGGTGTTGCAGGGTAATGAGAGGATTCCCCAGGTACGCCTCGCTCCAGTCGATGAACTGGCAGTGCCCGCCGTCTGTCAGGATGTTGCCGCGATTCATGTCGCCATGCACGATGGTGTCGGCGATAGCGAGATCTTCCACGCGTTGGCATACCTCTTCAAAGACCACACGGAGTCTTTGTATGCGCTTCTTCTCAAGCCGTGGCGCTTTGGTTGAGGTCTGCAGGCTCATCGCTTCTTCGAGGTAATCGAACAGTTCTGTGGCATGCTCCTTGAAGACCTGCAAGCCTTGGTCGAAGGCTCCGGCATCGAGAAGATCGAGGTTGTGACTTTGAGTTTCGATCTGCAATTTAGCCATGCCCTCGACGGCGTCTTCGAGTAGCGTGAAGAGCTGGAAGGGGGTGGTTGGCATCTCCGTCACACATACGGCCTCTCCCGACATCAGCCAAGCGTTCCACTCGGGCTTGGAAGAGATGAGTTCGGGGAGATAGCGTCCACACAGCTTCGACAGAAGCGTCGTGACCGAAAGCTCGTGGGCATTCGGCTCTCCGGTCGCCTTCAGCCAGTAGCCCGAATCATCCTCCATGTGGAATCGGACGAGAGCGAATTCACCGCCCGCGTTGTATTGCTCGATGTCGCGTTTCGACGAGAGCTTTCTTCCTGTTTCCGTTTCAAGCCATGTGATGGATTCATCAATCCAGCCGATCCGGGAGAAGGGACCGCTTGCCTGGGAATCGCCTGCGAGTATCGATTCGATCTGCGTCCGCTGCTGTTCTGAGAGTTCGGCGATTTGAAGTTGCTCCAACAACACCGCCTCCAGATCTGTAGGTTGGCCTGGGATAAGAATTTCTGCAACACCGCAGATAGGCGAACCATGAAGGAAGTCAAGAATGAGGACATGCAGCTTCCATGCGGTGTGGATTGCTTCCCGCAGTTCCTGTGCAGGCCTCGTCCATTGCAGGACGCCGATGGATGGAAGGCGATACCCATTCACACCATTGATTGCCAAGATCTTGCGCGACTTCGGTAGTACAAGTACCAGCCGATACTCCGTCGTTTCGACAATGGTTTGCTGTGCAGGCATACGCAACCTCAGCATTACTGTGGCAAGAGACGTTTCTGTTTCAGGTCTTCCACGAACTCGCGCACATCGCGCTCGACTATCAAAGATTCTTCGCCAGTCTCACGCGCAAGATTCGCAATGATGGTTTCCAGTGACTCTCCGCGCTGCAATCCCTGCCACACATACGCACCGATGGGGTTGAGGGTTGAAATCAACCCTCGCTCAATATCCAGGATGACAGCACCATCCTGATCAACAATAGATTGGAGGTGAGGGTTTTCTATGGCCACTGCGACTCCTCTCGAGTACCGCAAACAATGAAACAGTCAGCGGTGGAGAGAGCTTAATCGCAAACACAAACTTGGAAACGAAGAATCTTCGTTATGGCCATACTTAATTGAAACTGCCCCCGATGGTGAATGACAGAGAGATCATTCCCGCAAAACAATGGCCAAGAAACTGGCCACAAACACGAATCGCCAACGCGGTCCGTTACACGGGTACAGCAACTCCGGAGACATAGCTGAGCTGATGCAGTTCATCTAGATGGACCGAAATCGCCTCCCCGGCCACGTGTGCGCCGGCCAGAAGCACGTATTGATTGTCATTTCGATCCAAGTAGCCACATAGTAAATCTGGGCCTCTACGGAGTGCATAGACGCGGCGGCCCCAACCCGTCTTCGTCGTATCGCTGTCGATCTCAGGGACGCCGGGGATCTCTTCCAGAAGAATGAGTGAGCCCGGGGAGATTGGCGGATCGATGCCTTGGAGCGCGCTCCCTTGCGGAAGTCGCACGACCCGCTCGTCCAAAGACCGGAGTTGCGGAAACCGCAGCGATAGCAACATTGGCCACTCAACAAACTCCTTACGGAGTGCCATCCACCGATCTCGCGGGACGGGTATGTGGGGCCTGCGAAATGTTCCCGATAAATCCGCAAGGTGTCTTGTGTTGAGAAGCGTGTCGAGAGAATACCTTCCCCTATCCGAGAGCAGAGGTCTTTGCACGCGGAGCGCATCGGTGTAGCGCGTCAGATGGGTCACCGACAGTTGGATCAGTGCATCGACATGGGGCACCGATGACGTAGGCCGGCGATAGCGCCGCTCCGTTCTGCCACTGAGTTTCGTATGGAAGATCGACTCCATTGTCTCCTGAATGCGCGGGACGTCCTGCCGTGGTCTCCGAAACCGGCGATGCTTGGTCGTAAAAAGACGATCCATAGAGGAATGCTCCCAGGGCAAGACCAGCGGTGCACCGTGTTCAGAAGGTGGAAGGGAATGCAGCAACGGATAATCCGGCAGCGGCAGCGCGGACGCGAACATCCGTATTCGTCCTACAATCCGTACGTCTTTGGGATAAGCAAACTCCTGGGGCCCGGTGTATCTTCGGCCAGAGACTAGCAGTAGGAGTTTGCCTCGGGTGACGACGCAGCGACTGCAGCGGTATCCGTTGCCGAACTGAAGCAAGTAAATCGCTCTCGGGTTCGGGCGCAGTCGTTCCGCTTCCTGGATCGGTACTACAAGAGTGACCGCCCCCGGCGGCAAGCTAGAGCCCAGACTGTCTTCTGTCCCTACGTGCACATAAAATGCGCCGGGTTGCCGCCAATCCGCATCCTCCAAGGCGCGGATCGGGACGTTTCCTTGCCACTCCGGGACAAGATCGTGCAGGGTGGAACTCCTGGCAAAAGTCTCATCACCACCGAATTGAGACGGAAGATCTATCGGCAGATCGCGCTCAAACGGGTACGTCTCGATAATGTGGGTTCGTCCGGCATTCAACTTTAGGTCATACTCTCGAATGCGCTCCAACTCGTAGCCAAAGAGTCGGTGAGCGCCATCGAGAGTCAGTGAGAAGGCATCCGCAACTTCAAGGACGGCATTGAGGGTGGGATGGTCTTTGGTGCGAGAGAGATTCGAAAGCAGGTTCTTCGTCAAAATCTCTCGTCTCTCGTGCGCTCGATAGTCCTTTTCGTTGGAGGGCGAAATTTCGCGAAACAACCAGCGGAGATGGATGAGAGTATCAGCGATTTGCTCGCGTGGAACAGAACTGTACAAGGTAGGCAGCCTCCTCAAAAAAATCTCAGCACGGGAGTCGCAAGAACAAAAAGAGAACAGGAGAAGCCTCTAACACCAGGATCTTACCCAATTACGGTCGAGAACATCTCTTCCGAAGTTTGCCAATACTGAGCGATATATCAATGGATGTCCATGTAAGTCCTCACATAATACAAGGCAAAATCCTAGTTCTCTAATAAACTGGGTTTCGCTTTGGGCTGCTTGATCCGAGCGCAGGCGGCGTTATGAATCATCCGCGTTGCCGATTGAAGACAATATGCACCAACGCTCCAGATGTACAGACTTGAGAAACGTAGCGAGACGGTAGCTATTCTTGTGCGGGATAGCCGGGCCCTTATTCGTGATCGAAAATCGCGGTTAGGTTCCATGAGCGATAGGTCCGCCCTATCACCCGATAATCAAGAAGTATTGGACAGAATCTCTCGATCAGCCCAGCCTACATGCACGCCCGTACTTACCGTGTCTTGCGGCGGCGGACTTTGTGATAGCGGGAAGTTATGAACTGGATGAGGTAAACATGCGGAGTACCGCGCTAGGAAGTTCTGAACAGTACGAGGTCCCTGGCGGACGGAAACTGCCAATCGCCGAAACCAACCGCCGGCCTCAGGGATATGGACCAGTCGGCGACTTCCTAGCCGCTCCCCGAGTGCAGCGGCTTTTGAATGCTCGCGAAGTGGCCCCACGTATCGGGCTTCGGGGCGTTGCAAAATTTTATTGGACGGCCTGTTGAACGTGGAATCTCTATCTTGAGAAGGTCTCTGGGGCTGCCTTGAAGGGGTGCCAGGCTCGCTGAATTGGAGGTGCGTATGAGTGCGCGGTTCTTAACGGAATCAGATATTGTCGAACGCTCACAAATCAAATCGGGAACCCGCAAGGAAATCTTAACCGGTTCCGACGAGGTGATTTTTGTGCGCCTGCCTGATGTGAAAGCAGTCACGGGCCTGTCGAAGTCGAGTCTCTACGCCCTGATTCGTGCGAACAACTTTCCCGCGCCCGTCCGACTTGGGCCGCGCACAGTTGCATGGGTAAGATCAGAAATCAAGCAGTGGGCTGCGGAGCGTGTCCTTACGTCAAGATCGACTACTTTACATTCGGACAGTAAACGGATGCCGCAACCCGCTCCTCGGGAACCCTGGGCTTCCTCGAAGAAATGGGCTTAGGCGGCCAATGCTTTCCTGCCCTCGGTAAGCTGTGCATCCAGATAGTCAGCCCACCACTGCATCATCGCTGTGCGCTGCTTCAGATACTTCGCGTGATTATAGGCTCCTTTCACCTTGTTACTTTGCACATGAGCAAGCTGCATTTCTATCCAATCTCCCTCAAACTCGCCGGAGTCATACAAGACCGTGGATGCAACCCCCCTGAAGCCGTGGCCTGTCATTTCGCCCTTATAGCCAAGACGGTAAAGCGCACCCAGGATCGTATTATTGCTCATGGTCTCGTTATCATTTGCACCTGGGAACACCTTCTTGCCTTTCCCTGTGCGCCAAAACAGATTCCGTAGGATTACCACAGCCTGGGGAGGCAGCGGTACGACGTGCGGACGCTTCTTCTTCATGCGTTCTGGTGGAATCTCCCAACGTGCTTTATCCAGGTCGAACTCCGGCCACTCCGCTTCAATCAGTTCTGACGTCCTGACCCAAAGGTAAGCCATGAGTTGCATAGCGCAGATGGTCAAGACATCGCCATCGTAGACCCACATCTTCGCCAACAACACAGGTAAGTCTTCCGCATCCACGCGGGCAAAATTCTCTTCGTCCGCCGGTTTGAGAACGTCGGATGGTTTGAAATCTGCTGCAGGATTGCGCGTCCCCAGGCCATTGGCGATGGCATAGCGGAAGATCTGACCGATGGTTTCGTGAGCGCGTTTGGCAACGTCACGCGCACCGCGCGCCTCAATCGGTCGGAGGATGTCTCGAACATCAGGGGCGGTTATGGAGTCGATGAACTTGTGACCAATTGCGGGAAAAACGTCGGCCACCAAACGACGCATCACCTGGGCTGCATGATTCGGTGACTTTCCAATTGACCACCATTCCCACCATTTTTGGGCGATCTGCTCAAAGCTGCTTTCAGCTCCCCGCTGAAGCGCCTTCGCTTCTTCCTGTTTGGCCGCGGCTTCCGCTTTGCGTTCGGCCATCGGATTTACGCCGGCAGCCAACTTCTTGCGGGCCACATAGTGCTGATCCCGGGCTTCCTTGAGTGAGACGACGGGGTATTCTCCGAAGCCCATCGTCTGTTCTTTGCCATCGAACCGATAGCGCCACCGCCAGAGCCTGGCACCCGTCGGTGCCACGAACAGACATAGGCCTCCGCCGTCAGCCAGCCTATACGGTTTGCCATTGGGTCTTGCATTGTCGAGTTCTCTGGTCGTCAGTGCCATGCTGTAGGCCTCCGGAACGCGGGCATTTCTCGATGCCCACAATTTCTTACTACGATACCCACAAAGATGCCCACAGGAAAGTCCGGCTTCGAGCGGACCGCCGCGAACGCCGTAGGACACAATCTCGACGTAAGTTATTGTAAAATAATAACATCCTCGCGTGCGAGGATGTTCGGGGAGGTGCGAGGAAGTTCAGGTTTTAGGTGTTTTGGTTGCCCCCCAGGGATTCGAACCCCGATTGATCGGTTCAGAGCCGACTGTCCTACCATTGAACGAGGGGGCAACAGATGCTGCTGGAGCCGCGGGTGATGATCGCTGGCTGCCTTTTAGAGTGTACGAGGTGGGGAAGATTCGGTCAACGTCGGGCGACGTCCGGCGACAGGCCGCGCAGGGACTAGAATGCGGGAATGGCTACGCTGGAGAACGAAATCACCACGCTGTTTCTGGATTATTCGTGCCGCAGACTGGAGACCATGACAGGAAGTCTCGGGGTGTGCCTGTCGAGGCTGACCGACGCGCAGATATGGGAGCGGCATGGAGAACATGAGAATGCCGTGGGAAACCTGGTGCTGCATCTGTGCGGGAATATGCGGCAGTGGGTGATCTCCGGGGTGGGCGGGACCGTGGATGTGCGGGAGCGGGATGCAGAGTTCAGCGCGGATGGCGGGATGGGCGCAGAGGAGCTGATGGGGCGATTCGCGCTGACGGTGGCCGAGGCGCGCAGGGTGATCGCCGAGGTGCCGACGCAGCGACTGGTGGAACGGATCAATCCGCAGGGGCGGGATGTGAGCGTGCTGGATGCGATCTATCAGGTGGTTGGTCATGTGGACCAGCATGTTGGGCAGATCGTTGTGCTGACCAAACAGATGACGAAGACGGATCTGGATCTGACGATACCGCGGAAACCGCGTAAGAGAAGCTGAAAGACCTTATGTCCTGCCGGACGGGACCACTCCGCGTGGGGCGACCACTTCGTGGTGTGTATGCCTTGTCTCGCAGGGGTGAAATGCCTGGGGCCTCCCGTTGATCGGCACCAGATGATTCCGACCAACGGGAGGACCGATGCTGTCTGGTTTGCCTCGACACCTTTAAAAGGCGTGCAAACGCCCGTCCTCCGCGCAGGAGGCCCGTCCGGCAGGACATGATTCTTTCGGTTATTCGACGGGGAGTTTGGCGTTGTAGCCGTCGCGGGCTATGACGGAGTACTTCTGGGGTTTGCCCTTCTCGTCCTCCATGCGGAGGGGGTGGCCTTCGTTGTCCACCAGGAGAACCTTGACCTTGCGGTAGCTCCCATCATTCTTGTTGTTGGTGGGACGGTAGGTGAGGATGTACTCGTTGCGGATAGAGTCGTTGATCTGGGAGAAGATGTCGGGCAGCGCGCCCTGGAACAAGGGGTTGAAGCTGAGGCCGCCGGTCATGCTGGCAAAGGTGTTGAGCTGGTTCTGAGCCTGGAGGTAGTTGAGATCTCGGATGCCACCGCCCATGCCGCCACGGCCTTCGTTGAGTTCGTGGACCAGTCCGCCGGTACCGATGCAGAAGATGGTCACGTTGGGCGTGGCCTTGATCTTGGCGAGGATCTTGTCGAGGGTGAGTTTGGAGAAGGTGTCGCGGCCGGTGCCGATGAGGATGATGTACTTGCGGCCCTCGATGCGGCTGGTGCGGTCGAGGGTCTCATAAAGGGCATCGAAGAGGTTGGTATCGGAGAAGCCTGGGATGATGAGGGACTGGAGCGACTGGGCGATGAGGTCTTTGTTGTTGGTGAAATCGGTGAGGATGTGGGTGCGGAGATCGTAGGTGACGACGGCGACGTAGTCATTGGGGTGCAGAGAGTAGAAAAAGCTGGCGGAGGCGTTCTGCATGTCGCGGATGAAGTAGTAACTGTTGGAGGCGAACTCCAGCAGCATGACGGCCGTAATGGGAGTCTGGGTGATGCGAACGTTGGTGACAGTCTGGGGAACGCCGTCCTCGAGGACGAGGAAGTTGCCGGCCTTGAGGCCGGGGACGAACTGGTGGGTCTTGTCGAGGATGACGTTGGCGTCGATGTTGACGATGGGGACGTCGACGCGGAGGGAGTAGGTCTCGTTGTCGGGATTTTTAATCTTTGGGGCGGCGGGCGCGGGCGGCGGCGGGGGCTCGTCAACGTCCTTCTTTTTCTTGAGGATGATGTCGCCGTTATCGGTCTGTGGGCCGGCGTCGTCGGGAGCTGGGGTGGGCTTGGTCTGCTGGGGTGCGTTCGAGGTCGCAGGGGCGTCCTGGGCGCGGGCGGCGGCCAGGGTGAGGACGAAGGCGCAGGCGAGGAGAAGGACGGTACGGGCCGGTTTGGAAAGGCTGGTAGTCATCATCTGAAACTTTACTCCTGACACTTTACTTCGGGTAGATCGACGTTGATTTAGTGGAGTGGTGAGCGTAAGGTTTTGCGTTAAGGCCGGGACGCTCTAGTCTGGTAGACGTGATTGCTGCGGTAAAGACTCTACGGTGGATTTGCAGCCTGACAGTGTGCTCGACGCTGGTAGGAAGTGCCTGGGCCCAGACGCCAGGTGGAACGATGGTGTCTGCTACGGAGCCAGTTGTGGCGGGGGGTGGATGGGTTGCGGCGCCGATGCCTGCGGCAGCTCCGGCGGTGACGAAGTTCTTTCCGCTGGCGCAGGTGAAACGTGGGCAGCGGGGGGTCGCCTATACGGTGTTTGAAGGCGTGACGCCGGAGCCGATGGAGGTGGAGATTCTGGGAGTGTTGAAGGATTCGCTGGGACCGGGACAGGATCTGATTCTTGCTCGGCTGCATGGGCCGAAGCCGGAGTATACGGGGGTGGTCGCGGGAATGAGCGGAAGCCCGGTGTATATTGACGGGCGGCTGGCGGGGGCGCTGAGCTATCGGATTGGACAGTTTGCGAAGGAGCCGATTGCGGGAATTACTCCGATTGAGTACATGCTGCAGGTGCGGGATGGGGACGGGGTGGGTACAGCAGCGACGCCGGTGAATCAGGCAGAGGGGCAGACCCAACCGGAGATAAAGGCGATGGAGACGCCGCTGGTGTTTGGCGGGTTCAGCCAGGAGACGGTGGAGCGGTTTGGGGACAGGTTTCGGGCGATGGGGATGACGCCGGTGGCAGGGCTGGGCGGAGCCGATGCAAAGGCGTCGCAGCCGGAGCCGCTGGTGCCGGGAAGCGCGGTGAGTGCGGTGCTGGTGCGCGGGGATCTGTCTATGTCGGGGACGTGCACGGTAACCTACGTCGACCCGACGCGGCTGCTGGCGTGCGGGCATCCGATTACGCAGTCGGGGCCGGTGGATATGCCGATGACCAAGGCGAATGTGCTGGCTTCGCTGGCGTCGCCGCTGAATGCGTTCAAGATCATCAATACGACGGAGACGGTGGGAGCGTTTACCGAAGATCGTGCGTCGGCCATTATGGGACGGTTTGGGACGAAGGCGCGGATGATTCCGGTGGAGGTGGAGATTGTGCCGAAGGCGACTGCGGGAAGAGCGGCGGCTTCGGCAAAGACGCTGCATTTTGAAGTGCTGGATAACCGGCAGCTGACGCCGTCGGCAATGCTGGTGTCTGTCTACCAGAGTCTGCAGGTGAACAATACTGCGAGCGCAGAGATGAGTTACAGGCTGACCGGGGAGATCGGGCTGAAGGGACAACAGGCGGTGCGGATGGAGGGGATGATGGCGCAAAATGAGTTCAACCCCGCGACCATCAATGCGGCGCTGTTTGTGAATGACCGGTTCAGCAGGGTATATGGCAATGCGCTGGAGCAGCCGGTGGTGACGGGGATGCGGCTGAAGGTGGAGGCGATTGCGGAACGCAGGACAGCGGTGCTGGAGTCGGCACGGCTGAGTACGACGGAGGCGCGGGCAGGCGATACGGTAGTGGTTGAAGCAACACTGCATCCTTATCAGGCCGAGGCTGAGGTGGTGCGGATGAGGATCACATTGCCCGCCGATCTTGCGCCAGGGCCGCTGCGCCTGGTGGTCAGCGATGGAGCGTCAGTGGATCGGCTGACGGCGCGGACCGGGGGCGAGCGTGCCGTGGGGTTGACCGATACCGTGACAGAGTTGAATCGGATGCACCCGAACGACCGCGTGTATGTGACGCTGCTGGAACATGAGGCACAGGCAGTTCTGGATGGCGAGTCGTTGCCGGGAGTGCCGCTGTCGATGGCGAATGTGCTCGAGCCGCTGAAGACGGCGCAGAAGATGCAGCTTACGGGCGAGAGTGTGGTGGATGCGGGGTCAGCAGTGACGGAGTACGCGGTGAGTGGGTCTCAGGTGCTCAGCATGATAGTGAGGTAAAGAGGGTGTCCTGCCGGACGGGCCTGCTGCGCGGAGGGCGACCACTTCGTGGTGTGTATACCTTGTCTCGCGGGGGTGATCTTTAGGGCCCTCCCGTTGATCGGCACCAGATGATTCCGACCAACGGGAGGACCGATGCTGTCTGGTTTGCCTCGACACCTTTAAAAGGCGTGCAAACGCCCGTCCTCCGCGCAGGAGGCCCGTCCGGCAGGACATGATCTTTACGTAAGTGCTGACTGAGATTCTCTTATGGGGAATCTGCGAAGGCGCGGATGGCCTGTGGATGTTTTTTTTGCTCCATGCGGTGTTGTAGCATCAAAGAGAAGCTGAGGCGGGTACGCCAGGCGCCAAAAAAGGGAACGATTTCAAATGAGTGAAATACATGGTCTTGCCGTGCACGCGGCCGGTGCACACCTGCTGCCGTACAAATACGATCCGGGCGAGTTGCAGACCCATGAGGTTGAGATTAAGATCTCGCACTGCGGCGTCTGCCACAGTGACGTGCATCTGATCGACAACGACTGGGGGATCAGCAAATATCCATTTATTCCGGGTCATGAGATTGTGGGGACGGTAGTCGCGCTGGGTTCGGAGGTGAAGGACCGTGCGGTGGGTGAGCGCGTAGGCGTGGGCTGGCAGGCAGACAGTTGCGGAATCTGCGAGTGGTGCAGGCAGGGAGATGAGCATCTGTGCCTGAAGTCGCAGCCGACCTGCGTGGGACGGAATGGTGGGTTTGCCGACAGGATTCGAGTGAACTCGCGGTTTGCGATTCCGGTGCCGGCGGTGTTGGAGAGTGAGAATGTGGCTCCGCTGATGTGCGGAGGGATTACGGTGTACAGCCCGCTGCGGAACCATGGGGTACGGCCGTCGTCCCGGGTGGGCGTGATCGGGATTGGCGGCCTGGGACACATGGGTATTCAGTTCGCAAAGGCGTTTGGCGCGGAGGTGACGGCGTTTTCGACCTCAAAGGACAAAGAGGCTGAGGCGAAGCAACTGGGCGCGCATCACTTCGTGAATACGCGGGACACCGGTGCGCTGAAGAAGGTTGCGGGGTCGTTCGATTTTCTACTGTCGACAGTGAGCGCGGACCAGGACTGGCAAGCTTATGTGAATGCGCTCAGACCCAAGGGAACGTTCTGCATCGTAGGGGCTGCGCCTTCGCCGATGCAGATTCAGGGAGCTTCGCTGGTGTTGACTCAAAAGGCGATTGCGGGAAGTCCAACGGGAAGCCCGCGCGACCTGTTCGAGATGCTGGATGTTGCAGCGCGGCATGGCGTGAAAGCGATTACGGAGCGGTTCGCAATGGCCAAGGCGAACGATGCGGTGACCAGGGTGAAGAAGAATCAGGTGCGGTACCGGGCGGTTCTGACGAATTAAGGGCGGCTATCAACCTGCGGATATCCGCTTATATGGCAACGGTCAGTCGCCTCCACTCTTCATGGTCGAGGTCCAGTGCCCGGTTTCATTGTCGATTTTTTGACACGCCTGGTCTTTCCACCATGCTTCCAAACCGGGCATTTCCAGCATTCTGCGGGCATACTCTGCATCGAATTCCAGATACATGCAGCGGTTGATTGCCGGTATCGAGCCGTCATGGTTGACTCGATGCTCGATCACCCACGGGTCTCCTGCCTGAAGCGCTCCCGGTTCGAGCACGCGCAGATAAAAACCTGTGCGATTTTCTCTGATGGTCAGCTTCACCCAATCGGGGCGTCCAATCCGCCGGCCCAGATTCGCGCAGGGAACCCTGGGGCCGCTCACCTGAACGACGGCAGTACCCAGCCGCACTCTATCGCCCACGCAGACCTGATCTTCGGCGATATGGTCCACGGTAATGTTTTCGCCGACGCATCCGGCTTGTAAATCCATGTTGTATCGGGCATTCCAGAAGGAATAGTGATCGGTCAAATGCACGCAGACCGCTGCCCCGGGACCACCGTGATAGGGCTGGGCAACCCTGTCACCGGCGAGTCCGTGAAGAGAGACCTGTACCGGGCCATCCACACGATCGCGGAAGATCGACGAGGTCCATGTCCCACGCTCATCGGTGATCGATTTGGGCTGTCCGGTGAAGACTGCCCGGATAATGGGACGTTTCGTCACGTCATCGATTTTAGGCGGGCGGTGTGAATACGTCGACCGCGGAAGTCCGCAGATCTCGCAGATACTTTAGACTCGGATCAGAATGATGCGACGAGTGTTGATGACGGTGTTGGCGGCGGGGAGTGCCCTGCTGCCGGGGTTGGTGAGCGCGCAGGGAACAAAGCTGTGGAGCGTGGAGCACTACGACGAGATGGAGAAGGGCACGGCGGAGGGCGTTGCGATTCGCAGCGATGGGCAGCTGGAGGCAGGGCCGTCGACCTCGCTGCTCTATACGACCGGAAAGAGTTATGCGTGGTCGCTCGCCAGTGACAGTGCAGGCAACGGTTATGTGGGGCTGGGGGGAACCATTGCAGGATCGGCGGTGGTGATGCGGGTTGGGCCTGATGGAAAGGCTGCGCAGATCTTCGACGGTAAGGAGCTGGCGGTGCAGGCGCTTCGTGTGGCGGCCGATGGCAGTGTGCTTGCAGTGACCTCCCCGGATGGAAAGGTCTATCGGATTCCGCAGGGTGGCGGTGCGGCGACGGTGGTGTTCGATCCAGCGACGACCGAGGAGAAGCCGAAGTATCTTTGGGACCTGGCGGTAGGTAAGGGCGGTGAGGTGTATGTCGCGGCGGGTGCTCCGGCAGTGGTGTATCGGGTGCCTGCGGGTGGCGGCAAAGCGGAGGTTTTGTTCAAGACAGCAGATCAGCATATTCGATGTTTATTGCTGGGGGCGGATGGAACGCTGTGGGCGGGATCGGATGGGTCCGGCGTGATCTATCGGTTCGCTACGGGAACGCCGAGTGCGAAGCCGTTTGCGGTGTACTCGGCGGCACGACGGGAGATTACGGCGCTGGCGATGGATGCTGCCGGGAATGTGTATGCGGCAGGCGTTGGGACGAAGGGGCATTCGTCGCTGCCGCCGCTGCCGGTGACAGGGAGTGTCGGAGTGACGATCACGTTTGTGCAGCCAGGATCTTCGACGGCGGCGGGATCGAATACGCTGGTGCCGGATGGATCGGAGATCTACAGGATTGCGGCGGATGGAAGTCCGGAGAAGCTGCTGACGCTGAAGGACGATGTGGTGTATGCGCTGGCGGTGCGGAATGGAAGTCTGCTTGCGGCCACGGGAAATCGTGGGCGGGTGTATCGGGTGGATACGAACGTGGCTGGACGGTTCACCGATGTTGCGCATCTGGAGGCGGCGCAGGGGATGGCCTTTGCCACAGTGAAGGATGGTCTGCTGCTGGCGACTAGCAACAGCGGCAAGGTGTTTCGGCTGGGGGATGCGATTGCTCCGGCAGCGACGTATACGAGCGATGTGTTCGATGCGCAGGGCTACTCGCAGTGGGGACGCGCGGAGGTTCGGGCCAGCACGGCTGCGGGGTTTGATCTGTTTACGCGGAGCGGCAATGTGGAGAGTCCACTGATGGGGTGGAGTGAGTGGGCACACGTGGGAGCCGATGGAGCGCTAACGGTGCCGGCGGGACGGTATGTGCAGTGGAAGGCTGTGCTGCGGAGTGGAGGTTCGATCGATTCGGTTGGGTTGAACTATCTGACGAAGAACATGGCTCCGGTGGTGGATGAGATCGTGGTGCAGCCGGGAGCACGGGTCGTGCCGACGCCTGCAGCTGCCAGTGCCGCAACGGTGCAGGTGGGCTTCCCTGCTGCTGCGGGCTCAGCTGTGGTGATCACTACGCCGGATACGAATTCTGGTCCGCTGATGGCCCAGAAGGATAAGACTGCGGTGACGGTGCGGTGGATGGCGCATGATGATAACGGCGACGATCTGATGTTCGCGGTCTGGTATCGGGGCGTGGGCGAGGCGAACTGGCGATTGCTGAAGGATAAGCTCTCTGAGCGGGTCTATAGCTTCGATTCGGCGCTGCTGCCCGATGGGAGCTACGAGGTGAAGGTTGTGGCGAGCGATGCACCGGTGCACACCGATGCCGAGGCGCTGACAGGTGAGAGAGCGAGCGATGTGTTTGTCGTGGATACGACACCGCCGGTGCCGGGAACGTTGATGGCGCAGATCGTGGCGGGTACGCCGGAGAGGATTCATGCGACGCTGGAGGCTCGGGATGCTACTTCGCCGATCGCTCATGCGGAGTACTCGGTGGATGCAGGACCGTGGCAGTATCTGGAGCCGGTGGGGAAGGTTTCGGACTCGCTGATGGAGCGGTATGATTTTATCGCCCCGGTACCAGCGGCAACCACGCCGGTTACAGAGGCGAAGGAGCATGTGCTGGCGGTGCGGGTGTATGACAGGTATGAGAATGTGGTGGCCGTGAAAGCGGTCGTGCGGTGAGTGACGATGGCGAGTTGAAGAAAGGTACCGGGCGGTTTGCGCGGTATCACCCGGATCTTTTGCTGCTGATTGTCGATCTTGCGGGAGCGCTGGTCTTCGCTGTGGAAGGTGCGATGGCTGGGATTCGGGCGGAACTCGATCTACTGGGGTTGATGGTAGTGGCGTTCGCGACGGCGCTGGGTGGCGGCATGATTCGTGATCTGCTGATTGGCGCAGTGCCCCCTAACAGTGTTCGCGACTGGAGGTATCCGGTTACGGCGTTCGTTGGCGGTGGGGCGGTGTTTTTCTTTTACCAGTTTTTTCAGAGGGTGCCGACGGAGTTGATGATTACTCTGGATGCGGCGGGGTTGGCGTTGTGTGCGATTGCGGGCGCGGGGAAGGCGGTTGAGTTTGGCATCAATCCCCTGCTCGCGGTGTTGATGGGTGCTGTGACGGGTGTGGGGGGAGGCACGATACGCGATGTGCTGCTGACGCATGTTCCGGGGGTGCTGAGGACCGATGTGTATGCGGCAGCTGCGCTGGCCGGGGCGGCGGTGGTGGTGATTGGGTTGAAGACGAAGCTGCCGCGAAGCCTGGTGATGACGCTGGGAGCGGCGACGTGTTTTACGCTGCGGATGGTGGCAGTGTCTCGGGGATGGAATCTACCGAAGGTGATTGTGCATTGAGGCTTTGTTGCACGGCGGATAGTAAGCTGGGATTCGATGCGATTTGAATTATTTATTGCGGCGCGGTATCTGCGGGCGAAGCGGCGGCAGGCCGTGGTGGGAGTGATCACGGCTATCTCCGTGATTGGCGTGGCTGCGGGTGTGGCTTCGCTGATTATTGCGCTGGCGATTACGAACGGGATGCGGAGGGATCTGCAGGAGCGGCTGGTGGGCTCGACCTCGCATGTGGACCTGATGCGGATTGCGGGGGATGGGATACGTGACTGGCGGCCGTTGCTGGCGAGGCTGCGCGGGGTGCCACATGTGACGGCGGCGGCGCCGGGACTGTATGGACAGGTGCTGATCTCCAAGGGTGCGCGGAGTGCCGGGGCGCTGATCAAAGGCGTGATTCCGGCAGATGAGAAGACGGTGGGCGATCTGCTGCAGAGTGTGGCGCAGGGGTCGGCCGCGGCGCTGGAACCGGTGGCTGGTTCAGGAACTGCGCTTCCCTGCCCGGCGGGTTCGAGTGCGCGGAACGGGTGTGGTGCGGCTGTGACGCAGGCGATTCCGCCGATTGTGATCGGACAGGATATGGCGGAGACGCTCGGCGTGAAGGTGGGGGATGGGGTACTGGTGACGAGTCCGCAGGGAGAGCTCACGCCGCTGGGCCTGGTGCCGAAGTATGAGCGGTTCGAGGTTGCGGGGATCTTCAAATCGGGGTTTTATCAGTACGACTCCACCTATACGTTTACGCGGCTGGGCGATGCGCAGAAGCTTTTCAGCGAGCCGGATCTGATCTCGGTGATCAGCTTCAAAGTGGACGATCTCTATCACGCGGACAAAGTGGGAGTGGCGATTGAAGATGCTGCTGGCAAGGGATTTCAGACGACGAACTGGATGGAGCAGAACCACGAGCTGTTCAGCGCGCTGAAGCTGGAGCAGGTGGTGACGTTTATCGTGCTGGCACTGATTCTTTGCGTGGCTGCGCTGAATATTCTGATCGCACTGACCATGATGGTGATGGAGAAGACGCGGGATATCGCGGTGCTCATGAGCTTTGGCGTGACGGCGATGCAGGTGCGAAGAATCTTTCTGCTGCAGGGACTGCTGATCTCGACGATTGGGACGGCGCTCGGGTTAGTGCTGGGGTATGGATTGAGTTGGCTGGGCGGCCATTACCGGTTTATCCGGCTGGATCCAGCGGTTTATTCGATTGATCATCTGCCGTTCGCCCCGCGGGTCTGGCATGCGGTAATTGTAGCGGCGGTGAGCCTGGGGGTTAGTTTGATTGCTACGATTTATCCGAGTGGGAGTGCGGCGAAGGTGCTGCCTGCGGAGGCTTTGCGGTATGAGTGAACCGAGATTGAAGTATGGGCAGGTCGCGCCAGAGGGTCTGGCGAAGATGACCGCGCTGGAGCATTACCTGAATGCAGAGGCGGGGCTGGAGGCTTCGTTGCTGGGGTTCGTCCGGCTAAGGGCTTCGTTGATGAATGGGTGTGAGTACTGTATTCATCTGCATAGGGCGGAGCTGAAGAAGCTGAATGAGACGGCGGAGCGCATCGAAGGGCTCGCGGACTGGCGGGGCTCTGAGGCTTATACGAAGCGGGAGCGGACGGCGCTGGGGTGGACTGAGGCCGTGACGGATATTCAGGATGGCCATGCGCCGGATGTGGTGTATGACGAGGTACGGGCTCACTTCAATGAGGTGGAGACCGTAAACCTGACGCTGGTGATTACGACGATCAATGCGTGGAACCGGATTGCGATCTCGCTGGGAGCTTATCCGGGACATGGTGCTTCGGGTCAGGGCCGTTCGGAAGATGAGGGCGGGGTGAAATCTTGATCGATCCGAACGAAGGCGATATTGAGTTTGAGAATGAGGGGACGCTGGAGCCTCTGCCGGTGGTGCGGGAGCGGACGGTGGTGATGCGGGCTGTGGGGTTGACCAAGAGCTACGCGGCAGTTTCGGAGGGGGCCGGGTCGCGTGGGGCGCTGGAGCTTTTTCGGGAGTTGAACCTCAGGGTTCATGCAGGAGAGATGGTCGCGATTGTAGGGGAGAGCGGGGCGGGCAAGAGTTCCCTGCTGCATCTGCTGGCTGCGCTGGATACGCCGACTGCCGGAGAGGTTTGGTGTGGGGAGACGAGGCTGAGCTCGTTTACGCCGAAGCAGGCGGCGGAGTTTCGTAATCGCGACGTGGGGTATGTATGGCAGTTTCACTACCTGCTGCCGGAGTTTTCGGCGCTGGAGAATGTCGCCATGCCGCTCCTGGCGCGCGGGGTGGGGCGGAGTGCAGCACTGGAGAAGGCGCAGCTCTGGCTGGGTGAGGTAGGGCTGGGGGACCGGGCGGCACATCGCTCAGGGGAGTTGAGCGGCGGGGAGCAGCAGAGGGTAAGCCTTGCACGGGCACTGGTTACAGAGCCGAAGATTCTGCTGGCCGATGAACCCACGGGCGATCTGGATGGGAAGACGGCGGAGGCCGTGTTCGGGTTGATTCAGCGGCTGCATGAAGCCCATGGGCTCACCAGCGTGCTGGTGACGCATAACCTGGAGTTTGCGGAACGGTGTGACCGGGTACTGAAGCTGCGCGAGGGGCAGCTGGTCGATGCAAGGTCGTCGGCGGTGTGACGCCCGCCATGCAGTGAAGAAGATGGCCGAATTCTAAATAGCTGTTTTCACAGGGTTTAGCCGTCCCGAAACCGAAAGATTGACCGGTTGGCTGATCCTGTTCCGTTCCGTTCGCGATTTCCTGCCGATCAATCCGCGGCCGAATCTTATTCGTATAGAAGGACATCAGTACTGATGGAGAGGCGGAAGAATGGAGTGGTTGCACCTAATTTGGTGCTGGTTTTGCACAGCGAACGTCTAAAAAGATGCTAGGGTATGCATAACTTTCGAGGGATTTTCACAGATGTCTCGCAGACGGCTACACTAGGTACAGTGGGATGGATGCTTTGCACGACGGAAGCAGCCTGATTTGGTCTTCGGAGTCGGGAGCAGGCGGCACGGAGACGGTACAGGACCAACGGCGCTATGCGGCCTTCGGGCTGGGTGGTGTCCGGCTTGAAGGGGATGACATGTTCGAACGCTATACGGAGAAAGCGCGGCGAGTGATTTTCTTTGCTCGCTATGAGGCTAGTCAGTTTGGGTCGCCTTATATCGAGACTGAGCATCTGCTGCTTGGGCTGTTGCGTGAGGACAAGGCGCTGACGAACCGCTTTTTGCGGTCGCATGCGTCGGTGGAGTCGATACGCAAGCAGATTGAGGGACATACGACGATTCGGGAAAAGGTATCGACCTCGGTCGATCTGCCGCTGTCGAACGAGTGCAAGCGCGTGCTGGCCTATGCTGCGGAAGAAGCAGAGCGGCTGTCGCATAAGCATATCGGGACCGAACACCTGCTGCTGGGGCTGCTGCGCGAGGAGAAGTGCTTTGCGGCGGAGATACTGCAGGAGCGTGGATTACGGTTGCCGGCGATTCGCGAGGAGCTGCAGCGGACGACCCAGGAGAAGGCACCTTCATCAGGCGGAGGCAAGGGGCAGCGCGGCGAGCAGAGCATGCTGGCGGAGTTCTCGCGGGATCTGACACAGTCGGCGATTGATCAGCAGCTCGATCCGCTGGTTGGGCGTGATGCTGAGGTAGATCGCGTGATCCAGATTCTGTGCCGTCGGACGAAGAATAATCCTGTGCTGATCGGCGAGCCGGGTGTGGGCAAGACTGCCATTGTCGAAGGGCTGGCGCAAAAGATCGCGGACGGCGAGGTGCCAAGTTTCCTCGCCGATAAGCGAGTGCTGGCGCTGGATCTTTCGCTGATCGTTGCGGGAACGAAGTATCGCGGACAGTTTGAAGAGCGGCTGAAGACGATCATGAAGGAGTTGATGGAGAATCAGAACTCCATTGTCTTCATCGACGAGCTGCATACGCTGGTGGGCGCTGGGTCGGCGGAGGGTTCGCTCGATGCTGCAAACATTCTGAAGCCGGCGTTGAGCCGTGGCGAGATTCAATGCATCGGCGCGACGACTCCGGCGGAGTATCGGAAGTCGATTGAGAAGGATCGCTCGCTGGAGCGCAGATTCCAGGCGGTGAAGGTGCCTCCTCCGAATGAAGAAGATGCGATCAAGATCATCATGGGGATCAAGGAGAAGTACGAGAAGTTCCATGCGGTGAGCTACACCGACGATGCGATTACCTTCTCGGTGTCACACTCGAGCCGGTATATTCCTGATCGGTTCCTGCCGGATAAGGCCATCGATCTGATCGACGAGGCGGGCGCGCGGGTGAAGCTGCGGCAGACCTCCATGCCCGAAGAGCTGACCGAGGTGCAGAAGCGGATCAAGTTCATCGTGCATCGCATGGAGAACGCGATTGCGAATCATGAGTTTGAGAAGGCACGGTTCTACTCGGACGAGGAGCGCAAGGAGCGGGAGAACCTGCGGGCGCTGCGCGACAAGTATCACCTCGATGATTCGTCTGCGGGCATTGTGACGCGTGAGGATATCGAGGATGTCGTCAGCCGCTGGACGGGTGTTCCGATTACTTCGCTGAAGGAAGAGGAGACACAGAGGCTGCTGCGTGTCGAGGAAGAGCTGCACAAGCGCGTGATCTCGCAGGAGAAGGCGATCTCGGCGCTGGCGCGGGCGATTCGACGGTCGCGTGCCGGGCTCAAAAATCCGGCGAGGCCGATTGGCAGCTTCCTGTTCCTTGGCCCTACGGGTGTCGGTAAGACAGAGATGGCGCGGACGCTGGCGCAGTTTCTGTTCGGCAGCGAGAAGGCGCTCATCCGCTTCGACATGTCGGAGTTCATGGAGAAACATTCGGTCAGCAAGCTGATCGGTTCGCCTCCGGGATATGTGGGCTACGAGGAGGGCGGTCAGCTTACGGAGCGCGTGAAGCGGAATCCGTACTGCGTGGTGCTGCTCGATGAGATCGAGAAGGCGCATCCCGATGTCTTCAATCTGCTGCTTCAGGTGTTTGAAGACGGGCAGTTGACCGATGGGCTCGGCAACACGGTCGACTACAAGAACTGCATCATCATCATGACTTCGAACATTGGGGCCAAGCATCTGCAGAAGAGGCAGGGGCTGGGCTTCCAGAGCGAGAAAGAAGACATGGTGCTGGACAAGATGGAGGAGCTGGTGCGCGGCGAAGTGAAGCGTACCTTCAATCCGGAGTTCCTGAATCGTCTGGACGAGATCATCATCTTCACGTCGCTGTCGGATGCCGACCTGATGCAGATTCTCGAACTGCTGGTGCAGCAGTTGAACGTCAACCTGGTGCACAAGGCGATCACGATTTCGGTGACGGACGATGCGAAGAAATGGATCATCGAAAAGACGGTTTCGGATCGCAGCTATGGCGCGCGGCCTTTGCGCAGGGCGCTGCAGCGGTTCGTCGAGGATCCTCTGTCGGAGGCGCTGATCGGTGGCGGCATCGTGCAGCGACCGGCGTTCATCGAGGTCTACATGGAGAACAATCTGCTCTTCTACCGGCCGGTTGCGGCGGACGGCGAAGAGAAGATGGCGGGGCTTGCGCTCACTACCGTTTAGTCTCCGAATTGCAATATGAAAATATGCCCCGGCTGAATTGCCGGGGCGTATTGTTTAACTCGGAGGAGACAAGACCTTATGGATCGTCGCGAATTTGCAACGCTGTTGCCTGCGCTGCTGGCGGGCTCGGCACTGGTGCCGCAGAGTGCCGAAGGGCAGAGCAGTTTACCTGTGATTGAGTCGGGTGTGTACAAACCCACGCCCCCGAAGGCCGGAGGACAGGCGGGACACACGTCCAGCCATTTTTTAGCGGGCATGCTAAAGGCCGGCAATATACGGCTGGAGATGCACGAGTCAACGATTCAGCCAGGCGCAGAGCATGAGGCGGTTGGGACACATCTGCATAGCGAGATCTGGCTGATGCGCGAGGGCACGGCGGATCTGATGACGAACGGGGTAATCAGAAAGATGGAGGCTGGCGATGTGGGAATCTGCATCGCCGGAGACAAGCACTACATCGCTAACAGCAGCGATAAACCGATCAGCTATTTTGTGGTCACGGTAGGGCCGCCGGAATAGAGGCAAATATTATGCAAAACATCCCGGCACACAGCCGGGATGTTTTTTGAAGCCGTGAATCCATACAGCTGCTAGACGAGAGATTGTGCGGTTTTTACGGCGCCCTGAACGGCGTCTCCCGCCTTGTCTACGGCGTAATCAACCTGTCCTTTGGCGCGCTTGATGGCCTTCTGCGCTTCGTCACTGAAACGTTCTGCCTGTGCCTTGAGATAGTCTCCGGCGTCTTCGAGGTAGTCGCCAGCATCCGATACTCCTCTGCGGAGCTGTTTGCGGGTCCTGGCCCCGGTTTGTGGAGCGTAGAGAAGAGCAATAGCGGCTCCTGCGCTGACGCCGATGCCGAAAGCGAACCAGTAGTTCTTTGCGCTCATACGAAGATACCTCGTGCTGGATTTATGTCTCTTCCTGCTTCTTAGGATTCGGGTGGGTGGGGATTGGTTGGTTGTTTCCCGCAGGCTGCCCGAGAGCCTAAGAACCCTTTTGGATAATGACGAGGGCTGTTCTGCCCCGTTCAATGCTCGCGAGACCTGCAAGCCGCAGGCTAGAGTTTGCATTGAGGGTCTCGCGTGAAGGATATTTTGATTGCAATCGGCTTTCTTGCGGTGCTCGTGGCGCCTGCATTTGCAGCACTGAACGTATTTTCTCCAAAAAAGAACCGCTTTTAGACGGCAAGACCGGCCAGTTCCCTTGCCCGCAGAAATACCTTCGTAAACATAGGGCGGTTCAAACGGCCCGTATTCGTGTTGCGCAGCGATGGGTGATAGGTCGCGAGAAGGTGCAGGCCATTGGGAAGAACGTAGTGAGCACCGTGAGCGAACCGGTAAGCCGATTTACGAGGAATTACACCGGTGTGCAGAAGATAGGCCAGATATCCATCGAAAGCGATCTTTCCGAGACAGACGACGACGCGGATACGGGACAAGGACTCGATCTCTCCGGCAAGATGGGTTCCGCAGTTGCGAATCTCCTGGGGCAGCGGTTTGTCGCCCGGTGGCGCGCAGCGAACGACAGAAGCAATCCAGGCGTGACGGAGTTTTAGGCCATCGTCGCGGTGTATGGCACGCGGTTTGCTGGCCAGGCCGAGTTCGTGCAGGACGGGATACATGAAGTCGCCGGAGCCATCGCCGGTGAAGGGTCGGCCGGTACGATTTGCACCGTGGGCTCCGGGAGCGAGGCCGAGGATGAGGATGCGGGCACGCGGGTCTCCGAAGCCGGGAACGGGACGAGCCCAGTAGGTCTGATCCTGGTAGGCGCGGCGTTTGGTCTCGCCGATGCCCCGGCAGTACTCACGGAGACGCGGGCAAAGCTCGCAGGTGATGATGGCTTCATGAATCTGCGGAAAGATTGGGGCCGTACTCTGTTTGTTAGAAGCGTTCACTGCATCCAATCATAGTTGTAGCGCTGTACAACCGATTATGGCTGGTCCGGTTGTGTGGTTTCCGTAAAATATTTTAGATGCAACAACTTTAGATAGGCGGCACGTTGGAAGACCCAAGATTAAGCAGGATGTATCTGGCATTACTGGTGCAGTGGTTCGCCGGGCTGCGCAGGAAGTTGTGGCACGCGGCACTGATGCGGTCGGGTGTGGTGACGGTTCTTGTGATCACGATTTTGGTGGTGGGGCTGGCCATTGGCTGGCGGGAGCACAGACTGGGCCAGTTTGCGGAGTTGAAGAGGCAGTTGAAGCAGAAGCCGGCGGCCCCCGCGGAGACACAGGCGAGGCCAGGGGGACAGGACGTGATTCTGCTGCAGCGCTCCCAAATGCCCGGCGACAGTGATCCGGAGTTTCTTTCGACCACGCTGCTGCCGGGACGCGGAATGAATGTGCTGCAGATTACGGCTTATCTCCCACAGAAAGGTGAGGTACCTCTGCTCGCTTCGCCTCCGCTGGCGGAGGCCGCTCAACGGATGAATGGGACTGGCGCCGATGTGGCAGGGGGGGAGAGCCTGGCGATGGGAGGGGCGATTGAGATCCCCTGGGCTGGCGGAATCTCCGGAGCAACCACCGCGGATGGGAAAAATCTGACCACAGCGTGGCATGGACGCCATCTGAGCCTGCCGATGCAGGAGACGAGCGGCATGGCCGTGGGCGGGCTGCTGCTGAAGCAGGCTTCGGACTCGGAGACCACGAACGTGATGCCGGACGGTGGCGAGGCGCAGGTAACCTTCAACGCGGGCGGCTTCAACGGGCACTGGATATCGCATACAGACATTACGACGACCGTCGAACTGAGCGGCCACGCCATCGAGATGACGGTGCTGGCCCGCAACACCGGCAGCGAGCCCGAGCCGATGGGAATAGGCTGGCGGCCGCGGTTTGCGATTCTGAGCGGGGACCGTGGACAGGTGACGCTGCGCCTCCCGGTAAGTGAGCGGGCAGAGGTTACGGATCGCCGCAACGGACTGCCAACCGGAAAGCTGTTGCCGGTTGCAGGAACGGAGTACGACTTTACCGCACGCAACGGCGCACGGCTGGGTTCTCTGAACCTGGACGACAGCTTTGTGCATCTACGGCAGGGATTTATGGATAATGGGCCCATCGCGGAGTTGCGGGATCCGGAAAACAACTACGGTCTGCGTATAACGGTGATGAGCCCCACCATCAAGACGCTGCGGGTGTATGCTCCGGCGGGCGCAAACTTTGTTTCGATCGATCCTCAGTTCAACTATGACGACCCCTTTGGCAGGGAGTGGGCGAAGGAGGAAGACACCGGAATGGTGGTGTTGCAGCCCGGACAATCGGTACAGTGGAAGATACGGCTGGAGATCTTTTCGCTGACAGCAAACGAGTCGCAGCACGTAATGTAGGCGTCTCGAACGGGTTTATTTTGAGGTTCAAAGGCGTTGGACCGTGGCGTGGGGCGGTTGGAGGTTTGACCCCCCACAACCACACCTCGTACAGTAGTAAAGAGGCGTAGACCGCTCGTTCTGCTTATGGCGAGCGAGGCGGCAGACACAGACGCTTCCTGGAAGGCATGGATTTGACCCCGACTGAGATGACAGAAAACAACGAGATTGCCGAACAGCAGTCTGAAGCAGCGCATACGCATGAGCATCAGCATGACCACGAGCACCAGCACAATCACGCTCCTTCGCTGAACCCTGAGTTGACCCGGGAGATTGAAGTTGAGGTTGATGCGGACGAGGTGTCGAAGAGCTTCAGGACCGTGGTGAAGCGCTACCAGAAGCTGGCTCGCATCCCCGGCTTTCGCGCCGGCAAGGTGCCGGAGTCGCTGGTCCGCTCGAAGTTCGCGAAGGAAGTTCGCCAGGAGGTTCTGGAGAGCCTGGTTTCGGAGCGCTTCCGCAAGGCGATCGATGACCAGAAGCTGCGCCCCATCTCCGAGCCACAGTTGCTGGACATGCAACTCTTCGATGGTCAGCCGCTGAAGTTCAAAGCTGCGTTTGAAGTCGCCCCGGAGATCGATATCGCCGGGTACGACACCGTGCAGGTGACGAAGCCCGATGCGACGTTGACGAGCGAAGAGTTCGATGCTGAGCTGAGCCGGGTGCTGGATGGCCATGCGACGGTTGAGCCGGTCGAGGAAGATCGTGCGCTGGTCGATGGCGACTGGGCCGAGATTCAGTTCCGCGGCGACGTGAAGGATCTCGCGCAGACCGTGACGGAAGACGGCATTGAAAATGCCTCAACCAGCGAGCCCATCACCGGCGAGGATGTTCTGGTCGAGATTGGCGGAAAGAATACGCTGGCCGCGTTCAACGATGCGCTGCGGGGTTCGAAGCCCGGCCAGGAGCTGAAGTTCGAGGTATCTTATCCGGCGGACTTTGGCGAGAAGCGTCTTGCGGGACAGACCGTCAGTTACGACGTGACCGTGAAGGGCATCAAGCACAAGAGCTATCCAGAGCGCGATGCGGAGTTTGCCAAACAACTCGGCAACTATGAGAGCTGGGATGACTTTGAGGCAAAGCTTCGCGAGCACACCTCGGAGCGCAAGAAAAGCGCGCTCGAGAATGGCGCGAAGGACAAGATGCTCGGGGAGTTCATCGAAAAGTTTCAGTTCCCTATTCCCGAATCGTTCGTGCAACAGCAGATCGAAGCGCGTCTGGACCGCGGTCTGCGCGCATTGGCGCAGCAGGGGATGTCGGTCGAGGATATGCGCAAGCTCGACTTCGCCCGCCTTCGTGACTCGCAGCGCGACCTGGCCATCAACGAGGTCAAGGTCTCGATGATTCTCGACCGGATCGCAGAGGCTGAGGGCATCGAAGTGAACGAGGAAGATGTCGACCGCGAGCTGCTGATGCTTTCGATCCAGTCGCGGGAGCCGCTGGAGACACTGCGCGAGAGGTTGTCGAAGGATGGTGGACTGGACCGGATTCGCGAGCAGATGCGGCGCGAGAAGACGGGTAGCGTGCTCTACGAAAAGCTGGCTTCGTAGGTTGAAATTGTCGGATTGCACAACGGATAGAAGAAAGAGAGTGCTATGGGATTAGTACCGATGGTGATCGAGCAGACGAGCCGGGGCGAACGCGCCTACGACATCTACAGCCGTCTGCTGCGCGACAACATCATTTTTCTGGGAACGCCGATTGATGACAACATCGCCAATGTGATCATTGCGCAGATGCTGTTTCTCAGCGGTGAGGACCCGGAGAAGGACATTCAGCTTTACATTAACTCGCCCGGTGGCTCTATCACAGCCGGTCTCGCAATCTACGACACCATGCAGTACATCAAAAACGACGTCGTCACCTTCTGCATTGGGCAGGCGGCGAGCATGGGCGCTTTTCTGCTGATGGCGGGTAAGAAGGGCAAGCGGTTTGCCCTGCCGAACTCGCGCATCCTGATCCACCAGCCGTCGATGGGCGGGTTGAGCGGACAGGCGACCGATATCGACATTCATGCGCGTGAGATTCTGCGGATTCGCGAGATCACGAACAAGCTGATGAGCGCCAGCACGGGCCAGACGCTGGAGCGGATCGAGCGCGATGTGGAGCGCGACTTCATCATGACGGCTGCGCAGTCCAAGGAGTATGGGATCATCGACGACATCATCGATCGGCCGCGAACCTAGTTGCGGATCAGATGGTCATTGCAGAAGGAGTCCGGACCAGAGGTTCGGGCTCTTTTCTCGTTTCGGCACTGTGACCCATTGGATGTACAGCGTTGAAGACAGGGCATCCCGTTTGCAACATGAAACGGGTGTAAACTTACTTATACCTTTTCTGCGGTGTACTCAGGAGTTGTCGTACTTATGAAAACGTCCCGGAGCTCAGACGAATCTCTTCGCTGCTCGTTCTGCCATAAATCGCAGGATGCCGTTGCCAAACTCATCTCTTCTCCGTCGGACTATCCGCGAGCTTACATCTGCGATGAGTGCGTGGCCGTTTGCAACTCGATTCTTGAGGACGATCGCACCGAGGCCCAGCCTGGCGCCGCGCCGGCCCACCTGCCGAAGCCGCAGGAGGTCAAGGCGTTTCTCGATGAGTATGTGATCGGGCAGGACCAGACCAAGAAAAAGCTCGCGGTCGCGGTCTATAACCACTACAAACGCATCCAGATGAACAAGACGCGTGGCAACGATGTCGAGCTGGCGAAGTCAAACATTCTGCTGGTAGGACCTACTGGTTCGGGCAAGACATTGCTGGCGCAAACTATGGCGAAGATGCTGGATGTGCCGTTTGCCATTGTGGACGCAACGACACTGACCGAGGCCGGATATGTCGGCGAGGACGTCGAAAACATCATTTTGAAGCTGCTGCAGGCGGCCGACGGTGACGTACAACGCGCCCAGAGCGGCATCATCTACATCGACGAGATCGACAAGATCGGACGCAAGGACGAAAATCCTTCGATTACTCGCGATGTCTCGGGCGAGGGCGTGCAGCAGGCGCTGCTGAAGCTGCTGGAAGGCACGGTTGCCAATGTTCCGCCGCAGGGTGGGCGCAAACATCCGCATCAGGAGTTTACAGCGGTCGATACGACGAATATTCTCTTCATCTGCGGCGGGGCGTTTGTCGGCCTCGAAAAGGTGATCGGACGACGAGTCGGCAAGAAGGCGCTTGGGTTCAAGACGGTCGCAGATCCGGATGTGAAGGAAGGCGACGTAACGCCGATCCGCGCACAGCGGGATGCGGAGCTGCTACGCCAGGCGGAGCCTCAGGACCTGCTGAAGTATGGGCTGATTCCGGAGTTTGTCGGACGTTTGCCGGTGCTGGGCATTCTGGATGAGCTGGATGAGGCTGCCCTGATCGAGATTCTGACCAAGCCGCGCAATGCGATTCTGAAACAGTACGCGAAGCTGTTCGAATACGAGGGCGTCAAGGTGACCTTCACCGACGAGGCAGCGCGGGAGATCGCTCGCGAGGCGCTGCAGAGGAAGGTCGGCGCGCGTGGTCTGCGGATGATCCTCGAAGAGTTGATGCTGGACCTGATGTACTATGTTCCGGGCAACAAAAAGGTCAAGGATCTCTCCATCACCGCGGAGATGGTCAAGAAACACAGCCTGACACTGCCCATGTTGCTGGAAAAAGCCGGCTAAGAGCAGGTTAGCGCGATGATTTCGATGTTCAAGCTGGCTCCCGGGACGTTGCTTCGGGAGCCAGTGGCGCATAGGGAATCGGTGGCGACAGGGGGAAATCCAGCGGCACTCTGGTTCCGAACCCATTGGCGATATCATTCCCTTCATTTTTAGCGGTCACAGAGCACTGTCCGAGGAATTACAATCACCTGAAGCCGCAGATGCTGATGCATCGTTATCGATGTTTTAACGTCTAATTGGAGAGCGATGACAAATCAACCAAAAGAACCCCTCAGCGGCAACATTCGCAAGCTACCGATGATGCCCATTCGCGATATGGTCATCTTTCCTCACATGATGACGCCCTTTGTCGTTGGCCGCGAATCCAGTGTTCGGGCGCTTGAAGAGGCGCTGTCGGGCGATCGGAAGATCTTTCTCGCGACCCAGCACGACGCCTCCGTCGATGAGCCGAACGCCGACGATATCTACGAGACCGGCACTATTGGCAATATCGTCCAGAGCGTCAAGATGCCGGACGGAAATATTAAAGTTCTGGTTGAAGGTGTGGAGCGAGCGCGGGCAACCGAGGTCAATGATGTCGACGGTTTTTTTGTCGCCACGGTGCGCACCGGCCAGACCCAGCTTGACCTGACGCCATCGGTCGAGCAACTGATGCAGCGCGTCCACTCGCTCTTTGAGCAGTATGTGAAGCTGCAGCAATCCCTGAACTACGAGACCATGGCGGCCAGCGTTCGCGCCGACGAGCCTGCCAAGCTGGCCGATACCATTGCGGCAAATCTGCAGCTCTCTATCGAGGAAAAACAGCAGTTGCTGGAAGTCTTCGATCCGGAGACCCGGCTCTCCAAAGTTGCCGATGTGCTCGATGTCGCAATTGAAAAGCTGAACATGGACCGCACCATTCAGTCGCGTGTGAAGCGGCAAATGGAGAAGGCCCAGAAAGAGTACTACCTCAACGAGAAGATCAAGGCCATCCAGAAGGAGCTTGGTCGCGGAGAGAAGTCGGAGTTCGATGAGCTAAAGAAGAAGATCGAAGCTGCTGGAATGCCTAAGGACGTGCTGGAAAAATCGCTGCAGGAGCTGAAGAAGCTTGAGGCGATGCCGCCGATGTCGGCCGAGTCGACGGTGTCCCGCAACTATCTCGACTGGCTGCTCGCGGTGCCGTGGAAGAAGCGTTCGAAGGAGATTCGCTCCATCGAACACGCCGAGCAGATCCTCAACGAAGATCACTACGGCCTCGAAAAGATCAAGGAGCGCATTCTCGAGTTCCTCGCGGTGCGACAGCTGGTGAAGAACCCGAAGGGATCGATACTCTGCTTTGTTGGACCTCCGGGTGTGGGCAAAACCTCGCTGGGTATGTCCATCGCCAAGGCCACCGGACGCAAGTTCGTTCGCATGTCGCTGGGAGGAGTACGCGACGAAGCTGAGATTCGCGGCCATCGCCGCACATACATCGGTGCGCTGCCCGGACAGATCATCCAGTCGATGAAGAAGGCTGGCACAAAGAACCCTGTCTTCATGCTGGATGAGATCGACAAGATGGCGTCGGACTTCCGTGGCGATCCCGCCAGTGCCCTGCTTGAAGTGCTGGACCCGGAACAGAATACCTCGTTCCAGGATCACTATCTCGACGTCGAATACGACCTTTCGCAGGTGCTTTTTGTAGCGACAGCCAATGTGCTGCACACGATCCCCGGCCCGCTGCAGGACCGAATGGAGATCCTGCGTCTGCATGGTTATACCGAGGTCGAGAAGCTGGAGATCGCTAAACAATATCTGGTGAAAAAGCAGCGCGAAGGTACCGGCCTGACGGAGTCGCAGATCCTCTTTGAGGACGCTGCGCTGCAGCAGATCATTCGCGGCTACACGCGCGAGGCCGGCGTCCGGACCCTGGAGCGCGAGATCGGCAATGTGTGCCGTAAGGTGGCGCGCCGCGTCGTCAAAAACGGCGCGGAACATAAAGAGGCGATCACGGGAGAGAATATCGGCGATATTCTTGGCGTGGCGAAGTTCCGCGACTCACAGGTACATGAGAAGAGCGAAGTCGGCCTGGTGACCGGTCTGGCATGGACGGAAATGGGCGGTACCATTCTGCAGACCGAGGTACAGGTGCTCGACGGCAAGGGCAAGATGACTGCCACCGGGCAGCTGGGCGATGTGATGCAGGAGTCGGCGCAGGCTGCACTCACATACATTCGCTCACGTTCGCATCATCTTGGTCTGGCGAAGGACTTCTACAGGAACGTCGATATTCACGTCCATGTGCCGGAGGGTGCGATCCCGAAGGATGGGCCATCGGCCGGCATTACGCTGGCGACCGGCCTGGCCAGCGCACTGACGAAGATCAAGGTGCGGCGCGATATCGCCATGACGGGTGAGATCACGCTGCGTGGCAAGGTGCTTCCTATCGGTGGCCTGAAGGAGAAGCTGCTTGCGGCGCATCGCGCAGGGATCTTCGAAGCCGTTCTGCCGGAAGAAAATCGTAAGGATCTGGCTGATCTGCCGGAGTTGCTTAAGAGCTCCATGAAGCTCCACTTTGTGGAGGAGATGGATCAGGTGCTGAAGATCGCGCTTGAAGGCAAGCTGCCGGACCTGCAGGAAGAGACGCCTGAGGGGATAACAGCCGTGATGCCAGCTGGCATTGACATTCCTCAACCGATCGCTCATCAATAGTCAATATCAGAAGTCAATATCAGAAAATGCAAAAGGCCGAGCCTGAAATGGGCTCGGCCTTTTGCATTGCATCTTCATTGCTCTACACAGAGCGTTTGCCGCCGACGAAGTTCATGATGAGAGAGATCACCGCAAAGATAAGCAGCAGGTGGATCAGAAAACTGCTTACGTGCAGTACGAAGAAGCCCCCAAGCCAAAGGATGACCAGAACCACTGCAAGGATGAGAAACATGAGAGACCTGCTTTCTTAATATAGAGTGCGCGATCTGCGCGCATGATCTACAGGACATAAGAGATAAGTTTCGTGAAATCCGTTGCCTGCGAGCCTGACAAGGATTTTTGGCAGAAACGCTACAATCGGCTTCAGAGGACTCCATGTCTAAATCACGAAGAGAATTCCTGTCTCAAACATCGCTTACCCTGCTCGCAGTGGTGGCAGCCAATGGCACATCAGGCCTGGCTCAGAATCCCGCTACAGCACTTCCCCCTGGAGCTCCGCCCGCATTCGGCACAGCTCCCGCCGTTGGTCCCGAGGTTACACCCGCGACCTTCGCCGAAGCCGAAAAACTTGTCCAGGCTCCGTTGACTCCAGCAGACCGCGCTCAGGCCGCCGGCAACTGGCGCTCTGCCATGGCCCCTCTCTATGAACGCCGCGTCGGCCCTCGCAAAATAGATATCCCTTCCGGCATCGCTCCGTGGTCCCGTTGGGACGCCGCTCTGCCCGGCACGACTCCTGGGCCGGAGAGGAATCAGTTCGTTCGAACGAAAGCCGATCCTGGTCCACTTCCCTCCAGCGACGAGCAGATCGCCTTCTCCCCTGTCCACCGTCTTTCGCGCTGGATCGAAACCCGCAGGCTTACCAGCGAACGCCTCACCAACATCTACCTCACACGCATCGAGCGTCTCAATCCGAAGGTCAACTGCATCATCACTCTCACGCGTGATCACGCCATCGAGCAGGCGAGAAAAGCTGACGCAGAGATTGCCTCCGGCCACTACCGCGGGCCACTCCACGGTATTCCGTGGGGAGCCAAAGATCTTCTCGACACGGCCGGCATCGCAACTACTTACGGCGCTGAACCCTTCCAGCATCGCGTTCCAGCTGCAGACGCTACCGTCGTCGAACGTCTGAACGCAGCTGGCGCCGTCCTCATCGCGAAACTCAGCCTGGGCGCACTCGCTCTCAACGACATCTGGTTTGGCGGCCAGACTATGAATCCCTGGCTGCTCGAAGAAGGTTCCAGCGGCTCCAGCGCTGGTCCCGGTGCCGCTACCGCAGCCGGCTTCGTCGCGTTTGCTATCGGCAGCGAGACTGGTGGAAGCATCGTTGCCCCATCCATGCGATGCGGTGTCACCGGTCTTCGCCCCACCTATGGCCGCGTTCCTCGCACCGGCGCCATGACGCTCTGCTGGTCGCTCGACAAACTCGGCCCCATGGCTCGCAGCGTGGAGGATACCATGCTCGTTCTCAACGCCATTACCGGCCCCGACCATCACGATATCTCGAGCGTCTCATGCAAACTCGACTTCGACGCTGATGCTGCCGTTCAGGGACTTCGCGTTGGCTACTTCCCGAAATGGATGCAGGAGGCACCGGCGACCGAGGTCGACCGAGCTGCTCAGGCCGCTGTCAAAACTCTCGGCATGACTCCAGTCGAGGTCACTCTTCCGGACTGGCCATACGACTCCCTGGACCTCATCCTCTTTGCCGAGGCCGCCGCAGCCTTCGAAGAGATCACCCTCAACCATCAGGTCGATCAGCTCAAGGCGCAGGTTCCTGACGCGTGGCCCAACACCTTCCGTCAGGCCCGCTTTCTCTCCGCCGTCGATTTCGTCCAGACCGATCGCTTTCGCCGCATGGTCGCGCTTGAAATGGCCCGCATTTTTTCTCAGGTTGATCTGCTGCTCGTACCCTCCCTGCGCGACGAGATGCTCACCATCACCAACTTCACGGGCCATCCCTCGCTTACGCTCCGCGCAGGATACGTCGAGGTCTCTGAGGCCCGGAGCGACTGGGCACCCGATCCGGCACATCCGCTCCCTAAATTCTCGCCACCACGCAGGGTGCCCCACGGCATTACTCTAATCGGCCGACTCTTCGACGAAGGCACCATTGCACGCGCAGGACTCGCCCTCGAACGTCACTTCAACGTGGCCAGTGAAAATCCACCGGGCTTTTGACTCGAAAGATTGCGGCGGAGTAGCTAAGAAAAGTGTCGTCACAACAAAAGCGGAGACTGCGTTAAACCGCAACCTCCGCTTGTCATTCCTCTTGTTCGCAACTAGAAGATAATCTTCGCTCCAAGCTGCATCTGCCGCTGCGGGTACGCCGCCGACAATGTTCCGAAGGAAGAGCTGGTCGTTGTCGTATTCAGTGTGGAGTAGTTCGTGTGGTTGAAGACGTTGAAGAAGTCAGCCTGGAACTTACCCTGAATGCGCTTCTCCGTGGCAAAGCCCTTCGACAACGTAGCATCGGTCTGCTCCAGCCCAGGCCCTAATACATCAGAGACGCCGGCATTACCAAAAGCTCCTGCTGAAGGAGCTGTAAATGCTGCTTTGTTGATGTAGTTGTTCGCATTCCGTCCACTGGTTACCAGAAAGGGTCCGCCCACATAGTTCGCGCGGCGCGTACCTGTCGAGGTGCTTGAGGTAACGCTATAGTATGGACCACTCTGCGCACGGACCACACCACTGAGCTGCCAGCCACCGATCGTCTCCCGGATCAATACATTCTGATTGCGCAACTGGGCTATATCCCAGACCGCCGTTCCTACAAAGGCATGTCTGCGATCGATGCTGGACAAACCGTAGTTATAACTCAGACTCTGCCAGTTATCGGCCGCCTGCCAGCCGCTGCTGACTGAATCACCCAGTGTCTTCCCATAGGTATATCCCGCAGTAAAGCTCACTCTACCGGCCCGCTTTGAAACATACACCTGCAGCGCGTTGTAGTTGGAGTTAGAGTCACTGAGAGTCTCAGCGATGGAGCTATAACCCTTATAAGTGTTGAAATAGTTCGTACTGAAAGTCGGGTTTGCTGCAACCCCCGGAAGGTTCGGAAAATTAATATTAGGCGCACGCAGCAGGTGATGACCTACATTGCCGACATAAGTGATCTCCAAAAGCATCTGCTCCGGAAGCTGTCGCTGAACCCCAAGGCTGTATTGCTCAACATAAGGATTCTTCAACTGGGGATTAATCCCTGTAATCGCGGCCTGAATCGCACTGGTATTGGGAGCACCATTACCGAGCGTACTCAGGTTTCCGTAGTCGAACTCTGTGTTGGAGAGGAACGGAGCAAGATTCACCTGACTGAAGGTCGAGTTCCCTTCTGCGCGATAGTAGAAAGAACCGAAACCTCCACGAACGACGGTCTTTTCATTGGGAGCATAAGCAAATCCCACACGCGGGCCAACTGCACCATTCATGTTATAAAGTCCGCGCGGAGCTCCCGCCGGGATCAGGGGATAGAGCGCTGTATTGACATTTGGAACACGGACTGTCTGATCGGATGGAATTCCACTCCCGGCACGAACAAGTCCGGTATAAGGATTGCCCGAGCCTGGCACGATCGTTCCATTCGTATTTACGGTGACGGCCTGTGTCGAGTTATACACGGAAGGGTTAAAGTTCGACATGTTATTTCCCTGCGTATACAGCGGCTGAATGTACTGGAAGCGTATGCCATACTCGATGCTTAAGTTGTGTGTAGCCTTCCAGGAGTCCTGGACAAAAGCCTCGGGTTGCGTAAAGCGAAAGTGACCGGTAGGATCGGCGCTTGATTCCTGATAGGTCTGGAAGTTGCCAAGCAGCGCATCGGCCGCAGCATACCCGGTCGTGTTGTTGGCAACCGAGTTGAATGTGACGTTGCCGGTGTAATATGGTCGCCCGTTCTGATCGATGCGATCACGAATCACGACGGCGCCAGCTTTGATCAGATGGTTTCCCTTGATGATTGATATGGTATCCGACATCTCGATATCGGTTGTCGGCGAGTGCAGGGTAAAATTCGGCCCCTGGAATGGCGCATAACCCGTGACATTTACCTTCGGAATACCGTTGGGATATTCCCCAGCAGTTGGATAGAGTTTGTTGTACTGAAACCCATACGTCGCGCGTTCCCAATCGACGCCAGTAGGCGGAATGCGCTGCGCCGCGTAGCTAAAGTTCGCCTGGGCCTGATTGATAATCGCCGGTGTGATGTTCCATGTCTCGGCAATGAGATAGCTCTGACCGGGACGGTTCCGAATCGTAGGGTCCGTAGGCAGAACACCGGAGTCAGAAAAGGTACCGTATGGATCGGTCAGCGTGTTATGATCGCTGATCCAGCGGCCATACAAATAATTCTTCTGATTCAGATGATAGTCGAGACGAACGAGATCCTCACGGAAGTTGAGAGGATTTCCAGGCGCGATGGTGAGATTGTTCACCGGCTGACCATTCGTGACCGCATTGGTCACAGGAGATTGCCCCAGGGTCGACATCAACTTGTAGACATTGGCGATAGCGTGTCCGTCCGCTGTAATCAGCGAGCTGATATTGTTGTTTGGAATCGGCGTTTTGGTCCCCGGGTAGTACAACTGGACCGGAGTGGACGCAGCAAGCAGACTGGAGAAATCACCACCCAGCATTGCCGGAGTCGGAACCGTAAAACGTGTCGGAGCTTCCTGCTGTCTCAGCCTTTTGAACTCCTCACCACCGAAGAAGAACAGCCTGTCCTTAAGGATTGGGCCGCCGACATCGTAGCCAAAGTCGTTATAGATGAGCTGCGTCCTGGTGGTTGCGAAGTAATTGCGCGCATCGAGATCGTTATTGCGCAGATATTCGAAGGCTGCGCCGTGGAACGCATTGGTTCCACTCTTGGTCACAATATTGAAGGCTGGACCAGAGGTACGGCCATACTCAGCGGAAAAATTCGAGGTTGCAATTTTAACCTCCTGAATAAAGTCGGGACTGACATTGTTCATCAGACTCCCGTTACTGCCCGCCACCTGGTTGTAGGCACCGTCGACTGTCAGATTGGAGGAGTCCGCACGATTGCCGTTACTCACCTGATTGGTGGAAGCGAGACTTGTCGTCACCGAAAAAATATCGGGATTGGTAACGACCGCGCCTGGAATAAGGGTCATCAGCTGGGTGTAGTTACGTCCGTTCAGGGGAAGGTTCGCAACCTGCTTCGTATCGATAACATGGGCTAGTTCACCGCTGGTGGTATTCAACGTTTCACCCAGAACCGCCGATACGGTGACAGCCTCCGTTGCGGCTCCTACATTGAGTTGGAAATCGGCGGTAAGGTGAGCATCAGCCGTAATTGAGAGACCAGTACGTTCCTCCCCACGAAAACCAGTGTGCGTTACCTGCACTGTGTAATCACCAATGGGAAGATTGGTCACGATGTAAAAACCGCTTGCGTCGGTAACAACCGTCCTCACTGCCTTTGTTCCAGAATTCGTGGCGCTGATAGTGACGCCATCAATCACGGCGCCAGTTGAATCAGAAATTGTACCGGAGATTTGCCCGAGTGAGGTTTGCGCATGCAGCGTTAGATTTGGAGATATCAACAACAGAATCAGTACGATCAGAGATAGCTTTTTGAAACATACATTCGTCATGACTTTTTTCGTACCTCTCGGAAATTGTTTCGGCGTGTTTTGAAACGTTTGAATCATAGATTCGTTGGCGGAAAAGAGTAGGCCATAGCGACAGAGTGACTGTCAACAGCTATTGAAACAACTTGCCAGAGCCAACAGGAACGATGACCTGCACACCACTTCTTCTCTGCCCTGCAGAAGAAAGGCGTATCGGCTACAAAAGGTGCTAAGCAAAGTCCACACGTTGACTATTCACATGCATCTGAATATCGCGAACCAGCTCTTCGGAATGTGCTCATTGTGTGCAGGCGATGAATTACGTTTCCATCCTCCAGGAAGGATCTGGCATCCATGCGCATCATTGACATTCGTGAAGGGACTGAACCGATTGCATCGCCCATCGCCAATGCTTATTTGGATTTTTCGAAGATGACCCGGTCGCCGTCGTCACAGACAGTCGTGCGCAATGGACGAACCATGATTGGATATGGATTGCGAAGAGATTCTGATTACGGCTGGAATCGATCGTCATCGCAAAGTCGAAGAATGCTTTCGATACCGAACGGGCACGTCTGGTGTTTGGTCGCTCCGGTCCGAACTCTGATTACTTCATCGCTCCAACTGCCCGCCTCTTCGCCTCAACCGCACTCTTCAGCGATTCTTCGGCAAACGATTGCAGAATCGGATTGATGAGCCGTTTCATCCCAAAGGGAACGCCTCTGCTAAGCGTGATCGCTTCGCACTCGATATAGACGCCGCCGTCGCGCTCCTGCATTCGCCAGTACGAGTTCATCGCCCAGAGAAATCCACTTCCCTCTCCCTCGGGCAGCACCTTCTCCGACGCTGTACCCGCATCCTCGACCTGACGCACAGACACGCTGCGCGAGCGCATCGCCATCCTGCCCGGCGTCAGAGGGATGTAGTCGATTGCATGCACAGTATCCATGACAGCGGTGAGGATCTTCTTTTTCGTGATACGGTAGGAAACCACAAAGTGATCGCCGTTGTGTTCAAGCACCTTCGGACGACTGATATCGGGACCGTAGAGCTTCGCATAGTCGGCGTAGTCCTGATCCACGTGCTCGACCCTTGCAAGGGTAGCGCCGGGTAAAAACACTCCCCCGATCCAGTGCTGCACCATGCCACCGGGCACCTCCAACGAGGTCACCTGCTGGGTGGCAATGTCTCCGCCACGCACAAGCTGTTGGCGATGCACGTCGCGGTCGATCCACAAAAAATCGCTCGACGAATGATCCTGCGTATTCAGCCGCGCTTCGAGTGCAACGATGTATCTCTGGTAAGCAGCCTTTGTCTCGGGCTTCAGCTCTGCGTGCGCTGCCAACGGCGCAAGCAGCAACCAGAGCAGGAGCGCCCAGACGTGGCTCCTGACTTTGGCCGCCATCGCACTCTTCTCCGGAGCGGCTCTCATTGACTTTTTCTCACTCACGTTTGAGACGCTGGCGACTGATGACGCGAAGCTCATTTCTTTCAACGATATACGGAGCACCAGCAACGCAGGAGCGAAAACAAACCACGAGTTTTTCGATTGAGCGGCCACTCGCCAGTCAGAAGCTAAAGGCAAGCCCCGCCTGAATGGTTCGCGGCGACTGTGCCAGGAAAAGAGTCTGGCCATCGGCGGAAAGGAACGGGCGATATCCCTGCGCAAGCAGGTTCGTGACATCGACGGTCGCATCAAGACCAGGCGGCAGAACGTGTCCCATTCTGATCGCCTGGCGCAGGTAGCAGCTAAAGTATGCCTGGTCGCTGAACGCAGCGTATGGATCCACCGCTGTCACCAGCCGCGTAGGCTGCCAGTGATAGGCCGCCCGAACCTGGGTTCCGGTGTGAAGCACTCTCCCCTTCAGGCCCAACGTTGCGGACTGCCCCATCTGCGGAGCCAGATCACCGGACGCATTCAGGAGGGTCATCGTCCCTCCGTCTTTTGCCGCCAGCGCTGAACCGGTACTGTATTCCACCGCCAGCCACATGCTCGGAGTCACCGGCTCGGTCACCGTGATATTCACACCCTGAGCCGCGTATCCACCGCCCAGCAACCGGAAGTTTCCAGTCGTTGTGTCTTCAATCACGCCGTCCGCAGTCGATCCCGCTGCCTGCTCCATATCGACCGCACTGAGCACGCCGCCGCCGGAGACCATCACACGGTCAAGAGAGTCGTGATAATACGCCACCTGGATGACTCCTAACCCAAGCTTGCGTCCCACGGCAACCTCCTGGTGCAGCCCACGTTCTGTCTGGAGCCTGCCCTGATACATCACCGCAACCGGCAGTTCCTGCGGCACCGCGTCGAGACCAGCAAAAGACTGCAGATTCTGTGAGGTCGCCATGCGATACCCCACCGTCCACGTCCCGGCCGGATGCACCGTTACCCTGAGGAATGGCTGCGATGCAGCGGACAGGCCGGAGGTGCGAACCATATATACCGTGCCCCCAACCTCAAGATCCACCAGGTCTCCCAGCTGCATCTTTCGAGCGCTTGCCAAATGGATGGCCTGCAGTCCTGCGGTTCCGTTGGAGCTGACCAGCTCCGGGTGCGACTGATAACTGACGATCGTTCTGGCCTCTCCGCCGAAGCCGAGCTTTTTGTCATACCCTGTCACAATTGCGGTCGAAGGCGCATCCAGGGACTGTCCTGGCATCCCTACGTCTGCACGAACAATCATTCCAGAGCCGTCATGGAGAACACGGTCAAGAGCAATGATCGTATGAACGCCGTTGTCACCAAACCCACCATCTCCGTCCATAACAGAAGCGTGAATGCGTTGAGAGGAAGCGGAAGAAGACTCCGGCGCGCCGGATATCACATCGCCATCGTCGCTCCACCTGAGGATGGGACGGTTTGCTGCTGAACGGAGAGTCCATTTCCAGTCATCGTCCGGCTCGTCTGCCTTGCGACGTTCAGCCGGAAGCCACGTAGAGGTTTCAAACAGCGTGTTCAGGGTGAGGTCGACAACAGCCTCGGCTCCGGAACGAAGCTGAAGATTGACACGCCTCGCAGGAACGAAGAGCACGGCGCTGGCCTTCACCTGGTATCTGCCAGGAAGCAGATTCGCGATCATATAATGACCGTTGAGATCGGTAAACGCTGAACCAGCCATTGAGTTTCCGGCCACCACCTGGACCAGAGCCCCCATCTGTACGACACCCTGCGCATCGCGAACTACACCCGTGACCGCGGCACCCGAAGGCCCCGCAGCTTCGCTGGTCGCTGCCGTTAGCAGCAGGAGAGCGAGAAACACGATCTTCACCTGGGGTCGTTGCACAGTAATGCCGTCCTGCGCGTCGATGGCTTCTCCAAAAATAGGTCCGCGTCCGGAAAAAAGCAGGACGCCTGTTTTACCGCCTGCGTTAGAGACCGGTTATCTCATTCTGTATCCGAGCGACCGTATCCCAGTTTGAATCAAAGATGCCTAATCTACTATAAACGGCGCAGATTCTGCGATCTGCTGCTTTTTAACTCCATCATCGACCTTGATATTGACCTGATATTTGCCGGGTTGCAGACTTGCGAGCGGCAAACTCTTTTCAATCGTGACCTGGTCAGCATTTGGATTCGTCTTTGACGTTAACTCCTGTGACTCCAACACGGCCTTGTTCGTGGTCATGTCCATAATCTGATAATCGATCGTCGCGCCGTTCTGCTTGCTCTTCTCATCGATACCAAGATTGTAAACCTGCATCCAGAAGTTCAGACTCTGCGCCCGGTGAAAGGTAACAGGAACCGCAACACCGGTGGGAACGCGCGGACGGATCCGGGTATTTCCGATAACGAAGTTCCCGGCACCGATATCCTTGGACGGCACTCGCTCCATCTGGTCGGCCAGAATCAGCGAGGAGGAGGCGAGGCGGTCATCGTCGTACCGGGGAACATTGATGCTCCGCTCCCATCTGCCAATATGATCGGGATTGTTGACGTCCTTGATGACGATGTCGATCTTGTAAAGGCCGGGACGCAAGGGCAATGCCTTCCAGTAGACCGACATGTTGTTCCGCGCACGAGCCAGCAGCTCAGTCGGTTCCTGAACGTTGACGGTATCCTCAAAGGTCTGAATGGGTTTGTGATTCAGATTCGAGACCCGGCCCAGGATATTCACGGTACCCATGGAGACGCCGTCCTTATTGGTGAAGGTGATATCGCCATTCCTGATCTGCAGGGTCAGCGGCACGATCACGGTGTCATTTGTCACCTTCACATAGTCGGTGCGAACGTCGAAGAGGAACGGCGGCCCGGTCAGAATCTTCGAGGTCGCCATAAAGGACTCGAGATCCTTGAACTTGATCTCCGGCGGAGCCATCAGCTTCGCATAGCGGTCCAGACGGTCGAACTGTTTGGACTGGTTCTGCGCCGACATCGGTCCGGCACCAAGTTGCTCCAGTCCGCCGCCCGAGAAGCGATCCGCCTTGGTCGACTGTCCCTGCTGCTCGTACATCGTCTCGCCCGCTCCGGGAACGTTCTTCAGGGCGTCCTTCTCCGAGCGGTCGATGGTCATGTGATAATCGCCGCACATACAGGTGTCGACGAACTCGATATCGACGTTATCGCCGATGCCTTCAAGATATCGGTAGTGCCATACTTCAAAGGGATACGTCGACGTGTTACCGCCCCCTTCTTCCATCGGACGATCGTAGCTGCCGCCGCTCGGGTGCGAGTCGATGCTGTCCGCCTTGCCATAGGCGATATAGATGTGGCCGCGGTCGGTTCTCCAGCCGGGCTTGCCCGCGGCGAAGTGCTCGTTGGCATAGGCGATGCGGGCGTAGTGCTCTTCGCGGTACTCGTTCTCAGGAGAGTCAGGGTTAGGATTACGCCGCAGCCAGAACTGCTCGATAAACTGGTCGCGCTCTTCGTCGTTGCTCAGACTCTTGAAGGCCTGCAGTTCCTGGTCGGTGATGATCCAGCGAACATCCTCGTCGACCCACTTCTTGTACTCGCCCTTCAACTCGTATCGCAGCGCTTTCTGCTGCGCGATCTTCTCCTTATCGCTGAGCGGACGCTTCAGAGGATCGGGCTTCTCCACCGTCGCGGGGCCCTTGGTCACGCCATCAGCCTGAGGAGCGCCGGCGCCGCTGGTCGCGTCCTGGGCGGGCAGTGAGCGCACTGCGATCATCGCCAGGAAGAGTAGAGCCGAGCCTGTAAGAAGACTTCGAGAGGTTGACATAGCGCGGGTGGTACTCCTGTTACCAACTTGTATTGTAGAGCGGTTAGATCGAGGGTACAAGAGATAGACGCAGGCGGATACCCCCCTGTTATCATCGCCTGTATTCATATTTGAAATCAGCAGGGAGTCGCAGGTCCAGGCCCGATCCTCGCGCCGAGGCGCTAACTCGAAAACCGGAAACAGGACGGAACGTATTCTGTGTCTGTTCCGTATGTCTCATTGACAGTCAGCAACCTCTAACAGCGCAGCCGGTCCCCGGGAGATGCGATGAGAAAGCAGCTATGAGCGCGAAAAAGATTGTTTTAATCGTCGTTGTCGTCCTTGTTCTGGCCGGCATCGCCGTCGGCACCATTCTTCACGGACAATCCAATATTACCAAAGTTACAACCGGGAAGGCTGTACGCGAGGACCTGACCTCTGTCGTCAACGGCACAGGGCAGATCAAACCCAGGACCTACGTTAACATCGGCGCCACCGCCTTCGGACGCATTACCCACCTCTATGTAAAAGAGGGCGACCATGTGAAGAAGGGCGCGACGCTCGCCACCGTGGAGAGCGTTCAGCCGGAGGCCACGGTCGACGCCCAGCAGGCTACCATCGCCGCCTCGCGCACCGATATCACCAGCTACATCGCCGCGGAAAAGACCGCCCAGGCCAATATCGATCAGGGCAAGGCCGATCTGGAACAGAAGACACTGGACTACAGCCGCTCCCAGGCACTTTATAACGACAAATTAATCGCCAAGCAGGACTACGACGCCAAAAAAGCAGCCTACGATATGGCCGTCGCTACCCTCGCGCAGCGGCAGGCGGCCCTTGCCCAGGCGCTGGCTCAGACCGACTCCCAGCGCGGCCATATGAACCAGGCGGTCGCCAGCCAGCGCGCGAACTACGACGCACTCGACAAAACCATCAGCCGCGCGCCCTTCGACGGCCTCGTGACCAACGTCCCCGTCCGTGAAGGGGAGACCGTCGTCCTTGGCATCCAGAACGCCGAAGGTTCAACCCTGATGACTCTCGCCGACATGTCCGTGATCACCGCCGAGGTCAAGGTCGACGAGACCGACATCGTCAATGTCTCCATGGGCCAGACCGCCGATGTCACGGTCGATGCCCTTCCCGGCCGCGTCTTCAAAGGCCACGTCACCGAGGTCGGCGATCAGGCGCTGCTCCGTACGACCGGCGTCGCCACCAGCCAGAGCACCACCGGCACGGAAGAGGCCAAGGACTTCAAGGTCGTGGTCACCCTCGACCAGGTCACGGATGAGCTTCGCCCAGGCCTGTCCGCCACAGCAAAGATCACGACGGCGCACAAGCCGAACGCGCTCACGATTCCGATTCAGGCGCTGGTTCAGCGCGATCCGGGCACGGAGAAAATTCTGGCGGCAAACGCAGGCAAGCCATCAGCGACGATGGCCACCATTCCCGGCTCTCCTGCCGCCAAAACTCAGCCGGTTCAGGGTATCTATCTGCTTCAGACAGAGAAAAAGAAGCTCCGCGTCAACTTTGTCCCGATCACTACCGGCGTCACAGGAGCAACCGATATTCAGGTGCTCAGCGGGCTGAAGGAGGGTGACGAGATCATTACAGGGCAATATAAAGTCCTGCGCACCCTTAAGAGTGGAACTGTAGTCAAACGAGATAACAATGTCGAGACAGCCGCGAATACGGATGACAAATCGTAAGGCGTCGTTTATCTCTCATCGGTAGGTCTTTGACGAGGGCCTGATTCTCGCTGCACTATGGGAACCATCCTGGCAGCGGAAACGTACTATCCTGAACACGCAGGACCCGGAGAACCGGATGGCCATCGAAATCGCAGTTGATCCCGCTCTGAGCACCAGCAACGCCTCCGGTCCCACGGCCGGCGACGTCATCGTCACGGATAACCTGTGGAAGACCTACGAGATGGGCGACCAGCAGGTGAATGCCCTTCGCGGCGTCAACCTGCGTATCCGCCACAACGAGTACGTCGCGATCATGGGCCCGTCGGGCTCCGGCAAGTCGACCCTGATGAACCTCATCGGCTGCCTCGACTCGCCTTCGCAGGGCAAATACTGGCTCAACGGCCACGACGTCTCCGAGCTCAACGACGACGAACTCGCCCGCATCCGCAACAAAGAGATCGGCTTCGTCTTCCAGACCTTCAATCTTCTGGCCCGCGCCACCTCCCTCCACAACGTCGAGCTGCCGCTGATTTACAACGGCACTCCGGCGGCTGCGCGCACCGAACGGGCCAAAGAGGTACTCGAATCCGTCGGCCTGGGCACCCGCATGATGCACAAACCAAACGAACTATCCGGTGGACAGCGACAGCGCGTCGCCATCGCCAGGGCGCTCGTCAATCGGCCATCCATCATTCTCGCCGACGAACCGACCGGAAATCTCGACTCGAAGACCGGCGATGAGATTATGGCCCTCTTCGACGAACTCCACGCCAGGGGCAACACCATCATCCTTGTTACCCACGAGCCCGACATCGCCGAATACGCCCATCGCATCGTCACTATCCGCGACGGCGTCATCGCAGGCGACCACGTCTCGACAAGAATCCGCACCCAGCAGTAGCAAAGGGCGGATACACATCCGGATTACATCCGTAGTTCGTTGTTCGCCGTCTAAAATAGAATGATGGCAACGCTCCTACGCCGCTTTCGCATTCCTGGGACTCTTGCTGCACTCCTGCTCGCTTCTTCGCTGCTTTACGCGGACGCTGGCCGTTTCGATCTGACCGGACCCCGAATCGAGGTCCATGTAACTCGTGGTGGCACGACGCTGCCCATCGCCGAGGTTCCCAACCTGCAGGCCGGTGATAAGATCTGGCTGCATCCCGATCTCCCCCCCACTCAATCCGTCCACTACCTTCTTGTGGCCGTTTTCCTGCGCGGCACCACCAACCCTCCCCCCGACGACTGGTTCTTCCGGATCGAGACCTGGAACAAAAAAGTCATTGAAGAGGGCGCCACCATCACCGTGCCGAAAGAGGCCCAGCAGGTCATCCTCTTTCTTGCTCCCGAGACCGGCGGGGACTTCAGCACCCTGCGCTCTGCCGTTCGAGGCCGCCCTGGAATCTTCGTTCGCGCCTCCCAGGACCTCGCCCAGGCTGGCTTCGAGCAGGCCCGTATTGAAAAATACATCGCCTCCATGAAGCAGGTTCCCCCCGACGATCCCAAAGCGCTGATGGATCACTCCACCCTTCTCGCCGTCACTCTAAACCTCAAGCCGAACGGCGACTGCTTCAAGCAGCCGGTCGACATGCAGTACAACTGCCTGACCCAGAGCGGCAACCAGACCCTGCTCGATGACGGCCACGGTCAGAGCGTCGTCGACAGCCTGACCAGCGGAGCCAACTCCGACTTCATCAACCAGGCCAGCTACACCCAGGCCTTCGGCGCAGGCGTCTACAGCGCCTACGTCGGAGCCATCGTGGACCTGGTCCGCATCACCAGCGGCCTGCACACCGCGCACTACCAGTACATCCCCGCCATCGCCTTCCCGGACGGGGAGAGCCTCAACCTTCGTCTGAACGTCCCTCCCTCGTTCAACAATCCAAAGTCGGTCATCGTCATTGGCCTGCCTGCCATTCAGGCTGCTGTCCCACCGCCGCTGCGCCCCACTGACCCCAGGCAAATCAGCTGCCTGCTCAAACCGGCGGTGGTTCTTCTGCTCGATGGCGCACCGCTCGTCTACTCCACCTCCTTCGCGCATGACCTGATTCTTCACGTCAACACTCCAGGCCCAGGCATCGACATTCCCGTCACGCCGGACGCCTTTCAGGGCGGCCTCGTCCTCGCGAAGCTCCCCATCCGCAAGCTCCTGCCGGAGTCCAACGACTCAGCCGCAGACACAGCCAAAGTCGCCGCGACTGCTGATTCCCCCTCTCATTCGGCAACCGAGCCTGCTGAACCCGGCACCAACGCCGTTACCGGCACCATCAGCGGCTTCTGGGGCTTCGATACCTTCAAAGGCCCGACGGTTCAGCTACAAAACACCCCCGGCAAGGACTGGAAACTAGCCGCCTCCGATATCCTCATCGCCGGACGCGAGAACCATCTCTTCCTCAGCTCCACCGGCACCGCCTGCATCGACACTGTCACCATCGACACCGCCGCCGGCAAGCAGGTCGCAACCCAGTGGAAGCAGGCCGCCAAACCCGCCTCCGTCGACGTCACCGTCTCGCTCAAAACCATCGATCCGGGAGCGCTTCACCTGGCCATCCATCAGTTCGGTGACGCAAAGCCCGAGATAGTCGCTGCCGAAACCTACTCTGAACCCGCCGTCCTCACCGCGCTGGACATTCACGCCGGCGACACCACCGCTGATCTCACCGGCACCAGCCTCAATCAGGTCCGTCAGCTCACCATCAACGATCTGGTCTACACCCCCGCCACGCCAGGGACCCCCGCGAACCAGGACACGGCGACCCCTCCCCCTGTGCCATCCAACCCCGACACAAACCTGCGCTTCACTCTGCCACCGAACGCTCAGGCTCCAAAGCTCCGCGTCGGTGACAGGCTGACCGCCAGCTTCACCCTGAAGGACGGCCGCATCCTTACGCTGCCCGTCACCGTCGCGCCTGCCCGGCCTTCGGTATCCATCCTCAGCAAGAGCATCGGCCAGGACGGCGGCTCCCCAATTCACCTCGCCGACCAGGACGACCTGCCCGTCAATCAGCAGCTCACCTTCTCCCTCAAATCTTCCACGCCTTTTCCCCGCACCGGCCAGATCGAGATCGCGAGCGCCGACGAGGCGGTTCACACCATGCTCAACGTAGCCGGCGGCAACCTGGTCATGCAGAATCCCCACACGCTGCTGGCCACGCTCGACCCGCTCAAGACCTTCGGCACATCGGCATTCGGTCCTCTGCGCCTGCGTCCCGTCGCTGCGGACGGCACCACCGGCGACTGGCTTCCGCTGGTTACTCTGGTCCGGCTGCCAAACCTCACCGAACTTCACTGCCCCGCAGACGCAACCCAGCCCTGCACCGTCACCGGTTCCAGCCTCTACCTTGTGGACTCTATCGCCAACGATCCTGACTTCACCGCGCCTACGACCGTTCCCGAGGGCTTCGTCGGCACGACGCTTTCGATTCCTCGCCCCGCCAAAACCGGCTTCTACCTTCGTCTGCGCGACGACCCCACCGCCGCGAATGTAGTCACTCTGCCCATCCTGCCGCCGCCTGCGGTTCCAGGCATGGCCGGTATGCCAACAGCAATGGGAGTCTCTAAGACTGCAAAAATCGCTGTACCCGCGGGTCCTGGGCATTGATCTTCATGCAGGCGAGAGAGGTCTTCTCGATGCGATACACCGGCAGCCCGCCCTCAATCATCTCCAGCAGCCATTTCAGCACGCCCGGCGTGAACTGATCGCAGTCGTGCCACGCAAAGGAGCACTCGCCCTGGGCAAGCGCGAAGCTGCGCAGGGTATCGCTGCGTGCATAGTCGTAGGTGTGCGACCCGTCGATGAGAAAGAAGGTCACAGGGTCCTGAATCACACTGTAGTCATAGGTGGCCGTGTCACCCAGATGCTGTAAGATCCTCTGCTCCTGCGGTGTGCCACGAAACGATTTGCCGAGCTGGCGTCCCTGGATCAGGTGAAGGTCGTTGACCGGCTGGCCTTTGACCAGCGCACTCGCCGCGGCAGAATCCTCCGGCAGGTCGATCGTATGGATTCGAGCGTTCGGCAGGTTCAGCGCCAGATTCGCCGTGGTCGAGCCGAAATAGGTGCCAAACTCCAGCGCCGCCTGAGGATTCTGGTTTTTCGCCAGCGAGAGGATCGCGATCAGGTCGCGATACGGCGTGGAGCCATCCACATCGACATAGCGCAGATCGAGTTGAACGAGCTCGGGCACTCCGCCGAAGCGGCTTAATGGCGTCTCCGGAATACGCCCCAGCATCTTTCTCCCGACGCCAAACTTCAGCGGAGAGAACGGCGAAACCGCCCGATACGTGCCATCCAGGCTCTCTCGACCATCCTGCAACCCACCCAGGGCCGTGCGAATCACTGTCGCGAGACTGAGCGACAACACGTCCTTCCCCGTCCGAACAAAAAGATTACCTCTGCCCGCCATCGTTAGTCCCCTGTCCTCTATGTGATGCCGAAAATGGGCATGGCATGAGTTTGTGAAATCGCGACAGATCAACAGACCGATTCTGCTTTCCCTACTTTCCTACTCTACCTCCCTGATCTCCTTTGCCCGTAGCCTAACACTGCTGTGTTTCACGCTGTAGCTAAAATAAACAACCAGCCCGATAATCAGCCAGACGATCAGCCGCACCCAGTTCCACACACCCAGCTTGTACATCATGTACCCGTTGAACAGTATGCCAAGAATCGGCACCAGCGGTACCAGCGGCGTCCTGAAAGGACGCGGACGATCCGGGTCTTTCCTCCTCAGAACGATGATCGCAATACACACAATCACAAACGCCAGCAGCGTGCCGATATTCACCATCTTGCCGATATCGTCGATCGGCGTGATGCTCCCTACCACCGCTGCCAGCAGCCCCGCGAGGATCGTGCCCTTCCACGGCGTCCTGAACCTCGGATGAATATCTCCGAAGAACTTCCGCGGCAGCAGACCATCATGCGCCATCGCATACAGCACGCGCGATTGCCCCAGCAACATCACCAGCATCACGGACGTCAGTCCTGCCAGCGCACCCAGCGTAATAATGTCCGATGCCCAGCCCAGATTGTGATCCAGGAACGCCCGAGCAATCGGCGCCTCGATGTTCACATCGCGCCACGGCACCATGCCCGTCAGAACCGCTGCCACTCCAATGTAAAGAATCGTGCAGATCGTCAGCGACACGATAATCCCAATCGGCAGATCGCGCTGCGGATTCTTCGCCTCCTGCGCCGTCGTCGAGACCGCGTCAAACCCGATGTAGGAGAAGAAGATCAGCCCTGCCGCAAGCCCGATCCCGCCAAACCCCGTCGGAGCAAACGTAGACCAGTCATGTCCCCAGTTCTGCGGATTCACATAGTGCGATCCAAGCCCAAGCACGAACAGCACCACGGCAACCTTGATCGCCACGATCGTCGAATTGAACTTCGCGCTCTCCTTAATACCCACCACCAGCACTGCCGTCACGATCAGTGCAATCAGGAACGCCGGCAGGTTAACTCCTAACTCGATTCCGCCGATCTTCGGCGCATTCAGCAACACGTGCGACTGCGCAACCAGCTGCGGCGACGCAGCTGACTTCACA
>Ga0302314_10001202_pt1 | contig 48669 bp, 39 predicted proteins | sample III_Palsa_N2_3_FD_200533 | JGI IMG/M metagenome (GOLD analysis project Ga0302314, IMG submission 200533) | Peat permafrost microbial communities from Stordalen Mire near Abisko, Sweden - III_Palsa_N2_3 | ecosystem: Environmental > Terrestrial > Soil > Palsa > Peat permafrost | place: Sweden...
GGCCTGGATGAGCGCCGAAGAGTTCCAGGACGCCAACGCCGCTGTCGGTTTACTGCCCGGTCCGACCTCAACCCAGTTGGCGATCTTCTGCGCCTATCGCAGCGGTGGTCCGCTTGGCGCGATCGTAGGCGGTCTTGGCTTCGTGGTCCCGGCCGTCGCCTTGATGCTGTTGCTCTCGCCGGTGTTTCTGGCGCACGCGCCGCCGCTGTGGGTGCGGGGAGCTGGTGCGGGCGCCGGCGCGGCGGTCGCGGCTGTAGCCGTGCAGGCTGCCCGCGGGCTGATCGTGCCGAGCTGGCAGAGCGTGCGCGCAAGCCACAAACCCCGTCAGCTTCGCTGGGTCCTCTACATCGCCGTAAGCGCGGTTACGGCCGCGACGCTCGGCCCGTATCTGGTCCTTGTACTGGTCGGCTGCGGCGCGTTCGAGGTGCTCGCCACGCGCCCGCGCGCGCCGAGCCGTACGACCCTCCTGCTGCTGCCGGCCAAAACGGTCGCGGTCGGCGGCTACGGCGCTCTCGCCTGGACCGCGTTTAAGGTCGGCGCGCTGGCGTTCGGCGGCGGCTTCGTGATCGTCCCGCTGATGCAGGACACGGCCGTGCACGTCTACCACTGGATGACCAACGCGCAGTTCCTCAGTGCGGTCGCGCTCGGCCAGATTACCCCAGGACCGGTTGTTGCGACCGTCGCCGCAGTCGGCTACGCGGCGCATGGGCTGCTCGGCGCGACGATCGCGTCGCTGATCGCATTTGCCCCTTCGTTCTCATTCGTGCTGATCGGCGGCGCCCGCTTCAACCGTCTGCGCAACAACGCCTCGGCGCGTGCCTTTCTCGACGGCGCCGGACCGGCGGCGATCGGCGCGATTCTCGGTGGCGCGGTGCTGCTCGGAACCGCCGTGCACTTCGCCTGGCAGTTCGGTGTGCTCGGCGCGGCGGCGGTCGCGCTACTCGTGTTCAACCGCGGCGTGGTCTCGGTGTTGCTGAGCGCCGGTGTAATCGGTGTCGTCGCGGCGCTGGCCGGCGCGCCGCTACCGCGTTAGGGCTGCAGCAGCGTGTTGTCGGCGCTCGGGCGCGACTTGCCGACATACAACTCGGCGGAGGCGGTCGTCCCGCTGGCGACGATCGTGTACTGCCCGGGCGCAAGGTCCATCGATACCGTCGCCGGCGTCCCGGGGTTGATCGGCCCGGTCGTCCCGACCGCCTTCTCGGTCGAGAGCCTGACGATCGTCAACGTCTCGGTCTGGCCCGCGATATTGCTCGCGTAGAGGGTCACCGGGCCGGCGCCGAAATTAGCCGGAGAGACCGAGACCGCCCGATCGTTGACGGACGCCGTCAGGTTGATCGGCGTCGGCGGACGGTGGAAGTTGGTGAAGTGCGCGCCACCGCCACACCCGGCCAAAAGGACCGCGCAGACAACGGCAAACAGTGACAACCCACCGCGTTTCACTGACGCTCTCCTCTGACCATCGGCGGTAACCCTAACCGACGAAAAGGCGGCATGCGATCACGTTCATAAATCGTGGCGCCCTGCAAGCGCTCGCCCGTTTCGTCCGGTGGCCCGCGTATCAACGTTGACGATGCATCTTTCGATTCTCGAGCAGCCACTCGCGAGTGCCGAATTCATCGCGGTAGACACCGAAACGAACGGGCTCGGCGGCGCCTCCTGTGAGCTGACCGAGCTCGGCGCGGTGCTGATTGGAGGCGGTGAGCTCCACGACCGGTTCGAGTCGCTGGTCCGCACGAACATGCCGTTGGGGCGGGGGATCCAGCGCTTCACCGGCATCACCCAGGCGCAGATCGACCGTGCGCCCGAGCCCGACCTCGTCCTCCCGCAACTGACCGCGATGCTGTCCGGCCGGGTGCTGGTCGCGCATAACGCCCCGTTTGATCGCCGGGTGCTGAAGCAGGCCTACGAGCGGATCGGCCTCGAGTGGCCCGATCCGCCAGTGCTCTGCACCGCCGCGCTGGTCCGCCGGCTGCTGCCGCTGCAACGCGAGCGCAAGCTGGCGGCGCTGGCCGATGCGCTCGCGGTGGAGATCGGGGTGCAGCACCGCGCGCTGCCTGAAGCCGAGACCTGCGGGCGGATCTTCTGCGCGTTGTTTACGCGGCTATGTGGAGCGGCCGGGACGGTCGCTGAGGCGGTCGCACTGCTCGCTCCGGCGCGTGCTGGCGCCGCCGGCGGCTCGCGGGCTCGCCGGCGGCGAGAACGTCGGTATGCGGCCGGGGCACGTGAGCTGCCGGCGCTCGAGTTCGGTGACTTACCCCGTGACCCCGGTGTCTACATCTTCCGTGACGATGCGGGCAAGCCGCTGTACGTCGGTAAGTCCGTGTCGATCCGCAGCCGCGCGCGAGCACACTTCGCGCCTTCGGTGATGCGGGCGGAGTGGACTAGCGCGGCGAAGGTCGTCGACTACGTGACCGCCGGGTCGGAGCTCGGCGCGCTGCTGCTCGAGAATCGCTTGATCAAGGAACTTGCGCCGCCGGGGAACGTCAAGTTGCGTGGCGCTGCGCGGGACGAGTTCGTCTACATCATCTGCCGCCTTGATATCGCGTTTCCGATCCTCGAGGTGACCGACGGTCCGGCCGCCGGACATGGCGTGACGATTGGACCACTGCGCGGGCGGGCGTGGGCCGGTGAGCTTGTCGAGCAGCTCGAGTCGCTATTTGGTTTGCGTGTTTGTGGCCGACGTTTGCCGCGGCGTGAGGTGCCGTCGGTGTACGGGCAGATGGGTCGTTGCTTGTCACCGTGCCTGGGCGACCTGGACCCGAACCTGTATCGCCGGCGACTTGACGCTGCGCTGGCGTGCTTTCGGGACGGCGGTGACCTGCTCGCGTTGATCGACGCCCAGATGACCGAGGCGTCGAGGGCGCGTCAGTACGAGCGCGCGGCAGCGCTACTGCGCAGGCGTGGGCGGGTTGCCGTGATTCTCGAAAACGTCGAGGGCCTGCTGCGGGCCGCGCACGCGCTTCCACGTTTGGTGCTGGCGCCGCATCCGCTGGAGCCGCGCTTCGATGGGCTGTGGCTAGCCGGTGGCAGGGTGCTCGACTTCGGTCCGTTGCCGGAGGATTCGGGTGAGGTGTTTGACCGGACCGTCCGGGCGATCGCCCGCGGCGGCCGCACAGGGGAGACCGGCGCGCATGTGCCACCGAGCGAAGTCGACGAGTTGCGGATTGTCACCACCTATTTGGCCTCACATCCTGAGCTGCCGCAGCTGTGCCTGGCGCCGGCGCCGGGCGCCGCTGAGCTCGAGGCGTTCCTGCTTCAGGCGAAAGGGAGCGCGACCACTTCAATGTCGCCAAGTTTCGTCCCGACGGGTGCTTCACGACGGACCAAGGCGAGGGCGACCGGGCCGAAGCGTGGCGAGAGTGCCGCGCTGGTCACCGTTGCCACCACGCGGTCCTCGTAGGACAGCTCGCTGCCAACGGCGATCGGCTCCGGTGATTTGAGGCCGCGCAGCTCACGGTTGGGTTTGCCGCGGTAGAACAACCGCGCAACGGTCTCCTGCCCGACGTAGCAACCCTTGGTGAACGACACGGCGCGCTCGTTCAGGCCGGCTTCCTGGGGGATCACGGTGTCATCGAGATCAACGCCGTAGCGCGGGCGCCCGCTTTCGATCCGCACGCACTCGGCGGCTTCTTCACCGATCTCGCGGGCGCCCGCCTCAAGCAGCGCGCCGCGCACGGCGTCGGTCGCCCCGGCAGCGAACAGGACGTCAATCCCGACGTCGGTGCGGATCGCCCGCACCTCGGCGCCGCCGATCTGTGCTGTCAGGTGGTCGTGTTCGGTCGCCGGCGGTGCTACCCCGGCGACGGCGTCGGATTCGGGGCCGATCAGCGAAAGCAGCCCGGACTCGAGCGTGCGCTTGTGCAACTCGACGTCGTAGCCGATCGAGAAGCGGCGGATCGTGTTGAACAGTTCCTGCAGCGCGACGCGCTCGGTGTCGAGCAGCAGCTCTTCGCCGGCGTCAAGCACGCGTAGGTCACCGAGCATCTTGCCCTTCGGTGTCAGCAGCGCCGCGTACTGCCCATGCCCTGGGGTCAGGGCGGTTGTGTCATTTGAGACCTGGCCGTTGAGGAACTCCTTGGCGCCGGCGCCGGTCAGCGCGAGCTTGCCCCGCTGCGAGCGATCGAGCAGCCCGCAATGCTGCGTTGCAGCTGCGTAGTCCTGCTCGAAGGTGGATGTCGCGGTCACCGGATTGAGGATAGATCCGCCCCAAGAGCCGTCCTAATTGAAACTGAATTCAATTTTGATTAGCGCGCTTCACCGCGGGAGCCGAGCCGGCTAGCCGGCTCCCGCGAAAAATAAGTTTAGGCATGCCATAATTCACGGCGTGGAGCTGACTTCGGCCGTTGAGGACTACGCAAAAGCCATTTATGCGCTTGAGGAGCGCCGTGACGGGCCTGTCACAACCAATGCGCTTGCAGAACGGCTCGGGGTCACCCCGGCTTCCGCGTCGGGGATGGTCAAGCGGCTTGGCGAGCTAGGCCTGGTCGACCACGCCCCCTACCACGGGGTCGTATTGACCGCCGCCGGGCGTCGAGTGGCGCTTGAGGTGATTCGCCACCACCGGCTGCTCGAGGCCTACCTGGTCGAAACACTCGGTGTTCCCTGGGACCGTGTGCATCAGGAGGCCGAGGTGCTCGAGCACGTGCTGTCAGAGGAGCTTGAGGAGCTGATCGCGTCGAAGCTGGGTAATCCGACGGTCGATCCGCATGGCGATCCGATCCCCAGCCGTGACCTGCTGATCGCCGCCAGCCGTACCGCGGCGATGCAGTCACTGGAAGCCGGCGCCGTCGGCACGTTCACCCGCGTATCCGACTCCGATCCGGCGATGTTGCGATTCCTGGCTGAGCGCGGGATCGCTCCCGGCGCGACGTTTGAGGTGATCGACAAGCAGCCGTTCGATGGGCCGCTGTTTGTCCGCTTCGGCGACGACGTTCATGTACTTGGCGGCGCGCTAGCACAGGCGATGCGAGTGGAGCTCGACGCGTGAGCTCTCAGTTGCGCGAGCCTGCTCTTGAGGGCGTCGACGGCCCAATCATCACGCTCCCGCCGCTGACGGCCGAGGACCGGATCCGCTCGGCGGATCGTCACCGAGTCCACGACGCGCGCTCAGGCGGGCGGCGCTATTACCTGTTCTGGTTGTTGATCGGTCCCGGGATCCTCGCGATGCTCGGGGAGAACGACGGCCCCAGCATGATCTCCTACGCCGCTGCCGGCGCGACCTTCGGCGATGGCTTCTTCCTGCCGTTCATCCTGCTGACGTTTGCGATGGCGTTTGTCTGCCAGGAGATGTGCATGCGGGTCGGGGCCGTCACCCACCGCGGCTACGGGCAGCTGGTGCTCGAGCGCTTTGGCCGGCTTTGGGGTTGGTTTGCGGCCGGCGATCTGCTGGTGACGAACCTGGTGACGCTGGTCGCCGAGTTCGTCGCGATCCGGATTGGGCTGGCTTACTTCCATCTCGGCTCGGGGATCGCGGCGGGAATGGGTGTACTGCTGGTGGTGCTGACGATCAGCGGCGGCAGGTATCGCAGCTGGGAGCGAGTGGTACTGGGACTGGCCGTGTTCAACGGTCTGTTCCTGGTAGCGGCGATTCTCGTGCACCCGCACGCCGGGCGGATCGCGCACGGCTTTCTGACGGCCTCACCGTTCCCGACCGGCGGTCTCAACACGATCCTGTTGCTGGTTGCCTCGACGATCGGCGCGACCGTCACGCCATGGATGATCTTCTTTCAGCAGAGCGCTTCGGCCGACAAGGGCATGACCCCTACTGACGTCCGTGCCGGGCGCACCGACACGCTGGTCGGCGCGGTGTTCGCGGCGGTGTTCGGTTGTGGTGCCTTGATCGCGGGAGCGGCGCTGCTCGGCCACGGCGGCGCGGGCGTCAACGGGCTGTCTGGGGCTGGGTTTCCCGCCGCTTTGCGACGGGTCTCGGGTGGGGGGGCTGGGACGGTGTTTGCGCTTGGCCTGATCGAGGCCGGCGCGGTGGCGATCCTGACGATCTCCGCCAGCACCGGCTACGCGATCGCCGAGTGCGTCGGCGCGGCGCACAGCTTCAACGGCCGCAGCCGTAACTCGCTGCTGTTCTACTTGGCCAACGTCGGGGCGGCCGCGGTTGCCGGCGCGGTGATCTTGATCCCCGGGGTGCCGCTGCTGAAGATCGCGCTGAATGCCAACGTCCTGGCGACGGTGCTGCTGCCGGTGGCACTGATCTTCCTGCTGATCCTCGCCAACGACCGCGAGTTGATGGGCTCGATGGTCAACTCGCTGCGCAGCAACGTGATCGGGATCGCGATCGTCGCGTTCATCGCGCTGGCCGGTAGCGCTTACGCGATTGATTCGTTCCTGCAGACAATCCACGTGATCAGCTGATGTCACCCGGGACCCCTGCCCACGAGCAGCTGATCGAGTTCCTCGAGCGCGATCAGCTCGTGTCAGACACCTCAAAGCCCGTCGCGCGGCTGAATCTGGCGCCCCGTGCGCAGGCCGGGCTGTGGGCGCTGCGGATCTTTTTCCTGTCGCTCAGCGTGATGGTGATCTGGACGTTCATCGCGGGGCTCGGTTAGGCTCCAGCGTGCATGGCACTTAGAGCCACATTCGACGAGATCGTTGCCTCGCTGCCTGACGATTGGACCGACCTCGAGTTCGACCTGCGGATCTTCGACGAGCGCCGCTATGTCGACGCCAGTCTGTTGCTGGTGCCGTGTAATGCCCAGCCGTACTCGAAGTACGACTGGCACTGGCGCGTGTTGGTCGCCCATCGCTTCGGGCACGCGTCGTCGGTCCCGGCGGTGCAGACCTCGCTGAAGCTGCTTGATGACGCTTCGTTGGATGGCGAGATCGCCGTCCGCGAGGTCCGCACCGGCCGGGTCGAGGTGACCCAGATGTGGGGCCGCCCGGAGTCGGTGCGCGAAGAGTTCCGCGTGCTGCGCGCGCAGTAGTAACTACTTCTGCGTCGGCAGGAAACTTGAGTTGAACATGGTGGCGATGTCAGGCCGCTTTGTCACGATCCCGAACTTTCCTTCCCAGACCGCCCAAGCGTTCAGCGTCGAGGGCACGAGTGCGCCGGGCTCGCCGCCACCCGGCGGGATAAACGCGGGTAGCTCGCCCTGCAGCTGGGCTTCGACCTGCTGGGCGTTCAGTCCGCTAACCCGTGAGAGCAGCGCGTGCTCGCCGGCAGTTGGGTCTTTGAGGACGTCCACGTAGCCGGCGACCAACTCGTGCACGAGGGTGCGAACGGTTTGCGGGTGCTGTCTGATCTCCGTGGCGGTCGTGCTCAGCACAAGCTCCGGGTAGGCGGGTGCGCCGTAGTCCTCGACCCGGAAGATGTGGAAACCCGGCTTGGCCGCCGCGATCTGGACGCCTTCGTCGTTCCAGAATGCGGTTGCTGCGGCGACACGTCCGTCCAGCAGGTCGGGCACCGCGTTGTAGCCGATCACGATCGTGTGCAGGTGTGCCGGATTCCCGCCCGCGCCGCGGACGATCGAGTGAAGAACCGCCAGGTCGCTGGGGTCGCCGGTCACGCCGATCAGCGCGCCGTGAGTCAGGTCTTTCGGACTCGGATACTGCGGCGCTGCGATCACCGAGGCGAGCGGCCGCTCGACGATCGCCATCACGCCAACGAGATCCTTGCCCTGGGCGTCGGCGATCGCCAGGTCGTGGATATCGAGGATCGCGAAGGTCACGCGGTGGCCGACCAGCAGGCTGATCGCGTCGGTGCTCTCGCCGGGAACGATCAGATTCAGCTTCGCGCCGTGGGCAATCGCCTCGTAGATCCCGGTGTGAATCGCGTTCGGCGTGAAGTCGAGCACCAGCGATGGGGTAGCGCTCGTCCCCTGCGTGCCACAGCCGGCGATCGCCACGGCAGCCGCGACGGCGGCCGCGGCGCCCAACGCTTGTTTCGCTCGCTTCATCGGCGCAGGATCGCACTATCGGACCCAATTGGTGGCGCCGTCGACGGTGGCGGCGCCACAGCGGCTTACCATTGATCGCGATGCGCCGGGTCACGTTCAGCCGCAACCTCACCCTGTCGCTGTCACGCACGTGCCGGTGCTACTGCAAGTACTGCGCGTTTGCCACCCATCAGGCGCACCTGCATGAGCCTGAGGAGGTCCTTGAGTTGCTTGATCGCGCGGTCAAGCGCCACCGCGCCAAGGAACTGCTCGTGCTGACCGGCGAGTATCCCGAGGTCAACCCGGGGGTGCGTGAGAAACTGCACGCGCTCGGCTTCGATGACTTCGTCGGCTACGTCGTGTGGGTTTGCGAGCGCGCGATGGAGCGGGGGCTGCTGCCGCACACGAACCTCGGGGTGTTGAGCCGTGAGGACCTCGGCCGCCTGCGTGAGGTGACCGCATCGCAGGGTCTGATGCTCGAGTCAGTCGTCCCGGACCTCGTCGCCCACCAGGGCTCACCGACCAAGCATCCCGCCAAACGGCTGGAAACGATCCGCGCGGCGGGCGATCTGCGGATCCCGTTCACGAGCGGGATCCTGGTCGGCATCGGTGAGTCGCGCGAGGATCGGCTGGCGGCGCTTGAGCAACTGGCCGCAGTGCACGCCGAGTTCGGTCACCTGCAGGAGGTAATCCTGCAGAACTTCGTCCCGCACCAGAGCTACTACGGGCAGGAGCCGGCCGAGATTGCGACGGCTGCGGCCGAGGAGTACTGGCGCACCGGCCTCGGAGCGGTGCCTGAACACGCCGCACCGAACTGGGCCTCGCCAGTCTCGATTGATGATTTGAAGGAGCTGATCGCCGAGACGGCCCGGCTGATGCCGGGGATCGGCATCCAGGTTCCGCCGAACCTGTCGGACTTCTGGCCTGAACTGGTCGCCGCCGGCGCAACCGACCTCGGTGGGTTGTCGGCGAACGGCGACCACATTTCCCCTGAGCACCCATTCCCGTCGCCGACCCAGGTCCGGAAGCTTTTGGCCGCCGACGGCTACGCGCTGTCCGAGCGGCTGTGCGTGTATCCCGAGTACATCGATCCAGAGTGGATGTCGCAAGGCGTGCTCGATCTGATCAAGACCGACTACTGGTCGTTCATCCCGCGGCGCGGATCGGGCCGGCGCGGCGAGTTGTCGATCGCTCCTGATGTCGCCGGCCGTGCGATTGAGCGTGGCGCCGCTGGTGTTGAGTTGACCCCGGATGAGCTCACCGCGCTGTTCGCCGAGCGCCGGCCCGAGGTGATCGAGGAGCTGCGTGCTGCTGCCGACGGGCTGCGTTTTGAGTTGGCCGGGGACACGGTCACGTTCGTCGTCAACCGCAACATCAACGTTTCAAACGTCTGCACCGTCGGCTGCGCGTTCTGCGGCTTCGGCCAGGGCCGGCGTTCGCCTGACGCATACGAGCACTCGGAGGCGGAGTTCGCGTCGCGGATCGCCGACGCCGTCGAGTTCGGTGCAACCGAGCTGTGCATCCAGTCGGGGATCCACCCGGACTGGGGCCTTGAGGACTATGAGCATTGGCTGCGCTTCGCCAAGCAGGAGGCGCCGCAACTTCACCTCCACGCTTATTCGCCGATGGAGGTCGCGCATATGTGTGACGTCTCTGGGCTGTCGCCGGTGAATGTGTTCGAGCGGCTGCGTGAGGCCGGACTCGGCTCGACTCCTGGGACTGCGGCGGAGGTTCTGCACGACGGGGTCCGCGAGCGCATTTCACCGAACAAGCTGCCGGTCGCGCGCTGGGTTGAGGTGATCGAGGCCTCGCACGCGGTCGGTCTGCGCTCAACCGCCACGGTGATGTTTGGCCACATCGAGGAGCCGTGGGAGCTCGCCGAGCACATGCGAGTCGTACGTGGCTTGCAGGAGCGCACGGGTGGTTTCACCGAGTTCGTGCCGCTGTCGTTCATCCCGTTCCAGACGCTGCTCGGCCGCACCCATGGGATCGAGGAGATCTCGACCGAGGAGAACCTCAAGCACACCGCCGTATTCCGGCTGGCACTCGGCAGAACGGTTCAGAACCTCCAAGCCAGCTGGGTGAAGATGGGCTTGGAGACGGCTACCGAGGCGCTTCGCTGGGGCGTCAACGACCTCGGCGGCACCCTGATGGAGGAGTCGATCAGCCGGATGGCCGGCTCACAGCACGGCATCAAGCTTGACCCCGAGGATCTGATTGCGGCGGCCCATGCGGCCGGCCGCCCGGCAGCCGAGCGCACCACGCTCTACAAGCTGCGCCGGGAGTACGAGCTGGTCGGATGAACCGCACGCCCTCGCTGTTCGCCGGCGTCGAGCCGATCGAGGTCTTCGTCGAGCTGCTTGACCAGCTCGACACCGACACGGGACAAGAGGAGTTCTACGACCGGATCTGTGAGGCGATTTGTCGGCTGACGACGATGCGCCGCGCCGGCATCTTCATGTCGGAGGGACGCGGCCACCGGATCCGCGCGGTCGGCGCGCACGGTATCTCGATCGAGCAGTTGAACCTGCTGCGCCCGACACTGCTCGGCACGCCGGTCGCCCAGCGAGCCCTGCGCTCGGACCAGGTGATCGCAGTGACCCCGGATCAGATCCGTGCGGCGGTTCCGCCTGAGTACGTCGATACGCTCGGCATCACCACGCTGGTCTGCACGCCGCTGTCGGCGGCGGGTCGCTCCTACGGCGTGATCTGCGCCGACCGCGGCGGCGATCCGTTCGACCTCTCCGACGGCGAGCAGCATCTGCTTTGGACGCTCGGCAAGACGGCGGCTTTGGTTGCCACCGCACGGATTACCACGCGCGAGGAGGAACAGGCGCGGCGGCTGTCTGAACGGCTGGCGCTCGCCCGTGAGATTCACGAGCGCGTCGTCCAGCGGCTGTTCGGCGTTTCGCTCGCATTGACGGTCCCAGGCGGTCTTGATGTCGGCGAGCTTGAACGCTGCCGCGATGAGCTGCAGGACGCGATCGGCGAGCTGCGGGCCGCGTTGGAACGTCCGTTGCAGGACGGTTTAGCGGTCGCCCACGGTGGCGGCACGTTGGCGGCCGAGCTTGAGCGCCTGGCGGGGGTTGGCGTGGTCGAAGGCGCGGATCTGCTCGTCGATTGGCCGGACGGGGTAGAGGTGCCGATCGGGCATGAGGGGACCGCACAGGCGTTTCTGGCCGAGGCCGTCCGCAACGCCTCTAAGCATGCGCGCCCGACCCGGATCGAGGTCGCGGTCGCCGGTGACGAGGAGATGTTCTGTCTTGAGGTCCGCAACAACGGCGTCGAGCCAGGCCCGCGCGGTGCCGGTATGGGGTTGCGCCTCGCGGCATTTGAGGCGCTCCAGCATGGCGGGATGGTCGAGTTCGGCCCGACTGAGGGCGATGGCTGGCGCGTACGGATGGTGCTTCCGCTGTGACCGACCGAATGCTTTGGCCGCTATGAAGGTCCTCGTGGTCGACGACCACGACGTCGTCCACTGGGGGTTCCGGGTGATGCTCGGTTCGCAGCCGTGGGTCGAGCGCTGCCTGGCGGCGCGCACATCCGAGGAGGCGCTCGAGTTGACCCGGCGCTACTCGCCGAACGTCGCGCTCGTCGACCTGTTCTTAGCCGGCGAATCGGGCGCCGACGTTTGTGCCGCGATCCGCGCAGAGTCTCCCTCGACCAAGGTCCTGCTGATTTCGGGCGCCGGTCGGATGTCGCCGGCAGCCGCGCGGGCAGCCGGAGCCTCGGGGTTCATCTCCAAGGACCTCGAAGCAAGCGAGGTGGCGCGCGCGGTGCAAGCGGTCGGCCGCGGCCAGACGCTGTTTCCGCCGAAGACCTCACAACCGGCGCCACTTCTGTCCGGGCGCGAGCGTGAGGTGCTCGAGCTGATCGCCTCCGGTGCCACCAACGCGGAGATCGCCGGCAAGCTCTATCTATCGCCGCACACGGTCAAGGAGCACACCAGCTCCGTCTACCGCAAGCTCGGCGCCCGCAACCGCGCCGAGGCAGTCCAGCTCGCCCAGCGCGTCGGACTGCTGGGCTGACGGAGTAGGCTCGATCGCATGATCATGGTGATCGGTGTGGTCGTGGTGATGGCCGGTGTGGTGATCGGATGGTTCACGATCGCCGGCAGCGGCATCCACGAGCACCCATACAGCGGCAAGGACGCTCCCGGTGCCGGCGAGAAGCACCACGGCGAAAGCCCGTTGGATTCGCCGTGGCAGATGGGCGAGTGGTCCCGCGGGACCCAGTCCCGCGCGCGCCGCTCCCGCGCACGCCGCCGCAAATAATTCCCGCCGTAGGGGGGTGGTTTTGCCCCGCTCACGCCTCTATGAGGCATGAGAAACAACCCAGATTCATCTATATCGGGGACTTCGGTTGCCGCCGACCCCAAGATCGGTGCGCTTGCGTCGCGGCAGGGCGGCTTTGTGACGCGCGGCCAGCTGCTCGATTGTGGTTTGAAACGTGGCGCTATCGACCGTCGTCTCGAGGCCGGGCGGCTGATCCACGCCTACTACGGCGTATATGCCGTAGGACACCTTCCCAAGCTGCCGTTCGATCGCGCCCGCGGTGCGCTCCTGGCGATGGGCCCGGGGGCGGCACTTGACGGAGCCTCAGCAGCGGCGCTCTGGGGTGTGACTAATACCTGGCCGGGGATTGTTGAGGTGGTGAGCCCGACGGATCGCGGTCCCAAGGGCATAAAGGTCAGGAGGTGCACGCGCCTAGAGCGCGGCGACATCCGGACCGTGGACGGCCTCCGCGTGATCAGCCCGGCTCTGACGGTCCTACAGATCGCCCCGAAGCTCAGCGAGGATCAGCTCACCCGCGCGATCGACACCCTAAGGCTGCGGCGGAACCTGACGATCCGGCAGCTCGAGATCGTGCTTCAGCGCTTCCCGCGCAGCAAGGGCGCCCGGGCATTGCGGGCCATCCTGCCGCAACTACAAGCCGAGCCAACACGCAGCGGCCTCGAGCGAAGCTGGCCGGCGTTTGCGGCCAAGTTCGACCTGCCGCCTTACGTGATGAACCACCACGTGCTCACCTATCGCGTCGACATACTGTTCACACCGAACCGCTTGATCGTCGAACTGGACGGCCCTCAGCACGAACACCCGTGGGGTGCCTCCGACGACAAGCACCAGGACGCGGAGATCCTTGCCGAGACCGGGATCCCAACGGTGAGGATCACGTATCGCGCGTTCGAGGCCAAGCCGGAGCAGCAGGCCCGGCTGATCAGTCAGGTGCTGGTAAGCCGTCCGGCCTAGTCAACAACAAGCACGAGCTTGGCGCCGGCATGGCCGGTCTCGCTCAACTGGTGCGCTTCAGTGATCGCCGCCAACGGGAAGGTCCGCGGTTCCGGCACCGAGAACTTCCCTGAAGCGATCAGCGCACCGACATCGCGGATTGCATCGGGTCGGCGCTCGTCACCCATCCCCGCACTGAAGCGCACGCCAAGCTCCTCGGCACCGGCGTAATCGGCGATCGTCACGACCCGAGAAGCGTCCCCCGTCAGCTCGACGAGCGCCGGTAGGGTGCCGCCGCCTGCTGCGTCAAGTGCGACGTCAACGGGCTTCAGCGTCAGCGCCAGAACCCGCTCGGCCAGGTCCTCGCCGTAGAGCACCGGAACGGCGCCAAGCGATTCCAGATACGCGTGCCGCGCGGCGCTCGCGGTGCCGATCACGCTCGCACCGCGTGCCACGGCCAGCTGTACGGCCGTCCCGCCAACCGCACCTGAAGCACCGTTAATCAGCAGACGCGTCCCCTCGCCGACCCCCAGCAGATCAAGGGTTCGCGTGGCAGTTTCAACCGCCACCGGCAAGCCCGCGGCTTCGACGAACGACAACCCCTCGGGGATCACCGCATAAGAAGTCAGGACCCCAGCCTCCGCCGCTAGCCCGGCACCAGCACCGAATACTCGGTCGCTGACGGCCACATCGCTGACACCCTCGCCGACAGCCGAAACAACGCCGGCGGCCTCCAGCCCGGTCCGTGCCGGCAGCTTGCCGCCCATCGCGCCGCTGCGCACCTTGTAGTCGTACGGGTTGACGCCGACCGCTCGGATCGACACGAGCACCTGGCCCGGGCCAGGCGATGGCTCCTCGACCTCGCTCAGAACTAATACCGAGGGCGGACCAAACTCATTGAAGACGACAGCCTTCATCGCTCAGACCAGCCTAGCTCAAGCGCGTCACGCACCAAGGTTGGCCACGACGCCGTCGCCCCGATCCGCGCGATCACCGAGAACAGAAGCCCGATCGCCCGTCCCGTCCACAGATCGGCTGGCTCAAGCCCGCCGGAAACCAGCAACGTCACAGCATCAGCCCCGACCGTTTCGACCCGCTTCATCGCCCCGACGACAGCCTGCACATCGAGCAACGTCGGCGCCATCTCACCCAGCGGTCCGAGCGCGGCGGTAGCGACCGAAAGCGCCAAAGCCCCCCGGTCCGCGTCAAGCAACCCCAAAGCCTGCAACCCCCGACCGAGCGCCGCGCCGTCGGCGGCAGCGAACGCGTCGACAACCGCCATCGCGTGATCGACGCGCCCTGCAACGACCGGCGCCACCGCACCGAAGTCGACGACGCCGAGCCGGCCATCAGGCATCACGAGTACGTCGTCAAGATCAAGGTCGGCGTGTACCAGCCCAACGCGTAGCCCGCCCAAAACGAACCGCACGAGCGAAGCGGCAACTGCATCTGGATCAGAAACCCCGGCGCTCAGGGGCTTGCCGTCAAGCCAGTGGGTAACGATCACCTCCTGATGACACAAGCGCCCCACTGGCGTTGGCACGACGAGCCAGTCCGATCCGCGTAGCGCACGGTCGAACTGCCGCGTGACGGTCGCCTCGTGCTCGAGGTCGAGCTCGTCCATTACACGCTCACGTGCCTCGCGTACCAGTGCGGCCGGATCGATCGCAGGAAACGCGCTGCGCAACGGCCCGAGCAGCGTGTCGAGCAGGGTCAGGTCCTGGCGAACGGAACTCATCAAGCCCGGCTTCAGCACCTTTACGGCCACCGGCTCCCCATCCAGCACGCCGCGGTGAACCTGCGCGGACGGAGTCACCGCAACGGGTGATTCGTCCAACGAGTCAAGCTCATCGGACCATTTCGAGCCCCAGGCCGATCGAAGCACGCCCTCCACGGTCTTGAACGGCAACTGGTCGGCGACGGCAGCCTCCCGCGCAGCAACCAGCTCCGGCCAGATCGTCTTCCTCCACGGCGCCGGCATCCAGCTCGCATCAAGCGACGCGGCAAGCTTCGCCAAAGCAATCCGCCCGCTTGGAGCCGAGGTCGCGACGCGGAGTGCGAATTGCACTAGCGAATCAAGCTGGCGGAGCGCGTCGTCTTGATCCGGCATTGAGTGAGGATCTTAGGCGGCTCCCCGAGATTCACATCGTGGTCACACTCCGCCGGCGACCAGCGCCACAATCGGCGGTCAATTGAAAGAACAGAGGAGTAAGCCTTGAAACGCATCGCGCTGACGATCTGTGCGCTCGCCGCCGCACTTGGACTGACCGCCGGTGGGCTCGCCCTCGCCGACAGCCACACCCCAGCCAGCAGCCACGTGCCGGCCGCACGGGTCAACCACCGTCACGCCGCGACCTACAAGGCACCCGTGATCCACCACGTCTGGATCATCGTGCTCGAGAACGAGTCGGAATCGGTCAGCTTCGGCGCCGACTCGCCTGCGCCATACCTGGCGAAGACGCTGGTCAAATCTGGCGCGTTCCTGAAGAACTACTACGCGACAGGGCACGTCTCCAACGACAACTACATCTCGATGATCAGCGGCCAGCCGCCGAACCTTGAGAACCAGTCCGACTGCCAGAAGTTCTCCAACTTCAGTCCGAACCTGGGGACCGGCTCATACGGCGCCCAGCGCGGCATCGGGTGCGTCTATCCGAGCGACATCCAGAACATCGCCACCCAGCTTGACGCCCACGGCTACACCTGGCGCGATTACAACCAGGACATGGACGCCGATCCGGCACGTGATGAGCAGGCGACGTGCTCGCACCCGGCGATCGGACAGACCGACGCCTCGCAGGAAGACACGCCGACCGAGCACTACGCGACGCGTCACAACCCGTTTGTCTACTTCCACGCGATCATCGACAACGCGGCCCTGTGCGACTCACACGTCGTCAACCTCAACGACCTGCCGGCCGACCTAAGAAGCGCAAGCAAGACCCCGGATTACTCGTTCATCACCCCGGACCTGTGCGGCGACGGTCACGACTCGACCGGTAGTGACTGCATCGCCCCCGCCGACCCAGGGGGATTTACCGGGATCGACAAGTTCCTCGAGGCCTGGGTTCCGAAGATCACCCACTCACCGGCATACACCAAGCAGCACGGCCTGCTGTTGATCACCTTCGACGAGGCCTCGACAAGCGATGCCAGCGGCTGCTGCGGCGAGATTCCCGGTCCGGGCAGCCCGCTACCGGGCCTCGCTGGAAGCGGCGGCGGGCTGGTCGGCGCGATCGTGCTATCCCCTTGCATCAAGCCCGGCACGGTGTCGTCGGTCGACTACAACCACTACGCGATGCTCGGCAGCATCGAGAACCTCTTCCACCTACCGCACCTCGGTTACGCGCAGCTCCCGCAGGAGACCTACTTCGGCAAGGACGTCTTCACCAACACGAGCTGCAAGCCACCGCCTAAAAAGAATAAGAAGTAGCTAGGTCACCTGGTAGCGCTCGTCACGCTGGGCCTTCTTCTCACTCTCGACCAGCATCTTGACGAACAGGTAGACGACCGCGATCCCCATCACGACCGACTGCTCGAGCGCCATCACCAGCCCGGCCAAAGACTGGTCAACCTGCGGCGAGAGCCCCCACCAGTGGGGCTGGTGGGTGTAGAACGAATAGAACGAGGCCGGCGCGAACGCCAGCACGACACCGAGGAACCCGACGGTCAGCTTGGTGATCACCATGTATGCGACAGGCCCCATGCCGGCGAGATGCAGCCGCCCCTTGATCGGCGAGAGGATCTGCCACCAGTAGAAGAAGCCGACGCTGATGAAGCAGGCGTGCTCCACCACATGCACGCCGCCGTGCTCAAGCGCCAGGTCGTACATCTTCGGCGTGTGCCACAGCAGCATCACGAAGATGTAGAGCAACAGCGCGAACCACGGGCTCGCGAAGAACCCGAGGCGCCGCTCGAACGCCGTCACCCGCCGCGTGACCGGCCGCAACAACCCCTTCGTCAAACTCAAAATCACGAAGATCGGAAGCGCGTCGAGCAGCAGCAGGTGCTGCACCATGTGGATCGCGATGATGTGGTCGGACAGGTTGTCGACCGGCGAGACCAACGCCGCCAAAACGCTCACCATCCCCAGCACGAACAGCCCCAACCGACCGAATCCAGGCGGGTGCGGCATCCCTGGTTGACGGGCGCGCAGCCAGCCGAGCACGTAGGCGATCGTCGCGGCCGTGACACCGACCAGAACGCTTGGTTCCCAGCTCCAGATGATCGGCGGGCTGGGAGCCATCGGGGCATTCTGGCATCGGGCTCTCGACATTTGCCGCTCCGCGGAGTAATACAAGTGGTTCACATACCTCAAGCCTCAAGGAGGTCGATCATGCGGATTGAAGTGAAGGGCCGCAACCTGCCAGTCAGCGATGAGCTACGCGAGCATGTCGTCAAGCGCTTCCGGGTGATCGACAAGCAGGTGTCCGAGCTCGCCGAGCTCGAGATCGAGGTCTTTCACGAAAACAATCCGGCGATCGCAGATTCGCAGGTCGCCGAGGGCACGCTGCACCTGAAGGGTGTGACGCTGCGGGCGCAGAGCGCCAGCCCCGACCTGATGCACTCGATCAACGTGATCAGCCACGAGCTCACGGTGCAGGTCAAACGGCGCCGCGACAAGCTGCGCCGGCGCCGCGAGGTCCGTACGCCGGAGGCCAAGTTCCCGGGTCCGGAAACGGCCTAGGAACAAGCGCTTTGTCCAGGGACTGGTCTAGCCGGACCAGTCCCTGGAAGACGCCGCCAGGCCTGCCAGTGTGGGGCTAGGCCGTTGATACGCTAGGACGCATGCCGCTACTGGATCGTGCCTTTCGCATCGGCGAGGGAAAGAAGTTCAAGGAATACGAGCAGCGGGTCGGCCGAATCACGGCCTTCGAGCCCGAGATGGAGGCCTCGACCGACGCCGAATTACGCGAACTTGCCGACGAGCTACGTGAGCGCGCGCGCGGCGGCGAACCGCTTGACAAGCTGCTTGAGGAGACCTTCGCGCTAGTCCGCGAGGCCTCGAAGCGCTCGCTCGGGATGCGTCACTTCGACGTCCAGATGGTCGGCGGGATGGTCCTCCACGGCGGCTCGATCGCCGAGATGAAGACCGGCGAAGGCAAAACCCTCACCGCCACCGCCGCCGTTGTGCTGAACACACTCGCCGGCCGCGGCGTCCACATCGTCACGGTCAACGACTACCTCGCCAAGCGTGACGCGCTGTGGATGAAGCCGCTGTACGACATGCTCGGCGTGAGCGTCGGGATCTTGCAGAGCATGCAGCCGACCGAGGAGAAGCAACTCGCCTACGCCGCCGATGTCACCTACGGCACGAACTCCGAGTTCGGCTTCGACTACCTGCGCGACAACATGGCCCATAGCCTCGCCGAGAAGGTTCAGCATGGGGGCCGTCCGAAGCCTGAGAAGGGTTCGCACTACCACGCCTTCGCGATCGTCGACGAGGTCGACAACATCCTGATCGACGAGGCCCGCACGCCGCTGATCATCGCCGGCGCGCCCGAGGAGGTCGCCGACCTCTACACGAACTTCGCCAAGCTGGCGCCGCGGATGATCCCGGGTAAGACACCCGAGAATCTGATGCAGCACGAGCGCAAGAACTACGTCGCCGACTTCGACTACGAGTTTGATGAGACGCGCAAGACCGTCTCGGTCACCGAGCTCGGTGTCGAGAAGGCAGAGCAGTTCCTGAAGATCGACCATCTCTACCGCGCCGAGAACGGCCACCTCGTCAACCACCTGCATCAGGCACTGAAGGCAGAGTCGCTGTTCAAGCGTGACGTCGATTACGCGGTGATCGACGGCGAGGTCAAGATCATCGACGAGCACACCGGCCGGATCCTTGAGGGACGCCGCTGGAACGAGGGCCTGCACCAGGCCGTCGAGGCGAAAGAGGGCGTGCGGATCAAGGAGGAGAACCCGACCGTCGCCACCGTCACCTTGCAGAACTACTTCCGGATGTACGACAAGCTCGCGGGCATGACCGGTACGGCGCTGACCGAGGCCGTCGAGTTCATGAAGATTTACAAGCTGCACGTCGTCCAGATCCCGACCAACGCCCCGATGGTCCGCACCGATCTCAACGACCAGGTGTTCAAGACCAAGGACGGCAAGTGGGCGGCGGTCAGCAAGGAGATCGAGACTCGGCACCAGGCCGGTCAGCCGGTGCTTGTCGGCACGATCTCGGTGGAGGTCTCCGAGATGCTGTCCGCGCGACTGAAGCGCAAGGGCGTTCCGCACGTCGTGCTCAACGCGAAGCCGGAGTTCGCCGAGCGTGAGGGCGAGATCGTCGCCGAGGCGGGGTCGCCGGGCGCAGTCACGATCGCCACCAACATGGCCGGCCGTGGTGTCGACATCAAGCTCGGCGGCAACGCCGAGCACCTCGCCGGGCTGGAAGTCCGCAAGCTCGGCCTGGAGCCGGGGATGCCCGATTACGACGAGCACATTGCGAAGGTGCTGCCCTCGCTCGAACGCAACGTCGAGGTGGCGCGCCAGCAGGTCTACGATGCCGGCGGCCTGTGCATCATCGGCACCGAGCGCCACGAGTCTCGGCGGATCGACAACCAGCTGCGCGGCCGTTCTGGCCGTCAGGGTGACCCCGGTGAGACGCGCTTCTTCCTATCGGCCGAGGACGACCTTGTCCGGCTGTTCGCCGGCGACCGGATCTACGGGATCCTCAACCGCTTCGGCACGACCGATGAAGAGGGCAACGAGGAACCGATCGAGGCCGGGATGTTGTCCAAGCAGATCGAGAAGGCGCAGAAGAAGGTTGAGGACCAGCACTTCTTGATCCGTAAGCAGACCCTCGATTACGACGACGTGCTCAATCAGCAGCGCGAGGTGATCTACAGCTACCGCGACGAGGTGCTCGAGGGTCGCGACATGTCCGAGCCGGCCAAGCACGAGATCGCCGCGCTGATGCGCCGACTGGTCGACGAGTACACGGCCGGGGACTTCGTCGAGGACTGGGACATCCAGGGGCTCGTCGGCCGCGTGCACGAGGTCTTCATTCCAAGCGACGAGATCATCAACCTGGAGGCCCACCGGGTCGACCGTGAGGAGCTGGTCGACCAACTGATAACCGAGTCTGGCGTCTGGTATGACCGTCGTGAAACCGAGCTCGGTGAGGAGCTGATGCGGGCGCTCGAGCGTGCCCTGCTGTTGCAGGTGATCGACATGCGCTGGCGTGAGCACCTGCATGACATGGACTACCTGCGTGAGGGCATTCACTTGCGCCAGGCGGCCCAGGTCGATCCTCTCGTCGCCTACAAGAACGAGGCCTACACGCTGTTCGGCGACCTGATGCACACGATCTGGGAGGACTTCGCGCGGATGATCTTCCACGCCCAGGTCGTCGGTCCAGACGGCGAGGCGCCCCCGCTGGGTGGTCCTCCACAACGCCGTGAGGCTCCGGCCTCCTCGAGCTCCACCGCCGGTGGGCGGCTCAGCTACAGCGGTGGCAGCGGCGGGCCGATGGGAGCCGGTGCATTGGCTGCGGCCGCCGGCGTCGCCGGGGGCGACGGTGAGCATTACGCCGATGCGGAAGCTGCAGACAACGGCGCTGTCGCAGTCGAGCAGCGTCACGTTGATCCTGATGCGCCCGGCCGTAACGACCCGTGCTGGTGCGGGTCGGGCAAGAAGTTCAAGAAGTGTCACGGCGCCTAGTGCACGCAATCGCGCAATGAGCACTCCCCCCCCAGAGCCGCTGAACCAGCGACTCGCAGCCATCCGCGAGCAGCTAACACTGCTGGCGGACTACCTTTGACCCGGCTCAGTTGGCGAAGCGCGCTGACGCGCTTGAAGCGGAGATGGGTGCGCCGGGGTTTTGGGACGACCCTGAGAGCGCGGCCAAGGTCTCATCGGAACATTCGCGCACCACGCGCAAGCTGAGCGGGTTCCGTTCGCTTGCTGCTGACGTCGAGGATCTCGCGCCGTTGGCCGAGATGGCGCAGGACGATCCGGAGATGGCCACCGAGTTTGAGGAGCAGGTGGCGAGTGTCGAGGAGCGGCTGCTCGAGTTGGAGGAGGAGCGGCTGTTCTCGGGCCGCTATGACGGCGGTGACGCACTGGTCAGCGTCAACGCCGGGGCCGGCGGTACCGACGCGCAGGACTGGGCCGAGATGGTGCTGCGGATGGAGATGCGCTGGGCGGAGAAGCGCGGGTTCGAAGTCGAGCTGCTCGAAGCCTCACCCGGTGAAGAGGCCGGGATCAAGTCGGCGACGTTCCGCGTCAAGGGTGAGAACGCCTATGGCCTGTATGGCGCCGAGAAGGGCGTCCACCGTTTGGTCCGGTTATCACCGTTTGACTCCGCCAACCGCCGGCAGACTTCGTTCGCGGGCGTTGAGGTCTCGCCAGTCGTTCAGGACATCGGCGATGTGGAGATCAACGAGGACGACCTCCAGGTCGACACCTACAGAGCATCTGGCGCCGGCGGCCAGCACGTCAATAAGACCGACTCGGCGGTGCGGATCACGCACAGGCCGAGCGGGATCGTCGTCCAATGTCAGAACGAGCGCTCGCAGACCCAGAACCGCGCCGAGGCGATGTCGATGCTGCGCTCGAAGTTGGCCGAGCGCGCCGAGCGCGAGCGCCGTGAGGAGATCGCCAAGGAGAAGGGCGAGGCGCAGGACGTCAATTTCGGTTCCCAGATCCGTTCCTATGTGCTCCACCCGTACACGATGGTCAAGGACCACCGCACGGATTTTGAGATGGGCGATGCGAACCGCGTGCTCGAGGGCGATCTCGACGGCTTCATCCGCGCCTATCTATTGCAGGCGGCCAATGCGGGCTGAGCAGCCGGCCGCGCCGTACCTCGAGGCCGTCAGTGCCTACGGGCAGCGCGGCCCGACCCGCTTTCACGTTCCCGGTCACAAGGGCGGGGAGGGTGCAGATCCGGGTTTGCGTAGCGCGATCGGCGCCGAGGCGCTGTTGCTCGATATTCCCCAGGACATCGAGGGCGTCGACCTTGGACCCTCGCCGACCCCCTATCAGCGTGCCGAGCAACTCGCAGCCGAGGCGTATGGCGCTGAGCGCTGCTGGTTTCTGACCAACGGCGCGACGCAAGGCAACCACGCGCTGGCGCTGGCGCTGGCGCCGCTCGGGACGCGTGTGCTGATGCAGCGCAACTCGCACGCCAGCCTGATCGACGGGCTGGTGCTGTCAGGCGGCCTGCCGTCGTTTGTCGCTCCCGCGTATGACGCTGAATTGGGCATGGCACACGGCGTAGAGCCTGAAGCGCTTGAGGCGGCGCTGGCGCGGGCTGCGGCTGATCACGGCCCGCCGGTCAACGCCGTGTTTCTGGTCTCGCCGACGTACTACGGGATGACCGCCGATATTGGTTGTTGTGCGGAGATCACGCACGGCGCCGGTCTGCCGCTGGTCGTCGACTGCGCCTGGGGAGCGCACTTCGGTTTTCACCCAGCGCTGCCCGCCTCACCGCTGGCGCTCGGCGCCGATGCGATGCTTGCCTCGACCCACAAGATCGTTGGCAGCTTGACTCAGTCGGCGATGCTGCTGCTCGCGCCGGGCGGGCGCCTTGACGGTGATGCGATCGCGCGTGCCGTGCGGCTCGTTCGCTCTACCAGCCCGAGCGCACTGCTGATGGCTTCGCTTGATGCCGCGCGCCGTCAGCTGTCCGTCCACGGCGAGGTTTTGCTGGGCCGCACGCTGGCCGCGGCCGAACGCGCACGTGAAGCGATCGACACGATTCCCGGCTGCCACGTGATCGGCGAGAGCCTGGTTGGCAGCAATGGGATCGCCGGGTGGGATCCGCTGCGGATCGTCGTCGACGTGCGCGGCACGGGGCGGACCGGCTATGAGGTTGCCGGCGAGCTGCGCGCGAGCCATGACATCCACGTCGAGCTGGCGACCCACGCTACCGTCGTGCTGGTGTTGGGGATCGCGCAGCCCACCGATTCGCTGGACTCCTTCGCCCCCGATCTCGCCGACTGCGTGCGGCGGATCGCACGTGACAGCGACGGCCAGGTGGTCAAGCAGCCGCCGGCGCCCGAGCACGAGACCGTCGTGCCGCCGCGGGAGGCGTTCCTCGGCGACAGCGAGGCCGTGCCGGTCGACGCGGCCGTCGGCCGGATCTCGTGCGAATCGATTGCCGGTTACCCGCCGGGGATCCCGACGCTGTTGCCGGGCGAACGCGTCACCGCTGAGGTCGTCGAGTACCTGCGCGCGCTAACCGCCGCCGGGGCGCGCCTGCACGGGGCCGCCGACCCCAGCTTTGAGACCGTGCGGGTGCTGAAGTGAGCGACTGGCTGAACGACACGGTGAGGCACGCGCTTGGCGAGGACCTCGGCGGCGGCGATTTGACGAGCGAGGCGACGGTTCCGGTCGGCTTGTCCGCCGTTGCGCGGATTACGCAGAAGGCGCCCGGTGTGATCGCGGGCGTTGAAGTCGCCGGGCTGGTGTTCAAGACGGTCGAGGAGGCGTGTGTTGTCTCGGCGCTGGTCGAAGAGGGCGTCTGGCGGGACAACGGTCCGGTGATGGAGATCCACGGAACCGCGCGCGCGCTGCTGGCTGGCGAACGGACCGCGCTGAACTTCCTGCAGCGCCTCTCAGGTATCGCGACGTTGACCGCCCAGTGCGTGCAGGCCGTCGCCGGAACCGGTGTGACGATCCTTGACACCCGCAAGACGACGCCGGGGTTGCGGACCTTGGAGAAGGCGGCGGTGTTGGCCGGCGGCGGTCAGAACCACCGCACCGGTCTCTACGACGCGATCCTGATCAAGGAGAACCATGCGGCGATCGCCGGTGGCGTGGGGGAGGCCGTACGCAGGGCCCTTGCGCAATCGCCCGGCGTGATGGTGGAGGTCGAGTGCGAGACGATCGCACAGGTCGACGAGTCGCTTGAGGCCGGTGCCCCACGGATTCTGCTCGACAACATGACGGCCGCGGAGCTCAGCTTCGCCGTTGCCCACGTGGCCGGCCGCGCCGAGCTCGAAGCCAGCGGCGGTTTCAAGCTGGACGGCCTCAGGGAGGTCGCTGAGACCGGCGTAAACTTCATCTCGATCGGTGCGCTGACCCACAGTGCGCCGGCGCTCGATCTGAGCCTGTTGCTGGAGCCGACTGGATGACCGCCCTGCCAATGCTCGCTGATGGACCTAGCGCCAATCACGCGGCGCCGCTGATGCTCGAGAACATCCCCGCGCTTCAGCGCGAGGTGAGGGAATTGGCTGCGGCGCGCGGCGCCGTGATCCTCGCCCACAACTACCAGTTGCCTGAGGTCCAGGGTGTCGCCGACTACGTCGGGGATTCGCTGGGACTGAGCCGGTGGGCGGCGTCGGCTGAGGCGCAGGAGATCGTCTTCTGCGGTGTCCACTTCATGGCGGAGACCGCGTCGGTGCTGTGCCCGGGCAAACGCGTCGTGATTCCCGACGCCGAGGCCGGCTGCTCGCTCGCCGACTCGATCACCGCTGAGCAGCTGCGCGAGTGGAAGGCCAAGTACCCGGGCGCTGTTGTGGTGATGTACGTCAACACCACCGCGGAGGTCAAGGCCGAAACCGACTACTGCGTGACCTCATCCAATGCGGTGGCGGTGGTGCAACACATCTTCGACACGCAAGGTGAGGACACCGAGGTGCTGTTCGGTCCGGATATGTTCCTTGGCGCCTACGTGGAGCGGACGCTCGGGCGCAAGCTCCACGTGTGGGACGGCGAGTGCCACGTGCACGCCGGGATCAAGCCTGACGACATCACCTCGATCCGGGCCGCCCACCCCGGCGCCGATTTCCTGATCCACCCCGAGTGCGGCTGCTCCACCTCGGTGATGGAGTACGTCGCCTCCGGTGATGTCGACTCCGACGGCGTGCACATGCTGTCAACCGGCGGCATGCTCGACTACGCCGAGTCCCACGCCGGTGATCGCCGCACCGCGATCGTCGCGACCGAGACCGGCATGCTCCACGGCCTACGCGCTGCCGCGCCCGATGTCGACTTCATCGCCGCTAACGAAGCGGCCTCCTGCCGGTACATGAAGATGATCACGCTGCCGAAGCTTCGTGAGGCGCTGCGCGGAACCGGCGGCACCGAGGTCAAGGTCCGCAAGCAGGTCGCCGACCTGGCACGGATCCCGATCGAGCGGATGGTCGCAATCGGCTAACCATCGTCCTGTGCAACGTTTTGTTGCTGGGGAACAGCCGAACCTTCTCTCTCTGTAGGCGCATATGCCCATAGAGCTCTGAAGTACGCGGCGAGCTGGCAGCGAGTGCCGCTATAGGGCCGCGGATTTCACTCGGGTTCGGTGTCGGTCAGCAGGTCGATGCCGCGCCAGACGGCGTCGTGGACGATCGCCATCGACTGGCACTTGCGGTTGAACTCAGCGCGCGTGTAGCAATGCAAGACGGCGCCTGCGCCCATCTCAAGGCCGTCCCACAACGACCCGGCGATGTAGGCGCGCTCAAGCCAGGGGATCTGGTCAAACGCCTCGGAGACGAGCACGATGACGAACTCGGGACCGCGTTCACGCTGCGCCGGCGCGCCACGTTCGTCGGCGACGCGGGCGCCGCCCACGTAGGCAGCCTCGATCACCCAGCGATCGGTGACGCGCGCCAGGTAGCGCTGGAGTTCCGGCCGGTTGAGCGTGATGCTCGCCTCCACGGCGAGAACCTACATCAGTAGGACGCGACTGCGGCGACCATCCGGCCAAGCGGACCAAACGCCTGCCAGTTCGACGGTCCGTCGAGCATCAGCGCGAAGGCCAGCGTGTGGCCGTTGCGGGCTGAGCAATAACCCGCCAGGTTGGTGACGTAGTCGAGTGTGCCGGTCTTCGCGACGCAGCGGCCCTGGGCCGCCGTGTGGTCGGCGATCGTCTGCACGGTCCCGCTGACGCCGACGACCGGCAGCGCACGGCGGAGGATCACGCCGAACGGCGTCGGCCAGAGCTGCTGCAACAGCGAGACGATCTGCGCAGGCGAGCTGCGGTCGGCCTTGTCAAGTCCCGATCCGTCGAACAGCCGCGGATGAAGCGCGTAGCGCAGCGCCAGCACTTGACGGATCAACTCTGTGCCGGCGGCAAGCGTGCCCTGATGCAGCGCCTCGTAGCCAAGCTGCTTTGTCAGCAGGTCGGCGAACAGGTCATCGGATGGAACATCCATCAGCTTCAGCAGCACCGACACCGGTGGCGAGCTGACGCCGGCCAGCGGCAGCGCGTCGACCGGCGTAACGGCCGTATGGCGTGCGGCTGACACGGTGATCCCGATGTCACTCATGGTCGCCGCGACCTGGTGGGCGGCGAACGCCGCGGGGCCAAGCCCGAAGCCGGTCGCGCCGTGGTCGAATACCAGCGCCGACATCTCTCCGCCGTAGTCAGGGATGTCCGGAGCGTTGCGGGTCGCCGGTCCGCCGAGCCTCGAGTCAAAGCGACTGGCGTCGGCGTAGAGCAAGCCGGTGACACGGCGAATCCCGAGGGCGTACAGGCGGCGTGCGAGCTCGGCTGCGGTTGGGCCGTTGCCGCCGATGAAGAACTTGTCCCAGGCTCCGTCGCCGAACGTCGGGTCGCCGTCGCCACGCAGATACAGCGAGCCGTGCCAAACGCCGTGCGCGCCGAGGTGGCCGACCCCAAGCACCGTGGTCTGCAGCCGCGCGCTCGGCCCGAGCATCTGCAGCAGCGCCACGGATGTGTACAGCTTCTCAAGCGATGCCGGGGCACGTGCCACACCGGCGTTACGCGAGAACAGTACCGTGCCGGTGTTGAGGTCAACGACCAGCGCGCCGACGTGGCGGCCGAGCCCGTCCAGTGTTCGCTGGAGCGAGCGGTGGAGCTGGATCGTTTGCGGCGAAGCCTGCTCGGTGGGTACGACGGAGATAGAGGCCGCGATTGTGGTGTTGGTGCTGGTCAGCGGTGTGCTGCTGGTCGCGGCCGCCGAGCGGATCGCCGCGGCCCCGCCGCACCCGGCCAGGGCGGCTGCGGTCGCTAGCGCGGCGAGCGCCGAGCGCAACTCAGGCGTCCTCAAACTCCTGCACCGTATGCGGTCCGACGCAAGCGATCACCAGCTCGTCATCGACTCCTGCGGCGATCTCCACGACCTCCTCGAAGCGGACGGCATCGAGGCGGTCGATCACATCGTCGGGATCCAGCGACTGGCCAAACACGATCGATTGGGACGCCGCGTTGCGGGCGATCGCGCCGGTGTTCTCAAACGCGATCGCGCGGGCACCGGCGGCGTAGGCACGGGCACGCTCGACCTCCTCCGGACGTGGTCCATCGTTCCGCAGCTCGGTCACAACGTCACGCATCCGGCGGTACGCCTCGATGCACTTGTCGCTCTGTAGCCCGGCACTGAGCTGCAGCACCGGTACGTCGGCGTAGGCGTGGGGGTAGGCGCCGACCGAGTAGGCGAGGCCGCGCTGCTCACGGATCTCGTCGAACAGGCGTGAGCCCATTGAGCCGCCGAGCAATGTCGCGTAAATCGTCAGCGCGGCTCGCTGACGGGGATCGGTGACCGTCACCTTCGGCCGATAGGACATCCGCAGGTGCGTCTGGTTCGAGTCGCGCTCGGTCACCATCGCACGCGGGCTGAACGACGGTGCCGGTTCGTATGCGTCGCTAACCGGGACGGCGGGGAAGCGCTCAAACAGCTCGCCCAGCTCACGCTCGCCGGCCGCGTCGAGCTCCGACAAGTTGCCGACGATGAAGGCGCCACCGCGGGTCGGCGCCCACTGGCGGGTGCGGAAGGCGATGATTCCCTCACGCGTGAAGACGTCACGCAGGTGCTCGGTCGTGCCGAGCACCGGCCGGCCCAGTGGGTGGTCGCCGAACACCGCCTCATCGATCAAATGCTCAGCGATCGAGGACGGCTGATCGTTGTAGCGGGCGATCTCCTGGATCACGACGCCGCGCTCCTTATCGAGTTCCTCCTGATCGAGGCGGGAGCGGCCGACGAAATCGGTCAGCAGATCGGTTGCTTCAAGCAACTTCGTCGCCCGCGCGGTGATGTGAAAGGCGACGAGGTCATGGCTGGTGTAGGCGTTGAGTACGGCGCCGTTGCGTTCGGCACCCTCGTTGACGTCACGGTAGGTGGGGTATTTCTCGCCGCCCTTGAACACCAAATGCTCAAGAAAGTGAGCCATCCCGTTCTCCTCCGGGCGCTCTGTACGGGCACCGGCGTCAAACGCCACCAGCACGGTCACCGCACGGGTGCCAGGGACCTGAATCCGGTGTAGCGGCAGGCCGTTGGCGAGTACGGTGGAGGTGATCTCAGCCACGGCGAGACACGGTACTGGCTCGCCGATCTGGGCGACCGTGATCAGCTGGGGTTTAGCTAAAGCTCCTGCAAATCGCCTTGCAATACGTCCGCTGACAGCTGAACGCCCAGGCACGCCGGGTACAGTCGCCTGGATCCTATGGCCGCCCACAAACAGCTCACTCTCACTCGCCCTCGCAGCGCCACGGTCGACGTGGCACGTCACAATGGTCGTTCTGCGCCGGTCGTCAATCCGGCGCATAAGCCACCCTTGTCTCACGTGAGTAGCCACCCGATGATCGAGTTCCGTGCCGTGTCGATGAAGTACGGCAACACGGCCCACGGTCTTGACCAAGCGACGTTCGCAGTCGATCGTGGTGATTTCGTGTTCATGATCGGCGCGACCGGCTCGGGCAAGTCGACCGTGATGCGCCTGTTGATCAAGGAGCTCGAGCCGAGTAGTGGTGTGATCCGTGTCTCGGGTCGTGATCTGTCGGAGATCAACCGCCACAAGGTCCCGCACTACCGCCGCAACATCGGTGTCGTATTCCAGGACTTCAAGCTGCTGCCGAGCCGCACCGTCTACGACAACGTCGCCTACGCGCTGCAGGTGACCGGGCACTCACGCAAGGAGATCCGCGCAAAGGTCCCGGACATTTTGCGTCTGACCGGTCTTTCGCTGAAGCTGCACAACTACCCGGATCAGCTCTCCGGTGGCGAGCAGCAGCGCGTCTCGATCGCGCGCGCGTTCGTCAACCACCCGCCGCTGCTGCTGGCCGATGAGCCGACCGGCAACCTCGATCCGGAGACCAGCATCGACATCATGCGGCTGCTGTACCGGATCAACCGCACCGGTACGACGGTGCTCGTCGCCAGCCACGACCACGTGATGGTCGATCGGATGCAACGCCGCGTGCTCGAGCTGAGCGCCGGCCGGATCATCCGTGACGAGGCGACCGGGCTCTATCAGCGCGATGAGTCGACGACCGAGTTCGCGAACCGGATCGGGCCGACCACCCCGCGCCCGGCGACTCGTCCCGAGGTCCGCCGCCCTGAACTGCGGCATATCGAGGGCAGAAGGCCCGACCCTCGGCGATGACCCTCGAGTTCTTCCTCAAAGAGGCGTTTCGGGCGATGCGCCGCAACGCCGCCCCAAGCTTTGCTGCGTTCGCGACGATCGTCGTCACGCTGATCGTGGTTGGCGCGTTCATCCCGATCGTGCAGGCGAGCCAGGGTGCCGCTAACGCCGTCAGCCACAAGGTGCTGGTCAACGTCTTCATGAAGCTGAACGCAACTCCGGCGCAGGAGAAGGCCCTCAAGCACCAGTTGTTGGCGCTGCCGAACGTCAAGGGCGTCAGCTTCGAGTCAAAGGCGCAGGCGCTGAAGCAGCAGCGCAAGCTCGATCCCGCGGGGTACGCGCTGCTGTCGAGCAACCCGCTGCCGGACACCTTCCATGTGACGCCGACGAGTCCCGGTCAGGCGCTCGTGGTGCGATCGGAGATCGATCACCACGGCCGCTACATCGACAAGGAGATCTCGTCCCTGTCCGGTCAGACGACGCAGACGAAGCGGTTGCTCGAGGTGACCAACCTGGTGACGTGGATCGCCACCGTGCTCACGTTGCTGTTGGTGATCGCCTCGGTCGTGCTGATCGCCAACACGATCCGGCTCTCGCTTTATGCCCGGCGCCAAGAGATCGAAGTGATGAAGCTGGTCGGCGCGACGGACTGGTTCATCCGCTGGCCGTTCGTGATCGAGGGGATCATCGTTGGAGCCGGCGGGGCGATCGCCGCGATTTTCCTGCTTGGGGCAGTGAAGCTGCTGCTGCTTGACCCGCTGGCCGGGAGCTGGCAGCTGATCTCAACCCCGCACACGATCCCGTTCCCGTTGCTTGTCTTAGTGTTGATCGGCGCTGGCGTGGCTGTCTCTGCCGCCGGCTCGGGTCTGTCGTTGCGACAGTTCCTGCGCGTCTGATGCGAACACGGGCCGCCTTCGCGGTCGTGGTCGCTCTTGTAATCGGTGTCTGGTTCGGCGGGCATCCGAGCTGGATGCCGGGCTGGCTGCGTAGCGGGTTCGCGCCGGAGAGCAAGTCCGAACAGCAGTTCCATCAGATCCTCGGGCTGGTCAACGAGAACTACTACCGGCCGGTCAACGACGAGAACCTCGTAAACGTCGGCCTTCAGGCGGCGGTTGCCTCGCTCAACGACCCCTACTCGCATTACTTTCCGGCGCAGCAGCAGTCCGAATTCCAACAGGAGACAAACCCCCAGGACTCCGGGATCGGTGTCGAGGTCTCACCGCAGACAACGGGGATGCTGGTCGTTGAGGTGTTCCCCGGGGGTCCCGCGGCGAAAGACGGAATCCACCAGGGCGATCTGATCATCGGCGTCGGCAAACGTTCGCTGAAGGGAGTCAGCGCCAACGCTGCCACCGCATTGATCAAGGGGAGCGCCGGCACCACCGTTCGGATCACCGTCGACCGTGGCAAGCGGACGCTGCACTTCACGATTGTTCGCGAGACGATCGTGGTACCGGTGACCGCCTCGAAGCTTCTGCACTACCGCGGCAAGCGGATCGGATACCTGGAGTTCAGCCAGTTCACCGAGGGCTCCGCGAACGAGTTGCGCACGCAGGTTAGGCAGATGCTGCATCAGGGCGCCCAGGGGTTGATCCTCGACCTGCGTGACAACCCGGGCGGCCTCGTGACCCAGGCGATCGGCGTCGCTTCGTTATTCGTCAAGCACGGGGTGATCGTCACAACCCGCGGGCGTAACCAGCCGACGACCGTGTACGACGCGCTCGGCGACACGATCGCGCCGACGATCCCGCTCGTTGTGCTCGTGGACCGCGGCACCGCCTCCTCGGCGGAGATCGTCACGGCGGCGCTCCAGCAGCATCATCGCGCGCTGGTGATCGGCACGCGGACCTACGGCAAGGGCGTTTTTCAGGAGAGCGAGACGCTGCCGTGGGGCGCGATCCTCGACATCACCGTCGGCCAGTTCTTCACCCCGGACGGCCACAACCTCGGCGGCTCGGGAGTGCTCAACGGTCACTCCGTGACGCGCGGTCCGGGGATCAAACCGAACGTTTACGTCGCCGACAACCCTGCGAATCCCGGGCTCAAGGCGATCGAGGTCGGCGAGCGCGTGCTTGCCGGCGAGCTCAATCGGTGAGCAGGGCGCCGACCCGGTCTGGACCTGGTACTGGCCAGCAAGCCAGTACCAGGAAGGAAGCTCTCGTCGCAACAGTTGAGAAGCGCGGGAAGTTCCTCGTCGCCGAACCGTTCTTCGGGCCGGGCCCGCGGCTGGCGCTGAGCCGTGACAGCCGCTATGACGTTGGTGACCTGGTGGCCGTGTCGCCTGGGGTTTCGGGGCGCGGGGGTAAGGGGCAGCGGGCGAAGGTGCTGCGGCGGATCGGGCGCCCCGATGTTGCGCGTGACGTGATCGAGGCGCTGATGGTCGACCGTGGGCTGGCGCGCGGGTTTGATCCGGCGGTGACGCGTGCGGCAAAGAGCGCCGCCGAGGAGCCGATCGAGGCGACCGCGATTCAAGCCCCTGATCGCCGTGACCTGCGCCAGTTGCCGACGCTGACGATCGACCCGACCACCGCCAAGGACTTCGACGACGCGATCTCCTGCGAGGCGCAGGAGGGTGGCTGGCGGGTGTGGGTCCACATCGCCGATGTCAGCGCGTACGTGACGCCGCGCTCGCCAGTCGATCGCGAGGCGTACCGTCGGGGGACCAGCGTTTACGTGCCTGGGGCGGTTGACCCGATGCTGCCGGTCGAGCTGTCAAACGGTGTTTGCTCACTGGTTCCGAACGAGGATCGGCTGGCGGTCACGGTTGAGATGACTGTGCGGGGGGAGGAGGTCAAGCACGCGTCGTTCTACCGCTCACTGATTCGCTCCGACCAGCGGTTGACCTACAGCCAGGTCGATGCGTTCTTCGACGGAGGCGCGCGGGCCACCGACAGCTGGGGTGAGGCTTTGGGTCACGCGCGTGCGGCCTCGGGCGCGTTGGGACGACGGCGGGCGTCGAAGGCGGCGATTGTGCTCGAGTCAAGCGAACCCGAGGTCAGCTTTGACAAGAAGGGCAACGTCGCGGCGATCGAGCACGTCAAGCAGACCGAGTCGCATCAGTTGATCGAACATCTGATGATCGCGGCCAACGAGCAGGTCGCGAAGTTCCTCAGCGCGCGTAAGGCGCCGACGCTCTACCGGATCCACGAGCCGCCGGAGGCGATGGCGGTTGAGCGGATGGTCGATCAGCTCGCTGAACTGGGGGTGCCGACACCAACGATCAGCCGCGGTCCATTGACGCCACAACAGGCCGCCGAGGCGGCCGGCGAGGCGTCGGTGATGGTTGCCGAATGGGTCGCGGGGCGCGGTGGGGTTGGGGCGAGCGCGCTCAACCGGATCGTCCTGCGCTCGCTCAAACAGGCGTTGTATGACGACCACAACCGCGGCCACTCGGGGCTCCAGCTCGAGTCCTACTGCCACTTCACCTCGCCGATCCGCCGCTACCCGGATCTGATCTGCCATCGCGCCTTGCTGAGCGCCGTCGGGGCTTCGCTCGAGCCCGGTCCGGAGGCGTCGTTCGTCGCCGCGGCGGGGCCGATCTGCTCGGCCAACGAGCGCCACGCGATGACGATCGAGCGTGACGGCGACGACATCGCCCGTTGCTTCCTGCTGGCTTCGGTGATGGCGGCCGGGGGCGACCGCGAGCGCGTGTTCGACGGGGAGATCGTCGGCGTGATCGGTGCCGGCGCGTTCATCGCGTTCGGCGAGCACGGGGAATTCGAAGGGATGATGCCGGTCCGCGCGATGCGCGGCGACTGGTATTCGCTGAACGAACACGCGACAGCGCTGATCGGTGAGCGCGGCGGCGCGCTGCGGCTTGGCGACGCCGTCAAGGTCCAGGTCGCCTCGATTGATGCGCCGCGGGGGCGGGTCGACCTGCTACCTGTTGACAGCAGCGATGGCTAAGGGAAAGCGCAAAACAGCATCGGGCGATGTGGCGAGCAATCGCCGGGCGGCGTTCAAATACAACCTGCTCGATAGGTTCGAGTGCGGGATCGTGCTGACCGGAACCGAGGTGAAGTCGCTGCGTGAGGGTCTGGCGCAGATGACCGACTCCTACGCGACCGTGCGTGACGGCGAGGTCTGGCTGATCGGGCTCTACATCGCGCCGTATCCGGCTGCCGCGCGTGACAATCACATGCCCGAACGTGATCGCAAGCTGTTGCTACACCGCAGCGAGATTGCGCGGCTTGAGGCGTCAACCCGCGAGAAGGGCCTGACGGTCGTGCCGACCCGGATCTATTTCAACGGCGACTCGCGGTCGCGGGCGAAGGTCGAGATCGCGATCGCCCGCGGCAAGGATCTGTACGACAAGCGCGAGACGATCAAGGCCCGGGATACGGCACGTGATGTCCAGCGGGAGATGCGCGAAGCCGGTCGTTAGTCAGATACCGTCTCTTAGATGAAGCTTCGAGCATGCATGCTCGCCGCCGTGTTATTTCTCGCCGGTGGCATTTCCGTAGCGGTTGCATCTAACGACTCGTCGATCCCCGGCGCGCTTCCGGGCGTGTCACGGATCCTGCCGGAGACCGTTCCCGGTCTCGTCGCTGATTCAAAAGAGCTGGGTGCCCTGCAGCCCGCACAGAAGCTGGCGGTCACGCTGCCGCTGGTGCTGCCGCGCCAAGCGGCGCTGAACCGCTATCTCAACAATGAGTACGACCCCCGCAGCGTCGACTACCGCCGCTTCCTCACGCCGGCGCAATTCGCGGCGCGGTTCGGCGCGCCGATCGCCCAGGTCAGCAAGGTGGAGTCTGTGCTGCGGGGCCTCGGGCTGGACGTCGTCGCGCCTGCTGCCAACCATCTGTATCTGTCCGCGACCGGCAGCACCGCGTTGCTGGAGCGGATCTTCGACACCAGGCTCGCGCGCTTCCACGTCGATCTGACTGGCACCGCGCGGCGGTTTGCGAGCCCGGACTACTTCGCCAACGTGACGAACATCCGCCTGCCGGCGGCGCTGAACGGGCTGGCGAGCGGCGTAGTCGGGCTCGATGACGCAAACGCGCCGCAGCCGATGCTGCAGTACCCCCGCGCGCGTTCGGTGCTGCTCGCCCGCAAGCTGCGACCGCATTTCGGCACCCCGGTTGGCCAATACGGTGGCGCAACCCCCTGCCCCGCGGCGATCGTCGGTGGCGGCTATACAGCGCCCGATCTGGCGACCGCCTATGACTTCGACGGGATGTACAAGCAGGGCTTCCTCGGGCAGGGGATGAGCATGGCGCTTGTCGAGTACGACGACTACCACGACTCGAACGTCGCCGGAGTCGAGTCCTGCTACGGCCTGCACACGCCGGTTACGCGGGTGCTGATTGACGGTGGCAGCGGCGGCCCACCATCGTACGGTGAGGGCGAGGACATGGCCGACATCTCAACGATTCTCGGGCTTGTGCCGAACTTGGCTCACCTCTACGTCTACGTCGGTCCTTCCACCTCGGGCGTCGCCGACGATGGCGACACCGGCGAGATCGACCTCTACAACAAGTTTGTCGTGCAGGACCTCGCCACGGTCCTGTCGTCTTCGTGGGGCTCGTGCGAGCAGATCGACAGCGAGGCCTTCACCCAGCTGTTCAACGAGGTCGCCGAGGAGGCGGCCGTCCAAGGCCAGCAGGTGTTCTCGGCAGCCGGCGACAGCGGCGCGGTCGACTGCAGCGGTTACCCAACCCCGGTGTCCGCCAGCATCGCCGTTGAGCAGGAGGCCTCCTCGCTCTGGGTGACGGGCGTCGGCGGCACCGACCTCAGCGTCGACTCGACGGCGCTTGGTGTTGGCATCCACCGTGAGGATGTTTGGAACGACGGCGGCTCCGGAGGCGGTGGTCAGAGCGTGATCGAGCCGATGCCGGCATGGCAGGCCGGCTATCTGCGGGCCTCCGACGACACGCCGGCCGGTGCGATCAAGGGGTCTCCGTCAAAGCCGGCACCCTGTGGCGTCAGTTCCGGTTACTGCCGGATGGTGCCGGACATTGCGATGAACGCCGACCCGGCGCTCGGGGGTATCGGCGATCCGGGACCGAAGCCACCGCAGTTCGCTGCCGAGGGCGACGTCGGCTCGCCGGGCGATGCGATGTACTGCGCCACGTCCAACTGCTCGGATCCGACCGCGGTCGATGGCTGGTACCCGATCGGCGGCACCAGTCTGGCGACTCCGACCGCTGCGTCCGCCGCAATTCTGTGGGACCAGGAGGCGAAGGCGGCGGGGCTAGACAATGGCTTCGGCTTCCTCAACCCGTTGCTGTACGAGGTTGCGTCGAACCGGTCCGCCTACAAGGCCGATTTCCACGACATCACGGTCGGCAACAATGACGACCAGTACGGCGGTGCTGACTGCCCGAAGGGCTGCAACCCCAAGCATCTATATGACTCCGGCCCCGGCTACGACATGGCCTCCGGTCTCGGGTCACCGATCGTCGCGACGCTCGGGGCGAGCCTCACATCAGCCGCTGCCGAGATCAGCCTGACGCCTGACAGCGAGAGCCTCTACGGCTACACGAAGGGTGTGCCGACCACTGGCGCGGTCTCGGTTACGAGCGGCTTGATCGGCTCGGGCTTCAGCGCGGACAGTTCAGCCCGCTGGCTCCATGTCGTGGCGAACCAAAGGATTCCGGCCACGCTGCATTGGCATGCCTCGCCGGCTGGCCTCAAGCCGGGGCACTACCACGCCACGATCACGCTGCACGGGCGTGACGGCAAAACCAGCAAGCTGACCGTCAGCTACTGGGTCACCCCGCCGGCAAGGGTCACCGTCACCCCGGGGTCGCTGCACTTCAGCGAGCAAGCCGTCAACTCCCACAACAAGCCGACCACCGCTACCTGCGGCACCAGCACCTGGGATGACGAGTTCGAATACAACGGCTCGATTGAGAGCAGCGGGCCAAGCAACAAGCCGAAGCCGCAAAAGAGCTCGCTCGCCACGCTCAGGATCAGGAACAGTGGCCCGCGCGCCAGCGTTCTGCATTACGAGGTGCTTTTGTTTGCGCCGACCGGCGGCGGCTGGCTGTCAACCAACTTCGATCCAAACGACGATCCGAGCGGACTGCTGACCACACCGGGCCAGCCACTGGTGAAGACCTCAGGTGCGCTGGCTGGCGGCGCGACTCGTGAGTTGAAGCTCGCCTCGATCGCCAACGTCAACGTGTTCGGCGGCTACCCGGCGATGAATCAGGGGACCTACCACGGCGCCGTTGAGATCGAGGACCTCGCCAATCCGGCCAAGCTGATCAAGGTCCGGGCGACCCTCCGACTGGGCAACGGTAAGGGAACGCCGACGATCGCGGCCGCTCCGCGCGCGGTCTCACTAACGCTTCCTCAAGACTCGAGCAAGACCGTCAACGTTGTGCTCAGCGACTCCTCACACCGATGCGGATACGCCTACAGCCTCGATTCAGACAGACAGTGGGCGACGATCAGCCCGGATCTCTTCTCAGGCACCGTCCTCGCCAAAGCTGCCACGGCCGCGCCGGCGTCCAGCGACACCGGTGGTGGCAACGGCTTCACGCCGGTGACGATCGACACGACTGGCCTGCGATCCGGCATTTATCACGCCGAGATCACGATTTACTCGCAGAACGCGAACACCAATCCGACGGAAGTCCCAATCACCTTGACGGTGACCAGCTAGATGCAGCCACACCGCCGTTTCGCCAAGGCGCCGCGCCGCACCGTCCTGGTCGCTGCAACGCTGCTCACACTGGGTAGCACTGCCGGCTCGATCGCCGTTGCCTCCGACGGTGCAACCCCGCAGAACGGTCTGCCGATCGCGCACGTGCTCCAAGGCACCGTGCCGCGGCTCGTGTCGCTGTCCCAGAAGCTCGGTGCCCTTTCGGGCACCCAGAAGCTGATCGTGACGCTGCCGCTGGTGCTCCCGCATCAGGCGCAACTGAATGCCTACCTCGCGGCCGAGTACAACCCACGTAGCGTCGAGTATCGACGCTTCCTGACGCCGACCCAGTTCGGCGCCCGCTTCGGCGCTCCAGCCGCCGAGGTCGACAGGGTCGCGACGGCGTTGAAGCAGCTTGGCCTGGTCGTCCTCACCCCGTCGGTCAACCACCTCGACGTGTCGGCGGTCGGTACGGCGGCTCAGCTCGAGGCGATCTTCGACACGACACTTGAGCGCTTCCACGCGGATCTGACCGGGCTGCTGAGGGCGTTCACCAGCGGGGATTTCTTCGCCAACATCACCAATATCCGTCTGCCGGCTGCGCTGAACGGGCTGACAACCGGCGTGCTGGGTCTCGACAACGCCGATCAGCCCCACCCGATGCTGGAGTACCCGACCGCGGCGCAGGCCGCCTACGACCGCGTCCACCCTGAACTCGGTACTCCGGTTGGCCAGGCCGGCGGCGCTACGCCGTGCGTTGGTGCGCTCGCGGGCGGCGGTTACACCGCGTCTGATCTGGCCACCGCCTACAACTACGACGGGCTCTATAAAAAGGGCTTTCTGGGGCAGGGCATGAGCGTGGCGCTGGTCGAGTTCGACGACTTCCACAACTCAAATGTCAACGCCGTCGAGTCGTGTTACGGCCTGCACATCCCGATCACCCGCGAACTGGTCGATGGTGGCACCGGTGGCCCGCCCGCTGCTGGCGAGGCCGAGGACATGCTCGACCTCGCGACGCTGCTGCCGCTCGTGCCCAAGCTTGCGCACATGTATGTGTACGAGGGCCCGGCTACCGCCGTCAACCCAACGGCGATCGTCGACGGCTCATCGGAGATCGACCTCTACACGGCCTTCGTCACCCAGGATCTGGCGCCGGTGCTCTCATCTTCTTGGGGCAACTGTGAGGAACTTGACGGTGCCGCCTACACGAACCTCTACAACACGATCACCGAGGAGGCCGCCGCCCAGGGTCAGCAGATCTTCGAAGCCGCCGGTGACAGCGGTGCGGTCGACTGCCGCGGCTATCCGACTCCGACCGCGGGCAGTATCTCGGTGATGCAGGAGGCCGCCTCGCCGTTTACGACCGGCGTCGGTGGCACCGACCTCAGCGTCGAGTCGACGATCCTCGGGCTCGGCATCCACCACGAGGACGTCTGGAACGACGCCGGCGCCGGCGGCGGCGGGCAGAGCGCGTACGCGCCGATGCCCAGCTACCAGTCGAGCTACCTGAAGGCTGTCGGTGACACGCCGCCGGGTGCGGTCGCCGGCACACTCTCACACCCGGCACCGTGCGGTGTGACCGCCGGGTACTGCCGGATGATCCCCGACATCTCGATGGAGGCCGACCCTGACGCCGGCGGTCTCGTCGATCAGGCGCCGCTCCCGCCTGACTTCCTGCTGCAAGGCGATGTCGGCGCGCCCGGCGTGCTCGATTACTGCGACACCTCCAACTGCTCGCTGTTGTCCGAGCTCGGCCTGCCGATCGTGCCGCCGACGGTCGACACCGCGGGTGGCTGGTTCCCGATCGGTGGCACCAGCGCCGCCGCGCCGATGGCCGCCGCGGCCGCGGTCCTCTGGGACCAGCAGGCGAAGGCGGCGGGCCTGTACGGCGGCTTCGGCTTCCTCAACCCATCGCTGTATCGGATCGCGTCAAACGCAGCCAGCTACAAGACAGATTTCCACAACATCACCGTCAACTCAAACGACGCGCAGTACGACTTCGCGGACTGCCAGGCCGGATGTAACCCGCAACACCTGTACGACTCTGCTCGCAACTACAGCATGGCCGCGGGCCTCGGCTCGCCGATTGTCGCGGCGCTCGGCACGAGCCTGCTCGCGCAGGCAACGGCGGTTGACGTGACCCCAGCAACTGTCTCGCTGTACGGCTACACGAAGGGTGCCTCGACGACCGCGGCGGTCGCCATCACCAGCGGCTATCTCGGATCGCGTTTTCACGCCAGGAGTTCGGCCAAGTGGCTGCACGTCAAGGCCGCAGGGACGATTCCCAGCACGCTGATCTGGCACGCCAGCCCCGCCCGGCTGAAGGCGGGCCGCTACCACGCGACGATCACAGTCACTAACGTTGCCGGCAAACGCTCACAGCTGACGGTCAACTACCTGGTTACGCGAGCCGCGAAGATCGCGGTCTCACCGGGACGGATCGACTTCTCCGAGCACGCGGTCAACTCAAGCGGCCAGACGGTTACGCCGAGCTGCACCGGGACCGTCTGGGATGACGGGCTTGAGCTCGGCGGCAAGATCGGCGGCTACTCGGAGACCGATCCGTCGGTGTCACCGGCGAGCACGCTGGTCACGGTCATGGTGAAGAACCGCGGCCCACGTGGCAGCGTCCTGCACTTTCAGCTGTACGCGATCAACGGGACCGGCGGTTGGCTGTCCTACAACCTCAACGGCAGCGGCCCGTCAGCCTTCCAGACCGGCGCCCAGGCGCCGCTGGTGCCGACCACCGGCACGCTGGCAAGCGGTCACAGCGAGGCGATCAAGCTCGAGTCGATCGCCAACGGAAACGCGCTCGGCGGCTACCCGGCGATGGACCAGGGGACCTATTACGGCACCGTTTACATCCGTGACCTGGCCAACCCGAAGGCCGAGGTCAAGGCGCCGATTACGCTGCGACTCGGCGACGGTGAGGGCACCCCGACGATCGCCACCAACACCCGCTCGATCTCGGTGACTGAGGCACCGGGGGTCAGCCGGACGGTCGACGTCGTGCTGAGCGATGCCGCACATGTCTGCGGCTACGTCTACAGCCTCGGTAGCCTCGCGTCCTGGATTCAGGTCAACCCGGACCTGTACTCGGGCACGGTTCCGGCGACGACTGCCACCGCGCCACCGGCGGCGCGCGACACCGGCGATGGGAACGGTTTTACGCCGGTCACGATCAGCGCAGCCGGGCTCGCGCCCGGGACCTACCACTCGCAGCTCACGATCAACTCGCAGACCGCGAACTCCAACCCGACGCGGGTCAAGGTCACGCTGCGGGTGAGCTAGAAGGTTGCTGGCCGACTACCTCCGCCGCGCGAGCTTGTTGGCCCGCGACTTGATCGTCGAGAGGTCACGCCCGTCGGACTCAAGCGGCGTCCGGTGCTCGGCGGGGATTGCCTTTTCCTGCTTCGACGCCGGGTAGTAGTAGCTGGCAGGGGTGCTGCCGCCGCCCTGCGTGGGCATCGACTGTTTGGTCGGGATGCTCGGGTCGGCGCCGCCGAAGATACCCGAGGTGTATTGGCCCGTGGCCACGCACGGTCCGCTGTTGGGCAGATCAACGAACGGCTGCGGCAAATCGGGCACGCTCGTGTTCTTGGCGCTGCGAAACAGGGTTGAGGTCAGGTCGCCGACCAGCTCACGGCGCCACCTGGAGACGTTCGGGACCTCGACGCCGAACCGCTCGCTGACCAGCTTCAGCTGCGAGGTGTGGTCGAACAGTTCGCTCGCGATGTGTCCGCCTTGGCTGAACGGCGAGATGACCAGGCAGGGGACGCGGACACCCAGCCCCAGCGGCCCGGGGATGCCGAGCGTTCCGGGGTCGGGATCGCCGAGGGCCGGTGGTTTCGCGGTCAGGTACTCGCCGGGGGTTCCGGGAGGCGCGGTCGGCGGCGAGACGTGATCAAACCAGCCGTCGTTCTCGTCGTACATGATGAACAGGGCGGTCTTCGACCACACCTCAGGGTTGGCGGTCAGCGCGTCGAGTACCAACGAGCTGTAGTACATGCCGTTGGTCGGTGCCGATGCGGGGTGCTCGTCGAACCCAAACGGCGGGATGATCCACGACACGCTCGGCAGGTTGCCGCTGGCGATGTCGGCGACGAAATCGTTGGGGAAGGTCTGGTTGAACGCCTTGCTGTAGAGCGGCGAGAGCGGATCGCGGAACGCCTTGAAGTAGGGGAGGACATGGTCGCTGACCGCCATTACCTCGGGTTGCAGCAGCGGGTTGTAGAAGACCGGGTCCCAACTCAGGTAATTCGTGAGCTCAGCGTATTTGCCGCTGACACCGGCGTTTGACGGGCTGTACACCTTCCACGGAACGCCGGCGTCCTCAAGGACCTCTTGCATCGTCGTCCAAGTGCAGTCCCAAAAGTAGTCCGGCGTCTCGTTGGTGTCGGTAACCGGACCGCCGTACTTGCCCTCAGGATCGATCGTGCCGCTGTTGGCCATCAGGCGGTTCGGGTGGGTCGGCCCGAGGATCGACGCGTGGTAGGCGTCACACAGCGTGAAATGTTCTGCCAGCGCGTAGTAGAAGGCAAGGTCGGCACGTTGGTAGTAGCCCATCGTCATCGCCCCGCGGGCGCCCTCGTACTTACTCGAGGTGTGGACCTTGACCCAGGAGTCCATCTTTCCCTCGTTCCAGCACAGGTGCATCGGCCCCCACTCGTGCGTCAGGTCGTCCGTGCACTCAAACCCCTCGGCGCTGTTCAGATGGAACGGCAGCAGCTTCTGTTTGGGGAAGACGTTGGTGCCGTCCGGGTAGTCCTGCGCGAACACGCCCAGCGAGTGCTTTGGATGGTCGTTGAAGCCCCGACCTTTGTGATAGGAGCCGAAGTAGTGGTCATAGGAGCGGTTTTCCATCATCAGAAAGACGATGTGATCGATCGCGCCGAGATCAGAGCCCGCCGGCTTGCTCGCCAGCGCCTGCCGGACGGTGTGTTGCCAGCCGGGGCCGGCCGCCCACGCCGCGGCCGGCTGCGCCACCACGGCGCCGGCGCCGAGCAGGCCAAGGTACTCGAGCAACTCTCGCCTGGAGAGGCTGTGCCCCTTCAGCTCCTTTGGAAACTCCACAGCAGACCCCTCGCTGGTAGTTGGTTGGTGCTCGTGGTGATTATGGAGCGTCGGGGGTACCGGGAACCGTGCCGAACACTCGCCACGTTCCGTGGTCGTAGAGCGCTGAGTTGCCGCCCGTGTCGAGCACCACACAGCCGACCGATGTGCAGGAGACCGAAGCAGACGCCCCGCCGGTTTGGGGGTAGCGGACGCGCTTCCACTTGTGTCCGTTGAACAGGTAGGTCTGATGGCCCCCGAGCGCCAGGCAGCTTGTCGTCGAGGCGCACGACAGCCCGCTGATCGACCGCGGGCCGGCAGCCGTCGACCTCTTGCTCCAGACACGGTTCTTGAAGGTGCTGACCCGTGAGCCGTTGGCCTCCATGCAGAATGACTGGGACGTACAGCTGACCGCCGAGATGCCGTTGTCCAGCGAGTTGTCAACCCGGACCGGCGGGCTCCAGCGACCGTTGTAGTCGGTGATTGCGAACCCGGCGGCGTCACCTGCCAGGCAGAACGATGTTGTTGGGCAGTCGAGCGCCTGGACTGTCGCGAATGGGTCGACCGGTGTCGACGCGCTCCAGAATCCGTATGAGTCAGTAAGTGCGTCGCTGGTGTAGTCGACCGCCACGCACTGGTACCAGGCGGAGCATGACACGGCTTGAAAGCCGCCACCGTCGGGGTCAAGCGACTGATCGATCGTCCATTTGCTGCCGTTGAAGAGGAACTCGTTCTCGGCCAGGTTGTCCCAGGCGATGCAACGGGTCGTCGAGCCGCAGGAGACGCCGTTGAGCGTGCTCTGTTGCTTGGCGGCGCTTAGGTCAATCTCAACTGGCGTGCTCCACTTGCCGTCGGCGTAGACCGTCGCGTAGCCATCGGCGCTGACCGCGGCGCAGAAGTGCTGACCGACCAGACAGGACAGCGAGTCGCTGCTGAAGCTGGGCGGTCCAGACGTAGCTGCAGCCGCGGAGCCCGTGAACACGGTGAGCGCCACTAGCGTCCCTGCTAGAAGTCGTGCGGTTGAGGCGATTCGCCCGGTGGGTGCGGCCACGATCGGGACGGTAGCAGTCGGGCCTGTCGGCCAGCTCACGCGAGTGTCGCCGGTGCGTAGGTGGCGTGCATGCCGACCACCAGCAGCGCGATCAGCGCGATGTAGACGGCACCGATCAGCAGACGGTCGACCGGCGGCACCCGATAGTAGTCGCGTTGCTCCGGTGAGCTGTGGCGGTAACGAGTGAACCGGCGGTAGATCTCGAGCCCGCCCAAGATCAGCACAATCACGACCACCGGGTTCGGGTCGACAAAAGCGAGCACGACCAGCCCGCCAAAGCCAACGATCCACATCCATGGTGTCATTGCGGCCATTGCCCGGCCACCGTCAAGCGGTACCACGGGGATCAGGTTGAACAGGTTCAGCAGGAAGCCGACGTAGGCCAGCGAGCGCCAGATGTCGTTGCCGGTCTCCTTCCAGACGACCACACACGCAGCGGCGCCGATGCTGCCGAGGATCGGACCGGCCAGACCGACTCGTGCTTCGGCCAGCGCGTTGTCACCGAGTGAGCGGGCGCCGATCATCGCGCCCAAGAAGGGGATGAAGATCGGTGCACTTGCCTTGATGCCCTCGCGTCGCAGCTGGATCACATGCCCCATTTCGTGGATGAACAGCAGCGCGACGATGCCGAGCGCAAACGGGAAGCCCCAGATTGTGGTGTACGCCGCGATCGACACCGCCATCGTCCCGAACGTGACGAACAGCTTGAAGTTGCCGAGCGCCAGCAGGATGACCTTGAGCTTCGCCAGCAGCGCGATCAGCCCGGCGCCGGCGGCGCCGAGTCGGCGCCGGAACCGGTCCCACAACGATTGTTGTGGGGCAGCCGAATGCGGCGCGGCCGCCGACGGATACACGAACGGACCCGGCGTGGGCGGCGTCGGCACTTCAAGTGGTGGGGGAAAGGACTCCATCTTCCTTGACGGTCACAGTATCGGCCGAGCTCAGCCTGCTCTGAACGTCAGGCCCGCGCGCGCCTGAAGGCTTATCCCAACGCGAGAATTTCTGCCGCGGCTCGCTTACCGGACTGGATTGCTCCGTCCATGTACCCCGCCCAGACTGTTGCTGTCTCCGTGCCCGCCCAATGGATCCGCCCGATTGGGTCGCGCAGCGCGGTGCCGTAACGCGTCAGTACACCAGGGGCGCTGATCCCGACAGGACAACCCCGCGTGTAGATCTGACGCTCCCACGGCATGTCGAAGTACTCGCGCGGGTTTGCCGCCTGCGGCCCAAAGTAGTTGACGTAGGACTCAAGTGCCGCCGCCTGCCTGACCGCTGGGGGCTGATCGGACAGCAGCCGGGCCTGGTCGCCGTCGATGAAGCCGAGCATCACCCCCGGCGTGCCGCTCTCAGGCGATGCGTCGAAACAGGCGTCGACCGCTCCTTCGACACTTGTCACCTGGCCATTAAGGCCGGCGTCACGCCAAAACGGCGTGTCGTAGACGGCGATCGTCTTGATCAGCGAGCCGATCGGAAGGCGCTGTGTGAGCTGGTCCCGCTGCCCCGGCAGTGGCGGGTCGTAGACGATCCGGCCGGCGAGGTGGGGCGCGATCGCGACGATCAGGTGCTTCGCCTCGACCGTCGCTTGATCAGCGTGGACGGTGACGCCGGCGTCGGTCTGGACGATTTTGCGCACGGCGTGCTCGAGCCGCACACGCTTACCGATCCCGAGACGCTTGGCGAGGGCGATCGCGATGCCTTGAGTGCCGCCGGAGACCCGGAAGTCCTGGCCAGCACCGGTACCGGCGTTGCCGATCAGCGCCTCGAGACCACCGGCTGAGTTTGCATACCACAGCATGTAGAGCAGCGAGACGTCACGCGATTGCACCGACAGGACGGCGTTGACCGCAAGGTCCAGCAGCTGCTGGGTCTCGGGGCGAAGCGAGTTCTCCTTACCCCAGGAAGAGACGGTTTCGGCGTCCCACGCGTCGGCGTCCGGCGCGTCCCATGGTGCGTCGATCGGAACGGTCGCCGCCATCTTGTTGAACGCCGGCAGCACTACCTCGCCCAGCTCAACAACCGCAGCCGGGTCACTGGCAGGGGGGATCGCGCCGGTGTAGGGAGTGCCCTTGCCATTCTCGTACCACAGCAGCTTGCCGGTGCTGTAGGTCGGGAACAGACTGATTCCCATCTCCTTGCAGAGCCCGACGGTCTGGTACTGCGTGGGCCCGACGAAGGTGGCGCCCATGTTCGCGACGTCGCTCGCGCCCTTGATCGGAAAGCTCCATGCACGGCCGCCGACCCGGTCACGCGCTTCTAGGACGATTACCGACTTACCGGCCTCGACCAGAGCCTTGGCGGCGCTCAATCCGGCAAACCCGGCACCGACGACGCAGACATCAGCCTTCAGCGGTTTAGCGCTCGTGTTTGACGGCTTTGCTGTCGCCTCGGCGGATGGCGCTGCGGTCAACAGCGCGCCAGCACCCGCAGCTGCGCCAGAGCCGAGCAGCCGTCGTCGGCTGATTCCTGTGTCTTTACCCATCACTACCCCTTTGCTCGTGACTGCCCCGGGGTGAGGCTACGCAAACCTCGCCGTCGCTGCGTCGACGGCGAGGTTCAAAGCGGTCGCGACCGGCCGGATCAGCCGGCTTTGGCGTAGTTGCTCGCGCCGTACCAGTCGACCACGACCACCGGTTCGTCGCCGATCACCCAGGCGTCGTGCCCGCTGGGCAGCGAGGTGATGTCGCCCGGTTCGGCGATCAACTCCGTGCCGTCGTCCATGTGGATCGCTAGCCGGCCGCTGACGTGGTACTGGAAGTGCGGTGCATGGCAGCTGTCGGTCCCGGCGATTGGCTTGACGTCGTTGGACCATCTCCAGCCGGGGAGGAAGGTCATTCGGCCGACCTCGGCGTCGCCAATCACGAGGATCTCAGCCTTGCCGTTGGGGAATTCGCGCGTTTCGTCGGGCGCGCTGAATTGCTTGCGTTCGGTGATCTGTCGCATGTTGTCTCCTTTTGATGGTCTGATCGGGATCTACTGCTCGTCCCAGGCCTGGACGACGGTCTGGTGTTCGATCTGGCCCTCGGCGAGCTCGATCACGGTTGCGCAGAGGACGTTTGTCCCGTCTGGGTAACGGCAGGCCTGTGTGTAGGCGGCGCCGGTCTCGTCCGCGACCGTGTGGCGGACCGTGTGCGTCATGTCGCGTCCGTACATGTCCTCGAGCCAGGTCTGAATCTCGCCGCGGTTGTGCAGGACTCGCGGCGCGCTCGGCTGGGAGATCCGGTCGGCGATCGTGACGGTGGCGTCGGGGTGGTACATCGACAGCTGGGTCGCGGCGTCGCGCTCTTGCGCGGCGCGGGTGAAGCGGTCGAGGTCGAATGTGGTCGTGGTGCTCATGGCTTTGCTCCTTGGGTAGTTGGTGGTTGCCATGTGAAGAACTTCCCAGCTGCCCGTCTCGATGCCGTCAAACGAGCGTCAAACGAGGGAGTAGGCTTCAACCGTGCTGCGAGCACGGCTGTTGGGGAAGCTCGAAGTGGAGCTCGACGGGACCACCGTTAACTGCGCTGCCTCGCAGCGGCCATGGGCACTGTTCGCTTACTTGGCACTGGCGTCGCGTCCGGTGGCACGAGCCGAGCTGATCAATACGTTCTGGCCGGATGTGTTGGACCACAGCGCACGTGGGAGCCTGCGCAGCGCGCTGTGGTCGCTGCGGCGCCAGATCGGCACCGCGCTGCAGGTCGAGGGCGATCATGCGGCGTTGCACGACGAGGACGGCGTCTGGGTCGACGCCTGCGAGTTCGACCGGCTGGCCGGAAGTGATCCTGTCGCGGCTCTCGAGCTGTGCCGCGGTGAACTGCTCGACGGCTGCGAGGAGGACTGGGCGAGGTCGGCGCGCGAGCGTCACCGCGAGCGGGTGATCGAGCTACTGGAGGGGCTGGCCCAGGCGGCGGTGCAGGATGGGGACCCGGACGAGGCGCTGATGCTGACGCGCCGCCAGGTCGAACAGGATCCGTTCGATGAGCAGGCCCACCGGCGCCTGATCGAGCGTCTGGCGGCGGCTGGCGACCGGGCCGGGGCGATCCGCACCTACCGTACGTTGGCGGAACGGCTACGGCGTGATCTCGGGGTGGCGCCCTCGCGTGCGACGCGCGAACTGATCGAGCAGCTGACCACCGATCCGCCAGCTGCAGCGCCGAGCGAGGTGCCGTCGAACACGGCCCGAGGCTTGCTCCCGCTGGTCGGCCGTGACCGAGAGCTTCAGCAGCTCGAGCTTGCGTGGCGATCGGCTGTCGCTGCGCCGGGCACTGCGGCCCTGATCCGCGGCGACGCGGGGGTCGGCAAGACACGGCTGGCGACCGAGCTGAAGCTGCGCATCGCGCGGTCCGGTGCGGTGACCGCGACCTGCGCGGCCCTCGACCTGGGCGGCAGCGCGCCGCTTGGTCTCTGGGCTGAACTGATCCGGGAACTGCTTCCGCTCGTTCCGGCGCCGCCGGCCCAGGACACGTGGCCCGACGACCTGACCGTACTGGTGCCGCAGCTTCCGCCTCACTTTGCGCGGGGTGGGGTGCACAGCTCCGCGATCGCTCCCGACCTCCAGCGCACGCGACTGTTCGAAGCGGTCGTCTCGCTGCTCGCGTGGAGCTCCCGTCACGCCCCACTGCTGCTGGTGATGGAGGACGTTCACAGTGCCGACGGTCCGAGTCTGGAGCTGGCTGCCTACGCTGCCCGCCGCCTCGATGGAATGCGGCTGATGCTGCTCTGCACGCGGCGCGAGCTACCACACAGCCCCGACGCCGACCGACTCGAGCTGGCGCTCCGTTCGCGCGGGGCGCTGAGCTGTGAACTCGATCTCGGTCCCCTACCACCCGGAAGCGGGGCAGCGCTGGCGCGATCTGCCGCGCGGCTAAGCGATCAAGACGTCGCGCGTGTCGTAGAGCGAGCCGAGGGTAACCCGCTGCTTGTGGTCGAAACCGCGCGGGCGGTCGAACGGGGAAGCGAGGAGATCGCCCCGAGTCTGCGCGGATCGGTCCGCGCGACGCTCGCCGGGCTGGCAGGTGACGTGCGCAGACTCGTCGAGATCGCCGCAGTCGCGATGCGCCCACTTGATACGCGCGAGACACGGGGACTCGGGCTCGACAACCCCGGCGACGCGGCTGCTGACGCGCTCGAGACCGGACTGCTGATCAGCGCGGACGGCACGATCGGCTTTCGCCACGCGCTGTTGCGGGAGGCGGTCTACGAAGAGATCGCCGAACCGCGCCGCCGCGGCCTGCATCAATCATGGGCGGATGCGCTGGTGACAGTCGAGCAGAGTGGCGGGATCCCGCGGGCGGCTGAGATTGCCCGTCACCTCAGGCTCGCCGGCGACGACCGACCGGCCGTCGCGCACCTCGTTCGAGCAGCCGCCGACGCACGCAGGGTCGCCGCGCTGGGCGAGGCGGTCGCTTACCTTGAAGAGGCGCTGGCGATCGCTGCGGACCGCGCCGACCTGTGGCAGGAGCTCGGCGAGCTCGAGGCGTGGCGCGCACGCCGTGAACAGGCGGAGGCGGCATTCACGCGTGCGACTGCGCTGCTTGAGCAAGCTGATCCGCTGGACCGGACCCGTGCCTACCTGCGTCAAGCACGCGCTTACCACGGCCCGATATGTATTCCTCG
>Ga0302314_10001203_pt1 | contig 48603 bp, 46 predicted proteins | sample III_Palsa_N2_3_FD_200533 | JGI IMG/M metagenome (GOLD analysis project Ga0302314, IMG submission 200533) | Peat permafrost microbial communities from Stordalen Mire near Abisko, Sweden - III_Palsa_N2_3 | ecosystem: Environmental > Terrestrial > Soil > Palsa > Peat permafrost | place: Sweden...
GGCGGGGGTTGGTCAATTGGGCGCGCGGCGCGCGCGAAAAGATGGGCGGGGTGTGGCACCGGGGACAGGGGCGCCGGTTCGGAGGCCAGAAGCGGTTTGCTTCTCCCGCAAGAGGGAGAAGGACTAGTCGTCCGCGGTCGACGCGCTGCCCCGCACTTGCCGACGCTTGCATATTGGCTCAACGTCGGCGTGCAGTCTTTAAGGGATGAAGCGATGCGCAGGTTGGCGATCACGATGGCGGCGGCGGTCGCCTTGTCCGGGCTCGGCTGGAGCGGGGCGGTGTTGGCGCAGGACGCGGCGGCCCCAGTGGCCGCGCCTGCGGTGCAGGACGATCCCGTGAAGCTCGGCCTGGCCCGGCAGCTGGTCGAGTTGAACGGCGGCCAGGCGGCCGTGAACGCTCAGATGAAATCGATGTTCGCCATCATAGAAAAAAGCGTGGGCCAGTATATGCCGGCCGACCAGACCAAGCTGGCCGACGCGTTGTACCAGGATATCGAGGATGAGCTTTTCAAGCTCACGCCGCAGCTGATCGACATCAGCGTGCGCTCCTATGCGGAAAACTACACCACCCAGGAACTGCATGATCTGGTGGCGTTCCAGATGAGCGACAGCGGTCGGTCCATCGCCAGGAAGGCGCCGCTGGTCCGTGATCAGGCCTTGCGGCAGACCGTGCCGCTGATGATGGCCGCCATGCCCGGGATTCTGCGCAACACCGCCGACCGCGTCTGCGCCGAAAGCAAATGCACCCCCGCCCAGCGCCAGATCGTCGCCGACGCCATGGCCAAGGCGATGCATCGCCAGGGCGGTTGAGCGACTGAAGAGACGTCGGTTACGGGGCCCCTTGCGCAGAGCAAGGCCCGGGCGACGCGACGAGTGAGCCTCCGCCGCTTGCCAAATCGCACCCCGGCGTGCGCTAACTTGCCCGTAGCCATCGGGCATGGGGGCGTATGACGATCGACAGGACCGCCGACGCGCCGCCTCCGGCCCCTATTCCCACCAAGGTCAATCCGCCGACCATCATCTTCCTGGCGCTGCTGTCGCCGTTCGGGATTCCCGCCGGCTATCTGGGGGTGACCCTCGGCTACCTGCTGGTGCACGGCGGGGTCAGCGTCGGCGCCATCGCGACCATGACCGCCCTCAGCTTCATTCCGCAGACCTGGAAGGTGGCCTGGGCGCCCATCGTCGACACCACCCTGACCAGCAAGGCCTGGTATGTGATCGGCGCCGTCCTGGTCGCCATCGGCATTCTCTGGTCCAGCATCCTGCCCACCACGCCGGCGGCCATGCCGATGTTCACGGTGCTGGTGGTGGTCACCAGCTTCGCCTCGACCCTGTGCAGCATGGCGTCCGAGACCTTCATGGCCAATCTGGACAATCACCTGAAGGGCATGGCCTCGGGGTGGTCGCAGGCGGGCAACTTCGCCGGATCCGGCCTGGGCGGCGGACTGGCCCTGTGGCTGGCGGTGCATGTGCATCCCAGTTGGGTGTCTGGCGCCGTGCTGGGTGTGATTGTCATCGCCTGCAGCTTGGCGCTGTTCGCGGTGCGCGAGCCGCCCCGGTCGCACGTGCGGCCCAACATGATTTTGACCTTCGCCGAAGTCCTGCGGGACGTCTGGTCGGTGATCCGCTCGCGGGCGGGGATATTGGTGATCATCCTGATGCTGCTGCCGCTGGGCACCGGAGCGGCGCAGAGCCTGTGGTCTTCCATCGCCGGCGACTGGCGCACCGGCTCGGACACGGTGGCCCTGGCGAACGGAGCCCTGGCGGGACTGGTGTCGATCCCCGGCTGCCTGATCGGCGGCTGGATCTGCGATCGGATCGACCGGCGGCTGGCCTACTGCCTGTTCGGGCTGGTCGCTGGCGCGGCCTTGGCGCTGATGGCCTTGGCCCCGCGCACGCCGGCCATGTACGTGACCTTCGTCCTGCTTTACGCGGCCCTGATCGGCGCCTGCTACACCGCCTATTCCGCCGTGGTGCTGGAGGCGATCGGCCAGGGCGCGGCGGCGACCAAGTTCAACTTCATGGCCTCGGTCTCCAACGTGCCCATCGGCGCCTTCATCGCCCTGGAGGGCCAGTGGCACGACAAGGGCGGGGCCAATCTGATGCTCTATGGCGAGGCGGCCGCCGCGCTGGCCTCGGTGCTGTTCTTCGCCCTGGTGGTCGCGGTCTGGCCAAAGCGGAAGGTTGTGGCGGAAGCCTAGGCGCCTGGGGCGTCCAACAGAACCCGCAACCTTGCCTCCAGCCCAGCGCGGTCCTTCAGGTCGCATTCCCAGATCGTTTCGACCCTCCAGCCCATCGTCGTCAGGGCCTCGAGATTGCGGGCGTCGCGCTCGCGGTTGCGGCCGACCTTGCCGAGCCAGTAGTCGCGATTGGCCTTCGGCACCCGGGCGCCCCGGGCGCAATCATGGCCGTGCCAGAAGCAGCCGTGGACGAAGATGACCAGCTTGCGCCCCGGCATGACCACGTCGGGCGCGCCGGGCAGGTCCTTGCGGTGTAGCCGATAGCGGGCGCCCAGCCGGGTCAGGGCCTGGCGGACGATCATTTCCGGCTTGGTGTCGCGCCCCTTGACCCGCGCCATCACCGCCGAGCGCTGCTCGGGGGTGAAGACGTCGGTGGTGGGCGGGCGGTCAGTCATCCGATCCATTTAACACCGTCTCCCCCGGCACAAGGCCGGGGGAGACGGGGAATTATGGAATGAACGATGTCCTTTGACGCCGTCGTTAGAGCCCCTCGAACAGGGCCGTCGACAGATAGCGTTCGGCGAAGCTGGGGATGATGGTGACGATGGTCTTGCCGGCCCATTCGTCCATGGACGCCAGGCGGAAGGCCGCCGACAGGGCGGCGCCCGAGGAGATGCCGCCGGGCAACCCCTCCATTCGCGCCGCCTTGCGCGCCATCTCGAAGCTCTCGTCGTTGGAGACGGTGACGATCTGGTCGATCACCCCGCGATCGAGCACGCCCGGCACGAAACCGGCGCCGATGCCCTGAATCTTGTGCGGGCCCGGCTGGCCGCCGGACAGCACCGCCGAGCCCTCCGGCTCCAGCGCGATCATCTTCAGCGACGGCTTGCGCGCCTTTAGCACCCGGCCAACGCCGGTAATGGTGCCGCCGGTGCCGACGCCGGAGACCACCGCGTCCACCGCGCCCTCGGTGTCGTTCCAGATCTCCTCGGCGGTGGAGACGGTGTGGACCAGGGGGTTGGCGGTGTTCTCGAACTGCTGCGGCATCACCGAGCCGGGGATTTCCGCCAGCAGCTCCTGCGCCCGCGCCACCGCGCCGCGCATGCCCTTTTCCGCCGGCGTCAGCTCCAGCCGCGCGCCCAGCAGGGCCAGCATCTTGCGCCGTTCCACCGACATGCTCTCGGGCATGACCAGGATCAGCGGATAGCCCTTGTTGGCGGCCACAAAGGCCAGGGCGATGCCGGTGTTGCCGCTGGTGGGCTCGACGATCACCGAGCCGGGCTTGAGGATGCCCTGGATTTCCAGGGACTCGATCATCGAGGCGCCGATGCGGTCCTTGACGCTGCCCAGGGGGTTGAAGAACTCCAGCTTGGCCAGCACCACCCCCTTGGGCTTCAGCTCGGCGGTCAGCCGAGGCAGGCGCACCAGCGGGGTGTCGCCCAGGGTGTCGATGATGGAGTCATAGATTCGGCCGCGTCCCTTTCGCTTGTAGCGCGCCGCGTCATAAACGGCTTTGGGGGCGGTCTTGGTGGCGGCGTCGGTCACGGGGAGCCTTTCTGCGAGGGCATTTCCTACCAATTTACTCGAGCTTGGCGCCAGAGTCCGAACAGAAAAGGCGCCAGCCTATTCAGCGGCGATGATGGCCGATCCGCTCAGCAGGGGGCCGCTCAGCAGGGGTTCAATCAGCTGTTCGGCCAGGAACCGCACCACCGGCGCGGCGACGCCATCGCCGACCAGATGAAACGCCTCCGTCTCCCCCTTTGGCAAGCGATAGGAATCGTCCAGGCCCATCAGGCGCGCGCCTTCGCGGGCGGTGAGCCGGCGGCTGCGGATGGTCTTGCCTTCGGCGATCAGCAGGAACTGGCGCGAGGAGCCGCCGGCCGGCGTGCGCAGACAGCCGGCCAGGCCGTCCAGCCGCAGCTCCGCCCGCTGCACCTTGACCCCATGCTCGACGCGGATACGGCGATAGACAGCGGCGACGACGCGCTCACCCGAAGCGCGGGCCGCGTCCAGACGCTGGTGATGCAGGGGACTGAGCTGGTCCAGCAGAAGCTTGGTCTGCGCGCGCGTGCGCCAGGTCACCGCGCGGTCGGGTTCCAGCAGGTCGGCGAGCCGGCGGTTGGGCGCCGCGGGCTCGGTCAGGCGCCACCAGCGCCAGCGGGCCTTCAGCTCGGCGGGCAGCGCCTCATGCGCCGCCTGGACCGCGCGGCCGTGGAAGGCGCCGGGCCCGGCCGCCGCCATGCCCGCTCCGTCTCGGACGGCGATTACGAACACCCGGGGCCGCGATTGCGGCACGAACCGCACCGCGTCGACCTCCACCGCGCCGAATACATAGCCGGCCGCGCCGAAGGCTTTGCAGACGGCGGCGAAATCCGCGCCTGCGTGCGAGGTCAAAAGCCCGGCCACGTTCTCCAGCACGATCGCGCGCGGCGCGCGGCCCTCCGCGGCCAGGCCCTCCATCAGCTTCCAGAATCCCCAAAAGGCGGAAGACCGCCCGCCGGTCAGTCCGGCCCGAGCGCCGGCGAGGCTCAGATCCTGGCAGGGCGAGGACGCCCAGGCCAGGTCCACCGCGCCCGGCAGGTCGGCCGGCGACAGGTCCCAGACGTCGCCTTCGCGCAGATCATCATCGCCCCAGTTGGCGCGATAGCTGCGGGCCTTGGCGGCGTCGAAATCGTTGGCGAACAAGCAGTGCCAGCCGGCGCCGAGGCCGGCTCGCGCCATGCCTCCGCCCGCGAAGAACTCATAGAAGCTATAGCGGCCCGCGCGACTCATCGCGGCGGACGTTATGGTGATTTCCGCCCGCTGGGCAGGCGGATTTCAGGCGCCTAGTTCTGCGCCAGCTCCATATGACTGATGTTGTGCGTCTTGGCGCCGAACAAGGCCGGGGCCGGAAGCAGCAAGCCGACGCCGACCGCGACAATCGCGCTCAAGGTCCAGATCGCTTTGATGAGCATTTCGTCTTCGAACCGGACGGATCGGCGCCCGGTGTCTCCCTATTTGGCCAGTATACGCCTGGCCTCGCGCGCCGGATGATCCCGGCTTGCCTTTATATTGGCGCCGTAAGGTTACAATTCAATGGCCAAGCTGCGGGAGTGGGAAGAACCCTTCCCCCATCGAGGGGGAGGGCTTTGATTACTTGACGCCCCCCGCCTCACGCGCGCTCAATACGACCAACAAGAAAACACATGGGAGGAACGGCCATGGACCGGGCCTATGATCTGGTGATCCGCGGCGGCCGCGTGATCGACGGGACGGGTGGCGAAGGCTTCGAGGCCGACGTCGCGGTCAAGGACGGGGTCATCGCCAAGGTCGGCGCGGTCTCGGGGACCGGCGCCCAGGAGATCGACGCGCGGGGGCATCTGGTGACGCCCGGCTTCGTCGACGTCCACACCCATTACGACGGCCAGGCCACCTGGGACGAGCGGATGCAGCCCTCGTCCTGGCACGGGGTCACCTCCGTGGTGATGGGCAATTGCGGCGTGGGCTTCGCGCCTTGTGAGCCGGACGAACGCGACCGCCTGATCCTGCTCATGGAAGGCGTCGAGGACATCCCCTTCCCGGTGCTGACCGAGGGGCTGCCGTGGAACTGGCGCAGCTATCCCGACTATATGGACTCCCTGGCCCGGCGGCGGTTCGACGTCGACATCGGCGCCCAGCTGCCGCACGCGGCGGTGCGGGTGCATGTGATGGGCGACCGGGGCGCGAACCGCGAGGCGGCGACGCCGGCCGACATCGCCGCCATGGCCAGCATCGCCAAGCGGGCGATGGAGGTGGGCGCCCTTGGCTTTTCCACCTCCCGAACCCTCAACCACCGCACCAAGGCCGGCGAGCCGACGCCGACCCTGACCGCCGGCGAGGACGAGCTAACCGGCATCGCCATGGGGCTGAAGGCGGCGGGCAAGGGGACGCTGCAAGTGGTGTCGGACTTCGTCGATCCCCTGGCCGAGTTCGCCATGCTGCGGCGGATCGTCGAGGCCTCGGGCCGGCCGCTGGCCTTTTCCCTGGTGCAGAGCCCGATCCAGCCGCAGTCCTACAAGCTGTTGCTCAACGCCCTGCATGAGGCGGTTGAGGCGGGCCTGCCGATGAAGGCGCAGGCGGCGGTGCGGCCGGTGGGCGTGCTACTGGGCCTGGAGCTGACCAACCACCCCTTCCAGTCCTATCCAGCCTTTGCGGAGATCGCGCGCGCCTCGCTGGCTGACCGGGTGGCGCGGCTGCGTGATCCGGACTTCCGCGCCCGTCTGTTCGCCGAGGCGCCCACCGGCGAACGCGCCCGGATGAGCGCCTGGGAGCGGATGCATCCGATGGGCGCCGAGCCTGACTACGAGCCCACGGCCGACACCACGGTCGCCGCCATAGCCGCGTCGCGTGGGGTCTCGCCGCAGGAGATCGCCCTGGATCACCTACTGACCAATGGCGGGCGGGGCATGCTCTACATCCCGCTGCTCAACTATGCCGAAGGCTCGCTCGATCCGGCCTATACGATGCTGACCCACCCCGACACGGTGCCGGGCCTCAGCGATGGCGGCGCCCATGTCGGCACCATCTGCGACGGCAGCTTCCCGACCACCCTGCTCACCCACTGGACCCGCGACCGCACGCGGGGCCCGCGCCTTTCCATCGAACAGGCAGTCAAGATGCAGGCCCGCGACACCGCGGAGTCCGTCGGCCTGTTCGATCGCGGCCTGATCGTCCCCGGCCTGCGCGCCGACCTGAATGTGATCGACTATGACGGTCTGACGCTGATGGCGCCGGAGGTGGCTTACGACCTGCCCGCCGGCGGCAAACGGCTGATCCAGCGGGCCAAGGGCTATGTGGCCACCATCGTCGCCGGCCAGGTCACCTATCGCGATGGCGAGCCCACGGGATCTTTGCCAGGCCGATTGCTGCGCGGCGCCCGCGCGGCGCCCCAAGCCTTGGCTGCGGAATGACGATGGCGGCGGAATAGGGAGAACCACCATGACTCCTCAGGTGATGGAAGAAGCCTGCGAATGGCGGGCGGAGGATGTGACCGACCCGGAAGCCTGGACCGAATATCTGGACGTGGGCGAGGTCGCCGAGATCGACGCGGCCATCGCCCATGCCCGGACGGTCTCCGCCAACTTTCTCGACATCGGCAAGGCGGACTTTCCGCTGCCCACGCTCGGCAAGAGGCTGAAGGCGATTGAGCGCGAACTGATCGACGGGCGCGGCTTTGTGCGCCTGCGTGGCCTGCCGCGGGATCGCTATGACAACGACGAGATGTGTCTGGCCTATTGGGGAGTCGGCGCGCACCTGGGCCGGCCCTGGCCGCAGAACCACTATGGCCACCTGCTGGGCGACGTCACCGACCAGGGCAAGAGCCGCGATGACCCGACCGCGCGCGGCAACGAACTCGGCCAGATCGGCCTGGACTTCCACTGCGACGGCTCCGACCTCGTCGGCCTGATGTGCCTGCGCAATGGCGTGTCTGGCGGCTTGTCGGCGGTGTGCAATTCCGTCGCCCTGCACAACGACCTGGTGCGCGAGCGGCCCGACCTGGCGGCGGAGCTCTACAAGCCCCAGCCCTACGATATGCGAGGGGAGCAGGCGCCGGGCCGGCGCGGCTGGTATGAGATTCCGGTCTTCACCGCCCACGGCGGACGGCTCTTCATCCGCCTGATCCGCGCCTACATCCTGGCTTCGCAACGTCATGCCGACGCCCCGCGTCTGACCGACGCGGCGCTGACCGCCCTGACCTGGATGCAGGATAAGGCCGAGTCCGGCGCCTATAGCGTGGTGATGGACTTCGAGCCGGGGGATATGCAGTTCATCAACAACTACCACGTCCTGCATGGCCGTTCGTCCTACGTGGATGACCGTCCGGCGGGGAAGGTGCGCCACCTGAAGCGGCTGTGGCTGGAGACCGAGGCCCTGACCGACCGGCCGGCCTATTTCCGCAACAATATCTCCAGCCATTGGGCCGACAAAAAGGTCATCAGCCGCCTGGATGCGACGCCAGCGGAATAGGCTCTGAGGCCCTCCCAGGTCCCCGAAAAGCCTGCGGCGTCATTTCCTTCGACTTGACCGCCCGATCCGGTCGATACTTTCAGGTGATTCGAACGGGCGGGATTATGCGCAGAGTCACCGGGGCGCTGCTGGCTGGCGCCTATCTTTGCTTGGCCTTGACGGCGGCGCTCTTCCTTTGGCGGGGCGGCGGCGGATGGGGTGCGGGGCTCGCCGGCCTGGTCGGCGTGCTGGGGCTTCTGTTCGCCCTGCATGGCCTGATCGCCCGCAACCTCGCCAATGGTCAGATGCAATCCGAACTGGCCAACCTGCGCGAAGCCCATCTGATCCTGGCCGACCAGCTGTCCGACATGCACGAACGCATCGGTGGCCTGGTCCAGACCGTCACCACCGACGCCCTGCAACGCTCCGAGGAGCTGACCACCGAGGTGCGGGTGCTCGAGGGACTGGTCGAGCGGATGAGCGAGTCCCTGCAGGAACGGCTCGCACAGCGGCCTTCACACACGGTGGGCCACCCCAACAGCCACGGCCAGCACGGCGCGCTGCTTGAGACCGTCCGCCAGGCTCTGGCGGAGAACCGGGTCGATCTCTACCTGCAGCCGGTGGTCAGCCTGCCTCAGCGGCGCACGGTCTTCTATGAAAGCTTCTCACGCCTGCGCGATGCCTCCGGCCGGGTGATGATGCCGGCCGAATATCTCAGCGTCGCCGAGCCGGAAGGGCTGATGTCGGCGATCGACAACCTGCTGCTGTTCCGCTGCGTGCAGATCGTCCGGCGGCTGGCGAAGAACGACCGCAAGGTCGGCATCTTCTGCAATGTCGCCATGGGCTCGCTGGCGGACGAGGTCTTCTTCCCGCAGTTCCTGGAGTTCCTGGCCGAAAACAAGGACATGGCCAACGGCCTGATCTTCGAGTTGGGACAGGCGGCGTTTGAGCAGCGCGGCGCGATCGAGGCCCGCAACATGGCCAAGCTTGCCGATCTCGGCTTCCGCTTCTCGCTGGACAAGGTCGCCGACCTGGACCTGGACTTCCAGGACCTGTCCCGGGCCGATGTGAAGTTCGTGCGCGTTGGCGCCGAGATGATGATCAACCAGCTGCTCGAGGTCGACGGCCAGCTCGCCCTGCGTTCGATGAAGGACCTGGCCGCCGCCGATTACGCAGACCTGACCCGCCGCTATGGCATCGAGATGATCGCCGAGAAGGTGGAGTCCGAGCGGCAGGTGGTGGACATCCTTGAGCTCAACATCCGCTACGGCCAGGGCAATCTGTTCGGCGAGCCGCGCGCCATCCGCGACGCCATCCTCGCCGAAGCCGACCCACCTGCGGATTTCATGCGCACAAACCTGAGACGGCGGGCAGGCGGGCGATAAGGCTTGCCAACCGGGGCGCTGCTGATTCTCCTGCAGTCTTGTTCTCTTCTCTCGATTCCAGAAGGCAGGAGCCGCCCCTTGATACGACTGGTCAGTCTCGGCGTTGTTGTCGCCCTTGCCGCCGCCTCGGCCGCCCAGGGCCAGACGCCCGGCCCCGCGGCCGCCCCCGCTCCGGCAGCCGCGGCCCACGCCTACTCCACCTCAACCACCCCCATCGGCGATCTGCTGGACAATCCGGCGACGAAGGCGGTGCTGATAAAATGGATCCCGGAAGTCGTGAACGATCCGCGGATCGACCAGGGCCGGCTCTATACCTTGCAGGACATCGTGACCTACGTGCCCGCGCTCACGCCGGAAATGCTGGCTAAGATCGACGCCGACCTGGCGACGGTTCCGGTCAAATAGACGACCCTGCCCCGAGGCCGCGGCCCGGGCGCGGCATCAGCGGTTGACCCATCCCTGTTCCCCCGCTACCCGCCGCGCATGACCGCACCCCATCTGATCTCCGGCTTGTCCGACATCGCCGGCCAGTACGATGTCCTGCTCTGCGACATCTGGGGCGTGATCCATAATGGACGCGAGAGCTATCCGGACGCCTGCGCGGCCCTGGCCCGCTACAATGCGAAGGTCGGGCCGGTCATCCTGATCTCCAACTCGCCCCGGCCCTCGGTCGCTGTGTACGAACAGCTTGACAGCCTCGGCGTGCCTCGGGCGAGCTGGCGGGCCTTCGTCTCGTCCGGAGACGCCACGCGCAGGCTGTTGGCCGAGCTGGCGCCAGGCCCGGCGTGGAAGATCGGGCCGGACCGGGACTGGCCGTTGTATGAGGGTTTGGGCGTCGAATTCGTCCCGCCTGAAGAGGCCGTCTTCATCGCCTGCACCGGCCCCAACGATGACGAGGTGGAGACGCCGGAGGACTATCGCGAGCGCCTGGCCGCCTGCGCGCCGCGCAAGCTGCCGATGATCTGCGCCAATCCGGACAAGGTGGTGCAGCGCGGGGACAGGCTGATCTATTGCGGCGGCGCCTTGGCCGACCTCTACGCCAGCCTGGGCGGGCCGGTGCGGATGGCCGGCAAGCCCTACGCCCCCATCTACGAGATGGCCCTGGCGGAGGCGCAGACTCTCCTCGGCCGGCCGGTGGATCGCCGCCGCGTGCTCTGTGTCGGCGACGGGATCGCCACCGATGTGCGCGGCGCCACCGACCAGAAGCTGGACTGCCTGTTCATCGCCCGCGGCATCCATGGCAATGCGGCCATCGGCGACCAGGGCTTTCTCGACGCGGGGCTGACCCAGGCCCTGCTGGCGCGCGAAGGCGGTGAGGCGCCTCTGGCCATGGCCGACCTGGTCTGGTGATCCCCTTACGCCCTGCTTCAAAAGGTTAGGGCTCGACCGCGCGCCGCGCTCGTCTAAAACACATCGACCTAAGCGCTGGAGGGCGGATTGGCCGGCTATTTTCTTGAAGACCTGAAGCTTGGCCAGAGCGCCGAGCGCGCCCATGTGGTCACGGAGGCGGACATTGTGGCCTTCGCCGACGTCTCGGGGGACTTCAATCCGGTGCATATGGACGAGGCCTTCGCCGCCACCACCCAGTTCAAGGGCCGCATCGCCCACGGCATGCTGTCGGCCGCCTGGCTGTCGGCCCTGATCGCCGGCGACCTGCCTGGGCCGGGAACCGTCTACATGTCGCAGTCCCTGCGTTTTCGCCGCCCGGTGCGGATCGGCGACGAGGTGGTCTCGCGGGTTGAGGTGACAGCAATCGACGCCGAGAAGGCCCGCGTGACCCTCGCCACCGTCTGCAGCGTCGAGGGCAAGCCGGTGCTCGATGGCGAGGCCTTGGTCATGGCCCCCCGGCGTGACAGTTGAGACGGGGCGGCTGACTTGCGTCTGAAGGTCGTCCACGGCTGGCGTGATATCGAGCCCGAGCATCGCGGCGCGGCCGTGGCGCTCGGCGAATTCGATGGCGTGCACAAGGGCCATCTTGGCGTTATCGTCGGCGCCTGCAAGGCGGCCAAGGACCTCGGCGCGCCTCTGGCGGTGATCAGCTTCGATCCGCATCCGCGCCGCTACTTCGACCCCGGCGCCGAGCCTTTCCGGCTGATGACCGTGGACCAGCAGGCGCGGGCGCTGGACGCCCTGGGCGTCGACTTCTTCTACATCCTGCCCTTCGATGAAGGCATGGCGAATATGAGCGACGAGGCGTTCGCCCGCGACGTGCTGGCCGGTGGTTTGGGCGCCCGGCACGTGGCCGCCGGCTTCGACATCACCTTCGGCAAGGACCGCACCGGCGATCCGGACGCCCTGCGCCGTTACGGCGAGGCGCTGGGATTCTCGGTGTCGATCACCGAGCGGTTGGGCGATACGGACGCGGCCAAATACTCCTCCAGCGCGGTGCGTGAGGCGCTGAAGGCCGGCAACCCCGAGCGGGCGGCGGAAATCCTCGGCCGACCTTTCGCCATCGAGGGCGCGGTGGTGGAGGGCCAGCACCTGGGCCGCGAACTGGGTTTTCCCACCGCCAATATCGGCGCGGGCGACTATGTGCGGCCCAAGCTTGGCGTCTATGCGACCCGAACGCGCCTGGCCGATGGGCGAGAAGTGCCCGGCGTAGCGAATTTCGGCGAAAATCCCACCACCGGCCTTGTCGAGGCCCGGCTTGAGGTCTTCCTGTTCGACTTCGACGAGGATCTCTACGGGCAGACGATAGAAACCGACCTGATCGCCTTCCTGCGTCCCGAGCTGAATTTCAGCGGGATTGAAACCATGGTGGATCAGATCAAACTGGACGTGGCGCAGGCTTGGGAAAGGCTGGCGCCGCCTTTCTGACGGGCGGGTGCGGGGGCGCACGATGATGTTGCGCAAGGGGCGAAAGTACGAGGCGCAGGCCCGGTCCGGCGGATCGCTGGCGGGGGTTTTCGACTCCAAGGCCCAGGTTTTCGACCGCCAGTGGGAGCAGACCTTCGGCCCGGGGACCTGCGGTGAGCATCCCCAGGCGACGCCGGTGTTCGATGCGGGCCAAGGCGCCCTGGACGCCTATTCCACCGCCGTCATCGCCGCCGTGAACGCCGTGGGCCCCTCGGTGGTCCGCATCCATCCGATCAGCGAAGACGGCCGCCTGGGCGTAGGCTCCGGCGTGATCGTCTCCTCTGACGGGCTGATCCTTACCAACAGCCATGTGGCCCGCGGCGAGGCCTGCCTGGAGGTGGTGGTCTCCGACGGCCGCGTGTTGATGGCCTGCCCGGTCGGCGACGATCCCGATACCGACCTGGCGCTGCTGCGCATCGACAAGCCCGTCACCCTGCCGGCGGCCAAGCTCGGTGACTCCAAGGCGCTGCGGCGCGGCCAGCTGGTGGTGGCGATCGGCAATCCCCTGGGCTTCGAGGCCACCGTCACCGCCGGCGTGGTCTCCGCCGTCGGCCGCTCCCTGCGCGGCGAGACGGGGCGGATGGTCGAGGACCTGATCCAGACCGACGCCGCCCTGAACCCCGGCAATTCGGGCGGGCCGCTGGTCTCGACCCGCAACGAGGTGGTGGGCGTCAACACCGCCGTCATCGCCGGCGCCCAGAACATATGCTTCGCCGTCGCCAGCAACACAGCGTCCTTCGTGATGGCCGAACTTCTGAAGTACGGCCGCGTCCGGCGCGGCTTTGTCGGCGTCTCCGCCCAACAGGTGGCGATCCCGCGCCAGCTGGCCATGGCCGCCGGCCTGATCCAGGCCAGCGCCGCCATCATCGCCAGCCTCGAGCCGGGCGGCCCCGGAGCGCTCGCCGGCCTGCGCGAGGACGACGTCATCGTCGGCGTCGGCGAGCGGCGCATCACCGGCGTCGACGACCTGCTCCGCGCCCTCGATCATGACAGCATCGGCAGAGCCCTGCCGTTTCACATCCTGCGCGACGGCAAGCGGATGACGGTGAGCGTCACCCCTACCGAACGCTTGAGCCGTTGACAGAAACCGATCCCATAGAGGCGGGCCGAGCCGACAGTCGGCTATGCGTTTCGATCGTCAACGGGACATTTGCGGTCTTCGTCGCCAAGCGCGAATATGCAACCTATTGGCCCACTCGCCGCCTGGCTCATTCATGAAGGATCGTTCCATGGCTCAAATGCTGAACCGTAGCGCTGTGTTGGGGTTGTCCGCCGTTGCGCTTCTGGCTGGACTGGCAATGAAGGGGCAGGCCCAGCCAGGCCCCGAGTCGGTCGTCTTGGAATGCAACGGTCTGGAACGCGTGGCGCTTAATGGTGGAGAGGTGCAACGCCACGGTTTCACGGGGCTGCTCTTCAAGGTGAATGAGGCGCGAAATTCAGTGGAGGTCAGCTCGTCGCGCGCCACCCCCTTCGCGTCATTCTGCTCCGACGCTGACTCGCGGCATGTGAAATTTTCATCTGAAAAAATTTCGGTAAATTGCGAATACAACAACCTCAGCAGAACCCTCACCATATCGCGGATGAATGGGGCCTTGGCTGATCACGTCATCAGCTACCGCAATTCGCTTCCGGTCGAGAAATTCATGGATGCGCAATGCGTTAAGCTGGCCTCCGATCCGAGCGAGGACGTGGTCAAGCGGCAGTTTTGATTTCTGCCGAGCCGCTGCGAACGCATCCATTGGGGCCAAGCCCCCGCCGATGCGGGCAGGCCTCGCTGGCCCGCGATGACGCTTGAGGCGGTGGCGGCGGCGAGCTAAAGGGAGCGGCCCTGGCGCGAAACTGTAAGCCGAGACGCAAGGGGCGACTAAGCTGGGACTCAAGATATTGAATTCCTGGAACATGCGGCCGTAGTTCAGAGGTAGAACGTCAGCTTCCCAAGCTGAATGTCGCGGGTTCGATTCCCGCCGGCCGCTCCAAGGATTCAAGGGGTTAGCGATCGCAGGGTAGGACGCCTTCTAGGCTGATAGAGCTAGGCGGGTGTTTGGCTGCAGCTCTGAGGCAACGGCGGCCAGCGCCTTGAAGGCGCCATCGGCGGCGGCCAACGTCTGCTCGATGTCGTCCATGGTCAGGGCGTTCGAAATGAACATGTTGTGGAACGGGTGCATATAGATGCCCCGCGACGCCATTTCGGAGCACCAGAGGTAGCCCTTGCGCAGGTCGGGGTCGTCGTCGAACAGGAACATCGGCATCGTGACCGGTCCGGTTTGCCGCAGTCCGATCCCCCATTTATCGGCGACGCCGGCCATGCCGTGACGGAGCGCGTGACCGAGAGATTGAATGTTCTCGAGGTATGGCGTGTTCATGATCCGGTCGAGCGTGACCAGGCCGGCCGCCATCGGGCCCGACTGGAACCAGAACGAACCGGTGGCGCGGATCTCGGACGCGGCCTTGCGGGCCTTGTCCGACCCAAGCAGGGCCGAAATCGGATGCCCGTTGGCGATACACTTTCCCCAGGACGACAGGTCCGGCTCGACGCCCACCACCGCCCAGCTGCAATCGCGCGCCAGTTTGAAGCCGGCGCGAACGTCGTCGACGACTAGCAGGGCTCCGGTCTTGTCGCACAGCTCGCGGGCCCGGCGCGCGTAGGCCGCGTCCGGTTCGGCCTGGTCGACGAGCACGTCATGCTTGAACGGGGCGGCGAAGATGGCGGCGAGATCGTCGCCGGCCAGAGCAACGGCCCGCTCCAGCGACTCGACGTCGTTGTAGGTGCATGAAATTCGCCCCGCCGCTTCTCCCGCGGTCGTCCCCGGCGTGGCGGCGCACCAGGCCGCGGCGCCGTGATAGGCGCCTTCGGCGATGATGATCTTGTCCCGCTTGGTATGCGCCCTGGCGATCATCGCGCCGAGCGTCGTCGCGTCGGTGCCGTTCTTTACGAAGATCGCCCAGTCCGCGTGGCTGACGATCCCGGTGAACTTTTCCGCCAGCTCGACCATCACCGGCGAGACGCCGGTCAAGGTGTCGGTCTTTTGCATTTGTTTGATGAAGGCGTCGTTGATCTCTTCGTCGCCATAGCCAAACAGGTTGAGGCCGAAGGCGCACATGTAGTCGATGTATTCCCGACCATCCACGCCGGTCATCCGCACACCATTCGCCGAGGTGAAGAACTGCGGGTAGTTTTCCGGCATGATCCGCGTCGACAGGTGGCCGTAAATCCCGCGAGGGAATACTTTTTGGGCGCGCAGCTTTAGCTCGTCTTCGCTGTACATCGGGTGTCTCGTCGACTGGATGAGCGCCCGATCGCCTGGGCGGCCATCGTTGCGCGCCTCAATGAATCGGACAATTATCGACTTTAAGACTCTGATGCGCCCAGCCGTCAAGACCGATTGACCGCCTCATGGCAGCTGTGGCGCGGTTGCTATTTCGTTGAGCAGCCGGCAGCGCGAGCTGGGCGCCGGATCGGTCGAGTTCGGATTATTGTGCGGTTCTGGCGCCGGTCGGCTATCGGCCTGTGGGCGCGCGAAGTGCGATGACCGCGGGCAAAAAGGTCTCGCAATAGGCTAGGCCGGCCAGCTCCGTCTCGCGAGCAAAGTCGGGGGTTATCCGTCCATGGCGCGCATAGGATGTCATCCAGATGCCGTCGTAGATACCGATCAGCGCGGCAAATTTCGTGTCCGCATCGTACAGATAAGGCATTTCGAATATAGTGTTCATGCGATCATAGAGCGATGCCGAGGCGGCGGCGACATTCTTTACATCCAGTATTCGGACGTCAGGTATGACGTTTGCTCCGAAAAATATCTTAGACATTACTGGGTTATTATTATAATATTCGATCGCGCGGTGCAGCTCGACGGTGACGAAATCCTGCCATCGCCGCAGATCTTTCGCCGGCAGCGGACTGGTTATGTGGTCGCTCAAGCCGATCAGATAGCGTTCGGCCAGCGCGACGAACGCGGCCTCCTTGGTCGGAAACAGGTGGTAGACCGAGGCGGGCGGCACCTTGGCGGCGCCGGCGATATCGTAGAGGCCGACCTCGGTGGTCTCCTTGTCGCTCAGCAAGGCATCGGCAGCGTCCAAGAGCATTTCGTATCTCAGACGGCTCCGCTTTTGCGACGGGCGGCGGGGCTCGGCTGCGCCCGTCGCTGCGCGCGCCGTGGTGGTCTTCATCTTTTCCTCGCATGGGCTGGGCTCGCCAGCCGGCAGACTCATTGTCGCCGCTAGGCTACCCGGGCGCGCGACCATCTTGAAGGGGCGCGATCGGCATTCAACCGATGACGCCCCTCCCTTCGCTCAATAGTGGTAGGTCAGTTCCACGCCATAGGTGCGCGGCGGACCTTCGACCGGCTCCAGGAAGCCGAACGGGGCGGAGATGTCGCTCGAGGTCAGATCGTACTTCTGGTCCGCAACGTTGCGAACGAACACGCCTACGGACCAATGGTGGCTGCTCTCATAGTCGACGTTGAGGTTGTGCAGCCAATAGCCGTTCTGCTGGATGTAGGGGTCGTTCGTCGCGTCGAACCAGTAGTGACTGCGATAGTTGGAATTCCAGCGAAAATTGACGTCGTCGCCGTTCGCCAACGCCCAGCGATAGTTGATGATCCCCGTGAACGTGAACCTGGGGGCGTTCGCCAACTCGTTGCCGGTCAGGTTTGAGCCGCCCGCAAACATGCCGTTGTCCATGCGCGTCTGCAGGAAGGCGGGCTCGAGGTCGATGGTCAGGCCGTCAACTGGAACCGCCGTGATCTGGAACTCGGCCCCCTCGGTATGCGACGCCGGCGCATTTCCAAGAATTTGCGCGGACAGTTGGGTGGTCGTGCCGTTGCCGAGCACCAGCGTCGTGAGCTCGCTCGCGAAGACCTGCTCGTTCCGGTAGGCATTGTAGAAGAGGGCGGCGTCCAGAACGAGGCGGTGATCAAACAGGGTGGCCTTTTCCCCCACCTCATAGGCCGTGACGTTTTCGGGCTTTACCGGACGCAGCTGCACCAGGACCGTATCCGGATCGTTGCTGAGGAAGCTTCCGTTAAAGCCGCCGCTCTTGAACCCGGTCGCGATGCTTGCGTAGACCTGGGCCTGGTCGGTGACGTGGTAGCTCAACGCGGCGCGGTAGGTGAAGTTTGAGGCCGTCTGGCTCTCTTGCGGAGGATCTATGATGTCCGTCAGAGGGCCGTAGTTGCCCAGCCCGCCCTGTTGGAACTGGGAGGCTTGCGCATAGTCGAAGGTCTTGCGCTCCCAGGTATATCGCCCACCGAGGGTCAGGGTGAACCGGCCATAGGTGTAGTCGCCCTGCCCGAAGGCGGCCGCCGAGTCTGTGGTTTGCTCACTGCGGTCATAGACGATCTGCGCAATGCCATCGAAGGCCCCCGGACCGGGCGGGATGCCGAATCCACCGCCCAGGTCGCCATCGTAGAAGAGCGAGAGCGGCTGGTTTTGGTGAAGATTTTCATGGAGATAATAGAGGCCGACGACCCAGTTGAAGTTCTTCTCGCTCTGGGCGGCTCTGAACTCCTGCGTATAGGTGTTGGACTGCACCTGATAGGTGGCGCGGATCAGGTCGAGCGGATCGCCATCCGTGTCCTCCGGGTGGAATTTGTCGTCGTGCTGCCAGGAACTGATCGACGTTAGGGTGATCGGCCCGGCCTTGTAGTCCGCGCGGAACTGGGTGATCGCCGCCAGGTTGGTCAGATTCTTCGTCTCGGCGTAGGCCCCTTTCCAGTAGCCGGGGGTGCCATATCCATAGAGGTCCACGCAGCCGCCGGCGAACGCCTGTGCGGGCGAGCACATGACCGGGGCGGCGGTGTTCTGGGTGCCGGGCTCGAACACGCCAATGTGGCCGTACGGTTCCGGGTGATTGCTCAGATAGCCAATCGACGTGTTGAAATAGAGCTTCAGCTTGTCGTTGGGCTCATACTGCAGTTGCAGCCTGACGGCTTCATTGTTGACGTTGTCGTACGGCGATCCGCCGGTCAGGGAGTTCTGAACATATCCGTTCGAGTGGTTCAGCACGCCGGCGATACGCCCGTCGAGGCCCGGCGCAAGCGGACCGCCGACCGCGCCCTCCACCTGGTAGGTGTTGTAATTGCCGTACTCCCCGTGCGCGTCCGCGGTGAAGTAGTCGGTTGGGCGGTTAGACGTGAAGAGCAGGGCGCCGCCGCTGGTGTTGCGGCCGTACAGCGTTCCCTGCGGCCCCTTCAGCACCTGCACCTGCGAGATGTCGAACATCGAGAAATTCTGCACGCCGGGCGCGCTGAGGTAGACGTCGTCAACATAGACGCCGTTTGGTCCGGCGTTGTTCGTGTCGAAATCGTTCAGGCCGATCCCACGGATGGTGATCAAGGGCTGGTTGCCCGCGCCGATTGGACTGATGATGGTGACGTTCGGGGTGATCTGCCCCAGATCCTGGGTGCTCTTGATCCCCGCGGCCAGCAACTGTTTGCTGGAAATGGCCTGCACCGAAACGGGCACGTCCTGAAGTTTTTGGCTGCGCCTTTGGGCCGTCACAACCACCTCGGTGACGCTGGTCGAAGCCGGGCCGGCCGGCTCGGCGTGGACGGCGTGCGCCGCCATCCAAGCCGTGGCGCTACTGGCGGCAAGCAGGGCGTATCGCGACGCACGGTGCGAGAATTTAGTCATTTTCGGCATCCCCCATTTCGCGAAACCTGACCGCTCCCCAATGGATTCAGCGGCAAGCTTTCCCGAGCCTCGAGCGTGAGCCTAGGGTCGGTCCGCCGGGGCGGCCAAAGGAAATTCGGGCGGCGCGCCAAAAGTGATTACGATATGTATCGATTTTGAGGCGCCGAGGAGCCGGGTGAACGCGAAATTGGCAGATATGGGAACGAGACCTCTCGGCCTCCGAAATGAGGGGGGTGGCCACCGAAGTCGGTTAAGGCTCGACGTGGAGACCGCTGATGCCCATTCTCGATAGATACCCGGTATGACGCCAAAAGACGTGGAGGGCGGCCCCGCCGCTCCAGCCGCCGCCACTGGGATTGAGGCCTTCGGCTATCGCCAAGAGCTGAAGCGCACGCTCTCCGCGTTCGATCTGCTCGTTTACGGTCTGGTCTTCATCACGCCGATCGCGCCCTGGAGCTCGTTCGGCTTCGTCTTCAACGCCAGCCACGGCATGGTGCCGCTGGTCTATGTCGTCGGCCTGGTGGCGATGGTGTTCACCGCGCGCAGCTACATGGTGATGTCGGCGGCGTTCCCGGTGGCCGGGTCGGTCTACGCCTATGCAGGCAAAGGCATAGGCGAGAGTGCGGGCTTCCTGGCCGGCTGGGCGCTGTTGCTCGACTATTTGCTGCTGCCGACCCTGATCTATGTCATCTGCGCGGTGGCGATCCACGCTGTCTTGCCGGTCTTGCCCAAGCCGGTGCTGGTCGCCGTTTTCCTGGCGCTCAATACGACCGTCAACATCGTCGGCATAGAGAGCACGGCCAAGCTCAGCGTCGTCCTTCTGTTTCTCCAACTCGTGCTGCTGGCGGTGTTTCTGGGGCTCTGCCTTATCGGCCTGGCTCATGGGGTCGGCGGCGCCCACCTTTCGTTGTCGCCGTTGTTCGACGCCCAGAAGGTCTCGCCGTCGCTGATCTTCGGGGCGCTGTCGCTGGCGGCGCTGAGCTTTCTTGGCTTTGACGCCATTTCGACCCTTACCGAGGAGGCGACTGGCGGGGCCCGCGCGGTCGGTCTCGCCACCATGCTCTCGCTGCTGACCGCGGCGGGCCTGTTCGTCATCCAGACCTACCTTGCCTCCCTGTTCGTGCTCAACCGCGCCTCCTTCGCCCCGGGGGACGAGGCCGCGACCGCCTTCTTCATCATCGCCAAGACGGTTGGCGGCGAGCCGATGCGGTGGTCGGTATCGATCCTGGGTATCTTGTTCTCGGGCTTGGCCGGCGCGCTGACGGCTCAGGCGGCGACGGCCCGCCTCCTCTACAGCATGGCCCGCGACGGCATGTTGCCTAGAGCACTGGCGCACGTTAACGCCCGCCGCCAGACTCCGATCAGGGCGATCCTGCTCACCGCCGCGATCACGCTTGTGCTGGGCGTATTCATGGTCGACCAGCTCGAGCTGCTGACCTCCATGGTGAACTTTGGCGCCCTTACGGGCTTCTTGGCGCTGCACGCGTCCGTCGTGATCTGGTTCATTGGGCGACAAAAGAGCCGCCGATGGATCAGCCACCTGATATCGCCGATATTGGGCTTCGCCATCGTGGCTTACGTGCTCATCAATGCCCAAACCAACGCCAAGCTCGCTGGCTTGATCTGGCTCTTTCTCGGCGTGGTCATCCTCATCGTGATCAGGATTCGCGGCGGGCGACCCGGCGCGCTGATGGAAGAGGAGACCCAATAACCTCCACCTTAGCCGCCTCAGGCCTCGAAACGAGGGCCTGCCGAACTGGCTTGCGAGGTCTTGGATCAGCCATTCTCCAGCAGGCCCCGCGCGCAGTCAGTCTAACGTCCGGCGCCTACGAACGATTTGGTCACCGTCGCGGATCGCCGGACGCTCCAGGCTTTCAATCCCTTGGATGTCACGATCCCAAGCCATAGCGAGGCGCGGGCTTCGCATTGAGGAACTTCGGGGAAATTGCCCGCCGGTCCGCCTCCCAGCGGTTCCAAAGCTCGCTGTCGTGAAGGCCGGGTATGGTGACCAGCTCGCCGGCGTCGAGCCCGGCCAACGCGGCATCGACCAGATCCTCGGCCGACATGGTGACTTCGGAGGTCTTCTGCGGCGGGTAGCCGGCGATGTCCCAGAATTCCGTGGCGGTCGCGCCCGGCATCACCGTCTGCACACGGACGCCCTTGTCGGCCAGGTCCTTCTGCAGCGAATGACCGAAGCTCAGGACGTAGGACTTTGAAGCGCTGTAGACGCCATTCAGGGCCTCGACCGCGATCCCGACCACAGAGGCGATGTTGATGATCGTCCCCGCGCCGCGAGCCGTGAAGGCTGGCGTGACGGCGTAGGTGAGGCGGGTCAGGGCGGTGATGTTCAGATCGATCATCGCCTCCATCGTGTCGACGTCCGCCTGCAGGATCGACGCGACAGAGCCGATGCCGGCGTTGTTGACGAGCAAGGCGATGCTCGGGTTGTCGCGAAGCACCGCCTCGACCTTCGCGAGGCCGGCCTTGTCGTTCAGGTCCGCCGGCAGCACCGTGATCTGACGGCCGGTTCCACCGCGCAACCGGTTCGCGACGTCGGTGAGCCGCTGTTCGTTGCGCGCCACCAGAATGAGGTCGTAGCCGCGTTTGGCGAGGCGATCGGCGTAGACCGCGCCGATACCGGACGATGCCCCGGTAATGAGGGCGACGCCCTTGGGAGAGGGACTGTTCATGGATGTACTCCGTCTGTAGCCGCTCAGGATTGAGCTCTGGGGACAAGAGTACGGTTGCAGGTCGAAGTCTCAAATGTCATATAAACGGTGATTTAGGACATGAAGGCGTCGGTCATGCGTGATATCGCGTTTGTTGTGTACCCCGGCTTTTCCGTGATGGCCTTGGCCGTCGTCACGGCTTTCGAGGTCGCTAACGGGATGGCCGATGACCCACCCTACCATCTCCACTTTGTTTCCGAGACGGGCGGCAGGGTCAAAACCTCGTCTGGCCTGATGCTCGAGAGCGAGGTTTTCACGGACAAACCGTTCGATACCCTGGTCGTGGGTGGTGGGATGACTCCCGAACCGTCGACGCCCGGCTTGGTCGCTTTCATCAGAGAAGCGCCAAGGCGGCACCGTCGTATCGCCGCGGTTTGCACTGGCGCGTTTGTGCTCGCCGAAGCGGGTTTGTTGGACGGCCGGCGCGCCACGACCCACTGGCTATATGCACGGGAACTGCAGAGGCAGTTTCCGAAATTGAAGATGGATGAAGACCGGATTTTCGTGAATGACGGACCCATCTGGACGTCCGCGGGGATGACGGCCGGCATCGATCTCGGCCTGGCGCTGATCGAGAACGACCTCGGGCCCGAGCTTGCAAAGTCCGTCGCCCGCAAGCTCGTCATCTATCACCGCCGTGGCGGCGGACAATCGCAGTTCTCCACCCTCCTCGAACTGGATCCGAAATCGGATCGCATTCAGACGGCGCTCGTCTATGCGCGGGACAACCTGCACAAGCCCCTGACCGTCCCCGAACTCGCTGAGGCGGCTCATCTCAGCCCCAGGCAGTTCAGCCGGGCCTTCCACGCCGAGACAGGTCAATCGCCGGCCAAGGCGATCGAGAACCTGCGGGTTGAGGCGGCGCGAAGCCTCATGGAGCAAAGCCGTCACCCCATCGATATGGTCGCCCGCCAAACGGGTTTCAGTGATCGCGACCACCTGCGCCGCGCCTTCTTGCGCGCCTTCGGACAGCCGCCGCAGGTGCTGCGGCGCAACGCGCGGCGGGAGGCCGTCGACTATCGGGAGGCGCCAGAAACGCCGAAGGAGTCTATTGCGGAGGCATGACCTAAATCGCCGGGTATTCGAGCGCGGGTCAGGCCGGGTTCGTCGGTCCCTCGGACCGATACCCCTCCAGCTTTCGGCAGATGTAGGCTTCCACCGCCTGTACGGCGGCGATCTTCTCGCGAACGACCACCAGGCGCGCTTCAAGAAACTCAATCATCGCCTCTTTGGGGACGGGAGCCGCCGCCGCATAGGCTTCGAACAGAGGCCCAATTTCCTTCAAGGCAAAGCCCAGTTGCTGCAGCTGGTGGATGTTCTCAATCGCCTGCAGAACCGAGAAATCATAGTCACGGTAAATGCGGCGTCCGGCGGTCCGTGGTGCGGACCTGATCAACCCCATCTCCTCATAGTGGCGGATGCCGTCCTTCGAGAGATTGGCCAGTTTCGCCACCTCGCCGATCAACATCGCAAGTCCTCTTGACTGTGGGGTTTCCCCACAGGTTACGCCCTATTTGCTGACCTGCAAATCGCTTCAGGGGATCGATGTGAACACCGCAACAAAGCCCGTCGCGCTCATTACCGGAGCATCATCCGGCATGGGCATGGATTTCGCGCTGCGCCTGATCGCCGAGGGCTACATGGTTTACGGCGCGGCTCGGCGAGCCGACAAAATGGGCGCTATCGAGGCGGAAGGCGGCAAGGCGATCATCCTCGACGTGACGGACGACGCGTCGATGGTCGCCGGCGTCGATCGCATCATCCAGGAACAGGGGCGGATCGACGTCCTGATCAACAACGCCGGCTATGGACAGTTTGGAGCGCTGGAAGATGTGCCGATGGAGGAGGGGCGCCGGCAGATGGAAACCAACCTGATCGGACCGGCGCGCCTCACGCAGCTCTGCCTGCCCCATATGCGCGCGCGGAAGTTCGGCAAGATCTTCAACATCTCTTCGATCGGCGGCAAATTCGCGACCCCATTGGGCGGCTGGTACCATGCCTCGAAACACGCGCTCGAAGGCTATTCAGACGCCTTGCGCAATGAAGTTCGCCAGTTTGGCGTCGATGTGATCGTCATCGAGCCCGGCGCAATTGAATCCGAGTGGGCCGGCATCGCCGCGGATGAGGCGGAGCGCTATTCCGGCCAGGGGGTCTATGCAGGCATGGTGGCCAAGTTCCGCAAGTGGCAGTCCGGCGACCGCAAAGAGCCGCCGCCTCGGGTGATCAGCGATCTGATCGTTAAGGCCCTTAAGGCCAACCAGCCCGCCACGCGGTATCATGGCGGCGGTAGTGCGGGCCTGTTTCTGTCGATGCGGCGGCGCATGTCGGATCGGATGTTCGACGAGGTGGTCATGTCGACTTTTCGCTGACCCAATCATCGCCTCATGCGTCACGCCGACAGTCCGCGCCCTAGGAAGCTGGAGGTTACAATGGCTCTCCAGACCCTATGGGGCAGGAGGTGGTTGAGTAGGATCATCGGGCCGCTGCCGTTGGCGGTGTAGCGCAGCCGGTCGTTGTCATCGGTCGCCGCTTTGTAGATCGCTCGCGCGACGCCCTCCGGTCCCTGCGCCTTGGGGGCGCCGGCCTCCATCTTGGCGATGAAGGCGTCGAGCGCGGGATTGTAGGCCTGGCTGCGCGACCACCTGTGGGTGAAGCCCGTCCGCACGCCGCCAGGCTCGACCAGTTTGACGCGAATGCCCAGGTAGCCGAGTTCGTAGCTCAAGGATTCGCTAAGACCCTCCAGAGCGAATTTCGTCGCGTCGTAGGGCGCCATGAAGGGCAGGCCCAGGCGGCCGGTGATCGAGGTGACGTTGACGATCACGCCGGATTTGCGGCCTCGCATATGAGGAATGACCGCCCGCATCGTCCGCGCGGCGCCAAAAACGTTCACCTCGAAAATCTGACGCAGGTCTTCGGCCGAGATGGTCTCGAACGCCCCCGCCAGGCCCGCGCCGGCATTGTTCACCAAGGCGTCGACCGCTCCAAAACGACCGATCGCTTCGGCGACCGCAGCCTGGACCCCAGCCTCGTCTGTCACATCCATCGCCAGTCGAGCAATATTTGGCTGGTCCGCCCATCCGCCGATCCGGCCAATGTCGCGCGCGCTCGCCACGACATTCCAGCCGTGGCTTGCAAAGCGTTGCGCCGTCACTTCGCCGATACCGCTCGAAGCGCCCGTGATCAGAACCGTTTTAGACATGATCTTCCCATTAGGCCGATTATGGACCGATCGGTCCATAACATTCCTGAAGTTGGGCGCAAGGGCGAATGAGCTAGGCTGTGAGGGCTCCAAGTGCGAGGTCGACGATTTTCTGCATGGACCGAGGGTCACCGCCGGCGCGCGCCGCGATCTTGACGCCAGAGAGCAGGGTTTGGACGAACCCGGCCGCGATGCGCGGATCGAGCGCCTTATTCACCTCGCCCTTCTCCTGAGCGGCGCGCAGGAGACCGACCACGGCCTGCTGCAAGCTCTCGCCCGCAACCGATGTGGCGGCTAAGACATCAGGGTCCGACTGCCCGAATTCGCAGATGGCGTTGATGCCGAAACAGCCCTTCGCCCGCTCGATGGGATCGATATCGATGGGCGTCAGCAGGATGATCCTCAGCCCCATCAAGGGCGACGGCGCCTCTTGCAAGGCGCTGATCAGGGCCGCGGCATTACCGGTATTGTAGGCTTGGAGGGCCTCCAGATAGAGGGCCTTCTTGTTCCCGAAAGCCGCGTAAAGGCTTTGCCGGCCAATCCCCATGGCGGCGGTCAGCTCTTCCAATCCCACGCCGTCAAAACCCCGGGACCAGAAGGCTTCGGTGGCGGCCTGGAGCGCGGTCTCGCGGTCAAACTCTCGGGGGCGGGCCAAACCATCTCCTGTTCTTGATCGATCGGTGCGGAATTTACCGTGCCTTCAAATCCAACGGTAGGGAAGCCCTTCGTCAGCACGCGAAACATCCGTCTAGGAGCATGGCGGGCCGGCTTTTCCTCGCGCGGCGCCGGCAGCTTTGCTAATCAGCCTGTATGAGCCTTTCGATCCTGACCAATGTCTTCGCCGGCAACCCCCTTGATCGGGCGAGCTACAAACGGTCCGATCCGGACTGGATCAAGGCAAGGCTGGACGATCCCGACAGCCTCTGCGTCGCGATCTGGAATGGCAAGCCGCTGGTGGAGAAGACCCCCGACACGGCCGACAGCCTGCGCGTCGCCTACCTGCCCATGCCTCTGGCGCTGGAGGTTGCGGGATCCGACCAGCGGGTGCTGTTCATGGGGCTTTGGAAGGCCACAGCCGTCTTCGCTGTAGACTTGGAGGGCTCGGCCGATCCCGCGGAGGGCCCGCTGAACGGCCTTGGCCAGTTCGAGGATCTGCGGGCCATCGCCCTGCGCCTGCCGCAGACCGACGCCGCCATCCTGGCTACCGCCAAGCAGGTGTTCGAATGGCGGCGCAAGCACGGCTTCTGCCCCAAGTGCGGCCAGCCGACGCTGGCGATCGATGGCGGCTGGAAGCGCGTCTGCGACGCCTGCCGCACCGAGCATTTCCCACGCACCGATCCGGTGGTGATCATGCTGCCGACCTTTGGCGACCGCTGCCTGCTGGGCCGCCAGAGTGTATGGCCCAAAGGCATGTATTCCGCCCTGGCGGGTTTCCTTGAGCCGGGTGAAAGCATTGAGGAAGCTTGCGCCCGCGAGGTGATGGAGGAGGCTGGTCTGACCGCGGTCAGCGTCAGCTATCACTCGACCCAGCCATGGCCGTACCCGTCCTCGCTGATGATCGGCCTGTTCGCCGAAGTCGCCGACGACAACGCCGCGGCGGACGATACGGAGCTTGAAGAGGTCCGCTGGTTCACCCGCCCGCAGATTCAGGCCATGTTACGGGGCGAATTGAGTGACGCCCGCGCTCCCGGCGCGATGGCGATCGCCCACCAGCTGATCAAGGCCTGGGCGGAAAAGGAATAGCCGCCCAAGCGTCAGGTTGAACCGCGGAGCCTGAGCAACAAACGGTCACCCTGGATTTTGGCGAAAGCCAGCGTCTCCCGGACGTCGAGCTGGTCGATGAAGAACCGAGACAGCGGCTTGCCCATCCAACGGGTAAGCACGACGATCACCACCAGTGAGGCCCCAAGCTCGCCAACGATGCCGCCGATGACCATGCCCGGGATTTTGAGGGGGATGGTTAGCACGGCGCCGAGACCCAGGGCCGCCAACGAGATAGCCAGGGTGACGAAGGACAGCCCGTAGAGGCGGTTCATGCTGGTCAGGGCATGAGCGCTTACGCGTCCCAGCTGATTGCAGGCCGACATCAACAGATAAAGAGCCATCAACCCGTAGCTGAACTCTACCTGGCCGTGGGTCCAAAAATGGAACACCAGCGGACCGCAGAGCATAAGGAACGACGCCACCAGGATGAAGAGCGCCCAGGAAAACTGGGTGCCGAGTCCAACCAGTCGGTAGGTCTGGTCGATCGCCTTGCGGCCGACGCTATGGGCGATTTCGATCTCGAGCGGTAGAACCACCATCAACAGGAGCTGGTCCATCAGCCGCATGGCCGTACCGTAGATCGCGTAAATCGCGACGGCCCGACCGCCCAGCAGGGTGGCCAGGACGATGCGCGGGCCTTGAATGAGCACGGCCATGGTCGACAGGTTCCAAAGCACGAACCCGATCGCGGGCTTGGCCTGGCTCACCACCCATGACCGGTCAAACGCCCTCAGATCGATCCGCGCCCAGGGCGCCAGCCGATAGGTGACCAAGGTGATGATCGTGAGGTCCAGCAGCGCCACGGACGCCATGATCGCGGCGGCGGACACCTGGCTGCCGTGGAAAAACGTCACCATGGCCGCGATTCCGATCAGCTCGATCATCTTGGCCGCGCCAGCCAGATAGTAACCCAGCCCATAGGCTCCCGTGGCGTAGAGGGCGGCCACCATCAGGCCGCGCACGGTCTGGAGCCAGAACTGGGCGGCGATCAGGGTGATGATGAGCAAGACCTGGCTATCGCTGAGCGCCGTCAGCCGCAGAATCTTGCTGATCGGGGTGACTGCGACGAGGGCCAGGATGACCAGGATCAGCGGCAGGACGATGTAGAATGTCAGGTTGAGCGACATCTGGAAGGTACGACGCGCCCGGACGTGGTCGTTGGCGCCGGCCGCCATCACCATCTCATTGGCCGAGGTCGAGACCAGGCCAAAGTTGGAAAAGGACATGTAGGAGGCCAGCGCCGTCAGGGCGATCCACTGACCATAGCCGCCGACGCCCCAGGCCCTGATCAGGACCGGGATCAGCGCGACGGTGTAGAAGGCGAAAATTAACCTGGAAAACGCCTGGCCGGAGACGCCAAGCGACAGCCGCCCTCCAATGCCCCGCTTCGATTCCGCCATCCGCAGATCAGCGCCTCTGTAATGAAGTCCAAAATCGACCTGCAAGACGGCCGCGATGCAAGCAACGCCAGCGCCACCCTGGGCCGCTTATCATAGTTCGATTATCGAATACCATGCTGGCGCTTGCGCCCGCCGACTTGGCCAAGACTTTCTGCTCGATGTTCGCGCTCACCCTGCTTTCGGCTTCGCCACGCAGGCGCTTCCGACGACAAAGCTTGCCGGCTAGGCCGCCACCGCGCTGCGGCCGCGGATTGGCGATGGCCCGCCGACGATGGGGCCGTGGGCGTCGATGGGCGCTGGTCGGCCGATGCCGAAGCCCTGCAACTCGGCGCAGCCCTCGCCCTTGAGGAACTCCAGCTGTTCGTCCGTCTCCACGCCCTCGGCCACCACCGGGATGCCAAGACTTAGCCCCAGGCCAAGGACGGCGCGGACGATGGCCTTGGCCCGGTCGTCCACATGCATGGCTTTGACGAAGCTGCGGTCGATCTTCAGCTTGTCGAACGGGAAGGAGTGCAGGGTCGAAAGCGACGAAAATCCCGTGCCGAAATCGTCCATGGCGATCCGTACGCCCAGGCCTTTCAGGCGGCGCAGGCCCTCGAGCGCGCGGTCGAAATCGTCGAACAGCGCGGTTTCGGTGATCTCCAGCTCCAGCCGCTCGGGGGCGAGGCCGGTGGTGGTCAAGACCTCCAGCACCAGCGCTGGCAGGTCAGGCCGATGGAGCTGGCGCGGCGACAGGTTCACCGCGATCCGCAAGGGGTTGGCCCACAGCGCCGCCTCGGCGCAGGCGCGGCGCAGCACCCATTCGCCCAGGGGGCCGATCAGGCCGGTTTCCTCGGCCAGGGGAATGAAGTCCAGCGGCGGCACCATGCCCCGTGTCGGATGGTTCCAGCGCACCAAGGCCTCGAAACCGCACACCGCGCCGTCCCCGGCGTTGGCCAGCGGCTGGTAGTGCAGGACCAGCTCGTCACCGGCTATCCCCCGGCGCAGATCGGCCGCAAGCTGGCGCCGATCACGCGCCGGCGCCGGCGAACGGCCGAGCTTGGCCTTCAGGTCTTTCAGCGCTTCGAACACACCTGAGCAATAGCGCGGCCGTGATTAATGGATTGCCGACATCGGTCCAAAAATCGGCAGACCTCAAGACAGGGGATCTGGCCGACTGATCGAGCGCTCGAATTCCCAGTCTGGTCGCCAGGCTTCGCAAGCGGAGCCTGGACAAGTCTCTCCGGCGCCCCCAGCTTGGGTAGGTCATGACTTCGCCCGATCGCCGCAAACCCCCACTCCTTGAGACCGTCATCGAAACGGTATTGTTCGAGGGCCGCTGGCTGATGGCGCCCTTCTATCTGGGACTGCTGCTTTGCCTGCCATTGTTGCTCTGGGTGTTCGGCGCCGATGTGGTGCATGAGCTTCCGCACGTGCTGGCGCCGGGCGCCAAACCGGAAGACGCCATCCTGATGGTGCTGTCGCTGATCGATCTCAGCCTGGCCGCCAACCTGGTGCTGATCGTGATCTTCTCGGGCTACGAGAATTTCGTCTCGCACATGGATGCGGCGGCCGAGGAAGACCGGCCGGCCTGGATGGGCACGATCGACTTCTCGTCGCTGAAGATGAAGCTGATCGCCTCCATCGTCGCCATCTCGGCCATCTCCCTGCTCAAGACCTTCATGCGCCTGAACGAAGCCCCCGTGCCGACGGACGTCCTGATCTGGCAGCTGGCGCTGATGGGCAGCTTCCTGGCCGCCGGCGTCGGCCTGGCGCTGATGGACTGGCTGCACGGACTAGGCAGCCACGGCGAGGCTTCGGGGAACGAATAGCGGGCGTTAGTCCCGCCTGGCCTTTTCTGCGTCGAAGCGCACACGGGCGGTTTCGAAGGCGGCGATGTTCTCGGCGACCCAGCGCCATACCGGCGCCACCTGTTGCAGCAGCGCCTGACCCAGGTCTGTCAGCTGATATTCCACGCGCGGCGGAACCTGGGGATAGAGGGTGCGGGTGACCAGACCGTCCCGTTCCAGCTTCCGCAGCGTCTGGGTCAGAACCTTCTGGCTGACGCCCTCCACCCGCTCGAGCACACGGGTGAAGCGGAGCGGCGCGCCATTCTCGGCCAGCACATGTAAGACCCACAGGGTCCATTGGCTGGCGGCCTGACTGAGAATTTCCCGCGCCATCTCGTCCTGGCCTTCGGTAAGGCAGTCGCAGAATTCGGCGTTGTGACTGAAAGGGCTGATGGTTTCCATCAGGTATGTATAGATCGTCGGGGAGCCTTCTTTCAATCAGTGACTGACGGAGTTACGTCTGTGAGACACGGGCGACAGGATCGATCATGAGCTGGACCACGAAAGACATCCCCAATCAGGCCGGGCGGCTGGCTGTCGTCACGGGGGCCAACACCGGCCTGGGCTATGAGACGGCGTTGGAACTGGCCGGCGCGGGCGCCGAGGTGGTGGTTGCGGCGCGCAATCCAGACAAGGGGCAGGCGGCGGTGACGCGGATTCTCGCCGCCCATCCGGGCGCCAAGGTGCGGCTGGAGCTGCTCGACCTGTCGCGGCTGGCCGATGTCACAGACTTCGCCGAGCGGATCGCGGGACGGCACGACAAGATTGACCTGCTGGTCAACAACGCCGGCGTCATGATGCCGCCGCGCCATCAGGTCACGGCCGACGGCTTCGAGCTGCAGTTAGGCGTCAACTACCTGGCCCACTACGCCCTGACCGCGCACCTGCTGCCACTGCTCCGTCGCGGCACGGCGCCCCGGGTGGTCAACCTCTCCAGCGGCGCCCATCACACCGGCCAGATCAACTTCGACGATCTGCAATGGACCAAGGCCTATCGCCCCTGGCCGGCCTACAGCCAGTCCAAGCTGGCCATGCTGATGTTCGCCTTCGAGCTGGATCGGCGGAGCCGCGCGGGCGGTTGGGGGATCATGAGCAACGCCGCACACCCCGGCTTTGCCCGCACGGACCTGATCGCCAGCGGCCCGGGAAACCACAGCGTCTTTGCCCGCCTGAACGCCACCTTCATGCAGCCCTGGATGAGCCAGAGCGCCGCCGAAGGCGCCTTGCCGCAACTTCTCGCCGCGACCTCGCCGGACGCCGTCGGCGGCGGCTACTATGGCCCAAGCCGTCTGTTCGAACTGAAGGGCCCGCCAAAGATCGCGCGGGTGGCGAAACAGGCAAGGGACGAGGCCGTGGCGCGTCGGCTGTGGGAGGTGTCGGAGACCCTGACGGGCGTTGGGTTTCCGAAGTAGCGATAGGCGCGGCGGCTAACAAAACGCCCGCTATTTCAGCGGCGGCGTCGAGCGCTGGATCACTGACTTCAGCGCAAAACTGGAGTGGATGCGCGCCACGCCAGGTATCCGGGTCAGAACCCCGGTCATGAAGGCCTGGTAGGAAGCCAGATCATCGGCCACCACCCGCAGCAGATAGTCCTCGCCGCCGGCCATCAGGAAGCAGCTCATCACCTCGGGCGCTGTGCTGACGTGCCGCTCGAACACCTCCAGGGCGTCCTCGGACTGTTTGTCGAGGGTGACGGAGACGAACACGCTCATCTGTCCCCCCAGCCGCGCCTCGTCGAGGCGCGCTGAATAGCCGACGATGAAGCCGTCGTCCTCAAGCCGCTTGATCCGACGCAGGGTGGGCGTCAGCGACAGGCTTATCTTGTCGGACAGATCGCGCCAGCTGATGCGGCCTTCCTCGGCCAGGATGGCGAGTATGTTTCGATCTATGCGGTCCAGGCTTTGATGGTCTTTTCGCGCCAATATGACCAATCCTATAGTTTATATGAACTATGATTGGACCATATCTTACGCAAATTGGTGAGATTTCCTACCGGGTTTCGGCTTACCTTTCCCAATAAGGTGGAGGAAGCTCATGTCGTCGATCGATCTCGAGTACGACCTTAAGCAGGTTTTCGCTCGGGAGCGCGGTCGCCTCTATATGAGCGGCATCCAGGCCCTGGTGCGGCTGCCAATGATGCAGCGCCGCCTGGACAGGGCCGCCGGGCTCAACACCGCCGGGCTGATTTCCGGCTACCGCGGCTCCCCCCTCGGCGCCTACGACCAGCAGCTCTGGCGCGCCGAAAAGACCCTTAAAGAACACGATGTCATCTTCCAGCCGGGCCTCAACGAAGATCTGGCCGCGACCGCCCTGTGGGGGTCGCAGATGCACGCGGCCTACGGCCCGACCAAGGCCGACGGCGTGTTCGGCATCTGGTACGCCAAGGGTCCTGGCGTCGACCGCAGCGGCGATGTCCTGCGCTGCGCCAACACCCTGGGCACGTCCAAGCTTGGCGGCGCCCTGGCCCTGGCCGGCGACGACCATGCGGCCCAGTCGTCCACCTTTCCGCACCAGACCGACGGCATCTTCCAGTCGGTGATGATGCCGGTCCTGCAGCCGTCCTCGGTCTCCGAGATCCTGAGCCTCGGCCTCGCCGGTTTCGCCCTGTCCCGCTTCGCCGGCGTCTGGGTGGCGATGAAGACCATCGCCGAAGTCGTCGAAAGCGCCGCCGGCTTCGAGGCGCCCGATCCCTATCCGATGTTCCGCACGCCCGCCGATTTCGAAATGCCGGCGCATGGGCTGAACTGGGATCCCAAGCTGGGTTGGCCCGCCGGCCGCATCGAGCTGGAGCGGCGCCTGATCGAGGAGCGCATCCCGGCCGTGCTGGCCTGGGCGCGCGCCAACAATATCGACGGGATCGTCCAGGACGCGCCCCGCCGCCGCACCCTGATCGTCACGGTCGGCAAGGCCCACCAGGACCTGATGGAGGCGCTGGCCGGCCTCGGCATCGACCAGCGCCGCGCCGAGGCCCTGGGCCTGGTGGTCTACAAGGTCGGCATGACCTGGCCGCTGGAAACGACCCGGCTCAAGCAGCTCGCGGCCGAGGTCGAGACCATCCTGGTGGTCGAGGAAAAGCGTGGCTACGTCGAGGAGCAGCTGAAGACCGCCCTCTACAACATGCCCGCCGACCGCCGACCGCAGGTGGTGGGCAAGCATGGCCTCGACGGCCAGCTTCTCCTTCCGGAGGTGCTTGAGCTGAACCCCTATCTCGTCGCCCGCGCCCTGGCCTCGGTGGTCTCCACCGGGGCCGGTCCTTTCTGGACCACCCTGCGCGACTGGGAAGCCCGCTGCCTGGTCCCCGACCGCGCCGGCTTCGCCAACCGCAAGGCCTTCTTCTGCTCCGGTTGCCCGCACAACACCTCGACCCGCACGCCTGAGGGGTCGATCTCCGGCGGCGGCATCGGCTGCCACGTGATGGCCCTGGCCGAACCGGAACTGCGTACACCGACTTTCAGCCAAATGGGCGGCGAGGGCATCCAGTGGGTCGGCGCCGCGCCCTTCGTCGAGACGCCGCACCTGTTCCAGAACCTGGGCGACGGCACCTATCAGCACTCCGGCCTGCTGGCGATCCGCGCGGCCTTGGCCAGCGACGCCAACGTCACCTTCAAAATCCTCTACAATGACGCCGTGGCCATGACGGGCGGCCAGATGGCCGAGGGCCATATGGACCCGGCGAAAGTCACCCGCGAACTGGCGGCCGAGGGAGTCACGACCATCGTAATGGTCTCCGACGATCCGGATAAGTGGCGCGCCGCCAAGGGCCTCGCTGCAGGCGTCGAAATCGAGCACCGCGACCATCTCGACGCCGTCCAGCGCCGCCTGCGCGAAACCAAGGGCGTCACCGCCATCGTCTATGAACAGACCTGCGCTTCCGAAAAGCGCCGCCGTCGCAAGCGCGGGACCATGGCGACCCCGGACAAGCGGCTGATGATCAATCCGCGCGTCTGCGAAGGCTGCGGCGACTGCCAGGTGCAGTCCAACTGCATCGCCGTCGAGCCGCTGGACACCGCCTTTGGGACCAAGCGCAAGATCAACCAAAGCGCCTGCAATATCGACCTGTCCTGCGTCAAAGGCTTCTGCCCGAGCTTTGTGGAAGTCGAAGGCGGCGTGGCGCCCAAGCCGGACGCGCTGCGTCTTGCCGGCGAGGCCGCGGCCCTGGCCGCCAACCTGCCGCATCCGCTGCGCGCCGCGCTCACGGGCGACTTCAACATCTATGTCGCCGGCGTTGGTGGCACCGGCGTTCTGACCCTGGGCGCCCTGATCGGCACCGCGGCCCACATCGAAGGCCTGGCCACCTCGACCCTCGATTTCACGGGCATGGCGCAGAAGAACGGCGCCGTCGCCAGCCAGATCCGCATCGCGCCCAAGGACGGCGACCTGCACGCGGTGCGAATCGGCGGCGGCTCCGTCGACCTGATGCTGGCCGCCGACCTGATCGTCGCCGGCACGGCGGAGGCCCTGGCCGGCCTGTCGAACACCCGCTCGAAGATCGCCCTCAACCTCGACACCTCGCCCACCGCCGACGCGGTGACCAACCGCGACTTCAGCCTGCCGCTCGACCCGATGGGCCGGGCGATCCGCAAGCGCGCCCGCGAAACCAAGACCGTCCGGGCCACCCGCCTGGCCGAGGGCCTGTTCGGCGACGCCACCACCGCCAACACCCTGCTGCTGGGCTTCGCCTTCCAGAAGGGCTGGCTGCCGCTGAGCGCCGAGGCGCTGCTGCGCGCCATCGAGCTGAACGGGGTTGCGGTAAAGGCCAACCAACTCGCCTTCGCCTGGGGCCGGATCGCCGCCCATGACCAGGCCTCCGCCGAACGTGCGGCAGGTCTGCATGCGGAAAAGCCGGTCACGGAGACCGCCGAGCAACTGGTCGACCGACTGGCTAGCGATCTGGTCGCCTATCAGGGCGAGGTCTACGCCGCCCGCTATCGCGCTATCGTCGCCCTGGCCGTCTCGGCCGACGCCGCAGCCACGGGAGATGGCGCCCTGGTCCGCAATGTGGCCCGCCAGCTCTACCGGCTGATGGCCTACAAGGACGAGTACGAGGTCGCCCGCCTCTATGCCGAGCCGGCCTTCGCCGAGACGCTCGGCGGGCAGTTCGAGACCCACAAGCGCCTGGGTCTGTGGCTGGCGCCGCCGTTGTTCTCTCGGATCGATCCGGCCACCGGTCGGCCGAAGAAGCACAGGTTCGGCCCCTGGATATTCCCGGCGCTGCGGATGCTGGCCAAGGGCAAGGTCCTGCGCGGCACCGCCCTCGACCCGTTCGGCTATGCCGCCGAGCGCCGCGAGGAACGCGCCCTGATCGCCATCTATGAGGACGATGTCCGCAAGCTGTGCGACGGTCTGGATGCGATCCACTACGCCGCCGCGACCAAGCTGGCCGCCTGGCCCTCCGAAGCGCGAGGCTTCGGCCCTGTGAAGGCTGTGGGGCTTGAGAAGGCCAGGGCCAACCGCGACGCCCTCTGGGCGGCTTTGAAAGCGCCCGCACCCCTGGCGATCGCCGCGGAATGACTGACCGAATCCTTCTCCCGCAAGGGGAGAAGGATTCGTGCAGCCGGCCCTCGCTAGGGTTCAAGTGATCACTTCCCCCTGGACGCCCCAGCCTAGCCGCCCATAGGCTGCGGCATGACCGACGCCGCCTCACGCCGCGACACCGCCTTCATCGGCCATCCCATAGGCCTGGGCTGGCTGACCACCTCGGAGATGTTCGAGCGGTTTTCCTACTACGGCATGCAGGCGCTGCTGGTCCTCTACATGACCGGCTTCCTGTTCAAGCCGGAGCATGTCGGACACGTTTGGGGCTTCGTCGAATTTCGCCGGCTGCTGGAAGCCGGTGGCCATATGACGCCGCTGGCGTTGGGGTCGGCGATCTTCGGACTCTACACCAGCGTGGTCTACATCACCCCGATCCTGGGGGGCCTGATCGCCGACCGGCTCACCGGCCGAACCCTGGCGGTGACCATGGGCGCGATCCTGATGGCGTTCGGCCACTTCCTGATGGCCTTCGAGCAGACCTTCCTGATCGCCCTGACCTGCCTGATCTTCGGCACCGGCCTGTTCAAGGGCAACATCTCCTCCCAGGTCGGCGACCTCTATGGCCCGGACGATCCGCGGCGCGCCGACGCCTTCCAGATCTTCCTGTTCGCGATCCAGATCGCCGGCATCATCACACCCCTGGTCTGCGGCACCCTGGGCGAGGTCTATGGCTGGCACTGGGGGTTTGGGGCGGCGGGGATCGGCATGCTGGTCGGACTGGCCGCCTACCTCGCGGGCCGGCCGACCTTTCCGCCCGACCTGAAGGCGAAGACGACGGCTGACGGGCGTCAATCCGCGCCGCCGCTGAGCGCCGCGGACTGGCGCAAGATCGCCATTCTCGCAGCCCTGGTGCCCATGCTGGCCATGGGCATGGTCGGCAACCAGCAAGGCTTCAACCTCCTGCTGATCTGGGCCAAGTCCCACTATCAGCTCAACTTTTTCGGCCACACCATGCCGGTGACCTGGCTGCTGTCCATGGGCGGTATCCTGGGCGCGATCACCATCGCCGCCTCCGCCGGCTTCTGGCGTTGGTGGGCGACGCGCTGGGCCGAGCCGGACGAGCTTACCAAGATCATCCTCGGCGTCGCCCTTATGGTCGGCGGGCAACTGATCCTGGCGGCGGCCTCGACCGTGGTGGCGGTGACCGGTCACCGGGTCGGCCTGGGTTGGGCGGTGGCTTTCGGCGTCGTCAATTCTGTCGGTTTCGCCAACATGCTGCCGATCGGCATGGCGCTGTTCTCCAGAGCCGCGCCCAAGGGCACCTCATCGAGCGTGATCGGCCTCTACTTCCTCAACAGCTTCGCCGCCAATCTGGCGGTGGGTTGGCTGGGCGGCTTCTATGAGAAGATGACGCCCACGGCCTTCTGGCTGATGCACGCGGGGATCATGGGCGCGGCGGTCGTGCTGCTGATCCTGGTCAAGATCACGGTCGGGGCCCATCTGGCGCCGGCCTATGACGCGCCCGCCCATGTTCCGAACGCTTCGGCCGAACCCTTACCCGCAAGGTAATTGGATCGGCCCCCGCGCGGGGTTATGACCGCAGCCATGGGACGATCCGCCAACGCTCTCGGCGATCAACTGCGCACCTGGCGCCAGCGCCGCCGCATGAGCCAACTCGACCTGGCCTGCGAGGCTGAGGTTTCCGCGCGGCACTTGAGCTTCGTCGAGACGGGCCGGTCCGCGCCCAGCCGCGAGATGGTCCTGCGTCTCGCCGAGCACCTGGCCGTGCCCATGCGCGAGCGCAACGTGCTCTTGGTGTCGGCTGGATTCGCGCCGCTGTTCCCCGAACGGTCCCTGGACGATCCGCACCTGAAGCCAGCCCAGGATGCGATCCAGCTGGTTCTGGAAAGCCACAAACCCTATCCGGCCTTCGCCCTGGATCGGCACTGGGGTATCGCCGCGTCTAACAGCGCCCTGCAGGTGCTCTATGAGGGCGTGGCGCCGGCGTTGATGGAGCGGCCGGTCAATGCGATCCGGCTGAGCCTGCATCCCCAGGGTCTGGCGCCGCGAATCCTCAATCTGGCCGAATGGTCGGCCCATCTGATCCACCGGCTGCACGAACAGATCGACGCCACGGGCGATCCGGTGCTGATCGCTCTGGCCGATGAAGCGGCTGGCTACGCTCGCGCCGGACTGGCTGGCCGGCCGCCGCAACGGCCTTCGGACGGTGTGGTGATCCCGTTCCGGGTCATGACCTCGATCGGCGAACTGTCTTTCCTCTCGACCACCATGGTGTTCGGCACGCCGGTGGACGTCACCCTGTCCGAACTGATGATCGAGACCTTTTTTCCCGCCGATGAAGACACCGTCCAGCGCGTGCGGCGCCACGTGCAGAAAGACGCCTGACGCTTACCTTTGAGGTAATCGTTTTACCTCGCCGGCTTCGGCAAGCTGCCTCCACCACTCAAGGAGGTTATCATGCAAAGACGATCTATTCTCCAACTCGCTGTCGCCGGCGCCACCGGCGTGGGCCTGGCTTCGGCGCCAGCCGCCGCCTTGCCGGCGCCTAGCCGTAAGCCCGCGAAAATCCCGACCCGCGACGGCGTCGGCCTGCACTACCAGGACTGGGGCGCCGGCAAGCCGGTGGTCTTTCTGCACAGCTGGGCGCTGGCCAGCGACATGTGGGCCTACCAGATTTCGCCGCTGGTTCGCTCTGGCCGGCGTTGCATCGCCTTCGACCGGCGCGGACACGGGCAGTCCGACATTCCCTCGGGCGGCTACGACTACGACACCCTGGCCGACGATCTGGCGGCGGTGCTGGAGACGCTGGACCTGACCGAGGTGACCCTGGTCGGCCATTCCATGGGTGGCGCGGAGATCGTCCGCTACCTCACCCGTCATGGCGCGGGGCGGGTGGAGAAGGCGGTGCTGCTGGCGCCTACCATTCCCTACATGCTGAAAACCAGGGACCATCCCTTTGGCCTCGACCGCGCGGCGGTGGACGCGATCCAGGCCGCCTGGCGACGGGACTTCCCACAGTGGCTGGCTGACAACGCCGGCCCCTTCGTGACGCCGGAGACGTCGCCGGCCATGTTGCGCTGGCTGTCGGACATCATGACCCGAACGCCGCTGGAGGCGATGATCGCCTGTAATGACACGGTGGTGGAGACCGACTTTCGCGCCGAGCTGCCCAACATCCGGACGCCAACCCTGATCCTGTCAGGCGACAGGGACTTTTCCGCACCGCTGGAGCTCACCAGCCGGATCGCCGCCGAGGCGATGCCGAAAGCGCGGCTGGCGGTGATCCCCGGTGCGCCGCATGGCCTCTTCGTCACCCATATGGATGAGGTGAACCACCAGATCGCGGCCTTTCTCGCGAGCTAGGCGCGCCTCGCCGCCAAAGCCCTCCTTCTCAATGGGGGAGGGTGACCGCGCTACGCCAGATAGGAGGAAATCTCGATCAGGCTGCCGTCGGGGTCGCGGCAATAGACTGACATCAGCGTCCCCCTCGCGCCGCGTTTTTCTACCGGGCCCTGCTCAATGGCAACGCCGAGCGCGGTCAGGTGGGCGACAACCTCAGGCGGGGTCGAAGCGGTGAGGAAGCAGAGATCGTCGCTGCCGGCGCTTTCGTGGTCGGCGGTGAACCAGTCGGCCTTGCTCGCTGAGATGGGCCGCAGGTTGATCTTCTGGGCGCCGAAGTTGACGGAGATCCGCTGGGGCTTGCCAGCGCCAGGGTCCGTGTTCTCGCGGGTCATGCCCAGCACCCGTTGATACCAGGCGGCCGAGGCTTCCGGATCAGAGACGTTGAGGACCAGGTGGTCCAGGGCTTCGACGGTCAGGGGCATGGGCGGCTAGACGGGCTCGCTGGTGCGCGCCTTGGCCGCCTGTGCAAACCAGGGCGTCATCCGCGCGATCGCCTCTTCCAGCTCCGGCGTCGAAACGGCGAAGCTCATGCGGATGAAGTGACGGCCGTCCTCGGGGTCGAAGTCGATCCCGGGCGCGGTCGCCACACCCGTGTCCAGCAAGAGCTTTTTGCAGAAGGCCAGGCTGTCGTCGGTCAGATGCTTGACGTCGGCATAGACGTAGAAGGCGCCGTCGGGCGGGGCGATCTCATTGAGGCCAAGCGCGGGCAGGGCGTTCAGCAGTAGCTCGCGATTGCGGGCGTAGGCCGCCACATGGCCCTGCAGCTCATCATGGGCGTCCAGGGCCGCGAGGCCAGCGTGCTGACTGAGCGAGGGGGCGGTCAGGAACATGTTGCCGACGAAGGCGCGGGCGCGATGCAGATGCTCGCGCGGGACCAGCAGCCAGCCGAGCCGCCAACCCACCATGCTGAAATATTTGGAAAAGCTGTTCACCACCAGGGCGGTGGGCTCGAACTCCAGCATCGAGTGGGTTCGTTCGCCATAGCTCAGGCCATGATAGATTTCGTCCGAGATGATCTTGACGCCACGCTCGCGGCACACTTTGGCGATGGCGGCCAGCTCGGCCTTGGGGATGATGGTGCCGGTGGGATTGGCGGGGCTGGCGATGATGACGCCTGCGGGCGCGGGCTCTAGCGCCGCCAGCACCTCGGCCGTCAGCTGGTAGCGCACCGCTGCGCCACAGTTGATCTCGACGGGCGTGAAGTTCAGCGCCTTCAGGGTGTTGCGGTAGGCGACATAGCCGGGGCGAGCCAGGGCCACCCGGTCACCCGGTTTGAAGCTGGACGCCAGCGCCAGCACCAGGGCCGGCGAGGCGCCGCAGGTCATGACGAACTGTTCGGGATCGACCGTCACGCCATAGGTCTCGGCATAGTGGCGCGCCAGCCGTTGCTTGAGCGGAATGCTCTCCCAATAGCCCATGCCATCGGTATCCAGCACCTGGTGCGCCCGCTCGATCGCCGCTCGGGGCGCGCCGGTAGAGGGCTGGCCGAACTCCATATGGACGACCTGGCGGCCCTCGGCTTTCAGCTTGTGCGCCAACCGGCTGATGGCGATGGCGTGAAACGGTTCGATGTCCGAGGTCATAGAAGGCGTCCGATACTCGGCGGGGCCGAAAACGTGCGCCTTCTATAACCGGGCTCGCACGCCCTTAGAACAGCGAGTCCGTCTGCACGATGGTCTTGCCCACCGGCATCAGCGAGTTCACCGCCAGCTTCACGTGCTGGATGGCGAAGGGGATGCCGATGATGGTCAGCGCCAGGCCGATCGCCAGGGCGATGTGATGCAGCGCCAGCCACCAGCCGGCGAGCACCAGCCAGACGATGTTGAGCAGGGTGCTGGTTGGGCCGAAATCGGCTTCCTCGACCCGCAGGCCAAAGGGGAAGTAGCTGTAGAAGCCCATCCGGAACGCTGCCGGCGTGAAGGGCAGGCCAACGATGGTGATCGCCAGGATCACGCCTGACAGCAGCCACAGCGTGCCGGAAATCCAGCCGCCGAAGATGAACCAGAGAATGTTCAGTAAGGTGCGCATGGTCTCGCCTCTTGATGGGATCAATCTAGGAGACGGATGCGGCTCGCGCCATGGGCGCGCAGATTAAGCTTCATCCACAAAATTCCTACTCGTCTCGGCCGCCACCGATCTTTAAAACAAACGTTCGACCGCCGGCCCAGAGCGGCCAGACAGGGATGAGAACTCGCCGATGACCTCCAATTCAGCGCCGTCGTTCGACGAGGTGGTCAATGGCCGCCGCAGCATCCGCGGCTATAAGCCGGACCCGGTCCCCCGGGCCCTGATCAAGGAAATCATCGCCCTGGCGATGCGCGCGCCCTCGTCGATGAACACCCAGCCTTGGAATTTCTACATCATCACCGGCGAGCCGCTGGACCGGATCCGCGCCGGCAACACCGAGCGGATGGTGGCGGGCGTGCCGCAGTCGCGCGAGTTCCGCACCGGCCAGGCCTTCGCCGGTCCGCACCGCGAACGGCAGATCGGCGTCGCCAAACAGCTGTTCTCCGCCATGGGCATCGCCCGCGACGACAAGGACATGCGGCAGGACTGGGTGCTTCGCGGCTTTCGCCAGTTCGACGCGCCGGTCTGCATCATCGTCACCTACGACCGCGCCCTGGACGGCAGCGACGATACGCCCTTCGACTGCGGCGCGGTCACCACCGCCCTGGTCAACGCCGCCTGGTCGCGGGGGCTGGGCGCGGTGATCAACAGCCAGGGCATCATGCAGTCGCCGGTGGTCCGCGAACACGCCGGCATCGCCGACGACCAGGTGATCATGAAGAGCGTCGCCCTGGGCTGGCCGGACGAAACCTTCCCGGCAAACGCGGTGGTCTCCGAGCGCAAGACCGTGGATGAGGCCGCGGTGTTCGTGGGGTTTAAGGACTAGGGGACAAACGCAGCGCCTGTCGTTCTCAGGCGAAGGCGCGAGCTTCCCTTACCTTCTCCCGGAGGGAGAAGGAGGGGCCCAGCGAAGCTGGGAGGATGAGGGTTTAGGGACGGTGCAGGATGAGGCCGCTGCGCCGGTGGGCTCTATTCGGAAGCCGCGTAACCCCTCACCCTCCCACGCCTCCGGCGCGGGCCCCTCCCTCTCCCTTCGGGCGAGGTGTTCCGGAGTCGCCTTGCAAAGACTGGAGGCGCAGGGCTCCGCTCTAAAGGCCGTCGAACACCGCGCGCACCTCCCCGATCGTCCGTCCTTCCGCCAGCAACAGCTGCAACAACACCCGAGCCTTGCGGCCGTCGAGGGGTCCGGCGGGGATGAGGCCTCGGGCGATCAGCTCCATCTCGCCGCCGCCAAAGCCGTAGGAGGCGCGCAGGGTCTCGCCGGCGCCGGTGCGGCTGGCGAACACCACCGGCTTGCGGGCGGCCAGCCTCGCCAACGCATCGACGCATCCCGCCGCCACATGGCCCGCGCCGGTCAGGGCGACCACCAGGCCGTCCGAGACCTCCGCCAGCGCCTCGACCACAGCCGCCTCAAGCCCAGGTCCGGCTTCCAGGATCGGCACGATGGGTGAGCCGCCCGAATAGGTGAGGTGCGGCAGCCGCCAGGTCGGCGCCAAGGCGATGCGGACACGAGTCTCGGCCACCCAGCCGATCGGACCGAAGGGTGCGGAGGAGAAGGCGTGGGTGCGGAAGCTGTGGCTCTTGCGGACCAATGTGCCGGAATGGATCTCATCGTCGATGGCCACCAGCACCCCCAGCCCGCGCGCGGCGGCGCTGGCGGCGACCCGGACGGCGGCCAGCAGGTTGGCCGGCCCGTCGGCGCCCGGCTGGTCCGGTCGGCGCATGGCGGCGGTGAGCACGATTGGGGTCTCGCTGCGCGTCAGCACGGCCAGGGCGAAGGCGGTCTCTTCCAGGGTGTCGGTGCCGTGGGTGATGACCACCCCGTCGGCGCGCCCGGCCGCCCGGTTCGCGGCGGCGGCGATCTGGCCCATGTCGTCCAGGGTGAAGCTGGAGCTAGGCTTGGCCAGCACGGCCTCGGCGGTCAGCTCGGCGATGTCGCTGAGGCCGGGCGCGGCGGCGGCGAGGTCGGCCGCGGTCTGGGTCAGGTTCCCGCCGCCGCTTCCGGTCGCGGTCATGGCGATGGTGCCGCCGGTGGTCAGAAGGACGATATTGGGGCGGGCGACGGCGTTCGGCAAAATCATCCCCTTCGAGAAGCTGCGGGTCCTATACAGCCCCCGCGCCGCGCCCGTAAAACGCTGGCGCCGAGCAAGGAGGAACCACCATGGACCAATCCGCCGCCAAGAGCTTTATCGACCGGCTGTGGGACGAGGAGGTCATCCCCGAGCTCACCGAATACATCCGCATCCCCAACAAGTCCCCGGCCTTCGACCCTGACTGGGAGGCGCACGGCTATATGGACGCGGCGGTGGATCAGTTCGCGGCCTGGGCCAAGGGCAAGATCGCGGCCCTGGACGGGGCGGCGCTGGAGGTGGTTCGCCTGCCGGGCCGCACCCCGGTGATCCTGATCGAAATCCCGGGCCAGGGCGACGACACTGTCCTGCTCTATGGCCACATCGACAAACAGCCGGAAATGACCGGCTGGGCCGAGGGCCTCAGCCCCTGGACGCCGCTGCTGAAGGACGGGAAGCTATACGGGCGAGGCGGCGCCGACGACGGCTACGCCATGTTCGGCGCCCTGTCGGCCATCCTGGCGCTGAAAGCCCAGGGGACCGCCCACGCCCGCTGCGTGGTGCTGATCGAGGCCTGCGAGGAAAGCGGCAGCTATGACCTGCCGGCCTATGTCGACCATCTGGCCGACAAGATCGGCTCGCCGACCCTGGTGGTCTGCCTGGATTCCGGTTGCGGCAACTATGACCAGCTGTGGCTGACCACCTCGCTTCGTGGGCTCGCCGGCGGCGCCCTGCGGGTCGACGTGCTGGAGGAAGGCGTCCACTCGGGCGACGCCTCCGGGGTGGTGGCGTCCAGCTTCCGCATCCTGCGCTCCCTGCTCTCGCGGCTGGAGGACGAGACCACCGGCGAGATCAAGCTGGCCGAGCTGTATGCACAGATTCCGCCGGGCCGCATCGCCGAGGCCAAGACCGCCGCCGGCGCGTTGGGCGATCAGGTCTATCTGAAATATCCCTTCGTTCCCGGCATGGGTCCGGTGGCGGACGACCCCACCGAGCTGCTGCTCAATCGCACCTGGCGGCCGTCGCTTTCGGTTACGGGCCTGGAAGGCGCGCCCACCCTGGTCAACGCCGGCAACGTCTTGCGGCCCTTCACGGCGGCCAAACTCTCCATCCGCCTGCCGCCGACGGTGGACGCCGACGAAGCCGGGCCGAAGATCAAGACGCTGCTGGAGGCCGACCCGCCCTATGGCGCCAAGGTGGTGTTCGATGTGGAGAAGGCCGGCTCAGGCTGGAACGCGCCAGCCCTGGCCGACTGGCTGCGCGCCTCCATCGATCGGGCGTCCCAGGCCGCCTTCGGGCGCGACGCGGCGATGATCGGCGAGGGCGGCTCCATCCCCTTCATGGGCATGCTGGGCGAGAAGTATCCTCAGGCCCAGTTCATCATCACCGGCGTGCTTGGCCCACATTCCAACGCGCACGGCCCGAACGAATTCCTGCACATCGGCATGGGCAAGGCCGTCAGCCTGGCCGTCGCCCAGGTGTTGGCGGATCATTTGGTGCGGTAGCTGGGAATGGCGGGGAGGCTGTTCGGCCGGCGCTCACCCCCTCCGTCGCTTCGCGCCACCTCCCCCGCTGCGCTTCGCTTGCATGGGAGGAGAACGGCGGCGCTGACCCATTCTCCTCCCATGCGACGCAGTCGCGGGGGAGGTGGCGCGGCGTGCAGCGAAGCGGAACGACGTGACGGAGGGGGCGAGCGCCGGCGGTTGGCTTAGGCGCTGTCGCCGCTCGTCCGCCCCGTATCCAGGAAGTCGCGTGCCGAGAAGCCTTCCGGGGCGGCGACTTCGACGATGGGGTCGTCGCGGTCGTCCCACTCGGTCCGCAGCGCCCGGCTCATCACCGCGTGCATGTCGTACAGGCAGACGATGTAGGTGAGCTCGAGGATTTCCTCGTCGCTGAGGAAGCTTCTGAGCGCGTCGAACACCGGATCGGGCGTGCGGCCGGCCGACAGGGCCAGGCAGTCCACATAGGCCAGCACGGCGCGTTCCTGCGGCGTGTAGCAGTCGGCGACCTGCCAGTGGGGGATCGCGGCGATCTTGGCCTCGTCGACGCCTAAGCCGCGCATGGATTTGCAGTGCTGGGAGAAGACGAACTGGCTGGCCTTGTCCCAGCCCACGCGCGTCTGGCCGATCTCGCGCAGCACCGGGTCCAGCTTGCGGCTGGGGCTGCGATAGAGGCCGAAACCCCGCATGGCGTGTTCGAGCACGTCGGGGGAATTGGCGAACACGGTCCACCAGTCCCCCGGCGTGCCGGTGTCCGTGCCCGGCTGGCCCACCGGGTCGCGGTCGCCGAACAGCAGGTCATAGGCGGATTTGACGACCTTGGAGCTGACCTCGCTCCGAGGCACCTGGCGTAGACGCGGCGCCATCAAGCCGGTTCGGTCTGGGTCGATTTGGCGGGTTTGGCTTGCGGCGTCTTGGCGCCGGCTGGCGTGTGGTTGACGTCGCCGGGCCCGAGCGTGCGGGTCAGGGCCGCGAACTCCAGCATGATGCCGTTGGGGTCGGTGAAATAGACCGACCGGACGAAGACGCCGGGATGCATCTCCTCGGCGACGCCGTATTTGGAATCGTCGTGGTTGACCACCACAGGCAGCACCGGCACGCCGGCCGCCTCCAGCCGCTTCACGCAGGGTTCCAGCTCGGCCTCGTCGACGCTGAAGGCCACATGGTTCATCGAGCCGACGGCGGTCATCGGCTTGGTGGGGAAGTGGGCCACGGAGGCGACGCCGGGCGCCGCGTCCGGGGCGTTGTCCCACCAGAAGAAGGCCAGCAGGTTGCCGCCGCCGCAGTCGAAGAAGAAGTGCTGGCCGCCATCGGGCAGGGCGACGGTCTTCACCAACGGCATGCCCAGGATGTCCTGGTAGAAGGCGACGGTCTCGGCCATGTCCTTACAGACAAGGGCCAGATGATTGATGCCATTGGTGCGCATCGCGATGTCCTCACCTCGTCATTTTGCGGGAAGCCTACGCCCTCAACCGCCGGCTGTCAGTAATGCCCCAGCGTCAAGCCCTATCGACGGCTCGGCTCGCGCGCTAAGAGCCGGGCACACGCCGAAGCTGAATAGGGGGCCTTGCGGTGGACAAAGCGGACGCTGCCGCCGGCCCGAGCCTTTGGCGGCATCGCGATTTCCTGAAGCTGTGGTCGGCGCAGACCATCTCCGCCTTCGGCGCGCGGATTTCGCGCGAAGGCTTGCCGCTGGCCGCCGTATTGACGCTGCAGGCCGGTCCCGGCGCGCTGGGCGTGCTGGCGGCTTTGTCGCGCGGATCGGGGCTGATCGTCGGTCTGCTTGCGGGCGGGATGGTGGATCGGTCGCGGCGGCGGACGATCATGATCGCCTCGGACCTGATCCGCGCCGTCCTGCTGGCCGCCGTGCCGGTCGTCGCCCTGCTGCATCACCTGACCATCTGGGTGGTCTATGCGGTCGCCTTGCTGGTGGGCGCGGCCAGCGTCCTGTTCGACATCGCCGACCAGGCCTTCCTGCCCAGCCTGGTCGACAAGAGCCAGTTGATGGACGCCAACGGCAAGCTCGCCGCCACCGACGGCATGGCCGAGCTGGGCGGCCCTGCCATCGCCGGCGGCCTGGTCCAGCTGCTGGGCGCGCCGGTCGCCCTGGCGGTGAACGCGGTGACCTATCTCGTCTCGGCCCTGTTCCTGGGCAGCCTGCGCAAGGTCGAGACGCGCGCCGAGCTGGACGCCGAGGCCGAGCCGCCCACGCGGTGGGGCGATCTTGTGGTCGGCTTTCAAGCGCTCAACGCCGATCCGGTGGTGCGGGCCATCGCTATCGTCGTCTTGGTTCAGAGTCTGTTCGGCGGCGTCTTCAGCGCCCTCTATCTGGTATTCGCGATCCGGGGCGTTGGCTTGGCGCCCGGCGTGCTTGGCCTGACCATCGCGGTCGGTGGGATCGGCAGCCTGATCGGCGCGGCCCTTGGTCCCTGGCTGGCGCGGCGGCTGGGCGTTGGGCGGGCGGCGGCCCTGACCACATTGGGTTGGGGTCTTGGCCTGGTCTTCATTCCGCTGGCGCATGGGTCGGTCACGGAGGGGGCGGCGTTTCTGATGGCCTCGCAACTGATCGGAGACGCCTTCGGCACGGCCGGCCTGATCGGCCTCACCAGCCTGCGTCAGGGACGCCTCGCGCCGGAGGTCATGGGACGGGCCGGCGCGGCCCTGGCGGCTGGCGGCGGCGCCCTGACCATCATCGGCGCCCTGGGCGGCGGCGCGCTGGCCGGAGTGATCGGCATGCGGGCGGGGATGTGGATCGCCGTGGCCGGCTTCGTGGCGGCGGGGGTGTTGGCGCTGGCTTCGCCGATCAGGGATGCGCGGTAAGTCCAAACGCCGCGCTCATCCCCGCGAAGGCGGGGACCAAGGAGACTGGGCGCCGCCTTCTCAGCTGCGCTCCAATCGGTTCAGTGGAAATATCGCATCTGGTGACCCTGGGTCCCCGCCTTCGCGGGGATGAGCGCCTTGAGGCTAGTTCATCTTCTTGTGCGCATCCGGCAAATGCAGCGAAAACGCGGGGATTTCCACGTCGAACACGTCGCCCTCGTCGGTCAGCATCTGATAGCGGCCGCTCATGGCGCCGGTGGGCGTCGTCAGCGGGCAGCCCGAGGTGTAGCGAAAGGCCTCTCGCGGCTTCAGCCGGGGTTGTTCGCCCACCACGCCGACGCCCTTGACCTCCTCGGTCTGGTTGCGGCCGTCGGTGATCCGCCAGTGGCGCGAGACCAGCTGCACCGTCTCCAGGCCATGGTTCTCGATCTCGATGGTGTAGGACCAGGCGAAGCGATGCTCGATCGGGTCGGACTGGCCGGGCAGGTAGTCGGCAACGACGCGCACGAGGATGTCGCGGGTCTTCGCCTCATAGACGGGGGAGCGGCGCTGACGTTTGAGGATCCGGTTCATGCCGCGTCCAGCGCCCGTTCGATGTCCCGCGCCAGATCGCCCGGGCCTTCCAGGCCCACGGACAGCCGCACCCATCCAGGCGTGACCCCGACCTCGCGCCGCTGTTCCTCGGTCATCGACCGGTGGGTGGTGGTGGTCGGGTGGGTCGCCATGGAGCGGGCGTCGCCCAGGTTGTTGGAGATGTCGACGATCTTGAGCGTGTTGAGGAAGTTGAACGCCTTGGCCTGGTCGCCCAGGTCGAAGGCCACCAGGGTTCCGCCACCGAGCATCTCATTGCCGCCCCCGGTCATCTGGCGGCGGGCGATGTCGTGCTCGGGGTGGTCGGCGCGGCCGGGATACCGGCAGGCGACGACCTTGGGATGGTCGGCGATGCGGTCAGCCAGGACAGCGGCGGTCTCCATCTGGCGGCGCACGCGCAGATCCAGGCTCACAAGACCGTTCAGCAGCACCCAGGCGTTGAAGGGCGACAGCGACGGCCCGGTATGGCGGATGATGTCCTTGTAGGCGTCATCCAGCAGGGCCTCATTGCCAAGGATGGCCCCGCCCAGCACCCGGCCCTGGCCGTCGATATGTTTGGTCGCCGAATAGACCACCACATCGGCGCCGAGCTTCAACGGCTTTTGCAGGATCGGGGTGGCGAAGACATTGTCCACCACCACCTTGGCGCCGACCTCATGGGCCAGGGCCGCCACGGCGGCGATGTCGGTCATCTCCAGCAGCGGATTGGCGGGGGTCTCGATC
>Ga0302314_10001204_pt1 | contig 48568 bp, 43 predicted proteins | sample III_Palsa_N2_3_FD_200533 | JGI IMG/M metagenome (GOLD analysis project Ga0302314, IMG submission 200533) | Peat permafrost microbial communities from Stordalen Mire near Abisko, Sweden - III_Palsa_N2_3 | ecosystem: Environmental > Terrestrial > Soil > Palsa > Peat permafrost | place: Sweden...
CTGCGTCGCGTTCGCCCAGCCACCACTAGCCGGCTCGCTGTACACGTAGATTGCGCCCTGCGCGACGTGCCCGCCGACCGCGTGATAGTCGCCCGCGGCGACGATCGTTGACCCCGAGATCGCCACCGACGGGTAGCCGAGGTACTCCTCGGTCGCGCCGTCGGAGGCCGTCAGCTCCGCGGTCTCCTGGAAGACCGGATCGACATGCAGCGGGTAATGCGCGCCCCTGTCAGTGATTGTGATCGTCAAACGGTGACCGGCGATGCCCAACCGAGCCGGCACACGCCGCCCGTCGGCACCGCTCACGACCAGCTGCTCGTATCGCAGCGACCCAGCGCGGGAACTGAAGGTCAGACCCTGCCCCCCCGATTGCACAAGGCCGCGCACATTGCCCGACAGCCGCTGCGAGATCACGAGCGGCCCGCCGCCAGTCGGACGCCGGGCGACCGTAAAGCCCTGCTCGATCCCCAATGGACCGCTGGCAAACCACTCACTCACACCCGTCGAGGAGAACACCACGCGATTGCGCCGCTGCGAGCCAGCACCGAACCGAACCCCTGACAGCTCGCCGCCGCGCCCGATCGCCAACCCGGACAGCCCGAGCCGCACGCCGTGGGTACCCGACAGCGCGACACGCCCGCCCGTGAACGTTGCACGTACGCCCTCAGGGTGATCGCCCAGCACGAACGCACCCGAGTTCGTCCTCGTCGCCCAGAAAGCCTGCTCATCAAAGCCCAGCCCGCGCGAGACCGCAGCGCGCGCTGCAAGCGGCAACAGCACCCAGCTATCCCGAGCCGCCGCCTGCCGCGCCCGGCCAGCCCGGCCAGCCCGGTGAGCTACCGAGGCGCCCGACAGCACAAGCGAAACCACCATCGCTGTGCCCGCAAGAGCCAGCAAACCACCGACCACCACGCGCCGAGCACCACACCGCAAGCCACGTGCTTGGAAAGTCCCGCGGCCCCCACGAAAGGCCCCGCCAACCACTCCGCCCCCCATCGACGCTCCGATCAAGCCGATCGCCTCCACGCCCGTTGGCGCGCTCGTGGGTGCGCATCTCATCCCTTCTCTCCTGACGCGATCCGCGAGGCATTCTTCAAGACGCGAACTTCCGGTTCCCCGCGGTTGCTTCTCTCTAAAGCCAGCATCATTCGCGCCCCGATCGATGTCCGTTTATCCGTTCCTGGGACAGATTCCCGGACGCCGCCTAACGCGCGGCAAACGAACGACAAACAGCGGACTCAAGTGGCGCTTGAGAGACCTGCCGAGCAACTCACTGAGCTGATCCACGGCGGAGAAGGGGCGCGGCTACGGTGCCGCCGCGATCCGCCAGATCTTCAGCTCGTTATCGGGGAGACAAACTGCGAACGCCCCATCGGGCGACGCTTCGGCAAGGACCCGGCGAAGATCGGCGTCGAACTGCGACAGGCGATCGCCGAATAGGTGCGGCGCGGTGGACGACAATGAGAACCTCTCAGCGATGAGGTCGTCCGCCGATCTGACAATCGTGCGACCGTCGGGCACGACGACGAGTTCCGGGCCAGCGAACCCGGCGGCACGAAAGGCTGCGGCCTCGTCGCCGGGCGAGGAATTCCGGATGCCCTGGCCAGCTCGTCGATCCTGACCGAGATACTCACGCCGGAGCTCGGCGATGCGCTCGACCGGCGGAGCCGGGAAAGTGCCATCAAGCGCTAAAGCGTCTTGGTGGCGATTGTCGACGTGCACGACAACGCCATCCGGTTCAAGCATCCCTCGGATGATCCCTGCCACGAGCGGTCGGTCCATCCAGTGAAACGACGCCGCGAATGTGACCGCACTGAACATCCCGAGATCAGCGGGCAGCTCTTCGGCCCGGCCCTGGACCCACGACGCGTTGATAACGCCGCGCTCAGACGCAAGCCGTCTCGCCTCCTGGATCATCCCCGGGTCGGCGTCGAGGCCAACTACCTCTTCGAAAAGGCCAGCAAGCGGAAGCGTGACCGTGCCCGGCCCGCAGCCGACATCGAGAAGGCGGCCTCGGCCGTCGAACCCGAACGCCTTCTCAAACGCATCAGCGAGCCCGGGAGCGTTCGGAAGACGTCCGCGGTCGTAGTAGGCGGCAGCGCCGGCGAACAGCGTCTCGTCCCACTCCCACTCAAACCACTCGCCGGGCACCAGACGATCGTAACGACACGTCGCCACGCTTCGGCGACCCCGGCGAACCAGCGCTGATCGCGGTGGGCGGCGGACCGGAAGCAGGCCTCGGGTCAGGTTGCCGTCCACAGAAGCGATCGTGCTGCGCTGAGTGCGATGTGTAGCTGCTCGGGATCGCGCCGGACCTGCGCGAGCAGCAGTCCGCCTTGGAGAAGCGCCATCGTGGCGGTCGCGAGCCGACTCGGGTCAGCGTTTTCGCTGAGCGATCCGTCACTCTGCATCCGTCCGAGTCCGTCCCGCAGGTGCCCCTCCCAGCGATCGAAGCCGTTGGCTAACGCGGCTCGCGCCAGCGGATCGTGTTCCGCGAGCTGTCCAACGAGCGACCCGATCGGGCATCCTCCGCGGGCTTCGCGTTGGCGCTGCATCGAATTGAGTGCGGCGAACCAGCGGTCGATGCCGTCCCAGCTGTCGAGATCGCTGAGAAGCTCGTCCTGTGCGCCTATTACCGCGTCTGTGGTGGCGTCGATGACCGCTCGGACCAGGTCGTCGCGGTCCTCGAAATAGTGGTAGAGCTGGCTGCGGCTGGCATGCGCGCGGACGCCCACTTCGTCAAGACTCATTGCTGCCGCGCCTCGTTCGGCCACAACCTCGGCGGCTGCACCGATGATTCGCGCACGCGTTGAGCGCCCTCTGGCGGTGACCGGCTCGGAGAGAGACATGACGCCAGTCTATTCGGAGTGGACTTAACAGTCCAGTCGCTGTACGCTCTGCCGCACAATAAGTGGACTTAATAGTCCAACCAGTCTGAGCGTCAGGAGCGCCCTATGAGCCCGACCATCCAAGAGCAGTCCGAACAGATCAAGACCGCCTCGGCTGGACGGCTCCCGGCGGACGTGCTTGAGACGTTCACGCGTGATCAAGCGGCGTTTCGCGCCAAGGGCCGGCCAGCTGATGCGGTCGCTGTCGGCGACGTCTTGAGCGACTTCACGCTCCCCGACGCGACGGGCCATGATGTGTCGCTCTCGGAGCTGCTCGGCGAAGGTCCGGTGGTGCTGGTCTTCTACAGGGGAGGGTGGTGCCCGTACTGCAATCTCGCGCTTCACCAGTACCAGTCAGAGCTCGTCCCCCAGCTCGCGAGCTACGGCGCGACGCTCGCCGCGATCAGCCCACAGAAGCCGGACGAATCACTCACCACCGTCGAGAAGCACGACCTCCAGTTCGTCGTTCTCTCAGACGCCGGAGCCCGTGTCGCCCGGCAACTCGGGATCGCCTTTGAGCCCGCCGAAGACGTACTCGAGGCACAGCGAGCGCTCGGTCTCGATATCCGCGACGGCAACGCTGACGGCTCGCCTGAGCTACCGATGCCAACCGTGCTCATCGTTGACCGCAACCGCACCGTGCGGTTCGTCGACGTTCAGGCTGACTACACCAGCCGCACTGAGGTCTCCGAGATCCTCGCCGCTCTAGACCGTCTGGGCTGAGCCAGGTCGCCAACCACCCAGGGCCGGATGCGGCCGCGGTCCGGCCCGCTCGCCCTCCCGACCGCTTGGAAGGCTGATCCGCGGTGTGGCCCCCGGCTGTTCGTTTCGAGCGATGCCCCCGACGGTATCCTCGGCCGCAGTGTTCGATCACGTCGGAATCGCAGTTACCGACCTTGTCGCCTCCGAGCGCTTTTACCGCACCGTCCTGTCAGTGTTGGGCGCTGAGCCGAGTCACGCGGACGGAGAGCTCGTCGAGTGGGACGACTGGGATATCGGTGCGACTGACCGCGACCACTCTGTGACCCGCGGGTTGCACGTCGGCTTCCGCGCGTCATCTCCTGAGGCTGTAGACGCCTTCTGGCAGGCGGGGATCGACGCGGGCTATCGCGATGACGGCTTGCCGGGCCCGCGTACTGCCTATGGCCCGGACTACTACGGCGGTTTCCTGCTTGACCCGGATGGCAACAGTGCGGAGGCGGTGTACTCAACGCGCGATGACCCGGTGCCAGACGGCTGCATCGATCACCTCTGGATCCGTGTCCGCGACCCCGCGGCGTCCAAGCGCTTCTACATGACGATCGCCCCACACGCGCGGCTGCGGCTCGGCGTGGACGAGGCAGATCACGTCCAGCTGGTCGGCGAGGGCTTCAGGTTCTCGCTGATCGCCGACGGGCGGCCGCTCACCGAGCACATCCACCTTGCGTTCCCAGCTCAGGACGACGCTACTGTGCGCGCGTTCCACGCCGCTGCGCTCGCGGCGGGCTACGAGGACCACGGCGGTCCCGGCGAACGCGCGGTCTACCACCCGGGCTACTACGGCGCGTTCGTCCTAGACCCCGACGGGCACAACATCGAGCTCGTCAACCACAACCGCTGAACCATCGCCGACGCCGAACGACCCTTATGACAGTGGCGGCTGGCTAGCCGGCCTGTCGCGGCGGGCTTGCCACACGAGAAGTCCTGCCGCGGCGAGCAGCGCGATCGTGAGTATCCAAAAACCCTGCGTCAGCCAGTAGATCGCGAGCGCTACCCAAAGGGCCGCCCAGATCAGGAGACGATTGGCGCGGAGCACGCACTAAATCGTATACCTCGAGCGCACTGCGGCGCTCGCGCAGCCGGCTTGATGAACGCCTCCGGCCCAACTCCGGGACGACGGCGACCCAGCACAGAACTTCGTCAGCCAGCTTGCGGATTACCGCCGTTGATCGCCCATTGAGCGGCGAAGGCCCGCTGGTATGCCGGCCGTGCTTCGCCACGGGCCACGTAGGCAGCGAGTTTCGGAAACTCATCCAAAAGGCCCGGAGCTCTCAGCCTGAGCAGCACGGACACCATCATCAGGTCGCCAGCGCTGAACGCCCCGTCGAGCCAGTCGGCATCGCCCAAGCGAGCAGAAAGCTGGACCAGTCGATCACGAATGCGGTCCTTGACCAGCGGCAGGCGCTCCTCGGCCCAGGGCCTGTCGCCCTCGACAATCCTGGCGGTCACGAGTTCGAGGATCGGCGGCTCGACGGTGTTGAGCGCGGCAAACATCCAGGTGATGGCCCGCGCCCGCGCGTTGGCACCATCCGGGAACAAACCCGCATGGTGCTCGGCGATGTGAAAGACGATCGCGCCCGTCTCAAACAGGGCGAGATCGCCTTCCTCGTAGGTCGGAATCAGGCCGAAAGGATGAACACGCAGATGCGCAGGTTCCCTCTTCGCCTGGAACGAGACAAGGCGAACCTCGTAGCGTTGGCCCACCTCTTCAAGCGCCCAGCGGACGCGCGTATCGCGCGCCAGGCCCTTGCCACCATCGGGCGACCGTTCAAAGGCGGTGATGACGATAGTCATCTTGAAACGCTCCTCCAGTGCCTAGGGTGGCGTCGAGTCGTTGAACAGCGCGTGCGATCAACGCTTCCTGGAACAGCACAGCCGCGAGTCAAGCACACTGGCCGGCCGGTCAGTAAGCCATCTCGTTTGGCTTGGGCACCGCCGTAGGCGGTGAGGATTTACGTGGGTTCACCGTCGAGGTCGCAGGCCTGTGTCCACCCTGTCGTCGGGCAGCAGCAGATCGCGAATCGCGTCTCGAACAAGTTCAGCGAGCTCGTCTGCGGGTACGGTGCCGAAGACCCCGCCATAGCCGCCGATCACGGCCATTACCGCGCCGATCGAGCAGGCCATCCGCACACGCTGCGCGAGCGGGACATCGCCATTGGCGAGGAGGCGAGTTAGGCGTTGTTGCAGATCCTCGTTCTCGGCCTCATGGCGGTCGTCGTGCTGCATTTGGTCGAGGGCGTTGTAGTTCCGCATGTGCAGCAGGATCAGCTCGCGGTTACTGAGGAGCTGGTCGATGAAACGATCGAGGACCGCCGGCCAGGCATCCGCGCGCTGCTGGTCGCTGGCGAGGCTCTCGAGGTGACCGAGCGCCTTGAAGCCGAGTGCATGGAGGCGCAGGTGCAGCTCGAGCAGGATGTCTTCCTTGCGCTCGAAGTGGTAATAGAGCGCCGCCTTCGTGACGTCGAGTCGCTCGGCAATCTCACGCAGCGAGGTCTTGTCGTAACCACGCTCGTTAAACAGCTCGAGCGAGACGTCGAGGATGCGCTCGCGCATCGTCCCGCGCGGCCGTCGCCGTGCGGCACTGCGCTCCTGCGCTGTGCTGCGTGGTGATCGCTCCTCATCGTTGGGCGAAAGTTCAGTTTGCGTCATAACGACAGTTTACTTGTCGACCGGCTAGAAACTCGCTACTGTCTGACTTCCTAGCCGGTCGACAAGTAAGGAGCTGTTGTGGCGAACGCGTTGATGATCGAAGCTGAAGGTCTGACCAAGCGGTTCGGCTCTACGGTCGCGCTTGACGGGTTGGGCCTCGAGGTGCCGGCCGGAGCGATCCTGGGCGTGCTCGGCCCCAATGGTGCCGGCAAGACGACAGCGGTTCGGATCCTCACGACGCTGTCGCTGCCGGACAGCGGTTCAGCGCGGGTCGCCGGCTTTGACGTAGTCCGTGACGCACCGAGCGTGCAGCGCAGCATCGGCGTTACCGCGCAGGACGCGACGCTTGATGAGATTCTCAGCGGCCGCCAGAACCTCGTGATGATCGGACGCCTCACTGGACTGCGGCGCGCCGATGCCAAAGCCCGGGCGAGCGAGCTGCTCGAGCGCTTCGACCTCGCCGATGCCGCCGACCGGGTCTTGAAGGGCTACTCCGGCGGGATGCGCCGGCGCCTTGATCTCGCCGCTGGCCTCGTTACACGCCCACCGGTCCTGTTCCTTGACGAACCGACAACGGGACTTGACCCGACGAGCAGGGTTCGTATGTGGGGCGTGATCCGGGAGCTGGTAGCTGACGGCGTCACACTGCTGCTCACGACCCAATACCTCGATGAGGCCGATGAGCTCGCCGACCGGATCGTGGTCATCGATCACGGTCGCGTCATCGCGGGCGGCACAGCCGCTGAGCTGAAGACGCAGACCGGCGGTGCGCGGCTCGAAGTCACGCTCAGCGAGCCGGATGCTGGTGCATCTGCCGCGCTTGAGAGCTATGTCGCTGGCGAGATCACTGTGAGTCACGACGGCCGACGCCTGCGTGCCCCGGTTGAGAGTGCTCCGGGGTTCGCGACGACCGTCGTGCGCGCGCTCGATGCGGCGGGAATCACGGTCGATGACATCGACGTTCACCAACCGTCGCTCGACGACGTCTTCTTCGCCCTGACGGGCCACGCAACAGACGTGGACGCGGGCATCGACCCCGAACAATCCGACGCAGCCCTGGAGATGGTGCACCGATGACTGCCACGACGCTTACTCCCAACGTGCCGCGCGTGAGCGCGCCGCGCTCGTCAGGCCTCGTGCGCCGGTTGCTCGACGTCGTCGTGCTCACCGGACGAAACCTCATCCACATAGCTCGTGAGCCTCTGCGCCTCTCAGACGTGACCGTCCAACCGGTGCTGTTCACGCTGCTGTTCGTCTACGTCTTCGGCTCCGGCGTCGTGCTGCCACACGGCGGCAGCTACACCGACTACGCGATCGCCGGACTGCTCGCGCTCAACCTCACGACCTCGGCGCTGGGAACCGCCGTCGGACTCAGCGCGGACCTCGGCAGCGGCGTGATCGACCGCTTCAGAACGCTCCCGATGTGGCGCCCCGCGATGCTCGTCGGACGCTCGCTTGCGGATCTGCTCACAGCCGGACTCTGCACTGCGTTCGTCGCCGTGACCGGCCTGATCATCGGCTGGCGACCGGAGGGCGACATCGGCTCGACGATCGCCGGGTTCGCGATCTTCCTGTTCTTCAGCTACGCGCTGTCGTGGACGTGCGCGTGCCTCGGGATGGTGAGCCAGAGCCCCGAGTCCGCGCAGGGGGCCGGGCTCGTGATCTTCTTTCCTCTCGCGATCATCTCCAACGCGCTCGTGCCGACGCAGCACATGCCGTTGGTGCTGCGGACCATCGCCAACTGGAATCCTGTGAGCGCCGTCACCGCAGCAGCCCGTGGGTTGTGGGGCAACCCCAACCTGTCCTCAACGATCCACGCCTGGCCGATGCAGCACCCCGTGCTCGCCTCGCTGCTGTGGTCAGTCGCGATCCTCACGATCTTCGCCCCGCTCGCGGCACACCTCTACCGTCACCGCACGACCGACTGAACGCGCAACCTCGCGCGACCGGCGTTTGACGGGCCGGCATACGAAGGCATCCACTCCATGCCGCTTTCCCTGACGACCGGCTGCGCGACAGTCAATCGATCGCCTTGGTCTGGATCGGAACTGGCGCGCGGCGGCTCAGATATGCCCGCGTGCGGTTGCTGGGTCGTGCAGTCCGTCGCCGCTGTAGGTCGCCGTGATGGTGGCGCGGACTCGCTGTGCGACTGGCAGCTGGAATTCGGCCCTGCCGGTGCTGACGGTCACGAACACTGTGCCCAGGAGCGCGTGCCCCGCACGGAATATGACGGTCCCTTGCGGGCGTTTTTTCCCTGCTCCCGTGACCGTCGCGAGGATCAGCCTCGTTGCGCCGGGGCTCTTGCTGGCCTTACCGACCGTCACGCGCAGGTGTGTGGCGCCGCGCGCCAGATGTCGACAGCTGAGCTCGAGGTTCACGCCGGTTTGCGCCGGCGGTACGGGCAGCACCGCCGTTGTAGCGACTTTTCGGCCATGTAGCGATTTGCAGCCTGATTTTGACGCGGCGATCGAGTAGAAGCCCGGCAGGACGTCCCATCCGTACTCCCCGAGGACATTGGTGTGGTACGGATTCGAGCGATTGCCGGGCGACATCTCGGTGCTGCCGGATGGCACGTTACGTTGTGCACCAGCACGCGTGTTCGAGCGTCGCAGTGTGACGGTCGCGTCGTAGATTGGAATCCCCGACCTCGTTTTCACGATGCCGGACGGGTCGATGTATACGCTCCCTGTGCCGCCGGCTCCAGTGGTGTTGGTTACCGACGCCCCGTTGTCGGTGATGATGTTGCTGACGTCACCGCTGGTGAGGTTCCAAAACACGGAGGCACCGCCGTGGAACTGCGTCCCAACCGCGGCAGCTGCGACCTGCCACGCAGCGTTTGAACCGTTCGCGCCGGCGTTTCCCTGTCCGGCTGCGGCCAGCGCGTTGGTCGTCCCGACGAACGTATTCCAAGCGCCAACCGGCGCGGACTTGTTGATCACAGCATTGCCGGCGTTGATCAGCGCGTTGGTTCCCGGGTAGTTGCCCGACACCGTGGGGATCTGAAGCGGGTAGGTATTGACGGTATCTGAGGTCCCGTCGGAGTAAGTCTCGGTCACCTGAACGCCGCCGGAAGAGTTCGGCTGCACCTTCTCGCCCGTGACATCCCAGGAGAAGTGCTGCGGCTCAGGAACCTCGTGTGCGATCGACGAGTGTCGCCGAGTAAAGCTCGCGCTCGTAACTCCTCCCGCACCGAGCTGCGATATGCGCTGACAGGCCTGGCTTTGCTCGACCGAGATCGTGCAATTCACTACCGCGTACGCTGGCGGTGCGAATGCTGCGAGCTGCCCGTCTGCTCCGTATCGGGCGGCGAAGAGGATCATTGCCGTCACAAACCCTGCTCCGCCGCTCGCGTTGCCCGTCTCGAGGCCAGCGAACCCGGTGAACAGCTGCGTGGTATTCGGCGTCCCGGTTTGGGAGATCGGGAGCGGGGCCGTGATCGTGAACGGCGAGGTGTTGAGGAACGTCAAAACGCCATGCGTTACGCCATCGACACCAAGCCCGTCGCTGAGACCAACCGGCGGCGCAAGCGCAAAATTCTGCGTCAGCTGGGCGCCTGGGGTCACCGATATCGTCACGCGTGAGTCGAACAGGTTCCCCGGCGGACTGATCAGCACCAACCACGTGCCGATGCCCACCTGAACGCTGTAGCGACCACCACTGTTGGTAGACGTCGTTACGCACGCCACGTTGTGAACCGTGTCCGGCGGGCAGGCGCTGACGCTGGCATCGGCAACTGCTTGTCCGGTCACAACCTCCGTGGCCGTCCCGGAGATGCTCTGGGTCGTTGGCGTAGTGCCGCCGGCGGGAGGCGCCGCACCCGCAACTGAAACCGCTCCGGGAGGTGCAGGCGTGACGGCCGCCGTCCCAGGAGGGGTTACCAGAACAACTGAATCCTGGTATGTGTCGGCCGTCGCGGTGGACAACCCAGCGAGGCTGTCGGCGCTGCCGATGTTCAGTTCGTCCGCCTGTCCGCTGGTTGGGTCGTTCGCATTGTCGGGCACATAGAGCTGTATGCCATCAGGATTGAGCGCCAGACCAGCGTCGTAGGCAGCGGAGTTCGGGAACCCACTCGGGTTGGCGTTCGGGTCGGGCGTCGGCGTCTGGTCGGTCAGGCTGCCATCCCCGTTGACAGTGAACGGCGCGACCATGCTCCCGAGCGTCTCCAGGCCATCGCCCTCACCAGCCTGATCTTCGTCAGTAACGAACAGCGTCGCACCGTCGCTCGAAAACTGTGCGCCAGTCGGGTTGTTGTAGTTGCTGTGTCCAGCAGCTGTGTCGCCGGAAGCCACGCTGCTCTCGGCGGTGAGTTGTCCCTGGGCGTCGATCGCGACCGGGTAAAGGAGACCAGAGCCCCCAGTCGATTCGGCTGGGCCGACGAGCACCGCTTCGCGGCCGTCCGGTGCAACGACCAACGACCCGCTCCCCGATATCGCCAGCGAGTCTTCCTGAGTAAGTGAGCCGTCGGGGTTCACGCGGTAATCGATCAGCGTCTCGCCGCCACCGACGGTATCGCTGGTGAGCGCATATAGCCGACCGGCGTTGTCGAGATGGAGCTGGGCACCCGTAAACCCCGGCTGAAGCGTCAGCGATCCATCGGCGCTCAGCGCGCCATTACCGGCGACCTGCTCGTGATCGATCACGGTCCCGGCAGGGTCCGACACCGAGACGTACAGGTCCTTGCCGTCGGCCGATAGCGCCGCACCCACAACGCTGCCGCCGCTCGGCGCCGAGATCAGCGCGCCGGCAACAAGCTGACCCCCCGTCGCGATCTGGTACTGCTGTAGCGCGCCGTTCTCCAGCGCATAGACATCGCTCGCGGCCGCGCCGCTGATCAGCTTGCCGTGCTGATCCATCGCAGAGATCTCGAACGGGTCGAGTTGGCCAAGCAGGCCCGAGCCGTTGATCGAGAACTGTTCGTAGGCGTCGCTCTGCTGCCCTAACGTGCCACGCTCGACATACAGGTAGCTGGTCGAGCCCGGCGAGGGCTGCGGCGCCGCGGCAGGACACATTGGTACCGGGCTTTCGACCGCCCCGATATCGACCAGCTGCAGGCCGCCCGAGCAAGTGGTAGAGCGGGGCGAGCCGTCGAGATCGACCTCGCCGCCCTGAACGTCAGCTGCCGCACCAGATCCAATCAACCGCGAGCCTGCGCCAAGCGCGAAGTTCCCGTCGGCAGGATCGCTGAGCTGCGGGGCCCCGAAAATGTTGCCCGCCGCACCGCTGCTCGTGATCGTCCCGCCGCTGCTCACGCTCGTAGTAGAAAACGAGCTGTGATCGATGGTCACTGGCTGTTGGATTGCGTCAACGTCCACGCCCGAGCCGCCGGCTTGGGCGAGCATGATGGAATCGCTGATCGACACAGCCACACCAGCGACAGGCTCCGTAGTGAGCGCGTCTGCAGGCGGTTGTCCATCGCCGTTACTTCCTAGCGTCGCGTTGTAGACAGTGTCGCCGACGAAGCTGATAGTGCCCGCACCAGCCTCAATCGACTGCCATCCGTCTGCTTCCGAGCCCGTGGTCGCGGAGGCAATGTCTTCGACGCCGCTGGACTCAACCAAGCTGTCGCTGACGGTCGTCGTCTGTGCGTTGTCGTGCACACGCAACGCAATACCTTCGACCGCAGTTACCGTGCTCTGATTGATGGTCGCGGTTCCGCCGCTGACCTCCACGCCCGAGCCATCGAACACAACCAAATGACCGCTGGACCAACTCTCTGTGACATCGGCGTCAGTATTGGTCGCTCCGGCAGTCGAATCAGAAAGCTCGAATGAGCCGCCCGTCACGTCGATCGCGTCGGTGCCCGCAGTCGAACCGTCACCAGTGGCTGTGATGTCCCGCGCGACGACGTCACCCCCCGAAGCTTGAAGCGCACCGCCGATACCGCTGTCGTCCGTGGTGACGGCAAGGTCCTCCACAGTCCCGCCGCCCGACAGTGCCAGTGCCGGCGCACTCGTGCCGGTGGAGTCGATCGTTGTCATTGAGCTGCCCGCCCCGACGAACGTCAGATCCTTAGCAGTACTGATCGCCTCCGGATAAGTACCGGCAGCGACGTGGATCACATCACCAGACTGGGCAGCCTCTGCGACAGCCTGAGCAATGGTCTTACAGGGCGTCGCCTGCGTCTGGCAGTTATTCGCGCCGCCTTGATCATCGCCGGCTGTAACGCTGACAAAGAGACTCGAAGCCGACGCTGCGGCCGGGGAGTACGCCAAAACTGCGAGCGTCAGCGCCAGCATGAGGCACGACGGCACGCGACGACAGCGCAGCGCATTGCGGACATTGGCAGCCGAACGACACAAACGCTTGAGAGGGCCTATGACAGCACGCCCCAAGAGGCCTTTCACCGAACAGCCCGCTGCCGGAGCGAAGTAGCGGCCACATGGCTTGAGATCGCCTTCATCTGCTCTTCCCTTTTTGAGCGAGCGGTAGGTTGGGCTCCGGGCACGGATCCGGCCACCGCGGCGCTCGAGTCTCACATCCACGAGGGCTAGCCTCAATACTCAATTCTGCGTATATTCAGCGCCACGCGATGGAAATGCTGACCGCTCGGGACCTGCACACTGTGCTAGATGCGGCGCACGAGCTGGGCAGTACCGACGAGATAGATGAATTCCGTGCGCGGCTGCTCTCACAGGTGAGACGGCTCGTGCCATGTGACATCGCTTCGTGGAATGTGATCGCGCCGAACAGCCGCGAGGCGCAGATCAGTGCGGTCGACCCGAGCGAGTGTGTCCGCCATGGCGACGAGCAACTGCTCGGCACGTATGCGCACCAGAACCCGCTGATCACGAGCGCCGCGCCTGGAACTGTCCAGAAGTTCTCGGACTTCATCACGCGGCGCCAGCTGCACCGACTCGAACTGTACGACCACGTCTACCGGGCCATTGCGGTGGAGCACCAGATCGCGTTCATTCTGCCGGCGCCGCGAGAGCGCGTGATCGGCGTGGCGCTGAACCGTAACCATCCAGACTTCTCCGAGCGCGACCGCAGAGTGCTGGAGGTCGCGGCGCCACTGATCACACAGGCATACGAGCGTGCAGCCTCGCTCGCGCGCCTACACGCAACACTCGACGCGCTCGGGCGCGCCACCGACGCCAACTCGCATGCCATCATCGTGCTTCATCCGAGTGGGCAGGTCCAGTACGCGTCGGCGGCCGCGAGAGCGTGCCTGCGCGAACTCCCTAGCGCAGATCAGCCGACCCTGCTGCCCGCGCCTCTAGCAGCCTGGTGCGAGGCGCAGCAAGCGCGCGCCCAGCACACGCCGCTGCTCCCCCAGACGCTGCGTTTCGGCAACACGACCGCACGCTTCCTCGCGGGAGCGACTGCCGGCTTCGACGCGATCGTGCTTGAGCAATCAAACGAGCTGCGCCCAGCGCTGCTGCGCGAAGCCGGACTGACGACGCGTGAGTCCGAGGTTCTCACGCTGGTCGCGGGCGGCCTGACCAACGCGCAGATCGCGCGCGAGCTCACGCTCAGCGAGCCAACGATCGCCAAACACCTCCAGCACGTCTACGCCAAGCTCGGTGTCACGAACCGGACAGCCGCGGTAGCCCGGGCTCGGGACCACTCATCGGGCCAATCGTCCGGCTGAACGTCGCGGACAGCCCCAGCCGCGAATGGTTTACCTCGCCAGTCGATGGCTGCAAGCCGCTCGCCGAAGGGAGGTAGTCGCTCGAACCGAGCTAGCCGTCGTGCGGAGCCGGCCGCTTCGCCTCCGGACGGGCATCTTCACGATCCTTCCGCCAACAATTAACTAGCGCCAACAGCCCGCCAGTGAGAAGCTGCATCTCGGTGCGGGTGACTGACCGAGCAAAGAGCAGGATCAGGGACTCCTAGACCTGCCGCGCTGCACGCCCCTCGAGGGCCACAAAGTCGCGTCCCAATTTGTCGCACCCGCACCACCCACCCATACGGGCGCGTTGACGGATCCCTCGTCAGACGCCGATCATCGCGCCGACCGTGGTCGTTCGCTCGACCGGCAGCCGGTAGGTGTCGATCGGGCTAGCGGCATTGCGCGCCATCGCCACGAAGACGAGCTTCTGCCAGCGGTTCATGCCCGGCCGGTTCGTCGTCGTCACCCTGATCTGCGAGAGGAAGTACGAGGCGTGCTCGAGATCGAGGTTGCGTTCCAGCAGGCCGCGTTTGCGCGCCAACACGAGCGCCGCGGGGATGTCGGTCACGTCGTGGTACCCGGCCCGGACGGTTACGTGCCGCACCTTGAAGGTGCCGCTTCCGAGGATCTCAACGAGGAACTGCTCTGTCGGGTCGACGTGGGGAACGCTCAGCTGTGCCACCGACACGATCAGCACGCGCTCGTGGAAGATTCCGTGGCGCTGGAGATCAGCCTTCAGTGCAAGTGGCGTCGTGCTCTTGTTCGGGCTGAGATAGATCGCGACGCCCCGCGCGCGGTGGCACTGGTCGGCGCTTACGCGGACCTCATCGAGGAACGTGCCGAAGTCTCCTTCTTCCTCGGTGCGGTAACGCGTGACGATCTGGTAGCCGTGGCGCCACGTGAGCATCAGTAGGGCTGTGACCAGACCGACGCAGAGCGGGATCCACGCGCCGTGGCTGACCTTGCTGACATTCGCGGAAAAGAACGAGAGCTCGACGATCAGCAGGACCGAGCCGAGTAGCACCAGCTTCCAGCGCGCCACCTTCCACATCGAGCGCGCCACGGCGAGGAACAGGATCGTGTCGATGCAGAAGGTGCCGGTAACCGCGACGCCATAGATGTCCGCAAGTGCACCGGAGCGCCGGAAGATCAGCACCAGCGCGATCACACCGATGCCCAGCACCCAGGTGATCAGCGGCACGTAGATCTGACCTTCGAGGTCCGACGTGTGCGAGATCTTCAGCCGTGGCAGGAAGCCCAGCTGGACCGCCTGACGCGTGATCGAGAAGGAGCCGGTGATCGCTGCCTGTGAGGCGATGATCGTGGCGACCGTCGCCAACACCACCATCGGGATCAGCAGGCTCGATGGCACGAGCAGGAAGAAGGGATTCGCGATCGAGTGCGGATGGGCCACGATCAGTGCGCCCTGTCCGAGATACGACAGCAGCACCGCCGGGAAAACGATCCCGAACCAGGTGCGCCGGATCGGCTGCGCCCCGAAGTGCCCACGATCTGCATACAGTGCCTCCGCTCCTGTCAGCGCGAGCACCACACCGCCGAGCGCGAGGAACGCATACACCCCGTGGTTGACCATGAAGCGCGCTCCCCAAATCGGCGACAGCGCCTGGAGCACTGACGGATGCTGGACCACCTCGCGTGCGCCGAGCAACGCGATCACGATGAACCACAGGAGGATCAACGGACCGAACAACCAGCCGACGGCACCGGTCCCCTTGCGCTGCACCGCAAACAGCGCGATCAGAATCCCCAGCGAGATCGGCACCACCAGGCTCGCAAGCCCCGGGGTTACGACCTTCAAGCCTTCGACCGCGGAGGTGACCGAGATCGCCGGCGTGATCATGCCGTCGCCGAAGAACAGCCCGGCGCCGAAGATCCCGAGCGTGACCAGCAGCGCCGTGCGGCCGATGCCGCGGCGCTGGATCAGTGCGACCATCGCCATCCCGCCCCCGTCACCACGGTTGTGGACGCGCATCAGCAGCCACGCGTACTTAAACGAGACGATCAGCGTCATCGCCCAGAAGATCAGCGAGACAACGCCGTAGACCCCGGCAGGAGTCGCGTGCGCCGCATCCTTGTGCTGTGTGAAGAGCACCTGCATCGTGTAGATCGGACTGGTGCCGAGATCTCCATACACGACGCCCAGGGCACCGAGCGCGAGCACCACCTTGCTGCCGTGGGCGACGACGTCCCGCGAGTCGTCGACGGCCTCGAGCTCGATACCGGTCTTCTGCGCGGCAGCTGCGGGACGCACCTGCCAGGAGCCGAGCTTGTGCGCCGCTTCGTTGAAGGTGCGGCGCGGGCCGTGTGGCTGCGACGACCGATCGTGCTCCGACCACCCTGCTTTATGCCCCGCTTCATGGAAGCTCTTGTTTCCGGGATCGATCTTCACGGCGAGGGGCCGAGCTACGCGACGTCTTTGTCCAGCAGCTTCGGACGAAGCCCAAGCATCCGCAGATCGGTGAGCAACGCCTCAACCTCGTCCTGTTCTTCGACCTCGGACTCGGCGTCGACATCCACGCGCAACAACACAGCACCGCGGTCAGCGAGGCGCCCGCGCGCCAAGACCGGCCGTTTCTTGCCAGGGCGGTTGCTGATCCAGGCCCGGACCTCGGGTGTGAGGGCAGGCCGATCCAGCGCGATCGCGATCTCGGTCATAACCAACCAGGATCACTGCTGCTGGTGGCCACCGGAATAGGTGCAAGTACCCATCTGCACAAGCGGTGCAGATGGGGTACCAACAACGCTAGGGCTCGATCAGACCGCGGCGGATCGCATAGCGGGTGAGCTCCGCGACGCTGCGCATCTCGAGCTTGCCGAGGATGTTCGCGCGATGGTGGTCGACCGTCTTGCGGCTGATCACGAGGTCGGCGGCGATCTCATCGCTTGTGTACCCCTCGGCGATCAGCTTGACGATCTGCAGCTCACGCGGCGTAAGCGGGTCAGTCGGCGCGGCCTCCCCCCGGCGCGCCTGCTCGAGGTATTCGCGGACCAGCGCGGCGATCGCCTTGGGATATAGAAAGGGCTCGCCGCGCATCGCCGCTCGGCACGCCTCGACCAGGTCACGGTTGGCTGCCGACTTGAGGACATAGCCTGACGCTCCCGCCCTGAGCGCCTCGAAGAAGTACTGCTCGTTGTCGTGCACAGACAGGATCAGGACGCGCACATCGGAGCGGCTGCGCAGCTCAGCAGTCGCCTGAAGGCCCGTCAGTTTCGGCATTGAGACGTCGAGGATCGCGAGGTCAACGTCGCCGGCCATCGCGCGCTGGACCGCCTCCGCCCCATCCTCGGCCTCCGCGATGACCTCGATGTCGGGCTCGGCATCGAGCACCGCGCGCAGGCCGCTGCGGACCACCGCATGGTCATCCGCGAGCAGCACCCGGGTTTTTAGAGGCGTCGGCACAGCTGCTCACGCGGGGACGTTCAATACGACGCGCGTACCGCCCTCGGCGCGCACACGGACATCGAGCTCGGCATCAATCACACTTGCACGCTCGCGCATCCCGCGCAGGCCGCGTTCCACCGCATCGCCGGGCAGCCCTCGGCCGTTATCCGCCACCTCGAGCACGACGCTGTCGGGCTCCCTGCGCAGCTCAACCACGACCTCGGTTGCAGCAGCGTGCCGCAGTACGTTGGTCAGCGCCTCCTGCGCGACCCGGTAGATGACGAGTTCCACCTCGGGAGCCAGTTTTGGCAGGCCCCACTCCAGCTCTCGCCGCACGCGCAGACCGGGCTGACGATCGACACGCCCACAGAGCGCGATGACCGCGTTGACGAGCCCGAGATCGTCGAGTACCTCTGGCCGCAGCTCGCGCGCGATTCGTCTGACGTCCTCAAGACTGCCCAGCGCCGTCTGCGAGATCTCCAGCAGCGCGCTGCGCTCGACCGGGGCCGCGTCGTCAGCCGCGCGTTCGGCACGCAGTGCGATCGCCGTCAGCATCTGCCCGACCTCGTCGTGCAGCTCGCGGGCGATTCGCAGCCGTTCACGCTCCTGCGCCGCCAGCTCCCGCAACGCGCTGTCGCGTCGCTCCCGCTCCAGGCGATCGAGCATCCCGCCCAGCGCCTCGGCCAGTGCACGCACCTCCGCGCTTGCGCTCTCGTAGGAACCAGCGTGGTCTTGCGGGCGCACGGTCTCGGTCGTCTGCATCGTCGCTGCAAGCGTCTGCAGCGGCCTGAACGCGCGACGTAGCAGGACCAGATCGAAGGCCAGCATCAGGACCAGCCCGACCCCCAGCACCAGGAGCTCGCTAGGCGTCGCGACCCGATGGACGGTGACCGGCGTCCAAGCGAGTGTCGCGACCGCAACCACGAACACGACTGCGTTCGCCGCAAAGACCTTCCACAACAGCGACGAGCTCTGCCAGTGGGCACGAAGTGATGTGAGCGGTCGACGGTTAGTCATTGCTGGTTGCAGCATGACCTCAATTCAAGCGGCTGCGCGCGACCCCCCACACCGAGACGCTCAACATCACGAGCACGACCACGGGCAGCAGCCACCACACGGCCGCGCCGTTGTTGGAGAGGATCAGCATCACGACCAGCGTCACCGCGACAGCCGCGGCGATGCGCCAGTCATCGCCGACGACGAAGTCCCAGAGGAAGCGCAGCACGGACATGACGCTATTCATGCCCGCACCCGCTCGGCCGAACCCGACGGGGTCGCGACAGCGCGACGCAGCAGGCGGACGTTTGCGAGCGCGAACAGCAGGACCACGGGGACGATCACAAGCAGAGCACTGTCACCTCCGGGCCAGTTGGCATGCACGCCCTCGCCACCCCAGAAAACCCCGAATGACGTGAGCATCACGCCGACAACGAACTTGAGCGAGTTCTCCGGAACCCGAGCGAGCGGCGCGCGCAGCGAGGCCCCCACCGCCGTGACGAAAAGCACCGCCGCCAGGGCCGCAGCCGCGGCCAGCGGAACGTCGTGCTGATTGGCACCAAACGTCAGCGCGATGAACACAACCTCCAGACCCTCGAGGAACGTGCCCTTGAACGAGACCAGGAAGGAATAGCCGTCGAGCCCCGCATTCACCGCACCCGCCCGGCGCGCCAGCTCGCGCTCCTGCGTGAACGCCGCGTCCTCGTCGTGCAGTGCCTTGAGCCCGCTCGCACGCAGAATCGCCTTGCGCAGCCACTGCAGGCCGAACACCAGCAGCAATCCGCCGACGACGCCGCGAAGCACGTTGATCGGCAATGTCGTGAGCGCCGGGCCGAGCGCCGCGGTGACGGCGGCGAGCGCCACAAGCGCGACGCCGACGCCGATCATCGCCGAACGCCAGCTGCGGGTCGCTCCGACGGCCAGCACGATCGTCAGGGCCTCGACGGCCTCGACCGTGCAGGCGATGAACACCGATGCGATCAGACCAAGGTCAGCGCCGCGCACACCGTGATCTTTACACGGTGCAGACGCAAAGACGATCAGCGGCCCGCAAGATCAACCCTGAGGCCTCAGTCGCTGGTCGGACTTGCGTAAACCAAACGTAAAGCGCCTGCTCTGAGCCCACCCAGTGGTTAGAGTGCGAGCAGTGATCGAGGTTCACGGGCTCAGCAAGCACTACGGCGATCGCGTTGCCGTTGACGACCTCACCTTCACGATCAAGCCGGGCACCGTCACCGGCTTCCTTGGCCCCAACGGTGCCGGGAAGTCGACAACGATGCGGCTGATCCTCGGCCTGGATCGGCCGACCGGCGGCACCGCCACGGTCAACGGCAAGCGCTACCGCGATCTCGCCGCGCCCCTGCACGAGGTCGGCGCACTGCTCGAGGCCCGCGCGGTCCACACCGGCCGCTCCGGCTACAACCATCTGCTCGCGCTGGCGCAGACGCACGGCATCCCACGCAGCCGCGTCGGCGAGGTGATCGAGCTCGTCGGGCTCGAATCGGTTGCACGCAAGCGCGTCGGCGGCTTCTCCCTCGGTATGGGCCAACGGCTCGGTGTCGCGGCCGCACTGCTCGGCGATCCCGCGACGGTCGTGCTCGACGAGCCGGCCAACGGGCTCGACCCCGAGGGCATCCGCTGGATCCGCAACCTGCTCAAGGGCCTTGCCGCCGAGGGCCGCACGGTCTTCCTCTCCTCGCATCTGATGAGCGAGATGGAGCAGACCGCGGACCACCTGATTGTGATCGGACGCGGGCGCCTGATCGCCGATACCGACGTCGCCAGCTTCGTCGCGCGAGCCTCGTCGGGCGCGCCGGTGCGGGTCCGCTCACCGCAGCTGCCGGCCCTTGCCGACGCGGTCAAATCAGCCGGCGGCTCCTCCGAGAGCCTCGAGGACGGCGCACTCCAGGTCTTCGCGCTGACCTCGGAGCAGATCGGCGAGATCGCCGCCGCCCAGCAGCTGGTCCTGCACGAGTTGACGCCGATGCAGGTCTCGCTCGAGGACGCGTTCATGGACATCACAAAGGAGTCCGTCGAGTACCAGCACGCGGACACCTCCCCCACCGACGTCGCGATGCCGATCAGCGCCTCGATAACGGGAGCCGAGCAATGAGCGCCACCACCGCCCCGCCCCTGCCGGCTCGCTCCGACCACTCGCACGAGCGCGTGACGCTCCCGCGTGTGATCCGCTCAGAGTGGACGAAGCTCTGGACCCTGCGTTCGACCCGCTGGTCACTGCTGCTCGCCTTCATCGCGCAGGCCGGTCTCGGCCCATTGATCGCGCTGATCGAGATGGCGCGCTGGTCACACCTGACATTCCAGGACCGCATCACGATCAATCCGATCGACCACAGCCTTGGCGGCTGGCACCTGGCCCAACTCGCGATCGCGATCCTGGGCGTGATGACGATCACCGGCGAGTACCACACCGGCATGATCCGCTCGAGCATGATGGCGGCGCCCAAGCGACTGCCCGTGCTGTGGGCCAAGCTGCTCGTTTTCTCAGTCGTCGTGTTCGTGCTGATGTTGATCGCAGCCTTCATCGGCTTCCTCGGCGGCCAGGCGATCTTCACCCAGCATCACGTCAACGTCGCACTGAGCGCACCGCACGCATTGCGCACGATCTTCGGCGCCGCGCTGTTCACGACCGCCACCGGCGCCCTGTGCATCGCGCTCGGCACGATCGTGCGACGCACGGCTGGCGGGATCGCGCTGTTCGTCGGCGTGTTCTTCGTGCTTCCGGGGCTGGTCGAGATCCTTCCCAGTACGACGGCCAACGCGATCAACCCATACCTGCCGTCCAATGCAGGCGGCGCGATCGCACAGGCTCTGGCACAACCCAACACGTTCTCAGCCTGGGGCGGCTTCGCGCTCTTCTGCGGCTACACGGTCGCGGTGATCGCAATCGCCGCCGGGCTGCTGCTGCGCCGCGACGCCTGAGTGCTCAGGCCGCCGCGAGGCTGATCGCCTCTTGAACGCGGGCGATCAGGTCGCCAGCGTCGACCGGTTTGGTGACGAGGTCGTTGGCGCCCTCGAGGAACGCGGCCTCGGCTGTCTCGGGGCTGTCGTCCGCAGTGACGACGATCACCGGCGTCTTGCCGATCTTGCGATCGTCGCGGAGCTTGCGGAGTAGCTCGATCCCGCCCAGCCGCGGCAGGCTGAGGTCGAGGACCAGCACATCGGGTCGAATGATCCGGCAGATGTCGAGCGCGTAGCGGCCGTCGGCTGCCTCATGCACCTCGAGTCCGGCGTCACGCAGCACGTTCACACAGACAGCCCGCTGCGTTGCGGAATCCTCGGCCACCAGCACGCGGGGAGGAGTGTGCGGCATGTCCCACGCTATCGGCGAACCCGGGCCCGACTTGAGCCGCCGCCTCACACGCAACACTGTTGGCCAAGCACTACGTAACGTGTACTGTCCCGTACCGGAACTATGACGAGCCTCCCGACTCCAGAGCGCCTGCGGCCCGGCCGCCACCATCTCCCACGTGAGGACGTCGCCCGCTCACAGCGCGAGCGCATGCTCGTGGCGATGCTGCAGTCCGTAGCCGAGCTCGGCTACGCGACGACCACCGTCGCCGACGTGGTCGCCCGCGCCGCGGTCTCACGCAGCACCTTCTACGCGCAGTTCGCCGACAAGGAAGCGTGCTTCATCGCCGCCTACGACTTCGCCATGCAGCACGCGCTCACACGCATGGACGCGACGACGCGCGCGACTGCCCCCGAGACCTGGCGCGAGCGCGTCCGCAACGACCTGACCACGTACCTAGACGTGCTTGCCGATGAGCCGGCGCTGGCGATCACCCTGCACGTCGCGGTGCTGGCAGCAGGCCCCGCGGCACTCGAGCACCGCGCCGAACTGCTGGGTGTGCTCGCCTCACGGATCGCCAACCTCGGCGATCTCGCCCACCGCGACGACAGCGCCGTCCGCGAGCTTCCACCCGCCGTGTTCGCGCTGTTCACAGGCGGCCTCGACGAGCTGATCAGGGACCGTCTGCGCACGGGCTCGAGCGACGCTCTACATGATCTTGCAGCGCCCGTGCTCGAGGCCACCTACGCGATGTTCGGCGCCTGAGCGGCGGCCGCCCGAGCACGGCCCCCGGCCGTGCATGCAATCACCCTGGCAATGTGTCCAGACTGCACCTGCACACGCAACGCAGGCTCTAACCTACTGCCCCAATGCCCAAAGGGGGGCCTAAACTCAAAGGTCTGAAAGTGCTCGTCGTCGCGCCTCTATCTGAGCGCGCGCAGACGCTTACGCGCCGATTCGCCTCGATGCCGAGCTGGGCCTGTGAGCAGGTCGCGACGACCGACGGGCTGCGCCAGCTTCTGCGCGACGGCACCTGGGACGCTGTGATCCTCGCGCACGACCCCGCCTGGCCGGATGCCGAGGAGCGTCTGCGCGGGGTTGTCCGCGAGGCCGGCCAGCGCCCGGTGATCGTCGTCGGTGAGGACCTGGGCGGCCCCGAAGTGGCCGCCGCACTGCGTCTCGGCGCAGCCGACTTCGCGCCGATCGATCGCATCGATGACGTCGTCGCCGCCGTGTCGCACACCCTCAGCGAGGACCGCCAGTCACGCCGCCGGTTCATCGAGGCTGCCGCGACGTCGGCGGTCCGCACGGCCGAGCAGCACATGGAGAGCGTCTTCGCCGAGGCCCCGATCGGCATGTCGCTGACGTCGCTGACGGGAACCCTGATCCGCGTCAACCGCATGCTCTGCGAGATCTGTGGCCGCAGCGAGAGCGAGCTCGTCGGATCGAACTTCCAGACACTCGTCCACCCCGACGACGCACTCAACGACGGGCAGCAGATCATCGAGCTGCTCAGCGGCCAGCGCGCGTCCTACCAGGTCAGGAAGCGGTACTTCGCCCGCAACGGCGGCACCCTCTGGCTCGACCAGTCGGTCTCACTGGCACGTGCAGAGGACGGCAGTCCGCTCTACTTCATCGCGCAGTTCATCGACATCACCGCGCAGCACGAGGCCGAGCACGCGCTGCGTTCGGCCAACTCGCGGCTGCGAGCGATCTTCGACCACGCTCCCGTCTGGCTGGCACTTCGCGGCCTCGACGGTCGCTACCTGAACGTCAACAACGAACTCGCCCAGGTGTACGGCGTCGACGAGGCAGAGCTGATCGGCTCCTATCCGACCGACTTCGCCCAGACACCACGCACGGCTGAGATCGCCGATGACGATCGCCGGGTATGGGAGACCAAGGACGCTGTTTCGCACGAGGTCACGATTGACCATCCCGAGCGCGGGCAGCGCACCTACCACGTGGTCCGCTACCCGGTTCTCGACGAGCAGGGCGAGCTCGATGCGGTCGGCTCATTCGGGATCGACGTCAGCGATCGCAAGGAGGCCGACGCCACGCGCGACCGCGCACTCAGCGCTTTCGCGGAGGCACAGGAGATCGCCAAGGTCGGCTCTTGGATGTGGAACGCAGCCAGCAACGAGCTCGACTGGTCGGATCAGATGAAGCGCATCTTCGGCCTAAGCGTAGGCGCCGACTCACCCACCCCCGAGGAGTACTTCGAGTTCCTCGATCCCGACGATCGCGGCCCCGTCACCCGCGCCTACGGCCAGGTCGTCGCCGGCGGCTCGATGTTCGAGGTCGAGTACCGGATCACAGCGACCGATGGCGCGCGCCGAGTCGTGCACGCGCTCGGACGCGCCGATCCCGACCGACCCGGCGTCTTCATCGGCACCGCCCAGGACGTCACCGAGCTGCGCGCGATCGAACGCGATGTCCAAGCTGCCCGCGAGCGCTTCCGCGTGGCCTTCGAGCACGCGCCCGTCGGGATGACGATCTCGACGGCCGACGGCCGCGTGCTGCAGGTCAACGACTCGATGTGCGAGATCACGGCCTACACCCGCGAGGAACTGCTCAACATGAACCTCGCGACGATCACGCACCCGGAGGAGCTCGGCGAGCGCACCCAACTGCACGAGCAGCTGCTCAGCGGCGAGATCGACAGCTACATTCGCGACGGCCGCCTGCTGCGCGCCAACGGCGAGGCCGTCTGGGTCTCGCGCCACGTGCGCATCCTGCGCGACGAGGACGGCACCCCGCTACAGATGCTCACGCACTTCGTCGACATCACCGAGCGCCGCACGATGGAGCGCGAGCTGCGCCACATGGCCGACCACGACCCGCTCACGGGCCTGCTCAACCGCCGCGGTCTGGAGACCGAGCTCGAGCGCCATGTGGCCCACGTCAACCGCTACGGCGACCGTGGAGCGCTGCTGGTGCTCGACCTCGACCACTTCAAGGCGGTCAACGACACACTCGGCCACGAGGCCGGCGACCGCCTGATCGTCAACGTCGCGACGCTGCTGCGCAGCCGGCTGCGCAGCTCCGACGCCGTCGCCCGGCTCGGCGGCGACGAGTTCGCGATCCTGCTGCCCGATGCGAACGCGGAGGTCGCCCAGCACGTCGCCGAGCAGATCGTCGCCGACATCCACCAGAACGCGGTCGTCGACCAAGGACAGACCAGCCGCCACGTGACCGCGAGCATCGGCGTCACCATGTTCACGCAGGGGCAGGTCAACGCCGAGGGCGTCCTGGTCGACGCCGACCTGGCGATGTACGACGCCAAGGAGGCAGGCCGCGATCAGGTGGCGATGCACGCCGGCGATCGTGACGAGCAGCCACGCATGAAGGCCCGCCTCGAATGGATCGACCGCATCCGCTCGGCACTCGACCACGGCCAGTTCACGCTCTATGCGCAGCCGATCATCGAGCTCCACAGCGAGCGGGTCAGCCAATGCGAACTGCTGCTGCGGATGGTCGACGACTCCGGTGACACGATTCCGCCAGGCGCCTTCCTGTACATCGCCGAGCGCTACGACCTGATCCAGGAGCTCGACGAATGGGTCGCCAAGCAGGCGATCGCTCTGGTCGCTCGCGAGGAGGCAGCCGGCCGCACCGGCTCGGTGGAGATCAACGTCTCGGCCAAATCGCTCGCCAACGACCGTCTTCTGCACGTGATCGAGAGCGAGATCGAGCGTCATGGGATCACACCCAATCAGCTGATCTTCGAGGTCACAGAGACCGCCGCGATCTCGCACATGGCGCTCGCGAGCAGTTTCGCCGAGCGCCTCAAGCGGCTCGGCTGCCGCTTCGCACTCGACGACTTCGGCGCCGGTTTCGGCGGCTTCTACTACCTCAAGCACATCCCCTTCGACTACCTCAAGATCGACCGCGAGTTCGTCACCGACTGCCTGCACAACCGCACCGACCAGCTCGTGATCGAGGCGCTCGTGTCACTCGCTCACGGTCTCAACAAGCAGACGATCGCCGAGGGCGTCGAGGATCACGAGACCGAGCTGTTCCTGCGCCGCCGCGGCGTCGATCTCGCTCAGGGCTACCACATCGGGCGCCCCGCGCCGATCACCGACGACGTCCCGCTCTGGATCAGCTAGCCGGCAAGGCCGTGCGTGTAGGCGTAGTGCACCGCCTGCGCCCGGTCGCGCGCGTCGATCTTCGAGAACACGTGGTTGATATGGGTCTTGACCGTCGCCTCGCTGACGAACAGCTCGGTGGCGATCTCACGGTTCGAGCGGCCCTGGGCGATCAGCGCGAGCACCTCCGCCTCCCGCGGCGTCAAGTCATCCGGCAGCGTTGCAGGGGGGGTGGATTGGGAGCGGGTGGGTGGGATCAATCCCCCTGCTTCCGGACCCTGGGTCGCTGCCGCACCGCGCCCCATCGCCGAGGCGACCAGCTGCTGGTGCACAACCGGATCGAGCAGCGTCTGATGCGCCGCCGCCGCCTGGATCGCGCGCGAGATCTCGGCGATGCCGGCGTCCTTGGTCAGGTATCCGCGTGCGCCGGCGTTCAGCGCGTCGAGGATCGACGCCTCGTCGGCGTGCGTGGTGAGCACCACCACCTCGATCTCCGGGTACAGCTCGCGGATCCGCTTGGTGGCCTGCACGCCATCCATGTTCGGCATCCGCAGATCCATCAACACGACGTCGGGGCGGTGCTCGGCGCACAGAGCCACCGCCTCCTCCCCATCGCGCGCTGCGGCCAGCGGCTCGAGCTCCGCCGCGGCATCGAGCAGCGTCATCAGCCCTTCGCGGACAAGCGCCTGGTCGTCGGCTACGAGCACGCGGATCATGGGGCTGATGGTGACGGGTGCAGCGGCAGATGCAAGCTCACAGTCCAACCGTCCTCGGTCGGACCGGCGGCAAGCGTGCCGCCGAGCTCGGCGGCGCGCTCGCGCATTCCACGCAGGCCGTAACCGCCGCCGGTGTCCGCAAGACCCGGTCGCGCCACCGGCGCGAGCGCTCGGTTCGCGACTGTCAGATCGAGGTAGTCGCCGGCGATTGTGATGTCCACGGCGACCTCAGCTCCCGAAGCGTGCTTGCGGACGTTGGTCAGCGCCTCCTGGATGACGCGCACCACGGCGTCCCCCACTTGGCCCTGCAACCGCTCCTCATCGCCGCTGATCGCAAACTCGATCGGGTGCTCGTACTGCTCGATCAGCGCACCAATCGACACTCGCGCAGGAATGGCCGCGACCGCTTCGCCACGCAGCGCGCCGACTGCTCGGCGCGCCTCCTGCAGCCCCTCGCGAGCGAGTCCGTGGGCCCGCCGAACGCGCCCTTGGATCGTCGCCGGGTCGGTGCCCTGCTCGATCAGCGCGTCGGTCGCCTCGAGCTGAATCACGAGCCCCGCGAGCGTGTGCGCTAGCACGTCGTGGATGTCGCGTGCGATCCGCGCTGACTCCTCGAGTCGCGCCGAGCGCAACTGTTCCTCATGCGAGCGCTGCGTCTGCGCCAGCAGCAGCTCGGTCTGCTCGAGCCGCAACCGCGATTGACGGATGTTCGTTCCGCCGAGCGTGGTCGCGGCGAAACCGAGCGCGTAGGCCAGCACCGGCAACGCCTGCTCGTTGTAGATGATCGCGCCAACGCCGACCGCGGCGGCGCCCAGCGCCGCCATCACGAGGCCGTAGAGCACGCCGCCGCGCGCCGCCGCGCTCATCGCGACCACGAACGTGAAGACGCTCCCCGCGCTGCTCGGGGTCGCGCTCTGGAGCAGACCGCCACAGATGGCCATCACGTACAGGTCCGGCGTCATGTACGACTGCTTCGAGGACCAGAATGTCCACACCAGCCAGGCGATGAACGCCGGCACGAATGCCACCAGCACAACGAGGCCGCGCCCGCTGGTGGCGGGCGCGACATGTGAGGACAAGATGCTCCAGGTGACCGCTGCCAGGCCCGCCAGCCGTACCAGTGAGGCGAACCTGCCAGTTGCGTTTCCGATCAGCATCGAGTGGAAGTTAGGGGGTCGGAGGTGATCCTGCAGGCCTACGCCCTTGCGGGGACGGCTGCCAGGACGTCGGTGCCCTTCCAGCGGAGCGCCATGACCAGTGTGCGGCCGACGACCTCGAAGATCGCCATCGCCAGCAGTGCGACGGTCCAGGCCTCATTGCTCGTGATGTGATGGCTGGCGCTGAAGGTCGAGATCGAGCTCACACCACCGTGCGAGGCCCAGTAGGCGAAGCCGAAACGCGAGCCCATGCCGAGCACCCAGAAGATCCCCGACAGCCAGCCGCTGCGGAAGGTCGTGCGGCCATCGGCGTGGCGGTGCATGATCACGGTGACGCCGCTCGCGACGCCGATCAGGCCGCCGACCACGGCCAACACGCCGGCGAGTACGAGGTCGTTGCCCTGCGTGGGAATTCCGTTGAGGTAAGTGGCGACGGCGATGCCGAGAATGACCAGCGGGCGGATCAGCTGACGGTTAGTGAGAGTGCGCTCCTTGATCTGGAGCAGGACGAGAAGGACGAGGGCTGAGTCGATGAGGTAGGTCGATGTGTTCATGCCAGTAATGATCGATTCCAGCGGCCGTTTGCACATCGGCGCGGGGGTTGATCCGCGGGTTGAACCGGCGTCTCCACCGGGGGGTGGAGACCGGTAGGGTGAGGTCGAGATGGTCGGGCCAACGATCGATTCGCAGCCGGCCGACGCAGCCGCGGCGCAGGCGTTCCTGGCCGCCCTCGATGACCCGCTCGCACGGCTCGCGCGCGAGCACGGAGCGGTCGACTTCATGCTCTCCTCACACGGCCTGGTGCTGCACGACCCGCTCGAGCGGCTGACCCTGGGAATCGTCGGACAGCTGATCAGCGTCAAGGCCGCGCTCGCAATCTTTGGACGGCTGCAGCAGTCACTCGGGGGCCGCATCGACGCCACGATGCTGGCCGACACTGACGAGGCGGCGCTGCGGCTGGTCGGGCTCTCGGGCGCCAAGGCCAGGGCCGTCCGCGAACTCGGGGTCGAGGTGGCGTCGGGCAGGCTCAGCTTCGATGAGGTAGCGGCGATGAGCGACGAGCAGGTCGAGGCGAGGCTTGTGGCTCTCCGAGGTATCGGGACCTGGTCGGCCCAGATGTTCCTGCTGCGCTCGCTGGGTCGTCCCGATGTGTTCCCGGCCGGCGATCTCGGGCTGCGGCGCGGGATCGAGTCGCTGTACGCGCTGCGCGAGATGCCGAGCATCCCTGAAGCCGCCGAGCGGGCGCTCGCGTGGCGCCCGTATCGCTCCTATGCCGCCAAGTACCTTTGGCTGCACTACGCCGCGGCAGCCGACACCTAGGCTGCTCGGCCGAAGGACGGCACCCAGACTGCGCCTCAGCCCGAGGCCCGGCTCAGGCTTCGATCAGCGAGACGGCCGTCATTTCGGCCGGCTGCCGATAGCCCAGCAGCTGCAGGATCGTCGGCGCAACGTCCGCAAGCACGCCACCGGCGCGCAACTCGAGCCCGGGCATCGTCACGATCACGGGCACCGGATTCAGCGAGTGCGCTGTGTTGGGGCTGCCGTCGGGCTCGAGCATGTGGTCTGAGTTGCCGTGGTCGGCTGTGATGAAGAGCACCCCACCGCTCTCGTGCACGGCGCGTACGACCTCGCCGAGGCAACGGTCGACGGTCTCGATCGCCTTCACCGCGGCCGGGATGACGCCCGTGTGGCCGACCATGTCGGCGTTGGCGAAGTTGATGATGCCGAACACCGGCTTGTCGTCGCGCCATGCGTCCACGAATGCGGAGGCAGCCTCGGGAGCGCTCATCTCCGGCTTGTAGTCGTAGGTCGGCACGTCTCGCGGGGACGGCACCACCTCGCGGCGCTCGCCCTCCTGTGGCGTCTCCTCGCCACCGGCGAAGAAGTAGGTGACGTGCGGATACTTCTCGGTCTCGGCGACGTGCAGCTGACGGGCGCCGAACTCGGCGATCACCTGCGGCAGCGTCACCTCGGGGCGCGCCGGACGGAAGGCGACCGGGTAGGTCCAGCTCTCCTCGTACTCGGTCATCGTCGCGTAGCGGCTGAGTACCGGGGCGCCACCGCGGTCCACATCGGTGAAGCCGTCCTCGGCCAGCGCACGCGTGATCTCGCGCATGCGGTCGGGGCGGAAGTTGAAGGTGAACACGCTGTCACCGGGGCGGATACAGGCCTCGCCGCCAATCGCCACAGGGCGTACGAACTCATCGGTCTCATCGCGCGTGTAAGCGTCGCGCAGCGCCTGGGCGGCGCTATCGGCGCGGTGCTCGGCCCTGCCGTGGACGAGCAGGTCGTAGGCGAGCTGTACACGCTCCCAGCGGCGGTCGCGGTCCATCGCGTAGTAGCGGCCGATCACGGTGCCGACGCGCCCGACGCCGGCCTGGGCAGTCCAGCGCTCGACCTGCTCGAGGAAGCCCTCACCCGATTGCGGCAGCGTGTCGCGGCCGTCGGTGAACGCGTGGATCACGAGATCCTCGACCTCGAGCTCCTTGCCGAGTTCGATCAGCGAATGCAGATGCTCGATGCTCGAGTGAACGCCGCCGTCCGAGACCAGGCCGACCAGATGCACGCGCCCGCCGGCGGGGATGTCGCTGAAGGCCGCACGCAGTACCTCGTTGCGCGCCAGCGCGCCGTCGGCGACCGCCAGGTCGATACGGGTCAGATCCTGCATCACGACGGCACCGGCACCGAGGTTCATATGCCCGACCTCGGAGTTGCCCATCTGCCCCTCGGGCAGCCCGACCGCGAGCCCACAGGCGGTCAGCGTGGTGTGCGGATAGCGCTCCCAGAGCTCGTCAAAGACCGGGGTGTGCGCGAGTGAGACGGCGTTGCCAGGGCCCGCCGGTGCGAGTCCCCAGCCGTCGAGGACCACCAGCACCGCCGACGCAGCCGGTGGATTCGGACCCACCCCCCCACCGGTCAGCGGGTCCACGTCCGTTCCCTCGGTCATCCAGCCGCGGCGACGATCGCCGCGAACGCCTCGGCATCGAGGCTCGCGCCGCCGACGAGCGCGCCGTCAACGTCCGGCAGTGCCAGCAGCTCGGCGGCGTTTTCAGGCTTGACGCTGCCGCCGTAGAGGATCCGGGCCTGCTTGGCCTGCTCGGCGTCGCGGCCCGAGATCAGCGCGCGGATGAAGGCCGCGGCCTCCTGTGCCTGCTCGGGCTGGGCGACCTTGCCCGTGCCGATCGCCCAGATCGGCTCGTAGGCGATCGCCACCTGCGAGATCTGCTCGGCCGGGACCTTGCTCAGCCCCTCCTGGACCTGGTGGCGCAGCTTGCGCTCGGTGTCGCCGGCGTCACGCTCGGCCTCGGTCTCGCCGACGCAGAGGATCGGTACGAGGCCCACGTTGAGTGCGACGGGGACCTTCAGTGCGAGCAGCTTGTCGGTCTCGCCGAACAGCTGGCGCCGCTCTGAGTGGCCGAGGATCACCCCGTGCACGTCGAGCTCGGCGAGCATTGACGCCGAGACCTCACCTGTGAAAGCCCCAGACTCAGCCTGGTGCATGGTCTGCGCGAACACCTGCACGCGCGAGCCACGGGTCGAGTCGACCATCGGCGTAAGTGCCGTGAAGGGCGGGCAGATCGCCACTTCCACATTGTCGGCGGTTGATACTCGCGGCAGCAGCGCCTGGATGAAGTCCTCCGCCTCAGCGACGGTCTTGTTCATCTTCCAGTTGCCCGCGATCAGCGGTGTCCTACCGGTCACGACAAGCCTCCATACATACGCAATGCCCCCAGGGTTCCGTACGGAACCTAGCCGAGGACATCGACCCCGGGCAGCTTCCTGCCCTCAATAAGTTCAAGTGCGGCGCCGCCCCCGGTCGAGACGTGCGTCATTTTGTCGGCCATCCCGAATTTCTCCACGGCCGCCGCCGAGTCGCCTCCGCCGACGACGGTCACACCCGGCGCCGTCGCGAGTGCCTCGGCCACGGCACGGGTGCCATCGGCGAACGGTTCGAGCTCGAACGCGCCCATCGGGCCATTCCAGAATACGGTGCCGGCCGCCGCCACGAGCGAGACGTACTCGGCGACGGTCTTCGGGCCGACGTCCAGGCCCATCAAACCCTCGGGCACGTCGACGCCATCGATCGGCTCGGGCGTCGCGTCGCCGCCAAAGTGATCGGCTGCCACGAGGTCAGTGGGCAGCACCAGCCGGCCCGTGCTGTGCTGCTCACGCTCGAGCAGCTTGCCCGCCAGCTCGACGTCCTCATCGGCACAGAGTGAGTTACCGACCTCGTGGCCCTGAGCCTTGAGGAACGGGAACGCCATCGCACCGCCGATCAGGATCGTGTCGGCGACCTCGAGGAAGCGCTCGATCACCTTGATCTTGTCGCTCACCTTGGCGCCACCGAGAATCGCGACGAGCGGCCGCGCGGGGCTCTCGACGAGCTCACGCAGGGTGTTCACCTCGCGTTCGAGCAGCAGCCCGGCCACGCGATCGCGCATCAGCAGTGCGGCTCCAACCGTCGATGCGTGGGCGCGGTGCGCGGCGCCGAACGCGTCGTCGACATAGACATCGGCAAGCGCGGCGAGCGCCTTCGCCAGCTCTGGGTCGTTCGCAGTCTCGCCGGGCTCATAGCGGACGTTTTCGAGCAGCAGGATCTCACCGCGCTCGAGCCCGTTGACCAGCGCGGTGACCTCCTCGCCGACGACCGCCGGCGCCATCTTCACCGGCACCCCGAGCAGCTCGCTGAGCCGCTGCGCGACAGGCGCAAGCGACAGCTCGTCACGGCTCTTGGGCCGGCCGAGGTGCGAGACCAGGACCAGGCGGGCCCCCAGGCGGCGGAGCTCGCGCAACGTCGGCAGGGTCGCACGGATGCGCGTGTCGTCGGCGACGCCACCGCTGCCGTCGAGCGGCACGTTGAAGTCGACTCGGACGAGCGCCCACTTGTCGTTCAGGTCCTCGAGATCCTCGAGTGTCCTCATTTGCAGTTGTCCCGTTGCTGTGATCGTCGCCCTAGAGCTTCTGCACCAGGTCGACGATGCGGTTGGAGTAGCCCCACTCGTTGTCATACCAGGCTACGACCTTGACGAGCGTCCCGTCGACCACCACGGTCAGTTCCGAGTCGACGATCGACGAGGCGGGATTGCCGACGATGTCGGAGGAGACGATCGGGTCCTCGGTGTACTCGAGGTAACCCTTGAGCGGTCCATCGCTCGCGGCTGCCTTGAGGGCGGCGTTGATCTCCTCCTTGGAGGTCTCGCGCTCGGCCTCGATCGTGAGGTCGACGACGCTCCCAGTCGGGACGGGCGCGCGGACCGCGAAGCCGTTGAGCTTGCCGTTGAGCTCCGGGATGACCACACCGATCGCCTTGGCGGCGCCGGTGCTGGCCGGAATCAGGCTCACGGCGGCGGCGCGGGCGCGACGCAGGTCCTTGTGGGGCATATCCTGCAGTCGCTGGTCGGCGGTGTAGGCGTGGATCGTGGTCATCAGGCCGTGCTTGATGCCGACCGTGTCCTGCAGCACCTTGGCGACCGGCGCCAGACAGTTGGTCGTGCACGAGGCGTTGGAGATGATCGTGTGTGAGGCCGCATCGTAGGCCTCGTCAAAGTTGACGCCGAGCACGACCGTGACATCGGGGTTGGTCGCCGGGGCCGAGATCACGACCTTCTTCGCGCCGGCATCGAGGTGCTTTGACGCGTTCTCACGGTCTGTGAAGAAGCCCGTTGATTCGATCACCACGTCGACGTCGAGGTCGCCCCAGGGCAACGCGCCCGGATCGCGCTCGGCGATCACTCGCAGCTCCTTGCCGTTGACGGCGATGCCCTTCTCGGTCACCTCCACGGTGCCCTTGAAGGGGCCGTAATTCGAGTCGTACTTGAGCAGATGGGCAATCGTCCTGCGATCGACGAGGTCGTTGAGCGCAACCCACTCGATATCCGCGTTGCGGTCGAGCGCCGCCCGGAATACGTTGCGACCGATTCGCCCAAAGCCATTGATTCCGACTCGAACTGCCATAGACCCTCCGACTTGTTGAAGTTCGCGCTGCAGGCCCGCGCCACTTGGGGGGCAGGCCCTTCGAAGGCTAACGACTCGCGGTCTCCCACCAGCGCCTCGCCGGAGCCAGGCGCAGCGTTGCGGGAGCGAGGCGCAGCGTCGCGGGAGCGAGGCGCAGCGTGCGACGTACGGTTCGCCTCAGCGGCGCGACACGATTTCGACCCTGAGTCCGTCAGGGTCGCGCAGATACGCAGCGTAGTAACGCTTGCCGTACTGCGGGCGTGGCCCAGGCGCGCCATCGTCCTCTCCTCCGGCGGCGATCCCGACCCGGTGGGCGGCGTCGACCGCCGCCTTGCCGGTGGCTCGCAGCGCCACGTGGCCGTAGCCGGCCGCCGGCGTGCGGCCCCGCACGACCAGCCAGAACTCGGCGCCATTGACGCCGTAGGCGAGCGCGTGCTCTGACTCGAACATGCGCCGTGCGCCGAGCGCGAAGAACACCGGGTCATAGAACTTCGCGGAGCGCTCCAGATTCGCGACCTCGAAACCGATGTGATCGATCACGCCGGCCGCTCGGTATCGCGGTCGATGACCTCCACGATGTACTCAGACGACGGCGTGTAGCGCTCACCAAGATGGTGGGCGATGGCCACCGAGCGGTGGCGGCCGCCGGTGCAGCCGACCGCCACCACGAGGTGCGACTTGCCCTCCGCCAGGTACTGGGGCAGCAGGTAATCGAGCAGCGGGTGCAGGCGGTCGTAGAACTGTGTCAGCGAGCCGTCGCGATCGATGAATTCGACTACCCGATTGTCGAGCCCCGTCAGCGGTCGCAGCGTTGGCTCGTAGTGCGGGTTGGGCAGGAAGCGCACGTCGAACATCAGGTCGGGGTCGCGGGCCGGGCCGTACTTGAAGCCGAAGCTCTCGAAGGTGACGGCCAGACGTCCCGGCGTGTGCGTCGGCAGCATCGCGTCGGAAAGCTTGCGCCGCAGCTGGGCGGCGGTCAGACCGGTGGTGTCCATCACGTAGTCGGCGCGGGCGCGCAACGGTGCGAGCGCCTCGCGCTCGTGTGCGATGCCGTCGGCCACGCTGCCGTCCGGTGAAAGCGGATGCCGCCGACGCGTCTCCTTGTAGCGGGTCTGCAGCGACTCCTCGCTCGCCTCGAGGAACAGCACGCGATGGTTGACCCCGAGCTGCTGCAGGCGATCGAGAACCTCGACAAGCCCCTCGAAGTAGCTGCCGGCGCGCAGGTCCGAGACGATCGCCGCGTAGGCGACCTTCGAGCCCTCGTGCGCGAACAGCTCGACCAGCGAGCCGATCATCTCCGACGGCAGGTTGTCCACGCAGAAGTAGCCCTCGTCCTCGAAGGCGGCCATCGCCGTCGACTTACCGGCTCCGGAGTAGCCGGTGATCACGACCAGGTCGCGGAGCGCGAGCGATGTCTGTTCTGCAGGGGTAGTCATGTGTGTCAGCTTTGTAACGCTGTGTGTCGACTTTGTGACTTCACTTGATCCCCCAACATGGGGGTTTACCAGGCTCAGCGGATAATCAGACGCCCGTCTTGTGAAGTTCGCGATGTAACTCCCGCGCGAGCTTGCCCGAAATCCCCGGAACCGCCTCGAGCTCCTCGCGCGAGGCCTCGAGCACCGCGTCCGGCGAACCGAAGTGCGTCAGCAACGCGCGCTTGCGCGCCTGCCCGACGCCCGGCAGCCCATCGAGGATCGAGGTCGTCATCGCCCGATCACGCCGCTGCCGGTGATGCGTGATTGCAAAGCGGTGCGCCTCATCGCGCAGTCGCTGCAGCAGCTGCAACTCCGGCGTGTCGTGCGGTAGCACCAGCGGCTCTGCCCGTCCGGGCATGAACACCTCCTCGATCCGCTTGGCCAGCGAGATCACGCGCACACCGCGGTCGATGAATCCCTGCAGTGCCCGCAGACCCGCCGCCAGCTGGCCCTTGCCGCCATCGATCACGATCAGGTTCGGCAGCGCCGCAAAGCTCGGGTCGTACTCCTTGTCGTGCGGCGAGAGGTCCTCCTGCTTCTCGAACTGCGCCATCCGCCGCCCCAGGATCTCCTCCATCGACGCGAAGTCGTCGGGGCCGTAGTCACCGTTGTGGGCTCCACCGTTCGTCTCTCCGGCGGCGGCGCGCTCGCTCGCCGCCGTCGCCACAGCGGCGTCGCCGACGGTCCGCACCCGGAAGCGCCGGTAGTCGGACTTCTTCGGTGCCGCGCCCTCAAACACCACCATCGACGCCACCGTGTTGGTGCCCATCAGCGTCGAGATGTCGTAGCACTCGATCCGCAGCGGCAGCGTGTCCAGTCCAAGCGCCTGCTGCAGCCGGTCGAGCGCCTCGGTGCGCTGCTGCCGGCGGCGCTCGGAGCGCAGCTTCTCCTGGTCGAGCGCGAGCCGCGAATTGCGCTGTGCGAGCTCGAGAATCCTGCGCTTGTCGCCACGCTCGGGCTCGCGCACCTCGACCCGCGAGCCGCGGCGTTCCGCCAGCGCCTGCGCCAGCGGCCCGATGTTCGCTGTGCCCGGCTCGACCACGACCAGCGGCGGGATCATCATCGCTGAGGCGTAGTACTGGATGATGAACGCCTCCGTGACGTCACCTGGGTCGGCCTCGGCGGCGTTGTCGAGATAGAAGCTCTGACGATCCGAGAGCACGCCGTCGCGGACCTGAAGCACCTGGGCGTTGGCCTCCCCGTCTGCCAGAGCGACCGCGATCGCGTCAAAGGTCCCGCCCTGCTCGACGGACACGCGCTGGCGCTCGAGCAACCGCCGCACGGCCTGCAGCCGGTTGCGCTCACGGGCCGCATCCTCGTAGCGCTGCTCGGCCGCCGCCTGGTTCATCTCGAACTCGAGCCGCTGCTCGATCTCCTTGTAGCGCCCGGATAGAAACGCGATCACGCCGTCGATCCCGGCGCGGTAGTCCTGCTTGCTCACATATCCGACGCAGGGCGCTTCGCAGCGCTTGATGTAGTAGTCGAGACACGGCGAGCCGCTGCGCCGCCCGGGCTGCGGGCCGTCACAGGTGCGAAACAGGAAGACCTTGCCGAGCACCTCCAGCGTCGAGCGCACGCGCTTCGCGCTGCTGAACGGCCCGAAGTAGGCGCGGTCGCGCCGGTGCCGCTCCCGTGTGAAGTAGACACGCGGGAAGTCCTCATCGAGACTGATCGCAATGTAGGGGTAGGACTTGTCATCGCGCAGCCGGATGTTGAACCGCGGCTGGTACTGCTTGATGAAGTTCTGCTCGACGATCAGCGCCTCGGACTCCGTCTGCAGCACCAGCGCCTCGATCCGGTCGATCATCGGCAGCAGGTCACGCCCCGCCCGTGTGCTCGGGTTGGAGAAGTGCGAGGCGACGCGCTTCTTGATCGAGATCGCCTTGCCGACGTAGATGACCTTGCCGCGCTCATCGTGAAACAGGTACACGCCCGGCTCATCGGGCAGGTCACGGTGGCGGTTGGCGGAGACAATCGACATCTCAAACGTCAGTCTAGGTCGGCCCGCGCGGGCGATTCAGCTGGCGGCGCGGACCGCGGACCGCGCCTGTCCGCTGCGGGCGTCGGCGTCGCAAATGCAGCCCAGAGCGGTATTTGCGACTCCGATGGCGGCGTGAGCGCGGAGGGTGTCAGCACCCCGTGAACCAGACTTGACTGATTCAAGAAAAGGACGCACACTGCAAGCCAGTGCCCTCGAGCCTCGAGATCGAGCGGATCCTGCGATCCGCGCAGCTGCGTGTGACGCGTCCGCGAATCGCCGTGTTGAGCGCGGTTCACGAAAACCCGCACGCGGACACCAACTCGATCATCGACGAGGTGCGGCATCAGCTCGCCGAGGTCTCGCACCAGGCCGTCTATGACGTACTGCAGGCGCTCACCGCCGCGGGCCTGCTGCGCCGTATACAGCCATCGGGCTCGCTTGCACGCTACGAGGCCCGCGTCGCCGACAACCACCACCACATCGTCTGCCGCTCCTGCGGAGCGGTGGCTGACGTTGACTGCTCCGTCGGATTCGCGCCCTGCCTGACACCGTCAGAGGCGCACGGCTACGCGGTCGACGAGGCCGAAGTCATCTATTGGGGCCTCTGCCCCAGCTGCTCCGCCACGCTGCCTCAACAGCCGCAGTTCGAAGCTCCGGCACCCGTGAGCGTCGCGGCGCCGGCCCGCACCCACTAACGATCTAGAACCCGAGCATGACCCGAAAGGATCTCTGTGTCTGACCACCACGACGCCGTCGTTGGCGAAATGAGCAAGTCGACCGCAATCCCGCTTGAGAACGAGGCGGGTGGTTGCCCCGTGGCCCACGGCGGCCTCATCCACCCCACGAGCGGCGACGCCAACATCGAGTGGTGGCCCGAGCGCCTGAACCTCAAGATCCTGGCCAAGAACCCTCCGGCGGCTAACCCGCTGGGCGCGGACTTCGATTACGCCGAGGCGTTCAAGAGCCTCGACCTCGCCGCTGTCAAGCAGGACATCGCCGAGGTGTTGACGACCTCCCAGGAGTGGTGGCCCGCCGACTTCGGCAACTACGGCCCGCTGATGATCCGTATGGCCTGGCACAGCGCCGGTACCTACCGCATCAGCGATGGCCGCGGCGGCGCCGGCTCCGGGCAGCAGCGTTTCGCGCCGCTCAACAGCTGGCCGGACAACGCGAACCTCGACAAGGCCCGCCGGCTGCTGTGGCCGATCAAGAGGAAGTACGGCAACGCGCTGTCCTGGGCCGATCTGCTGATCCTGACCGGCAACGTCGCGCTCGAGCAGATGGGCTTCGAGACGTTCGGCTTCGCCGGTGGGCGCGTCGACGCCTGGGAGGCGGAGACCGACGTCTACTGGGGCCCCGAGACCACGTGGCTCGGCGACGAGCGCTACAGCGGTGATCGCGAGCTCGAGCAGCCGCTCGGCGCGGTGCAGATGGGCCTGATCTACGTCAACCCCGAGGGTCCCAACGCCAACCCCGATCCGCTCGCCTCCGCGCGCGATATCCGCGAGACCTTCCGCCGCATGGCCATGAACGACGAGGAGACCGTGGCGCTGATCGCGGGTGGCCACACCTTCGGCAAGACCCACGGTGCCGGCCCGGCCGATTGCTCCGGCCCCGAGCCCGAGGCGTCACCGATCGAGCAGCAGGGCATCGGCTGGATCAGCAGCCACGGCACGGGCGTGCTGCAGGACGCGACCACCTCGGGGATCGAGGTGACGTGGACGCAGACCCCGACGCAGTGGAGCAACCACTTCTTCGAGAACCTGTTCGCCTACGAATGGGAGCTCGAGAAGAGCCCGGCGGGCGCCAACCAGTGGGTCGCCAAGGACTCCGAGGCCGTCATTCCCGCCCCCAACGCCGGTGGCGCCCCGCGCAAGCCGACGATGCTCACGACTGACCTGGCATTGCGCGTCGACCCGATCTACGGGCCGATCTCGCAACGTTTCAAGGACAACCCCGACGAGTTCGCCGATACCTTCGCCCGCGCCTGGTTCAAGCTCACCCACCGTGACATGGGTCCGGTGGTCCGTTACCTCGGGCCCGAGGTGCCGAGCGAGGAGCTGATCTGGCAGGACCCTGTGCCGGCCCCGCCTGCCGAGGTGATCGGTGCCGCCGATATTGCCGCACTGAAGCAGCAGATCCTCGGCTCGGGCCTGACCGTGTCTCAGCTCGTCTCCACCGCCTGGGCGTCAGCTGCGTCCTTCCGCGGCGGCGACAAGCGCGGCGGTGCCAACGGTGCCCGCGTGCGCCTTGACCCGCAGCGTGGCTGGGAGGTCAACAACCCGGCCCAGCTCGACACCGTGCTGAGCACGCTCGAGGGCGTACGCCAGGCATTCACAAGCGGCGGCAAGCAGGTGTCACTGGCGGACGTGATCGTGCTCGGCGGCTGCGCCGCGGTCGAGCAGGCCGCACGCGCAGCGGGCTTCGAGATTGAGGTGCCGTTCACGCCCGGACGCACCGATGCAAGCCAGGAACAGACCGACATCGAATCGTTCGAAGCGATCGCGCCCCAGGCGGATGGTTTCCGCAACTACGTCAAGGACGGAGTGCGCACGCCGGCCGAGTATCTGCTGGTCGACCGCGCCAATCTGCTCACCCTCAGTGCACCGGAGATGACCGTGCTGGTCGGCGGTCTGCGGGTGCTCGGCGGCAATTACGACAACTCGAGCACGGGCGTGCTCACCGACACCCCGGGCCGGCTGACGAACGACTTCTTCGTCAATCTGCTCGACCTCGACACGAGCTGGACCGCGAACAATCACGGTTCCTCCCTCTACGACGGCACCGGCTCAGGCGGCCGGTCCTGGACCGCCAGCCGTGCCGACCTGGTGTTCGGCGCCAACGCCGAGCTGCGCGCGGTGGCGGAGGTCTACGCGAATGACGGCGCCGGCGAGAAATTCGTGCGCGACTTCGTCGCCGCCTGGGACAAGGTCATGAACCTCGGCCGGTTCGAGCTGCGCGCGTAGAGCAAGCAGTTAGCCGAAGGCGTCTGCCAGTCGGGGTGGGATTTGGTCCCGCCACCACCCCAAACACCCACCCCGGCTGCCGCAACGCTCAGTACTCGCGCGACACACGCCAAACCGCGTAGAGCGCGTAGATGCAGCAGCCGAGCAACACGACCCAGACCACGGTGCCGAAGCCGCTCGACCAGAAGCGGTCGACGGCCGTCAGCGCGAGCGCACCCACACCGAGGGCGACGTAGACGATCGCGCGGTGGCGTGTGCCGAGCCCGTAGATCTCCATGCGATGCTCGCGGTAGAGCCGCGACGCAATCCAGGCGAGCGCGGCCATGAACGCGAGCGAGATCAGCGTCTCGAGGAAGCCGAGCGCGAAGTCGCCCGTGTTGCCGAGGGCGTAGACAACCGCGGCGATCAGGAAGATGAGCGCGACGTTGCGGACGTTGGCGTTGAGGTGCACGTGAAAGCTTCGGGGGGTCAGCGGAGCGCTGTCACGCCCAAGCGTACTTCGGGATTCTCGGGCTGATTGGAACCGATCTCGTCGCTACCGGCGGAATCGTCGCGTTCAGCGGCGAAGCGGTAGCCGACGCCGAAGTGGGTGTGCACGTAGCGCCACTCCGGTGAGATGCGCTCGAGCTTGTTGCGGAGCTTGCGGACGAAGACGTCGACCGAGCGGTCGCCGCGCACCATCGCGTATCCCCAGACGCGCTGGTAGATGACCTCGCGCTCGAGCACGCGGCCCTCGGCCGAGGCGAGCTGGCGTAACAGGTCGTACTCCTTGCGCGAGAGCCCGGCCGGCTCGTCGCCGGCGTAGGCGTCGAACTGATCGGGGCGGATCGTGAGCTCGCCCGCAGTGGTGGGGGTGTCATCGAGTAGCACGTCCCCGATACGGCGGCGGCGCATCACCGCCTGGATACGGGCGATCAGCTCCTCGGGGTGACACGGCTTGGTGATCCAGTCATCGGCGCCGGTACGCAGTGCGCGCACGCGGTCAGCGACCTGGGTGGGTCTGCAGATCACAAGGATGGCCACGGCGGGAACGGCGACGCTGACGCGTTCGATGTAGTCGAGGCCGGAGAGCTCCGGGTTGAGCAGGATCGCCTGCAGGCGCATTGCCACTAGCTGGTCGGGACCGGGCGGGTACGCCAGCACCTCGTACTCCCAGCGCAGCGCCTCGAAACGACGCTCGAGCATCGTCACCAGCCCGCTGTCATCGTCGACAATCGCGATCCGTACCTGTCGGGCCTCGGTCGGCACTGACATCGTGTGCTCGAGTCTAGAGGGAGCTGGCGACGCTGACGCGATCCAACGGACCGGCGAGATGACCGCAGGCGGTCACAAATCCGGGGGTAGGCGCGTCGTATGTAGAGAATGGACGCCTTCGTGCATGTCAATGACCGTGAGCTACTGCGACGTACTCGAACCGGTGAGCCCGAGGCATTCGGCGAGTTCTATCGAGCCCGTCGCGGCGACGTGCTCGCCTTCCTGCGCGTTCGCGTATCGAGCGCCGAAGTCGCGGCCGATCTTATGTGCGAGACCTTCACGCGGGCACTCGTGGCGGTTCACGATCTGGAGCGCGACCTCCCAGTCGTGCCGATCGCGTGGCTGATCACGATCGCACGCAATACGCTGATCAGCTCGATCAGGACCGGTCGGGTAGCCGCCGACACCCGGCAGCGGCTGGCGATGGAGCCGCTCGAGTTGGCCGACGGCGATATCGCCGCGATCGACGACGCCGCGGCCGAGGCTGATCTTCTCGCGCAGCTGACCGAGGCGCTGCCCGCAGACCAGCTGCAGGCATTCACCGCGCGTGTGCTCGAGGAGCGCGAATACCGCGAGATCGCGGAACAGTTGGAAACGTCAGAAAGCGTTGTGCGTAAACGCGTCAGCAGAGCGATCGCGCAACTGCGGAAGGTTCGTGAGGTGGCGAGATGAGTTCGGCCCTGGATACGTTCGAGCGATCGCTGGTCGCCGCGAGCCGCACGCTCGCGGCGGCGGGCAGCCCGGCGACGGAGGTCGCCCCGCCACCACATTCACGCCAGACTTGGTGGCGCAGACTGCGTTCGCGCGGGCTCGTCGCCCAGCTCGCCGTGCTGGCCGCTGCGCTTTCGGTCTTCGCCGGCGCCGCGGTCGCCGGCTATGCCCTGTTCAACGGCGGCCCGGCCCGCCAACTCGCGGCGTTCGAATGCCAGATCGACGGCAACTTCTCGGCTATGGTCGACGCGGTTACCGGCAATCCGATCCGCGACTGCGCGGGCTCGTGGGCCCAGGCCACGGGCGGCCGAAGCACCGCACCACGGCTCGCCATCTGGGGAGCGGATAACGGACAGCGCCTGGTGGCGGTCGTCGCTCCCGCCAGCGCTGGGCGCCCTTCCGGCGGCGACCACTTCCACTGGAAGCGGCTGCCCGACAGCTGGACCGTGAACCTCCCACTCGTGGTGTTGAGCGACCAACTCAGCAATATCAACCTGCCGTTCAACGGCGGTGCCGACAGCCCCTGCTCGTTCACAGCCAGCGACGCTGCGGCGGTCCGCTCGTTGCTGCGGACGGACCGCCTCAGAGGCTGGCGGGTGACGCTGCGCGCCCAGACCGGCAAACTCACGCGCGGCTGCCGGTCGGTGTTCACCGACGTCTTCGGCGCCAGCCGCACGGTGCAGCTCATCCAGGCGGTGCCCACACGACCGCCTTCAAAGAGCTCGGCCCAGTCCGGCAGCAGCTCGCTGACAGAAACACGGACCACACCCGCCACGGGCGTCAAGCTCTCGGGCTATCAACTTGCGCTGACCCACGCCGCCATCGCCGCCTACAAGCGCGAGACGCGGCTCTACACGAACGTGAATGCGCAGCTCTCCGCACACTGCGCGTCGGTGCCCAACGCGGTCAGGCTCTGGAGACGGGCTGCAACCGCAGCGCGGTTCTCTCCGACGACACTGGGGTTCTGGCACACGGTCAACGCGCGTCAGCATCCCGATCCAGCGACGTTCTTCGGTCACTACACGCTCTACGTACAGCCCGCCGGCCAGGACACGGGCCGCTGCGCGCACGTGCTGGTGATGGATGTCGGCGGCTCGGGCATCCCGAACGTCTACGTAGCGCGGATCGCGCCGTGAACGCCGTGGCTAGGCCGTCACGGTTTCCAAGCCCTCAATTGGGGGTGTGGCACCGGCGACGGAGGTGAAGCGCAGCTCGAACTCGAGACCGCCGTCAGGCAGGGCGCGCAGCTCAATCTGGGCGCCGTGCGCGACCGCGACGGCGCGCACGATCGAAAGGCCGAGGCCGAGGCCCTCGCCGTCGCTGCCCAGCCGCTCGCCGACGCCGCGACGGAAGGGCTCAAACAGCTCCTCGACCGGTCCCGGTCCGACCACCTCACCGCTGTTGGCGATACGCAGTGCCGACGCGCCGTCTGACTCAAAGGTCGACACACGGATCCATCGCGCTTCCCCGGTGTTATGGACGATCGCGTTGTCGAGGAGGTTGCCCACCAGCCGCTCGAGCAGCGCCTGGTCGCCGACCACCGCCGCGGGCTCGAGCACGCTCTCGACGTGGATCTCGCCGAGCCGCGGCTCGCGCGCCAGCAGCGCCTCCTCGACGATCACAGCAAGATCGGCACGCTCCCCAGCCGCGACGCCTGCCTCGCTGCGCGCGAGCGTGAGCAGCGCATCAAGCAGCCGCTCCTGCTCCTCAGTCGAGGAAACCACACGCTCGCACACGCGCCGCAGCGACTCGACCGAGGCGTCGGGATCGGCCAGAGCAACCTCCACCAGCGTGCGCTCGAGCGTGATCGGCGTGCGCAGCTCATGCGAGGCGTTGGCGGCAAACCGGCGCTGCGACTCGAAGGCTGACTCGAGACGGGCCAAAAGTGCGTCGAAGGTGGTCGCAAGCTCCCCGAGCTCGTCGTGGCGATCATCGACCCCGAGACGCTGATGCAGGTTCTCCGCGCTGATTTCACGGGCACGCGTGTTCATCGTGCGCAGCGGCCGCAGTGCGCGTCCCGCCAGCCACCACGCCAGGCCGATCGAAAGCAGCGCAACCACTCCGAGCGCTATCGCCGACCATTCGAGCAGCGATGACGCATCGTTTGACTGCTGGCGCCTGAGCCCGGCGTTCGCACGTGCCGCAAGGAACAGCAGCTGCCTCTGACCCGAGCTCTTGATCTTGTTGAGCAGCTGTTTGGGCGGCGGCGTCGTCGTCACAAAACCCGTGCCCGACGCTGCTCCGCCGCTCGAGGTCGACGTGTGAACGTTGCCGGACGCGTAGGGACGGTTGCTCGGCGCCGGTGTCACGCTCCGCTGCACCACGCCGCTCGAGCCAAACGCCCGAACAGTTGCACCGGCGGGAAGCGTGAACTGGATCCCGCGGATCGCAAGGTTCTGTTCTGACGAGGCCTGATTGTGCTTGAACAACCCGTAGGTGACCGCGAGCAGCCCCGCGCCGGCGGCGATGAACACGCTGCCGTAGAGCAGTGTCAGGCGCAGCCGCAGCGTCAGCCGAAGCCTGCGCCCCGGGCGCGACTCAGATCCTGTATCCGCCACCAGGCACCGTTTCGATCGGGTCAGGCTCGCCGAGCTTGCGGCGTAGGCGGCTGACGGTCACCTTGACGACGTTGCTGAAGGGGTCGGCTGCCTCATCCCAACCGCGCGCGAGCAGCTCCTCGGAGGAGATCACGGCACCCTGGGCGCCCATCAGCAGCTCCAGCACCACGAACTCCTTGGCGCTCAGATCGAGCCGCGCGCCGCCACGGTTTGCGAACCGCCGGGCGCTGTCGAGCTGCAGGTCACCACACTCGAGCACCGGCGGCAGTGCCGGCTGCGCACGGCGGCCGAGCGCGCGCACGCGGGCCACCAATTCGGCGAAGGCAAACGGCTTGGGCAGGTAGTCGTCGGCACCGAGGCTGAGACCCTGCACACGGTCCTCGATCCCGCCGGAGGCGGTCAGCATCAGGACCCGGGCGCGGATCCCGTCGGCTGTCAGCTGTCGGCAGACCTCATCTCCGTGCAGGCGCGGCAGGTCGCGATCGAGCACGATCACGTCGTACTCGTACACGCGCGCGTTCGTCAGGCCCGAGGGTCCGTCGCTCGCAATGTCGACGGCCATGCCCTCACGCCGAAGCCCCGAGGCGACTGCCTCGGCCAGCTCAGAGTGGTCCTCAACGACAAGTACGCGCATCAGTGCCCAGACAGCATCCTTAGGAGGCGGTTACGTGAAAGTAACGGGCGCTGTTCCCAAGATGTAACCCATCGGTGCGTAGAACTGCGGCCATGCTCCGCAAAGCCACCGTGCTCATAGCCCTGCTCGCCACCACGACCGCTGTCGCCGCGTGCGGTGGCTCGAGCCCTTCGAACAACAGCGCAACTGCCAAGCAAAATAGCGCCGGGCTGAAGCTCGCCGAGTGCATGCGCTCGCATGGCGTGCCTGACTTCCCCGACCCCACGAGCGGCGGCGGCTTCGGGATCCAGGCATCTGCAGGCGGCGGGAATGCGTCGGTCTCGGTGGACGGCCACACGATCAACGTCAGCGGCCCCGCCTTCCAGAAGGCGATGCAGCAGTGCCGCAGCGAGCAGCCACAGGGGCCACCGATCAGTGGTGCGCAGCTGGCCAAGGTCAAGCAGGGCGCGATCAAGATGGCCGAGTGCATGCGTGCTCACGGCGTGTCGAGCTTCCCCGACCCCGAGGTGCGGAGCGGCCCAGGCGGCCGTGGGATCGAGGTGCAGATCGGAGCCCCCAGCTCGGGCGCCAGCGGCCAAAGCATCAACCCTCGTTCGCCCGCGTTCCAGCACGCGCAGAAGATCTGCCAGCCGCTGATGGGCGGCTCCGGCCCGAAGGGGCAGCCCGTCCAGAAGGCAAGCAAGTGACGACTACGGTGCCCAAGCCCAGGCTTCCCCGCCCGCGTGGCCGTTGGCTCGCGATGGTCGCGCTGATCGTCGCCGCTGCCGTGGTGGTCGTGATCGTCGTCTTCAACAAGAAGCCGGCCAACAGCGGCACCACGGCGGGGACCACGGCGACCGGTGCGGCCACGGTTCAACGCCGCAACCTAGTGGCCACCGACACCGAGTCCGGCACGCTGAGCTACGCGGACTCGCAGACCGTCTACAACCGTCTGAGCGGCACGATCACGTGGGTGCCACAGGTCGGCCAGGTGGTCCACGCCGGCCAGACGCTGTTCGCGGTGGACAACAAGGCGGTGCTGTTGATGAACGGCTCCACCCCGGCCTACCGCGATCTGAGTTCCACCGATATCAGCGGCCCCGACGTCTACGAGCTCAACAAGAACCTCGTTGACCTCGGCTATGACCCCGACGGCATCGTCGTCGACGACGAGTGGCAGTCGGCGACCACAGCCGGCATCGACGATATGCAGTACCGCCTCGGTGACACCGAGACGGGCACGCTAACCCTCGGGCAGGTCGTGTTCCTCCCCGGTCCGCAGATGATCCAGACGGTCGATACCACGGTCGGCTCGACGGTCGCGAGCTACAAGCCGGCCGCAGGCTCCTCACACCCCCTGTTCGTCGATTACGCCCAGGATTCAACGACGACCGGCACCGACTCGACCACCACAGGCGGCAGCGACACGACCACAGCCGGCGGCACCGACACCACCGGTACGAGCACCGGCGCGACCACACCCAGCACCGGCACGACCACGACCGGCACGACCAGCACGCCGGCCACGCCAAAGACGAACACCACACCGGCGAAGAGCACAACCGTCAGTGGCGGCGACAACCTGAGCAAACGCACGCTGCAGGCGCTGCTGCGCCTGATCCGGCAGCAGCAGCGAGAGCTGCAGGCCGAGCAGCGGGCTGACCACGCCCCCAAGTCCTCCTCCGGGACCCCCTCGAACAAGAGCAACAAAGGCAACGACACCGGCAACACCGGCAACACCGGGAACACCGGCAACACCGGCAACACCGGCAACACCGGCAACACCGGCAACACCGGCGGCGGTGGCGGCAGCGCCGTTGCCGTGCTGGCCACCTCGTCGACCAAGCTGGTCGTGACCGTCGATCTGAGCGCGAGTTCCCAGTCGGAGGCCACCATCGGTGAGAAGGTCTCCGTCGAAATGCCAAACGGCGGCCGTGTCGGCGGACGCATAACGGCCGTCAGCCCGGTGGCGCAGAGCTCGAGCAGCGATGACAGCGGCGGCAATTCCGGTGCCGGAGGTGACGACGGCAGCGGTACCGGCAGCTCCACCGTGCCCGTCACGATCGTGCTCGACAAGCGCGCCAAGGGCGGCGGTCTCGACCAGGCGTCGGTCAGCGTCAACTTCATCCAGAGCAAGGCCCGGCACGTGCTGTCGGTACCGGTGACGGCCCTGCTCGCGACCTCCGGAAGCAGCTTCGCCGTGCAGGAGGCGAGCCGCCCGCACAAGCTGATCCCGGTACAGACGGGCCTGTTTGCCGCCGGCTACGTCGAGATCTCCGGCTCCGGCATCTACCCCGGCCTGCACGTCACCGACTCGCAGGGATGAGCGTCGAGCTCTCACAGGTGACGAAGGAGTACGCGGGCGGCGTGGTGGCGCTACGCGACGTCAGCGTCGACATCCCGGCGGGCGATCAGGTCGCCGTCGTTGGTCCTTCCGGTTCGGGCAAGACGACGATGCTGACGATCCTGGGCACACTCGAGCGCCCGAGCTCGGGGCAGGTGCGCGTCGCCGGCCACGACACCACCCGGGCCTCCGACGGGCAGCTCGCCGGACTGCGTGCCCATCAGATCGGGTTCGTCTTCCAGGCTTTCCACCTGCAGGAGTCGATGACCGCCGTCGACAACGTCGCCACCGGAATGCTCTACACGGGCATGCCCCTGGGCCGCCGGCGCGAGCTCGCGCGCGCCGCGCTCGAGCGCGTCGGGCTCGGCCACCGGCTCGACTTCAAGCCACGGCAGCTGTCCGGCGGCGAGCGCCAGCGCGTGGCGATCGCGCGCGCACTGGCCAAACGCCCGGCGATCATCCTCGCCGACGAGCCGACCGGCAATCTCGACTCGAAGTCCGGCGCGGGCGTGCTCAGCGTCCTGCACGAGCTCGGCTCCGACGGCTCGACGCTCGTCCTGATCACCCACGACGTGAACATCGCCGGCGAGTTCCCGCGGCGCCTGCACATGCGTGACGGTGAGATCGTCGAGGACGAGCGCGGATGACCGACATGGCGCTCCCTGGCGAGGGTGTATCCCCGCGCGGACCCGAGCCGCCGGCCCCGCCAGAGATCGGCCGCGCACGCCTTCCCTTCCGCGAGCTGGTCGGCGTCGCGCTCCAGGGCATCCGCACCCGCAAACTGCGTGCGGCCCTGTCGGCACTCGGGATCGCGATCGGCATCGGCGCGATGGTCGCCGTCGTCGGCGTGTCCTCCTCAGCCCAGGCCAACCTGATCGCCGAGATCGACTCGCTCGGCACCAACCTGCTGACCGTCTCCCCCGGCACCGATTTCCTCGGCAACTCCGCGGTACTGGCGCCGAGCTCGGTTCCGATGATCAGGCACATGTTGCACGTCGAGAGTGACGCACCGATCTACCAGTTGAGCAACGCGAATATCTACCGCACGCCCTTTGTGCCGGCGGAGCAGACGGGCGGTATTGGTGTCGACGCGGCCAGCGAGAACCTGCCCAAGGTCGTCGGCACGTCGC